>Ga0136613_10000249_pt1 | contig 23461 bp, 23 predicted proteins | sample AntDrymUQ2722106_2_FD_106649 | JGI IMG/M metagenome (GOLD analysis project Ga0136613, IMG submission 106649) | Polar desert sand microbial communities from Dry Valleys, Antarctica - metaG UQ272 (21.06) | ecosystem: Environmental > Terrestrial > Soil > Desert | place: Antarctica: Dry Valley... | reverse complement strand
TGCGCCGAGGACTACCCCGACGGCACGAGCGTGACCCTGACCGCCACGGCCGACCCCGGCTCGACTTTCGTTGGCTGGAGTGGTGCCGGCTGCGAGGGCAGCAGCACCTGCGTGGTCAGCATGTCCGAGGCGCGCACGGTGACCGCCAGCTTCGACGTGGAGCCGGACCCGACCGCGGATCTCTCGGTTACCCAGGAGGACGCGCCTGATCCGGTTACGGCCGGCAACGCGGTCCAGTACTTCATCACGGTCACGAACAACGGCCCGGACGCGGCCACCAACGTGATGCTCGTCAACACGCTGCCGGTTAACTCGACGCTCATCTCGAGCTCGACGCCCGGCTGCTCCACGGCGGGTGGGACGGTCACCTGCAACCTGGGGACGCTGGCGGCCGAAGCATCGGCGAATGTCTCCATCGTGGTCGGTGCTCCGAATACCTCGAGCAGCACCACGATGACGAACACCGCTGTCGTCAGCGCAACCGAGTTTGACCCGAACACCGCGGACAACACCGACGCGGAGATCACGAACGTCGATCCGGCTCCGGATGATCCTAACTCTGCCGCCGGCTGGATCCCTGCCACTGGGGCGACGGTCGCGACGGGAGCGGGGAAGGGCCCGACCAGTAAGGACTCGATGACGACTGCCGTCACCGTGCCCGCGGGCTTCCCCGGGTTGGTGACCATCGTCGAAGGCCCCATCACCGGCTGCGCGACCGGGTTCCGATGCTTCGGGCAGGAGGCGACCATCACGGCGCCGACGACGACGGTCGAGACCCCGCTTCGCCTGACCTTCAAGTTCCATTCGTCGACGCTGCCGGGCGGCACGCAACCCCGCGAGATCGTCATGTTCCATGACAACGCTCTCGTCGAGCGGTGCACCGATACGAGCGGGACCGCCGAGCCAGATCCGTGCATCTCGTCCGTCGCTCGGATCAAGGGCGTCATGACGGTGGTGGTGCTCAGTTCGGAGAACGGTACCTGGCGGGGAGGCCGGTGAGCCGACCCCAGGCCCAGCGGCAGGGAGCCCGCAGCCGGGGTCAATGAGGGTGTGGCGCAGGCCATAGACTCAGGCTCGTGAACGTCTGCGAGCAGTGCGGCGAGGCAAATCCGGAGCGATTCCGGTTGTGCGGCATGTGCGGCGCGCCGCTCGGCGTCCAGTTGGACGCCCGCGAGGTGCGGAAGACGGTGACCATCGTCTTCTCGGACCTGAAGGGATCAACCAACCTCGGCGAGCGGCTCGACACGGAATCCCTGCGCGATGCGCTCACGGTGTACTTCGACGCGATGAAATCGGTTCTCCAGCGACACGGGGGCACCGTCGAGAAGTACATCGGCGACGCGATCATGGCCGTCTTCGGGCTGCCGATCGTCCATGAGGACGATGCCCTGCGAGCGGTGCGCGCGGCGAGCGAAATGCAGCAGCGCCTGGTCGAGGTCAACGACGAGCTCGAGCGCCGATGGGGGATCAGGCTCGAGAATCGAACGGGCGTGAACACCGGCGAAGTGGTGGCCGGCGACGGAGCCGGCGGGCAACGGCTGGTGACCGGTGACACCGTGAACACGGCAGCTCGCCTGGAGCAGGCCGCTCCCGTCACCGACGTGCTGATGGGTCCCGTGACCTATCAGCTCGTGAAGCACGCGGTCGAGGTCGAGGCCGTAGAGCCACTCGAGCTCAAGGGCAAGGCCGACCGTGTGCCGGCATACCGCCTGGTCTCGGTGGCAGCCGGCCCCTCGAGCGCGAGGCGCATGGAGGCTCCACTCGTGGGCCGGGGCGAGGAGCTTGCCCGGCTGGCGGCAGGCCAGTCCGCGTCCGAGCGTGATGGTGGCGGGCGACTCATGACGGTTGTCGGATCGGCCGGAGTCGGCAAGTCCCGATTGATCCAGGAGTTCCTCAGCTCGTTGGATCCGGCCACGGTCACCCTTCATGGTCGATGCCTCTCGTACGGGGACGGCATCACGTTCTGGCCGCTGGTGGAACTCATCCGTACGGCGGCCGCGATCGAGGACGAACTGCCTCCCGCGATGGCCTTCCAACGCCTCGGCACGCTATGCGACCAGCGCATCGACGTCGCCGATCGGCTGGCGCCGCTGCTCGGACTCTCGGACGCCACCTTTCCGCTGGAGGAAACCTTCTGGGCGGCCCGGACGCTGCTCGAGACACTCGCTCACTCGGCACCTGTGGTCGTGGTCATGGACGATGTCCATTGGGCCGAGCCGACCCTGCTCGACCTGATCGAGCACCTGGTGGAGGCCGCCGGCGCAGCGATCCTTGTCGTCTGCTCGGCGCGCGCGGAGCTCTATGACCAGCGGCCCGGCTGGGGCGAGGGCCCCCGCGCAGGCCGAATCGATCTCGAGCCGCTGTCGGAATCCGAGACCGAAGAGGTGGTTGCCAACATCATCGGCGGCAGTGGGCTCCCGGACGCGTTGCTGTCGCGGATCACGGACGCGGCCGAGGGCAATCCGCTGTTCCTCGAGCAGATGCTCTCGATGTTGGTCGATGGCGGAATGCTCCGCCGCCGCGACGATGGCACCTGGTCGGCGGTTCGCGAGCTGACGGCGTTCCCGGTGCCACCCAGCATCGCCGCGCTGATCGAGGCTCGGCTGGACCGCCTCGCTCTCGAGGATCGAACGGTGTTGCAAGAGGGTTCAGTCGTCGGGCTGGTGTTCTACGAAGGTGCGGTCGAGTCGATGTCGCCGGAAGCGCTCAAGCCGATGGTCGACCCATCGATCAAGCGGCTGGTGCGACGCCAGTTCGTGCGTCCGGATCCCTCGGTGTTCATGGACGAGGCGTCGTTCCGGTTCGATCATTCGCTCATCCATGACGCGGCATACAGGTCGCTGCTCAAGCGGGAGCGGGCGGAGCTCCACGAGCGATTCGCGAACTGGCTCGAGGCAAGCGCCGGAGACCGGATCGGCGAGCTGGAGGAGATCGTGGGCTACCACCTGGAGCAGAGCGCTCGCCACCTGGGAGAGCTGGGGCCCCAGGATGATCGGGGACGCGCGCTGGCGGCGCGAGCCGCGTCGCAGCTTGCCGGTGCCGGAAGGCGAGCGTTCGCCCGCGGGGACGCGCCCGCGGCGGCGAATCTGCTCGACCGTGCGGTCGCGCTTCTGCCCTCCGGCATGCGAACGCGCACCGAGCTGCAGTTGGATCTGGCAGAAGCACAGGCCGATCTGGGCGAGTTCGAGCAGTCGCAACGCTGCGCCACGGAGGCGCTGGACGCGGCTCGCGCCCATGGAGATGCCCTGCTCGCGACGAATGCTTCTCTCGTTGGGCTCTTCCTGCAGTACACGCTCGATCCCCAGGGGCGCACGGAACAGGTGATCCGCGAGACCGAGGAGGCGATCCCCGTGCTCGAGGCGGCGGATGACCACGTGGGTCTCGTCCGCGCGTGGCGACTCCTCGCGTGGGTCCATGGAACGGCAAACCACTACGGGGCCGCGGAACGAGCCGTCGAACAGGCAGTTGAGCATGCCCGCCTGGCAGGCGACCAACGAGCCGAATCGAGGAACCTGATGTCGCTCGCGCTCTGTGCCCTCTATGGGCCGATGCCCGTGCCGGAGGCGATCGTGGTCGGACGGCGGATTGCGGCCGAGATCGGCGACGACCGACGTGCCGAGGGCGTGGTGCTGTGTGCGCTGGCACACCTGTACGCCCTGCGCGGCGAAACCGACGAGGCGCGTACGCTGTATCGAAGGGCGCGCGCCGTGCTCAGCGACCTCGGTGGGCGGATGATGGCGGCGACCGTTTCGCTCGATTCCAGTCGAGTCGAGGTGCTGGCCGGCGATGCCGTCCAGGCCGAGCGTGAGCTTCGCGGTGACTACGAGATCCTCTCAGCGGCGGGGGAGAGGTACACGCTCTCGACGGTCGCGGCGATGCTGGCCGATGCCGTCCTGAGGCAGGGACGGGCCGACGAGGCCCTCGCCCTCACCACCGAAAGCGAGGGCCTGTCGGCTGACGACGACGTCGAGTCCCAGAATCTCTGGCGGCGGGTACGCGCGCGCGTGCTGGCGAGTCGAGGAGAGCTTGCCGCAGCGGTCCTCCTGGTCGAGGAAGCGTTCGCGCTCGTCGAGGAGACCGACGCTCCGCTGTCGAAAGCGAATACCCTCGTGGATGTGGCGGCCGTGCATGCAGCCGCCGGGCACCGGGACCTCGCCGTGGGTTTGGCACGCCGGGCGTTGGCTCTGTTCGAGACGAAACGCGACGACGTTGATGCGGCGGCGACCCGAGGGCTCCTCGAGCGCCTCGTCGCGGCCGATCAGGTGGGGATCTGACCGGGCTGTTCATCCGCCGAGGGCTAACGCTGGCTCCGCTCGCCCGTTAGTACCAGTGAGCCGGACACTGCGTTGGCGGCTCTGCCGCCAGGGCAGCCGCAGTGTCCGGCGTTCCCATGCGCGGACTCAGGAGTCGCGTTCGTGCCACTCCGGATCCACCGGCGCCGTCGGCCCCACGTCACCAAACGTGGGCACCAGGACCCAGCCCATCAGCGCCATGGCGACACCGAAGATCACGAGCATCGCCGTGCCGGCCGCCTCGTAGGACAGGAACCAGTAGATGGCTCCAATCGCGACGATCACGGCAGGAATAGAGAGGTACTTCACGAGCGTCATGTACCCATCATACCGATCCACCAGGGCGAAACGGCGCAACTATTCCGCGTCGGTCTGTGGGCGGAACTAGCCGATTCAGGAGATCCAGCCGCAATCCGTCCTGTTGATATGGCCGATGCCGAGCTCGCCCTCCGGCCGCCGCCCGTCTTCGGGAGCATGCGCGCGCACAAGCGGCCGCGTACCGAGCCGCCGATCGGCGCTGGCCAGCGTCGATCGGCGAATCCGCGTATCGGTTACCGGCGTTCCGGTGTCGGATGGCTCGGTCACGGCCTCGATCGTGCTCATGGCTCCCCCTGGCCGCGCCGTGACAACGGACCCGTCCGGGTAGCTGAGCCAGAGGCCGCGCAGCCGAGCGATGAAGTGCTCGGCCATGCCGGGGACGAGCATGTCCACCATCCCGGTCCCGCTCCGACGGTAGCCGCGCGGACGTTCGTCGGCCTGCACTCGATCGACGAAGGTGCGCGAGAGGAGCTCCTCGACGGCGATCCTGACGCCGTCCGGCGCTTCGACGACCGTTCGTCCGCCACGGAAGATCGCCTGCCCGATGACCCGTGGCTCGGTGGCGCCGCGCGGCGTCTGGAGCAGCTCGTAGACGAGGGTGTCCTCGGTCCGCGGATCGGCGGTGCGGTCGATCATGCGTGCGAGGATAGCGCAGCCGCCGGTCCCTGCGCCGGCTCTGGCGGCGTGCTCGTCGGCTCCGTTAGAATCGGGCGGCGTGCAGGGATGTCACTCCAAGAGGAAGCGTGTGAGCATGAGCGAGATCGACGAGAAGGGGTACCGGGACATGGTCGCGGCCCAGAATGATGCGCAGGTGGATACCTGGGCGGCCGACCTCTTCATCGACTTCGCCAAGCGGATGGGCGTCGGCAACGCCATCGCCGCCTTCTGTCGAGTGACTGACATGGATGCACGCGGATTCCAACGGGCGTTCATCGTCGGCGGCGGGCCTGATCATGTCGTGGGGATCGACACTGCCGGATCGCTGGCGGCGCCGATCTTCGAGCTTCCGAAGGCAGTCGGTGGGCTCAGGCGCATCGACCCGGCGGCCCGCTCCAAGCTCGTCGACTTCCTCGTCACCAACCGCGAGGTGATGTCCTACACCGCCTGAGGGCTGCGTTGCTCAGTCGGTCTCCTCTCGCTGAGGCGCTCCCGCTCTGATGAGGGCAATCGCGTTCTCGATCTTCAGCTTGGTGATCGTGAGGTGCTTCGCGAAGTTGGCGCGATTGACCTCCGGGATCTGGTGCATCATCTCAGGCTGTCGGAGGATTTCGACCAGATCGTCGACGCCCTCAGACAGCTTCGAACGTGCACCCATCAGGGCGTCGTCCGCCGCCTTGGTGGCGTGCATCTCGCCCGCGACCGTTCTCGCGCGCCGTCGGGGCTTCTGACCGACAGCCGCATCGTCGGCTGCCGGCTCACCCCCGATGATCGCTCGCAGCTTGGCCAGCGGCAGCTGCCCGGCGACGACCCGTTTTGCAAGGCGCCGGCGCTGCCGTTCATCGCCGATCTTCATCAGCTCGTACGCATGGCTGATCGTGTCTTTGCGCAATGACACGAGCTCCCGAATGTCGGCAGGCGCGTCGGAGAGGCGGAGGCGATTTTCGATATATCCCTTGTCCCTGCCGACCTTCTGCGCGAGCTGGCGGACCGAGTAGCCGAACGCCTCGGTCATGCGACGAAACATCGTCGCTTCCTCGAGCGGCGAAACGTCCTCGCGCTGAAGGTTCTCGATGATGCTGACCTCGAGCGCCGTGCTCTCGTCGAAGTCTACGACGATGGCAGGGATCGTGTCGCGTCCCGCCATGCGCGATGCACGCCATCGGCGTTCGCCGGCGACCAGCTCGTACTGCGAGCCACTCGGTCGAACCAGGATCGGTTGAAGAACTCCATGCTCCCGAATCGAATCAGCGAGCTCGGTCAGCGAGTCCTCGTTGTATGACAGACGCGGCTGCGCGGGGTTCGGCAGAATCTTGCCGACCGGCACTTCTCGAATCTGCGCCTGCGTTGCCCGCGACTCGATGAGGGATACGATGCCGGGCGCCAGGTCGGTCTTCTGTGCCTCGTCGAAGAGGCGATGAATGTTCTCCTTGAATGCCGGCCGCTTGTCAGCCAAGATCGATCACCTCCTGTGCCAGATCACGGAACGCGCGCGCCGCCGCCGAGCTAGTCGCATAGTCGGTGACCGGCTTGCCCGTGAGAGGCGCCTCTCCGAGCTTCACCGTTTGCTTGATCATGGTGCCGAAGACCCGATGATCGCCAAGCTCGCGCAGGTTCTCCAGCATCTCGCGCGCGAGCACCGTGCGACCATCAAAGAAGGTTGGCAGCAGGCCGAGGACCTCGAGATCGTGGTTCAGCTTGATCTTGATGGTATTGATCACCTTGATCAGCGCGGTGAGGCCCTTGATCGCGTAGTACTGCGTCTGAACCGGAATGATGACGCGGTTGCTCGCGACCAGCGAGTTGATGGTGAGCAGCCCCAACGTGGGCGGGCAATCGATGATGATCACGTCGAACTGGCGTTCGGCCCAACCCGCGAGTGCATCGCGCAGGACCATCTCGCGCCCGATGGCGGTGAACAGCTCGACCTCTGTCGAGGCAAGCTCGAGCGTTGCCGGCGCTACCCATAGTCCATCGGATTGTGTGGTGCGGACGACGTCATCGAGCGAGACGCGATCCTCCGACATGACGTCCGCCATGGAATGCCGGACGTCGGAAAGCGAGACGCCGAGGCCAACGGTCAGGTTCGCCTGCGGGTCCATGTCAACGCAGAGCACGCGGTACCCGCGTTCGGCCAACGCCCCGCCGAGATTGATGGAGCAGGTCGTCTTGCCGACGCCGCCTTTCTGGTTTGCGATTGAAATTACCTTGGTCAACGCGTCACCTTCGTGCGTTCGAGGCAGTGTCTGCGCCGCTGGAGCGACCCGGAGATGATAGGCCGCCTGGTGATCGTCGGTCACCAGAGTTGTCCACAACGTGGAGAAATCGAGTCGTCGTTGTGCAAAGACATGCGTCTATACTCGGAGTTGTCCACCGTCGCCCTGCGGGCCCGTAGCTCAATGGTCAGAGCAACCGGCTCATAACCGGATGGTCGCAGGTTCGATTCCTGCCGGGCCCACCAGCGAACGCCGTTCGAAGGAGTCTGCCCCGTGTCGACCGCCGAGAAGCTCGACCGTCTGCGGTCGTTACGTGAAGACTCGCGGCAGGGTGGGGGAGCTCGACGGCTGGAGCAGCAACATGCGCGCGGCAAGCTCTCTGCCCGTGAGCGTCTCGAGCTGCTGCTCGATGATGACAGCTTCACGGAACTCGATGCGTTCGTCACCCACCGTGCGAGCGAGTTCGGACTCGACGAGGAACGGTATCTGGGCGATGGGGTGGTCACCGGGTTCGGGCGCATCGACGGGCGCCTCGTCTTCGCGTACAGCCAGGACTTCACCGTGTTCGGCGGCTCATTGTCGGAAGCGCACGCCGAAAAGATCTGCAAGGTGATGGATCTGGCGATCGAAAACGGCACGCCGATCATCGGCCTCTCCGATTCCGGAGGCGCGCGCATCCAGGAAGGCGTGGTCAGCCTGGGCGGGTATGCCGACATCTTTCTGCGAAACACGTTGGCGTCAGGCGTGGTTCCCCAGATCTCGCTGGTCATGGGACCATGTGCCGGTGGCGCCGTGTATTCGCCGGCGATCACCGACTTCGTCGTCATGGTGGACGGGACGAGCTACATGTTCGTCACCGGCCCGAACGTGGTGAAGACGGTGACGCACGAAGAGATCGACTTCGAGGGCCTCGGCGGCGCCCGCATTCACAACGAGACGAGCGGAGTCGCGCATTTTCTCAGCGCCGGCGAGCCGCAGGCGCTCCAGCTGGCCCGCACCTTGATCGGCTATCTGCCATCGAACAATGTCGACGAGCCGCCACGGCGCACCGAGTGGTCGGAGCCGAGTCTCGACGGTGCTGCGCTCGACACTTTGATCCCCGACTCGGCGAAGCAGTCCTACGACATGCACTCGGTCATCGCCGGGACCGTGGACGACGGATCGTTCACCGAGGTGCATGCCCAGTACGCGCGAAACATTATCTGCGGATTCGGACGGGTCGAGGGTCGCAGCGTTGGAATCGTCGCGCAGCAGCCGGCGGTCCTCGCCGGCGTCCTTGATATCGATGCCTCTGACAAGGCGGCGCGATTCGTCCGCACCTGTGACTGCTTCAATGTCCCGATCATCACGTTGGTCGACGTCCCGGGCTTCCTGCCGGGCGTCGAGCAGGAGCATCGCGGCATCATCCGCCACGGGGCCAAGCTCCTCTATGCGTACTGCGAAGCGACCGTTCCGAAGATCACCGTCATCACGCGCAAGGCGTACGGCGGCGCCTATGACGTCATGAGCAGCAAGCACGTGCGCGGCGACATGAACTTCGCCTGGCCGACGGCCGAGATCGCGGTCATGGGAGTCGAAGGCGCTGTCAACATCATCTTCCGCGATGAGATCGCTGCGGCGGAGGACGGCGAAGCGGAACGCACGCGACTCGTCGCCGAGTATGAGGATCGGTTCGCGAACCCGTACGTGGCCGCGGCGCGCGGTTACGTTGATGAGGTGATCCTTCCCTCCGAGACGCGCGCCCGGATCATCGGCGCCCTGACGGTCCTCGCGCACAAACGTCAGACCGTGCCGCTCAAGAAGCACGGCAACATCCCGCTCTAGGCGGATCGTCTTTGCGCACGGACAGAACGCCGCCACCCTTCGAGAGGGTCCTCGTCGCCAACCGCGGCGAGATTGCCATCCGCGTCATCCGCGCCTGCCGGGAACTCCTCATCTCGCCGATCGCGGTGCACTCCGACGCCGATGCCGGCGCCCTGCACGTCCGCCTTGCCGACGCCAGCCAACGGATCGGCCCGCCGCCGGCGACCGAGTCGTACCTGTCGATCGATGCCATCATCCAGGCCGCCCTTCGGAGCGGGGCGCAGGCGATCCACCCCGGCTATGGCTTTCTCTCGGAGAACGCGGACTTCGCGCGCGCCGTCGAATCGGCCGGGCTCGTCTTCATCGGCCCGCCGGCGGAGACCCTCGAGTCGCTCGGCAACAAGCTCGCCGCGCGGCGGGCGGCAAAGGAGGCCGGTGTCCCGATCGTTCCCGGCACCACGGTGGCGCTGGGGGGCGACTGGAACGATTTGGGGGCGCTCGGGTTCCCGCTGATGCTCAAGGCCGCGGCCGGCGGGGGCGGGCGTGGCATGCGCCGAGTCGATACGCCGGACGAGGTCGGCGTCGCACTTGACGCGGCCCGGCGCGAGGCGCTGTCGGCGTTCGGTGACGGGACGATCTACGTCGAGCGGCTCCTTGCCCCGGCCCGGCACGTGGAGGTGCAGCTGCTCGGGGACCGGCACGGCGGCCTCGCCGTGCTCGGGGAGCGGGACTGCAGCGTCCAGCGCCGACATCAGAAGCTGGTGGAGGAGTCGCCGTCCCCGGGCGTGGAAACGGCGACGCGGGACGCCCTGTTCGCGAGCGCCAGACGCGTGGCCGGTACGGTCGACTTCCATAACGCGGCCACCGTCGAGTTCCTCGTCGACGCGGACCAGCGCCACTATTTCCTGGAGATGAACACTCGGCTTCAGGTGGAGCATGGCGTCACCGAGATGGTCACCGGGCTCGACCTCGTCGCCTGGCAGATTCGGGTGGCGGCGGGGGAGCCCCTGTCCCGGTCGGTGCTGGACGCGACCGGACGTGGCCATGCGATCGAGGTCCGGCTCTACGCCGAGGACCCGTACGACGACTTTCGGCCGACCGCCGGCAGGGTGACGGCGTGGCAGATGCCGGCCGGGCCTGGCATTCGGGTCGACGCCGGCATCGAGGCAAACACCGAGCTCCGCCCGGAGTACGACCCGCTGCTCGCCAAGCTGCTGGTCCACGCCGAGGACCGGGCAGGAGCCATCGACCGGCTCCGACGGGCGCTCGACGAGACGCTCATCGGGGGACTTCAGACCGACGCCGGCTTCCTGCGTTGGCTGGTCGACGACGAGGCGTTCATCTCCGGCCGGTACGACACGCGCCTGATCGCCGATCGTTGGAGCGGCGATCACGATCTGGCGGATGGTGATGCCGCCCTGGCCGCGACCGCCGCGCTCGCCGCCCGCCACGCCCGGACCAGCAATCCAGGAGGCCCCGCTGACCTCGGCGACGACGGCTCCGCCTGGGGTCGGCTCGGACGCCGCGAGGCGCTGCGCGGATGACCGACTACCAGGTCCGGGTGGCCGGTGCGCGGGTCGCTGCATCCGACGGCTGGCGGCTCGAGATCGTCGACGCCAGACTCGGAATCGGCCGGCTCGTCAACGGGCTCGCGTCGCTGCCGGTGCTGGTCGAGGGCGACGGCAGTGAATGGGTGGTGACGCTCCGAGGGCGCCGAATCCCCGTGACCGTCCGCTCGTGGCGGGAGCGGATCCTGGCCGACGCGGAGTCGACGGCCGGCGCGCAGGTCGGCCCGATCGCCGTGAAGGCGACGCTGCCGGGGTTGATCGTGGCGGTGGCGGTGTCGGCCGGCGAGGAGGTGACCGAGGGAGCACCTCTCCTGACGATCGAGGCGATGAAGATGCAGAACGAGGTTCTGTCTCCCCGGGCGGGACGCGTCATCGACGTCACGGTCGAGGCCGGTCAGGTCGTCGCCACCGGTGCGCCGCTCCTGCGGCTCGAGTGACGGCGCGTACAATCGGTGGCCGATGAGTGAGCCCGAGCGCCCGCGGGCGCGTCCCCATCGGTCCACCTCCGGCATGGAGATCCGGACCGTCTACGGGCCGGACGACCTGGATGACTTCGACGCCGCCCAACGGCTGGGTCCTCCGGGCGCGTACCCGTTCACTCGAGGCATCCATGCCGATGGCTATCGGGCTCGTCCCTGGACGATGCGCCAGTACGCCGGCTTCGGCTCGGCGGACGCGACGAATCGTCGCTTTCGCTATCTGCTGGACCGTGGGCAGACCGGGCTGTCGGTCGCCTTCGACCTTCCGACGCAGATCGGCTACGACTCCGACGATCCCATGGCGCTCGGCGAGGTGGGCCGGGTCGGGGTTCCCATCGACTCGATCGAGGACATGGAAGCCCTCTTCGAATCGATCGATCTCGGTGCCGTCTCGACCTCGATGACGATCAACGCCACCGCGGCCATCCTGCTGGTCCTGTACGAGACGGTCGCCCGCCGGCGGGGGACCGATCCGCGGGCGCTGCGTGGCACGATCCAGAACGACATCCTCAAGGAGTACATCGCCCGAGGCACCTACATCTACCCGCCCGAGGCGTCGATGCGCCTGGTGACCGACACCTTTGCGTACTGCCACGCCGAGCTCCCGGCCTGGAACACCATCAGCATCAGCGGCTACCACATGCGCGAGGCAGGGTCGACCGCCGTGCAGGAGGTCGCCTTCACGGTCGCCAACGCGATTGCGTACAGCGAGGCGGCGCTCGCCGCCGGCCTGGCGTTCGACGAGTTCGCTCCTCGCCTCTCTTTCTTCTTCGCCGCCCACAACGACCTGCTCGAAGAGGTCGCGAAGTTCCGGGCGGCGCGGCGCGTCTGGGCGAGCGTCGCGAGAGAGCGATTCGGCTCGACGAACCGCAGGAGCATGGCCATGCGCTTCCACGTGCAGACCGGTGGCTCGACGCTCACGGCTCAACAACCCGATGTGAACGTCGTGCGCACCTCCATCCAGGCGCTCGCCGCCGTGCTCGGCGGCGCCCAGTCGCTGCACACCAACGCGCTCGACGAGGCGCTCGGGCTACCGACGCCACGCTCGGCACGCCTGGCGCTCAGGACGCAACAAGTGTTGCATAACGAGTCGGGCGTCGCCACGACGACCGACCCGCTTGGCGGCTCGTACTACGTTGAGACGCTCACGAACGAGATCGAGCAGCGCGCGCTGGCCGAGATCGCCGCGATCGACCAGCGCGGGGGCACGCTGGCCGCTCTGGCAGACGGCTACCAGCAGGACGCGATCGGGGATGCGGCCTACGAGCAGCAGCTGGCGATCGAGTCCGGTACGAGGATCATCGTCGGGGTCAACGCCTATACCGACGAGGGAGAGGAGATCGGGCCGGAGCCGCAGCGCATCGAATCCGAGCTGGAAACCCGCCAGGTCGAACGCACGCGAGCGTTGCGCGCCGGGCGCGACCAGAAGGTGGCGGACGCCTCGGTGACCGAGCTCGAGCGAGTTGCCGCGGGCACGGAGAACGTGCTTCCACCGATCCGGTCCTGCGTCGAGGCGTCGGTCACGCTCGGCGAGATCTCCCACGCCCTGCGTCGCGTGTGGGGCGAGCACCGCCCGTGAGCCGTCCGGCGCCGGTCGGCCCGATCCATCACGTCGCCATTGTCGTGCGCTCGATCGAGTCGGCGCTGCCGCGGTACCGCGAGGTCTTCGGCCTCTCGCCGGAGGCGGAGCCGTTCGTCTTCGCCTCGCAGCGGGTGCGGCTCTGCTTCCTGCCGACGGGCGCGGATCCGGCGGCACGGATCGAGCTGGTCGAGCCGATCGACAGGGAGAGCGGGGTGGCGCGGTTTCTCGCCTCGCACGGCGAAGGGGTGCATCACATCTGCCTGGCGACCGCCGACCTGCCGGCCGAGCTCGGACGGCTCGCCGCCCTCGAGGCCGAGCTGATCGACCGCGAGCCGCGAGCCGGCGCCCACGGGACCGTCGGCTTCGTCCATCCTCGCACGTTGAGCGGCGTGCTCTGGGAGCTGCTTGAACGGGACGAGACAAGGGGATAGGCGCCCGCGTCTCTACGTCATCTGTCGCATGGCGCGGTGACTGTGGGCGATGCATGGTCCGCAGGTCGTCGACACCGTATTCCGGAGGTGCCAGTGCGCATCTCGCTTGGCCCGACGGTGCACCTGGTGAGCGTGGTGGTGAGCGTCACCGCCCTGCTGGGCGCGTGCAGCTCGGCCCGATCCGCTTCTCCGAGCGCACAACCGACGATCTCCGTCCGGCCGGCAGTCCCTGACGGATGGTCGACAATCGCGAGCGACGAGGGCGATGTCCGCCTCGTCCTCCCGCCCGATGCCACCATCATGCTGACCGCCGGCAGCGTCCTCGCCCAGGGGCCGTTCTACGACGGGGCGGTCTCGTGGGAGGTCTGGGCGACCGGCCCGCCAGCGCTCATCGACCAGCCGCGGGCGGGGCAGTCAATCGTCGACTGGCTGGGCCAGTCAGGATGGATGCCCAAGCCGGCGAAGGGATTACGCGGGGGCCCCACGAGTGAGCGAGAGACCATCCTGCCCGCGGGCCGTGCGCTCGAGGTGGCGACCTCGCTGCAGCCAGGGACGCCGGACGAAGGACGAGCGATCGTCTATGCCATCGAGACCGGCGGCGGACTTGCCGTCCTCCGGTTTGTCGGCACTCCCGCAGTCCTGGAGGAGCGCGCTCTCGACCTCCAGCTCATGAGCCAGCTCGTCGAGTTCGGCAGTCAGCCGGAGCAGTCGAACCCGTAGCGGCCCCTCGACAACTCCTGGCGGGTTATGGCATCGACCCCGCGCGCCGATTCCAGATCCTCTCCGGCCGCTCCCTCGAGGAGCGCAGCAGCGCCGTTGGTGAGGGTGATGATCTGCGAGCCGAGCAGTTCATCGAGCGAGCGACCAGGGTCCCATACCGGCAGGTCGGTCAGCGCTTCGTTGGCGTCCGCAACGTGGCCCGCGACCTCGGCGGCGGCCGCCGCCCGCGCATCCGGATCATCGGTCGCCGCCGCCCCCCGCTCGAGCGCATCGGTTCCCAAGCTCAGCTCCGCGAACGCGACGCAGACCGCCGTCCGGTACGCGGCCGGCGCCGCGTTCCTGGCGGGGTCGTCGCGGAGGTAGCTCACCAGCACGATGATGCCGATAACGATCACGAGCGCGATCGTCACCCCGAGCCCGCAGCCGGCATACCGGAAGACGCCGATTCCCTCGCGATCCGTGGACGACTTCTCGCGTTCCGAGGGTGGCTTCGGCGCGTAGCGGGTGGCGTCGCGCTCGTCGGGGTGCAGTGGCTCGCGGATCGGCCCCTTTGGATCGTCACCCCCCGCGCCGGGTGGAAAGAGGCTCGTCACCGGGACGCGCCGCTACCGGACGCCGGCGTCGCGCAGCAGCTGTGGGATGTGACTGGGCGAGTCGGCCACGTGGATCCCCGCCTGCTCGAGGGCGACGCGCTTCGACTCTGCGGTGCCGGCGCCACCGGAGATGATGGCTCCGGCGTGCCCCATGCGTCGTCCGGCCGGCGCCGTTCGGCCGGCGATGAATGCCGCCATTGGCTTGCGAACCTCCCGCGCGCAGAAGGTGGCCGCCTGCTCCTCCTCGTCGCCGCCGATCTCGCCGATCATGACCATCGCCTCGGTCTCGTCGTCCTGGTTGAACATGTCGAGCACGTCGACGAAGCTCGTGCCGACGATCGGGTCCCCGCCGATGCCGACCGTGGTGGTCTGGCCCATCCCGGCATCGGTCATGGCCTGCACCACCTCGTAGGTCAGCGTGCCCGACCGCGAAACGAGGCCCACCGGCCCGCGGGCGTGGATGTTGCCCGGGATGATCCCGACCTTTGCCTCCTCGACGCTCGTCAGCCCCGGACAGTTGGGCCCGATGAGCCGCACGCCCTTCGCGCGCAGGACGTGATAGACCCGCAGCATGTCGAGCGCGGGGACGCCCTCGGTGATGCAGATGACGAGCGGCAGGCCGCCGGCCGCGGCCTCGAGCATCGCGTCGGGCGCGAATGCCGCCGGGACGAAGATGCAGGTCGCGTTGGCGCCGGTCTGTTCGACCGCCTCGGCCACGGTGTCGTAGACCGGAACGCGCCCGTCGAGCGCCGACTGGCCGCCCTTGCCGGGCGTGACGCCGGCCACGATGTTCGTCCCGTACTCGAGCATGGCGGTTGAGTGGAACTCGCCCTCCCGGCCGGTGACGCCCTGGACCAGGAGCCGCGTCTCGCGATTGACCAGGATGCTCATGACGCACCTCCGGCCGCCGCGACCGCCTTGGCCGCCGCGTCGTCCAGCGAATCGGCGGTGATGAGGTTGGCCTCGGCAAGGATCGGCTTCGCCTCCTCGGCGTTGGTGCCGACGATGCGGACCACCATCGGCACGTCGCGCGTCAGCTGGGAGCGGGCCTCGACGATGCCGCGCGCGACCTCGTCGCCGCGGGTGATGCCGCCGAAGATGTTGATCAGTATGGCCTTCACGTTCGGGTCGTCCAGGATGATCTTGAAGGCGGCTGCAACCCGATCTGCCTTGGCGCCGCCGCCGATGTCGAGGAAGTTCGCCGGCTCGCCGCCCGCCAGCTTCACCAGGTCCATCGTCGTCATCGCCAGCCCAGCGCCGTTGACCATGCAGCCGATGCTGCCGTCGAGCTTGATGAAGCTGATGCCGGCGTCCCTGGCCGCGATCTCAGATGGTTCCTCCTCGTTGAGGTCACGCATCTCCTCCAGGTCGGGGTGACGCAGCAGTGCCGAGTCGTCGAGCACGATCTTGGCGTCGAGGGCAAGCAGCTCACCGCCGTCGGTCACCACCAGCGGGTTGATCTCGGCTAGGTCGGCGTCCGATTCGACGAACGCGGCGTAGAGCCCTCGCATCACGGTCGCGAAGTCCTTCCGCAGGCCGGTCGGGATGCCGAGGAAGAAGCCGATGCGCCGCGTCTCGTGCTCCTGCAGGCCGAGCAGGGGATGGAGCGGCAGCCGGAGGATGGCCTCGGGGTTCGTCTTCGCGGTCTCCTCGATCTCCACGCCGCCCTCCGCCGATGCGATGACGGTGATCGCCCTCGACCCGCGGTCCAGGATGAGGCCGAGGTAGTACTCGTGCGCGATCTCCGCGGCGGGCGCAACGAGGACGGTCTTGACGGTCGTGCCCTTGATGTCGAGGCCGATGATCTCGGCTGCCCTCGCCGCCGCCTCCTCCGGTGTCGCGGCGAGCTTCACCCCGCCCGCCTTCCCGCGCCCTCCGACCAGGACCTGGGCCTTGACCACGACCTGGCCGCCGATTCGGGCGGCGGCCTCACGCGCCTCGTCGGCGGTTGTCGCCGTCTTTCCCGCGAGGAGCGGCACGCCATGGCGTGCGAGGATCTCCTTCGATCGATACTCTTGGAGCTTCACGCACATCTCCTGTTGCGAGGTGTCGGCGCATACGCTCCGAGAGCTCACGGCGGCCGACGCGGGGAACGGGCCCGATTGTACCGGGCATGGCCGGCTCGGCGGCGGGCGACCGTCTGGCTCGTCCAATCGGTAGGATGGACCGATGGGGGTCCTCGCCCAGGCCGTCCTGTTCCCCCTCACAGTCGCCGAGGTGGCGTCGATGGCATTGTTCGCCTACCGCCACGCAGTGCGCGTCCTCGCGCTCGAGCGCGCCTCGACCTGGGCGTACGTCCTGCTGGCCCTGCCGGCGCTGATCGTGGCGGGCACGGTCATCTGGTGGCTCCTCGGCGCCCTTCGATGGTCGGCTGCTGCTCCTCGCTGGCATCGTTGCGAGCGCCGCCGGCAACCTGGGGACCCGCTTCGCGATACGGCTGACCGGTGGCCCTCGCGCCGCCACATCCCCATCCGAGGCGGCGACCGAGACGCATGGATCGCCGAGATGAGGGCGGGCGCTGCAGTACCAACGCGCCGTCACGGGGATACGGGTGCACCTTCGCGAACGCGTCGTTCAGCGCGCCGGCAGGTGGGGTCGGGCTCCAGGTCCGGTACGAGACGGGCGACCCGATCGTCGAGCAGGTGAGCTGGGTGTCCGGCAAGCGGCGCTTCCTGGTCACCGTGGGGCACGGGGCGCCCCCGCCGGGCCATGAGCGCTCCTAGCGATCTACGCACGCGCCACCGATTCGGTGCCCGCGGCTAGACTGGGGCACCGTACGCCGACGCGTTGATCGGCCGCACGCGAGGTATTCCGGTGAGCTACTCGGTCACGCTCATCCCGGGTGACGGGATCGGGCCAGAGCTGGCAGATGCGACGCGCGGCGTCCTGGAGTCGACGGGGATCGGCTTCGAATGGGACGTCCAGGAGGCCGGAGAGGCCACCATCGCCGCCGAAGGCACGCCGCTGCCCGACCGCGTGATCGAGTCGATCCGCGCCAACGGCGTCGCCATCAAGGGACCGATCACCACGCCGGTCGGCTCCGGCTTCCGCTCGGTGAACGTCGCGCTGCGCCAGGCGCTCGAGCTGTACGCCAACGTGCGGCCGGCGCGCACGATGAAGGGCGTCGAGACTCGCTACGAGCACGTCGACCTCATCATCGTCCGCGAGAACACCGAGGACCTGTACGCCGGGATCGAGCACCGCGTCGGGCCTGATGCGGCCGAGAGCATCAAGATCATCACGCGCGCGGCCTCGCAGCGGATCGCGCGCTATGCCTTCGAGTACGCGGTAAAGAACGGCCGCAATAAGGTGACCGCGGTCCACAAGGCCAACATCATGAAGCTGTCGGACGGCCTCTTTCTCGAGAGCTGCCAGCAGGTCGCGGCCGAGTACGACGGCCGCGTGGCGTTCGAGGATCGCATCGTCGACAACATGTGCATGCAGCTCGTGCAGAAGCCTGAGCTCTACGACGTGCTGGTCCTGCCGAACCTGTACGGTGACATCGTCTCCGACCTCGCCGCCGGGCTGGTCGGCGGGCTTGGCGTGGCGCCCGGCGCGAACATCGGCGAGAAGGCGGCCGTGTTCGAGCCGGTGCACGGATCAGCGCCGAAGTATGCCGGCCAGGACAAGGCCAATCCCACGGCGCTCATCCTGAGCGGTGCGCTCATGCTGAGACACCTCGGCGAGCTTGCCGCGGCCGATGCGGTCGAATCGTCCGTGCGCGAGGTCATCGCCGAAGGAAGGACCGTGACCTACGACCTCGGTGGCTCGGCCGGGACGCGCGAGTTCGGTGAGGCCGTCTCGGCCCGCATTCGCGCAGCCTGACCGCGACCGACTGGCGCTCGCGGGATCCGCGGCGCGGGCCGGGCGGAAGGGAAGGCGGCCCACGCGATAGAATCGGGGAGCCGCTAGATTCGCGCCGCCACCATCGAGCGGTGCCCCGTGGAGACTGAAGGCCGCTTTGATCAACCTGTTCGGGTACCGCGTCTCGTGGTCTCAGCTGGCGTGGTTCGGCCACCGCGCCAGCGGTCTCGGCGTGCTCTTCTACCTGTTCATGCACATCGTGGAGACCTCGACCGTGCTCCTCGGTCCAGAGGTGTACAACGCGGCGGTCGGAATCTTCAAGAACCTGCCGGCACGCATCGGCGAGGTAGTCCTCATGGCGGCACTCGTGTACCACGCGCTGAACGGCATGCGCGTGATCGCGATGGACTTCTGGCCGTCACTGACCATCTACTACCGGCCATTGACCTACGGCGTCATCGCCGCGACGGCGGTCGCGATGCTCCCGCTCGGGGCGATCATGCTGTGGCCGTTCGTGCCGTGGGCCTGACGCGATGACCACGGTCCGCCGTCCCCGCGTCATCTACGCGAACCCGTCCCGTGCCGCCCGCCCGAAGCCGGAGGCGTCGGGGCGAGAGCGGTTCTGGTGGTACTTCATGCGCCTCTCCGGGCTGGCGCTCGTCTTTCTCGCCCTGGGCCACATGTTCATCATGCACGTGCTCGTGGAGCTCACCGGCGGCGAGATCGACTTCGCATTCGTGCAGAGCCGATGGGGCACCCCGTTCTGGCGCATCTACGACCTGCTGCTGCTCATCCTGGCCTTCGTCCACGGAGCCAACGGTGCTCGGGTGGTCGTCGGCGACTACGTCACCCATCGAACGGCGCGCAGCCTGCTCATCGGCTTCCTCCTGGTCATCAGCGCCATCTGGCTCCTGCTCGGCACGGCCGTCATCGCCTTCTTCGATCCGGGTGCCACGCCGACCGCCGGGCTGGCATCGTGACCCTCACCACCGTCGGTCGTGGCCTGATCCCTTCGACGCGCGTGCACGACCTGGACGCGGTCGTGGTCGGGGCCGGCGGAGCCGGGCTCTACGCGGCACTCGAGCTGAAGCAGGAGCTCGGGCCCGAGGCCCGCATCGGCGTCATCAGCAAGATCTACCCGTCACGCTCCCATACCGGCGCAGCCCAGGGAGGGGTCTGCGCTGCCCTCGGCAACACCGAGGAGGACCACTGGGAGTGGCACTGGTTCGACACGGTCAAGGGCGGCGACTACCTCGTCGACCAGGACGCGGCGGAGGTCATGTGCCGTGACGCGGTCGACACCATCATCAACCTCGAGCACCTCGGCCTGCCCTTCGACCGCACCGAGGATGGGCTCATCAACCAGCGGCGGTTCGGCGGCCACACCCGCAACTACGGCGAGGGACCCGTGCGGCGCAGCTGCTTCGCCGCCGACCGCACCGGACACGCCATCCTGCAGACGCTGTTTCAGCAGTGCATCAAGCACGAGGTCGTCTTCTTCGACGAGTACCAGGTGCTCGACCTCGCCCTGCCCGCGGGTCCGGGGGGTCCTGTGAGCGGGGTCGTAGCGCTCCAGCTGAGCACGAGCGAGCTGCATGCCTTTCGTGCCAGAGCGGTGCTGTTCGCGACCGGCGGCTACGGCAAGGTGTTCAAGGTCACGAGCAACGCGCACACCCTGACCGGTGACGGGATGGCGATCCCGTACCGGCGCGGGCTGCCGCTGGAGGACATGGAGTTCTTCCAGTTCCACCCGACCGGCATGTACAAGCTCGGCTTCCTGCTGTCCGAGGCGATGCGTGGCGAGGGCGGCGTGCTCCTGAATGACAAGGGCGAGCGCTTCATGGAGCAGTACGCCCCGACCATGAAGGACCTTGCGAGCCGCGACGTGGTGAGCCGCAGCATCTACCTGGAGATCGCCCAGGGGCGGGGGATCGGGGGAAGCGACTTCGTCCACCTGGACGTCCGACACCTGGGCGCCGATGTGCTGGACAAGAAGCTGCCCGACATGAGCGGCTTCATCCGCACCTATTTCGGGCTCGAGCCATTGACCGACCTCGTGCCGATCCAGCCGACCGCGCATTACGCGATGGGCGGCATCCCGACCGACATCGATGGTCGCGCCCTGGCGGACGCGAGCGGCCGCGTGGTGCCCGGCTTCTACGCCGCGGGCGAGGTCGCCTGCGTATCGGTCCACGGCGCGAACCGGTTGGGGACGAACTCGCTGCTCGATATTTTGGTCTTCGGCCGCCGTGCCGGAAAGAAGATGGCGGCCGAGCTGGACGACCTGCCGGAGCCGCTCGCCGACGCGCATGCAGAGGGATCGGTGCAGTCGCGGGTTTCGGCGCTGCTTGCCGGAGTCGATGGCGAGCGCCCGGCCGTCATCCGTGCCGAGCTCCAGGAGGTCATGTTCGCCAAATGCGGTGTCTACCGCACCGAGACGCTGCTGACAGAGTGCCGGGATGCGGTCGCCGCGCTGCGCGAACGCGCCGAGCACCTCATCGTGGACGACAAGGGCTGCCGCTACAACACCGATCTCGGCGAGGCGCTGGAACTCGGCTACCTGCTCGACTGCGCGGAGGCGACGGTGGTATCGGCCCTGGCCCGCACGGAGAGCCGTGGTGGCCACGCACGGGACGACTTCCCCGACCGGAACGACACGGACTGGCTGAAGCACACCTTCGCCATGCGCGGGCCGGAGACAGGGGCGATCTCGCTCGCCTACAGGCCGGTCACGATCACGAAGTTCGAGCCCAAGGCTCGGACATACTGAGGCGACCGATGGACGTCCAGCTGCGCATCCGCCGCTACAACCCGGAGGCCGACGAGGCGCCGCACTGGGAGGAGTATGCCGTCACGGCGGAGCCGACCGACCGGGTGCTCGACCTGCTGCACCAGGTCAAGTGGTACCAGGATGGCACGCTCACCTTCCGTCGCTCATGCGCGCACGGCGTGTGCGGCTCGGACGCGATGCTGATCAACGGCCGCAACCGGCTGGCCTGCGAGTACCTGGTCAAGGACGCTGGTCCCACCATCACGGTGGAGGCGATCCGCGGCATGGCGGTCGTCAAGGACCTGCTCGTCGACATGGAGCCGTTCTGGGAGTCGTTCAAGCGGACCATGCCGTTCCTGGTCAACGACGAGATTCCGGCCGATGGCAAGGAGCGCCGCCAGTCGCCGGCGGATCGGGATCGCTACGAGGACACCAGCCGCTGCATCCTGTGCGCCGCCTGCACCGCGAGCTGTCCCGTCTTCTGGGCGGACCAGTCGTACGTGGGGCCGGCTGCCATCGTCAATGCCCACCGCTTCATCGTCGACTCGCGCGACACCGCCAAGCAGGAGCGGCTCGAGATCATGGCCGATCCCGACGGCGTGTGGCGTTGTCGCACCGTCTTCAACTGCGTCGAGGCGTGTCCGCGCGACATCAAGATCACGAGGGCGATCCTCGAGGTCACCCAGGAGATCGGCAGAGCGGGGATCCGGTGAGGCTGCTGATCCATACCGATGGGGCGGCACGCGGGAACCCGGGACCGGCCGGCGCCGGCGCCATCCTGCGCGATGCCGCCGACGGCTCGGTCTTGGCCGAGATCGCCCAGGGCCTGGGTCGCGCCACCAACAACGTGGCAGAGTGGACGGCCGTGCACCTGGCGCTCCAGGAGGCGCGGCGGCTGGGCGCCACGCACGTCGATCTGCGCATGGACTCGGAGCTGGTGGCGCGCCAGATCACGGGCATCTACCGCGTCAAGCATCCGGACCTCAAGCCGATCCATGCCGCGACGATGGAGCTGCTGCGCTCGTTCGACGGATACACGGTCGGCCATGTGCCGCGGGCGCTGAACAAGGACGCGGACCGCCTGAGCAACGTGGCGATCGACGGGGCTGACCGGCATGCGACGACGAGACCGACCGCGACCTGACGGGGCGCGGCCTTCCCGATGGTCGGCCCTGCCGCTCCTGGCAATTGCCGTTCTCCTGGGGGGGTGCGCGACCGCCGATGAGAGCACCTCCACCGCGGCCCGCGCGACGCCGCCGGCAACCGCTGCCGCCAGGCCGAGCCTGGTGCCGAGCCCATCGCCGAGCGTCTCGCCCAGCGCACCGCCGATCGCATCGTCCGCGCCATCGGCCGGCGAGGGTGGCGTCTACCTGGCCCTGGGCGATTCGCTGACGTTCGGGATCGGCGTGCCGCAGCCACGACGCAACGGGTTTCCGGCGCGGCTCGCGGAACGGCTGGTGACCGCCGACCCGCCGATCACGGAGACGAGCGTCTTCGCCGTGCCGGGCGAGACGGCGACCGGCTTCCTGGAGCATCGTCTCGATGATGTCCTCGTCGCCATCGACGAGCTCGGAGATCGGGTCCAGCTCGTGACGATCGGCCTGGGGGCCAATGAGCTGTTGCGAATGCGCCGCGACTCGTCATGCGAAGCGGATCGCGCCGGGGAGGCGTGCGCCTCGGCGGTCAGTGCCGCCACGGCCGAGGCCGCTCGCTCGCTCGACGCGGTGGTGGCGAGCGTGCAGGAGGCCCTCGCGGCCCGCGGTTCCGGGGCGAGAGTCGTGGTGCTGGCCTACTACAACCCCGACGTCGATCCGATCACCGACACGACGCTGGTCGGCGCGGATGGCGCGGTGGCCTGCGACCCATCGGACGGCGCACCAGGCCTCAACGATCGGATCGCATGTATCGCCGAGGCGCGGGCCGTGGAGCTGGTGGATCTGTACGCAGCCTTCCTCGGGCGCGAGGCGGAGCTCACCCGCGTAGGTGGCGGCGACATTCATCCGAACCAGGCCGGTCATGACCTGATCGCGGACGTGATCGCGGCCCACCTCGGCCTCTCAGCCGATGCGACGCCGTAGAACGGGCGTTCGAATCGGGTACACTGTCGGTCCCTGGAGGCGGCTGGACGGCCGCGGGCGCATCGGTCGAAAGGCCGCGTCCGAGGAAAGTCCGAGCTCCTCAGAGCAGGCTAGCGGGTAACACCCGTCCGCCGTGAGGCGAGGACCAGC
>Ga0136613_10000246_pt1 | contig 23481 bp, 26 predicted proteins | sample AntDrymUQ2722106_2_FD_106649 | JGI IMG/M metagenome (GOLD analysis project Ga0136613, IMG submission 106649) | Polar desert sand microbial communities from Dry Valleys, Antarctica - metaG UQ272 (21.06) | ecosystem: Environmental > Terrestrial > Soil > Desert | place: Antarctica: Dry Valley... | reverse complement strand
TGGGAGGCGATGGAGGAAGCGTTGGTCGGGGCGGATGTCGGCGTGACGGCTGCGGCCGGGCTGGTGGAGCGGGTGCGGAAGGCAAAACCCGAGGACCTCGATGCCGCCCGCAGCCTCCTTGTCTCCGAGTTGCGGTCGGCCTTCGACGGCGCCGACCGGTCGCTCGATCTGGCGGGCGATCCGGCCGTCGTCCTTGTCGTCGGGGTCAACGGATCTGGCAAGACGACCTCGATTGCCAAGCTCGCCGGCCGGTTACGCGAAATCGGGCACGAACCATTGCTGGCCGCGGCCGACACCTTTCGGGCGGCCGCCGACGCCCAGCTCCGCATCTGGGCCGATCGGGTAGGGGTGGAGGTTGTGGGCGGGCGCGAGGGCGCCGACCCGGCGGCGGTGGCCTTCGACGGGCTCCAGGCCGCCCGCGCTCGGAAACGGGACGTGCTGATCGTCGACACCGCCGGGCGGCTGCAGTCGAAACAGAACCTGATGCAGGAGCTGGCCAAGATCAGGCGGGTTCTCGAGGGCGACGGAGGCCGTGTCGCCGAGTCATTGTTGGTCCTCGATGCGACGTCCGGACAGAACGGAATCTCGCAGGTCCGCGAGTTTGCTCACGCCGTTGGGCTCACCGGGATCATCCTCACCAAGCTCGACGGCACCGCTCGCGGCGGGATCGTCGTCGCGGTCGAGCAGGAATTTGGGGTGCCCGTGAAGTTTGTCGGGGTTGGGGAGGCGATCTCCGATCTGGTCCCATTCGACCCCGACGAATTCGTCGCCGAGCTCCTGGCCGACGCGTGAGTCCTGAGGAGCTAGTGGAGCGGGCGCGGGCGGTGGCCCAGCTGGCGTACGCCCCGTATTCGAAATTTCGGGTCGGGGCTGTGGTGCTTTCCGATGATGGCCGCGTGTTTGACGGGGTGAATGTCGAGAATGCGGCCCACCCTTCGGCGAACTGCGCCGAGGCGACGGCGGTCGGGTCGGCGGTGACGGCTGGGGTGCGCAAGATCGCGGCAGTGGCGGTTGCCTGTATCGATGCGAGATCGATCGATCATGCCTATCCGTGCGGCCGCTGCCGGCAGATTCTCTCGGAATTCAACCCTGAGGAGGTTTACGTAACCGATGGAGGCGCTGAGTTCCGCCGGCACTCATTCGACGAGCTGCTGCCGTTTCGTTTCAGTCTCTAAACTGCCGGTGCGCGTCCTCCTTCTCATTCTCGACGCATTCGACCCGGTCCGCCTTTCGCCACATCTGACGCCAAATCTCTGGAGCTGGGCGAACGCCGACGGCGCCGCTACGGGCACCGGTGAGGCCGTGATGGCGGCTTGCACCTACCCCAACCACGCCTCGTTCGCCACCGGAGTTCCGCCATCAGAACACGGGATCTATGTGAACCATGTCATTCGGGATGACCAGGTTGTGGGTGCTTGGGAGGTAGGTCCGAGCGTTCCGACGCTGTTCGATAGTTATGTGGCTGAATCACTCGCGGTGCTTGGCGACCATCATCTAGTCGGAGTCATGGGAGCACGAGCCGCTGCGTCTCATTGGCCACCTAACGGCGACCTTCCCCTTGACATCGAGCTCGATCCGCTTGGTTATCCGGCCGATTCGGCGGTGCTGGCTCGCCTCGTAGCGGGACTTGCTGAGGCTGCTCGGCTCACGATCGGCTATTTCGGCTCGATCGACACCTACTCGCATCTCTTCGGCCCGGAATCGGAGGAAGCCCGCGAGGCCTATCGACGCGTCGATGGGCGGATCGCCGAAATCGAAGCGGCGATCTCCTGGGACGAAATTGCCGTCATCGTTGTAAGTGACCACATCCAGAACACCGTGGAGGATCGGCCCGGGATCGACCTCCGTCCCGTCGTCGGCGAAGGCACGATCCTGGCCGACGAGGGAAGCGCAATTCTCATTGGGGCAACTCTCGAACCGACTGAGCTGATGTCAGTTGACGGAGTCGCCGGTGCGCGGTCCCTTGACGACGGCAACACCTTGGCCTGGTGCGAGCCCGGCCGTTTCTTCGGCCCGTTCGACTCACCGATCCTGCGAGGCGTCCATGGCAACGTGGCGACCCGGACCCAACTTGCCATGGTGACGGGCGGTCATCCCAAGCGTCATCTTGCTGCTGACGTTGTCAACGCTGGACCCGTCCCAGCCACCGCTTGGGCCGGCGTGATCAGGTCGATGCTGGATCAGTAGCGGGAGGATCCCGCCAAGGTGATCGGCCCGCCTCGCAAAAAGCGTTCCGCAACGGGTCGCCTTGTTGCGACTCCCAATTTGCGAGGCTGTCGAAATAGGTAAGCGCAATACGCCAATCGTCGACGTAGGTGAGCTCGAAGCTCCCGAGGTTGGAACCGCTGGTCCACGCCACGTGATATGTGCGTCGGCCCGGTTCGTCTGGGCCACAAGTGCCAATTCCAAGGATTTCAACCGGCTCGATGATCGTTTCCAATAGCGAGTCAACACGCGCTTCGTAGGCATCTTCATCGACGAATTCCACGGTCAGTTCTGCGTCGCTCAGACCGTGACCCTCAAGTGTCTGCGCCTTCGCACAGCCCGGGAAGTAATCACGCACCACCTCGGAGCAAGTGATCGTGTCTGTGCGGCTCAGCTCGACGAGCCGACCTGCATCCTTTGCCGCCAATGCGTTTGCAGCCTCCACGGCGATCCCGCACGCAGCTTCGTCATCGATCGGGCAACCCTCAGAGTTAAGAGTTGCCTGAGGCGCCCCACAAGAGAGCAAGAGGAGAGCGACGAGCAGCAGCGCGCCCTTCATGCGTTCATCGGCCAGGTTTTTTGCGCCATCGGAAGTTTGAATTTACGGAGACCTGCCGCTGGTGGTGTATTTGTGGCCGAGGCGGCTTTGGTGGAGGTGGTCGCCGTTTTCGAGGGGGGTGCGGGTCCAGCGGGCGCGGTGGCGGATGGTGTGGTGGTAGGCGCAGTAGGGGTCGAGGTAGTTGGGGTGGGTGGGTCCGCCGTGGGCGTATTCGATCCGATGGTCGATGTCGGCGTTGATGGCGGGGGCGCGGCAGCCGGGGTGGATGCAGGTGGGGTTTTGGGCTTCGATTTGGCGGCGTTGGGCGGTGGTGGGTCGGCGGCGGGTGATCCCGTTGCCGAGCGGCTGGCCGGTGTCGGGGTCGTCGATGGTGTAGCGCCACTGGCCGCGGGTTTGGGCTTCGGCGACTTGGCGGGCGAGGTCGGAGATCACCGGCCCGTAGCCGGCCAACTCGCCGGGGTGGTCGTTGGGTCGGGTGAGGGTTTCCAAGTCGACATGGAGGTTGACGACCCCTTGCTTTTTGCTGGTTCCGTTGCCGATCAGCAGGTCGAGATAGACATCGGCGCGTTGGGATCGCTGGCGTTGGGTTCTCGTCGTCGCCGACGTTGTCGCGATTCTTTTGTCCGGGCTTATGTCGCTTTTTCCCCTTTATGAGTAGCGATTGTCGACGTCGACCCACGGCGCGTCGCTGCGAGGCCAACGACGCCGAGACCGAAGATGACCGGTATCACAGTTGGCGCGCTCCACCAATGGAAAGGAAGTTCCGCCCAACCCGTGGTGAGATGACCTGCCGCGAACCACATGGCGGCTAATCCCGTTAGGGCTAGTACGAACCCGAAGCTTCCAATCATCCGGCGTGAGACCCACATGTTTTTCATCCTTTCGTCGAATCGCATTGCGAGAATGGTCATCAACAGATCGAAACGGTCGAGCAGCGGATGGGGAGACTGACTCAACATCTCAAGCACCTCAGCCTCGTAGCGGTCTCGCCAGGTTTTTGGTGCGAACCGGATGACGATGCGATTCATGTTTGATCCGCCACCGGGCGTTCGACACGCCTGGCCTTTGCCGTTCGGACGATCGCGGCCATGGACCGAGTTTCCACTTGGACATGTCTTTGCCCGAGCTCGGTGATCTGGAACGGCTTGCGCCGTTCGACTTCGGGCAACTCGATCACGAAGCCGGCATCAACTAGGCGGCCAATAGCTCCGTACAGGGTTCCCGGCCCGAGACGTTTGCCAGCGAACGCCTCGATGTCAGCCGCAATCGCATAACCGTGGCGAGGCCCTTCGAGCAGGCTTAGAAGAATAAGAAGCGCAGGTGACATCTAGTACGTTCAGCGTAGTACGCGCAGCGTACTATTTCAAGTTCGGTACTCGCTGAACCGTGTTTCCTTAACGACGCTGCCCTCGCGATCAAACGTCTTCCAGGTTCCAATCTGGCGACCGCGATCGAACTCACCGGTCCGCATGAGCGACCCGTCAGTCCGATACCACGACCAAGCTCCATGCATCTCTCCGTCGAGACGGAAGCCCGTGTACTTGACACGACCGTTGCCGAAATGAACGGTCTCTTCGACAGCCTCGTTAGGAGCGCTCAAGCTCAGGTGCGAGCTTCGAGGGCTTCGATCAGTTTCGGTAGGACCTTGTGCACGTCGCCGACGATGCCAAGGTCGGCGATGGTGAAGATAGGAGCATCGGCGTCCTTGTTGATGGCGATGATCGTCTTCGCGTCCTTCATCCCGACCAGGTGTTGCATCGCCCCCGAGATTCCGCAGGCGATGTAGACCTCGGGCTTGACGGTCTTTCCGGTTTGGCCGACCTGTTTGGCATAGGGGACCCAACCCGCGTCGACGATCGCACGGGTCGCTCCGGTCGCCGCTTTGAGCCGTTTGGCCAAACGCTCGATGAGCTCGTAGTTCTCGGCCGAGCCGATGCCCCGGCCGCCGGAGATGATGACCGCCGCGTCTTCGAGCTTGGGGCCCTCCCGCTCCTCGACATGGCTGGCCGTGACTTTGGCCGAGGCGGCGCCGACGTCGGGGAGATCGATTTTGGTGACCGACGGAGCGGTGCCACCAGAGGGAGAGGCTACGAAGGACTTCGGGCGCACCAGGACGATCTTCGGACCGGGCTCGGTGATCTCAGCCCTTGCAATCTGGCTTCCACCAAAGATCTCGTGACTGGTCGAGCCGTCGATATCGACGTCGACCGCGTTGGACAGTACCGGAGCCCCGATGCGGGCGGCGAGGCGTCCGGCCACGTCGCGATCGTCGTATGCCTGGCCAAACAGGATCAGGTCGGGGGAGTCGGCCTCGATCTGGATAGCCATCGCTCTTGCTACCGGCGCACCGACCAAGGAGTCTTCCGGATCGACCTGCAAAACCGCGCTGGCGCCGTATTCGCCGACTGTGGCAAACGCGGCCTCAGAACCGGCCCCGGCGTAAAACGCGGTGACCTCGCCGAGATCGCGCGCCTTGGTGAGCAGCTCGAGCGCCAGCGTCGGAGGACCGCCGTCGGTTTCCCTGACGAACACCCACACTTTCGCCATCAGATCACCTTCTTTTGCGCAAGCAGCTCGACGATCTTTTGAAACGCTTCGCCATCGTCTTCGATCTTCGTCCCACCGCTTCGGGTGGGGGCATTGGTCACTTCGGTGACTTTCTCGGCCGGACTAGCTGTGACCCCGAGGTCGCCCGCGGAGTGGTTATCGACTGGCTTCTTCTTGGCGTCCATGATCCCTTTGAAGGTCGGGTAGCGAGGCTCGACGACACCGGCCGTCACCGACACGAGAGCGGGCAGGGCGGCCTCGACGACGTCGTACCCGCTCGCGGTCTGGCGATGGATTGTCACCTTTCCCTCAGTTGCTTCGACCTGAGTTGCATATGTCAACGCGGGAATATCGAGCAGCTCCGCCACCATCTGCGGTACCACTCCCGAGTAGCCGTCGGTGGACTCGGTTCCCGCGATGACGAGATCGAATCCTTCTTTCTTGATGGCTTCCGCTAGCACGCGGGCGGTTTGCAACGCATCGGAACCCTTGAGCTCGGCATCGTCGATGACAATCGCTTTCTCCGCGCCCATCGCCAAGGCCTGCCGCAGTCCTTGCATCGATCCTGTCGGCCCCATCGAGACGATCGTCACCGCGCCCCCTGCTTTCTGGGCGAGCTGTAGACCCATCTCGACGCCGTAGCGGTCGGTGTCGTCGAGGACCTGATCGTTGGGCCGAACGAGATAGTTGGTCTGGGGGTCGAGTCGGTAGGGATTGGCAGGGTCGGGGATCTGTTTGGCGCAAACGACGACGCGCATCAAGCTCCTTGAGTGGTCAGAGCCTGATCGTAACTCACTCGTTTTGGTCAGCTAATGGTGAGTGGTTTGCCAAGATAGGCGGCATAGATGTGGGCGGCAGCTTCTGCTCGCGCTTTGAACGATGGCACCACATCGAGACGAATGTTGACCTCGTCGCGACGATTCGACAGGCGCCAGCCGCCGGGGCATTCGGTGCCGGAGATGAACGCCCCGGCAAATGGGTCGGCGGCCATAAAAGGCCCGGGTTCTTCACCGAGGGGGTGGCCGGGCGTCCGCGGGAAATTGAGCCGGGGATAGGTCAACGTCGCTTCGTCGAAGGTGTGAAGCAGGGAATCGCCGGGTTCATACGCCGCCTCGATCGTTGGATCGTGATAGAGGTCGAAGCCATCGACCTCTATACGTTCCAGCTTGTCTCCGAGCTCAGCGATTGCGGTTTGCACTTCGGATTTGGTGAGAGCGGCCCACCGGGTGAGGTCACTGATCTCGCCGGGGCCATGCCCGGCGAAGAACCGGTGGACCAGTCTGACCTTGGCCGCTTCCACATCGATTTCGGCTGGGGGAATGAAGTCGTCGACCAGACGGTAAGTGTGAGCCAGACCTTGGAGTGGTCCCGAGCAGACGAGCGCCCGCAGTTCCGCGACCAAGAGCAGATGGCTGACAGCCGACCCGTTGTATTGGGGAAACGCAGCCCTGATCTCGGCTCGGGTCATCGATTTTCTGTCTGCGAGAAGAATTTGCATGCGATCGAGGAAGGCGTCGATGGTGGGGGAATCAAGGCCCAACGCGCGGTGACGGTGGGCAACGGCCCGTTCAACCTTGGGTGAGGTCGCGGCCAGGATCCAGCGCAAGTCCTCGGCTGCCACGAAGTGCCAGGTCGGGCGCAGGATGTGGGTGCGGACGAAAGCGCCTGAGCTGAGCTCGGCCGCCGTCGTGTCAATCGTCGTGTGCCCTGCGCGGATTCCTACTGCGTTAAGCGCTGGAACCAGCTCCTGAGATTGCACACACCCGAGCCGCTTAACTGCCTTAAGTGCCGAGCCAAAAGTCGCCCCGGTTAGCCCTTGGAGCGCGAGCCGGCGTTGGAGCGCCCAGTTGTGAGTAGTCATGATGTTGCTCGTGCGATTCACTCCATTCTGTGGGTTGCAACCGTCGCTAGACGACGGTTGCAACCCAGGGTTTAGCGAAACTCGAATGTCCGCCGTCTTTGCGTTGCTTGCTTCGCTGACCTACGGCGTCGCCGATTTCATGGGTGGGGTGGTGGGTCGGCGGGTGTCGACGTTTAGTCTGGTGTTCTGGTCACAGCTCGTCGGGCTGGCATTCGGAGTCGTTGCCAGTCTGCTGTTTCCGGCCACGGCGTTCGAAATTCGCGACCTCGCCTGGGGAGCGGTAGCGGGCACGGTCGGGCTCGTCGGCATTCTTGCTCTCTATCACGGCCTCGCTTGGGGGCGGATGGCAGTGGTGTCGCCCCTCGCCGGCTTGATCAGCGCAGTCATCCCGCTCGGACTGGGTGTGGCTCTCGGCGAACGACCCCAAGGTCTCGAATGGCTTGGGGTCGCCACAGCCCTCCCTGCAATTTGGATCGTGGCGGCAGGCGCCGAAACCGAGAAGGGCCGCGGAGGAGTGGGCATGGGTCTGATCGCCGGTGTTGGGTTTGGGCTGTTCTTCGCGGCTCTCGCTCAGGCTGGCGACGGGGCTGGTTTTTGGCCCCTGGTCGCATCCCGGACGGCTTCCGTGACACTGTTAGCCGTGGTCGTTGCGAAGCGCAGAGAACCGGTTCCCGCGACCGGATCGCGACTCGTCATCTCCCTCGTCGGGATTGGAGAGGTCTTGGCCAACGTCTTCCTTCTCCTGGCGTACCGGTCCGGCCTGATCAGCCTCGTCTCGGTCCTGGCTTCGCTGTATCCGGCGATCACCGTCCTCCTGGCCGTGAGCATCCTCAAAGAACCACTGGCGCGTCGCCAGATCATCGGCGTCGCCCTTGCCTTGGTCGCCGTTGCCCTGATCGCGCTCTAGTCGATCCGTTCGATTAAGAGCGGCGGAATTTCCGGTTCGTACTCGCTGATTTCAATCGCTCCATCGAGGACGCGAAGCGCTTCGTCAAGGCGTGCTGGGTGGCGATAGTGGAGAGTCAACAGGGGTTGACCTTCTGCGACCTTGTACCCGGGCTTCGCCGCAAGTGTGATCCCAACTGCGGGATCGATCGTGTCCTCTTTTCGCTCACGGCCGGCGCCGAGCCGCATGGCCGCCACCCCGACTTTGTAGGCATCAAGTCGCGAGAGGTAACCAGAGGTGTCGGCGGCAAGCTCGCGGTGATGAGGCGCCTTCGGCAAAATCATTTCAGGGTCATCGATCACCCTGCGATCGCCGCCTTGGACGGCAACGACCTTTCCGAAGAGCTCCAAGGCCGTGCCGTCGTCGATCGTCTCGATGAGCGACTCAGGATTGATCCCGGCCACCGTCAGCATTTCCTCCCCAAGGGCATTGGTCACTTCGACCAGATCAGCCGGACCTTCGCCCCGCAGAACCGCGATCGACTCTGCGATCTCGTTGGCGTTTCCGACCTCGTTGCCGAGCGGGGTGTCCATCCGGGTGAGCAGGGCGACGGTCTTCACGTTGTAGGACTGGCCAATCCCAACCATCGTCCGGGCAAGCTCGCGCGCCCGTTCCAGGTCTTTCATGAACGCCCCCGACCCGATCTTGACGTCGAGCACGAGACCATCGAGGTCCTCGGCCAGCTTCTTCGACATGATCGAGGACGAGATCAATGGGATGGATTCGACGGTCCCGGTGGCGTCACGCAAGGCATAGAGCTTGCGGTCGGCTGGGACCAGCGTCTCCGACTGTCCGGCCAAAACGATCCCGCACTCAGTCAACACTTCCCGAAACCGAGCCGGATCGAGCGAAGTGGTGAAGCCGGGGATCGATTCGAGCTTGTCGAGGGTGCCACCGGTATGACCAAGGCCTCGACCCGACATCATCGGAATCGCCACCCCGCACGCACCCACCATCGGCGCCAACGGAATCGAGACTTTGTCGCCAACCCCACCGGTTGAATGCTTGTCGACCTTCGGCCGGTCGATATCGGAGAAGTCGAGCACCTCGCCCGAGCGGAGCATGGCTCCCGTCCAAGCCGCGAGCTCATTCTGGTCGAGGCCGTTGAGAAACACGGCCATCGCCATCGCCGCCATCTGATAATCGGTCATCGTTCCGTCGGTGTAGGAACTGATCAGCCAGGCGATCTCCTCGGGTTTGAGCGAGCCGCGATCGCGTTTTCGTTGGATCAGCTCGACGGCATTCATCAACGGATGTTTGAGTAGAACGAGATGCCCCGCGCTGGAGCAGTTAGGCCCATGCCCTCGGCGATCGTCGCCGCGACATCGCAGTATTGGTCCCTGGTCCCGAGGTCGACTCCGGCCGCGTTCATCCCGCTGACGAGGAGCGGCACGTACTCGCGGGTGTGATCGGTCGAGCCGTCAGTGGGGTCGTTGCCGTGATCGGCGGAGAGGAACAGAAGATCTTCCGGTCCGAGCAAATCGACCAACGACGGGAGATAGGAGTCGATCAGCTTGAGGCCGGCGGCGTAACCATCGGGGTTCTCGCGGTGCCCGTAGGTCATGTCGAGGTCGACGAGGTTGGTGAAGATGATCCCGGGTTCGGCTCGTGTACCGATGGCGTCCACCGTCTTGTTAAGTCCGTCCTCGTCGCCTTCGGTGTGGACAGCTTCGGTCAGGCCCTGACCGGCGAATAAGTCCTCAATCTTGCCGATACCAAACACCGCCAATCCGGCGTCTTTCGCGTGGTCGAGGAGGGTTAGACCACCAGGGCGCAGCGCGAAGTCGCGCCGGTCGTAGGTACGCCGAAACCGGCCAATTGCACCCGTGAAAGGTCGGGCAATGACGCGTCCGATCTGAAAGCGATCGCAGTGCTGGCGGGCGATCTCGCAAAGCCGATAAAGGTCGCCAAGTGGGATCACCTCTTCATGGGCGGCGATTTGAAAGACCGAGTCGGCGGAGGTGTAAAGGATCGGCTTGCCGGTGGCGAAATGCTGTTCGCCGAGCTCGTCGAGGATCACCGTTCCCGAGGCGGCGTAATTGCCGATGAACTCGTAGCCCGATTCGGCCTCGATCGGCTCGACCAGCTCGGCGGGAAACCCCGTGTCGGTGAAGGTGGCCTGCGGTTCGGTGGTGATGAGACCCGCAATCTCCCAATGCCCGGTGGTGGAGTCCTTGCCAGCCGAAGCTTCTGCCATCCGGCCAAAGGCCATGGACGGCGACTCGACCGCCGGAACCCCTTGCAGGTCACCATGAAGGTTGCCAAGCCCGGCCTTTTGGAAGTTCGGTAGTTGAAGCCCACCAACCGCCTTGGCGGTGTGGCCGAGCGTGTCGCTTCCCCCATCGTCGTAATCGGTCGCGTCGTGCGCTTCCCCCACCCCAACCGAATCCATCATGATGATCACCGCCCTACGCATTAGCCCGAGTATGCCAACGAGCGGGTCAATCTGGGGCAATCTGCCCAGGCGGTCACGGCGAAATACCTATGGCCAAAAGGCCGATTTGAAATTGCAAGCGTCTTCAAGGAGGCGAGACAAATGAATGCTTCGTTCGCGAAGTCTTACATCACCGTTATCGGAGTGGTTCTGATCGTCGGCGGGATCTTGGGTTTCACCAACAACCCACTGTTCGGCACCGACGGCTTGTTCGCCACTGACGCACTTCACAACATCGTCCACGCCGCCACCGGTCCCGTGGCACTGGCGATCGGCTTCGGCCAAAGGGGCGATTCGCTGGCCCGCGGCGTGATCGGCTTCGGTTGGCTCTACATGGTCCTGTTCGTCGTGCTGCTGGTGTTCCCGACCCTCTTTGCCCTGTTGAGCGTTGAGGTCAATGTCGCCGACCACTTCCTCCATGCCGGCCTCGGAGTCGTCACCCTGGTTGTGGGTCTTGGCGCTCGGCGGGCGGTGGGGAGCCCGGTCGTCGCTTGAGTCGCTCGATCCGGCTCTCCTCGTCCAGAAGCTGGGCTTGGAGAGCCGGATCCGGGGAACGGAGGACGCCGCCTGCACCCACGACCCGCCACCAGGGAAGATCGTCGGGACTGATCGCCAAGATCCGTCCCACGGCGCGTGCCCGACCCGGATAGCCGGCCAGCTCGGCGACCTCGCCATAGGTGACGATTTCACCTTTCGCGAGCGATCTCAGGACTGCCAGCACGGCCTCTTCGAACTCGCTCATGCAGTGCCGAAGAGACGGTCTCCCATGTCACCCAGACCCGGCTGAATGTAAAACGCATCGCTGAGGCTGCGGTCGAGAGCGGCAGTTACGACTCGCACCTCCGGGTGCCGCTCTTCCATCACTTTCAATCCGGCAGGCGCGGAGACGACACAAACGGCAGTGACGTCTGTTGCTCCATTGGCCTTGACCTGGTCGCACGCCCAGGCCAGCGAGCCCCCGGTGGCGAGCATCGGTTCGAGGATGAGCACCCGGGCGTCACCCATCGGCGGGAACTTCGTGTAGTACTCCATCGGCTCGGCCGTTTCTTCATTTCTCTGGACGCCGGCGTACCCAATCCGAGCATCGGGGATCAGGTCGAGGGCGGCGTCGATGAGACCGAGCCCGGCGCGGAACACCGCGACCACGACGATGGGCCGGCCGAGGGCGGTCCCGGTGGTGGGTTCGAGAGGAGTCTCGATCGGCTTTTCGATCTCCGGAATATCCGACGTCGCTTCGGCGACGAGAAGGTAGGCGAGACGACGTGCGGTCTCCCGAAAGAGAGGAGTCGCGGTTGTGCGGTCGCGGAGAATCGTCAGGTAGTGGCGGCTGAGCGGATGGTCGACGACGGTCACCGGCATTGCCAGCGAGAGTAGTTCGAGCGAATAGTCTGAAACCCCAATGTCCCAACCTGGCCGCACCACCGTTCTCGGCACCTGTCATCACGATTGCCCGGACAGTTGTGGCTGGGTCGCGACTGTCGAAAATGGGGTGGCGATCAAGTTGCGAGGCAACCCCGACCATCCATACAGCCGGGGTGAGCTCTGTCCCAAGGTGAATCGCTTTCTTAACCGGGTCTATCACCCAGACCGTTTGCTCTATCCCTTGATCCGCACCGGCCCGAAAGGGAGCGGCGAGTTCCGGCGGGCCTCATGGGACGAGGCCTTGTCGCTTGTGGCCGATCGCGTGTCGGCTGTGGTGAAAGTGCACGGTGGCGAAGCAGTTCTGCCCTGGTGGGACGCCGGGACCCAGGGCTTGATCCAAATGAGCTCGCTCGACCGGCGCTTCTTCGCCAATCTCGGTGCCAGCCGTCTCACCGGTTCGCTGTGTGGGGGAACTGCAAAAGCCGGCCTCGCTTCCACCTATGGCTCGGGGCTCGGGGCCGATCCGGCGGAGGTTCGCCACGCCAAGCTCATCATCCTGTGGGCGACCAATACCCGGCTCACTAATCGTCACCTGTGGCCGTTTATCGACGAGGCGCGTAAGAACGGGGCCAAGGTGGTGGTGATCGATCCGATCAAGACGATGACGGCCGGCTCGGCCGACTGGTTCATCCAGCCGCTCCCGGGCACGGATATCGCCTTCATGCTGGCGATCATGCACGTGCTGATTCGCGACGACTTGATCGACCGCGACTACGTGTCGAAACATGCCACCGGATTCGACGAGTTGAAGGCGCATGTCGCCGACCTGACGCCGGAATGGGCGGCGGACATTTGTGGAGTCGAGGTTTCGGAGATCGAAGCGCTGGCTCGTGAGTACGGCACGACCGCTCCGAGCTTCATCCGGACCTTGATCGGCGCCGAGCATCGTGAGCAGGGGGCGATGTTCTTCCGCACCTTGGCCATCCTCCCCGTGCTGACCGGTGCGTGGCGTCACCGTGGCGGCGGCCTAGCTCGTTCGGTGGGGTCGTGGTCGGCTGACCAGGTCAAAGAAGAGGTCTTCGATGTCCCCTCCGAAACCCGCCAGGTCTCGATGAACCACCTCGGCCGGGCATTGCTCGAAGACAGGATTCACGCGCTGTTCGTTTGGAATGGGAACCCATTGATCTCGGTGCCGAGCGCCGATCTCACCCGGCGTGGTTTGCAGCGCGAGGACCTCTTCACGGTGGTCAGCGAGCAGTTCCTCACCGATACCGCCCGCTATGCCGATGTGATTTTCCCGGCGACGACCGAGCTTGAGCATTTCGACGTGATCCCCGCCTGGGGTCATCTTTATCTCGGTTGGAACGAGCCGGCCATCAAGCCACTCGGGGAAACGGTGCCCAACACCGAGCTCTGGCGACGGCTGGCCCGGGCTCTGGGGATGGCCGATCCCGAGTTCGACACCGATGACGAGACGCTGATTCGGTCCGCCTTAGTTGACACCGATGTCGAGCTGATGCGCAGCAAGGGGTATGTCCGCCTCAACCTCCCCGAGGTGCTGATGCCATACGCCGAAGGCGGTTTCGCCACAGCTGATGGACGGGCCGCTCTGTATTCACCGGGGTTGGAACAACAAGGCCACGGCGGGTTGCCTGTGTTCAGGCCGTCTCGCGAGGGCGTGACGAGCGAGGCCCGGGCGCGTTTTCCTTTGATGTTGATGACACCGAAGAACCACACCCGGTTCCTCAACTCGTCTTACTCCCACCATCACGGCGAGAAAGAAGACGGCCCCTACTTCGAGATCGACCCGGCCGACGCGTCGGCGCGTGGGATCGGCGAAGGCGACCACGTCCGCGTCTGGAACGACCGCGCCGAGTTGACCCTGCGTGCGAAGCTCAGTGCTCGTCTCCGGCCTGGGCTGGCGGTGATTCCGTGGGGCTGGTGGATGGACGCCGCCCACGCCAACGCTCTCACCAACGACACCCTCACCGACTGGGGCGGAGGCGTCGCCTACTCCGACACTCTGGTCGAAGCGGCGCGGGTCGAATAGATCAGTTCTGTGGGCTGGGGTCGTTGTTGTACAACGCTACGAACCCTGGGTTCGCAGTTAGCCCGTGTTCCGCATGCCCGCGGCGATGCCGTTAACGGTCAAGAGGAGGGCGCGTTGTAACAATTCGTCGGGGGCGGCGCGGCGGCTGCGTTCGAGGAGCGAGATCTGCAGATAGTTGATCGGGTCGAGATAGATGTTGCGGACCTCGAGGGTGCGGGCCAGTAAAGGGTTGGAGCCGAGGATCCCGCGCCCGGTGAGCTTGGTCACCTCGGCGACGGTTAGCTCGTACTCGGCTTTGATGACACCGAACAGATGCCGGTGCTCGGGCGCGACCAGCCGGTTGACATATCGCTCGGCAATCGAGAGGTCGGTCTTGGCGAGAGTCATCTCGACGTTGGCCAGAAACGTCTCGAGATACAGGAAACGCGCAGCCATGTCAGAAAGCGTGTCGCTGTGGTCGGCGGTCGCGGCGGCCAGGCCGGTTCCGACCCCGAACCAGCCGGGGATGATCTGGCGAGACTGCGTCCAGCCAAACACCCAGGGGATGGCGCGCAAATCGGCTAGCCCCCCTCCGCCCCCTGGACGCCGTGACGGACGAGAACCGAAGTTCATCGCCCCCAGCTCCTCCACCGGAGTCGAGGTCAGGTAGTAAGGGATGAGGTCGGGATGCTCGACGAGCGAGCGATAGCTCTCGTAGGCCGCGGACGAGAACGCCTCCATCGCCTCGGTCCATCTATCGAGGACGTCTCTGGGCTGGCGCGAGGTCCGATGCAGCAGCGACGCCTCGAGCACCGACGACAGCACCAGCTCGAGGTTGCGCGCGGCGAGCCGGGGAAGCCCGTACTTGTCGGAGATCACCTCGCCCTGCTCGGTGACCTTGATGGTGCCGTCGACCGTTCCATAGGGTTGCGCCAGGACCGCGGTGTGCGACGGACCGCCCCCGCGCCCAATCGTTCCGCCTCGGCCGTGGAAGAGGCGCAAGTGAACGTCGTGTTGCTCTGCGGCGTTGCGCAGCAACCGTTGCGCCTTGTAGATCTCCCACTGCGAGGTGGTGATGCCTCCTTCTTTGTTCGAGTCGGAGTAGCCGAGCATCACTTCCTGGACATTCCCTCGCAACTGGACGATGCGGCGATAGGGACCGACGGCGAGCAGCCGGTCCAAGAGCTCGCCCGCCTGCCGCAGTTCAGCGATGGTTTCGAAGAGAGGGACGAAGCTGATGCGTGCGAGATCCTGGTCGAGGTCGATGAGCCCGGCCTCGCGTGCCAGCACCGCGGCGGCGAGGACGTCGTCCACCCCTTGGGACATGCTGATGATGTACGACTCAATCACCGGTCCGAACCGATCGAGCGCCTGGCGGATCGTCTCGAAAGTCCGCAGCGTCGTCGCCGATTCGCCTTCGAGGGTGCTCACTGGAGCCGACAGCGGACGAGGGTTGGTGAGCTCGGCAGCGAGGACGGTTTCCCGGCTGTCGCGATCGGACGAGTAGGGGAGCCCGATGCGGGTGTAAAGGTCTGCCACGCATTCGTGCAGCAGGGCGGAGTGCTGGCGAATGTCGAGGGTAGCGAGGTGAAATCCGAACGTGCCGACCCGACGCCGGAGCCGGGCGAGGGCGCCGCTCGCCATCAGCTCTCCGTCGTTCCCACGCAGCGACTCATCCATCAGGTTGAGGTCGCTCGTCAAGTCGGTGGGCGATGCATAAACCGGTCCGGGCCGGCCGCTGTGCAAAATCGCCTGCCGGGTGTTGATGAGACGTTGATGGATGTAGGCGCACTTGAGCCGGTAGGGCTCGTTGGCGTTGAGCTCGCGGAATCGCTGCCAGACCATTGGCAGATCCTCCTGATCGACCAGCAGCGACGCCTCTAGCTCGGGGCTGATGGACTTGATCCGGGTCGAGACCGAGGCCTCCTCAGCTAGCTCCTCGACGGCGGCGATGAGGTTGCGGAGGCCGTGATCGTGTGCCAGCTCGAGCGTCTCCATCGTCACCTCGGGCGTCACCGCCGGGTTGCCATCGCGGTCACCACCGACCCAAGTGCCGAAGCGGATGACCGGTCGATCACCGACTCCGAAACGGCCGAGGTTCAGGGCGATGTCCTCGCCGAGCTCGGGAAGGACGCTCGTGAACAGCTGGTCGAGATAGAAGATCACCGCCTTCACCTCGTCCTCGGGGCTGGGACGGGTCGCGCGGAGCTCGTCGGTCTGCCAGATCTGGTCGATCAGCTCCGCTACTCGCCGGTCGATGCGAGCGCGGGCAAGCTCGGTGGTGGTTGGCTCGAGCCGCTCACCCAACAGATCGGCGATGTGCCGCAGTTTGATCAGGATGGAGCGGCGCGCCGCCTCGGTCGGATGGGCGGTGAACACCGGACGGACTTCGAGCCGGTCGATGACGGGCGCGATCTCGTTGGGGGGGACTTTGGCTTCAATGATCCGGTCGACGGTTGAGCCGAGGATGCGCTCGTTGCCGGCCAACTCTTCGACCCGATGCGTCTGCTCGGCGACATTCGCTAGATAGAAGTACGCCGAGAAGGCTCTGACCGCTTCGATTGTGGTTTCAAGATCGAGCCCGTCCAGCAATTCCGTCAGCCGATCGTCGGCGGTGTCGTCGCCGGCGAGGCGGTTGGCTTTGGTCAACGCCCTGATCTGCTCGATCAGGCTGAGGAGATTGGAGCCGTGCTGGCGGGTCAGCGCCTTTCCGAGCTCGTTACCGAGCCGGCGGATGTCTGCCCGCAGGGCGTCATCGCGCGCATCGTCTGCAAACGTCATGGGCCCCGCAGTGTCATTTATCCAGCGTAGGTAGCCTCCCTCCCGGCATGTTCGAGTCGATATCCGAACGGTTTGAGGGAATCTTTGGTCGTCTGCGCAGCCGCGGCAGGCTTTCCGAAGCAGATGTGGACGCCGCGCTGCGAGAAGTACGGCTGGCCCTGCTCGAAGCCGACGTCAACGTTGGAGTTGTTCGCGAGTTCCTCGAGCGGGTGCGGATTCGCGCGGTCGGTTCGGAGGTTCATCAGAGCCTGTCTCCCGGCCAGCAGGTCGTGAAGATCGTCCACGAAGAGCTGATCGCCACCCTCGGCCAGGCGAACGCGCCTTTGCGGTCGGCGTCGCCGCCCTTGACGATCCTCGTCGTTGGCCTGCAAGGCTCGGGAAAGACCACAACGGCCGCCAAGCTCGCCCGTCACCTCAAGAGCAACGGACGGCGGCCGCTGCTGGTCGCAGCCGATCTTCAGCGGCCGGCAGCCATCGAGCAGCTACAAACCCTCGGGGAGCGCATCGACGTGCCGGTGTTCACCGAGCGCACTAGCCGCCCGCCCCGGCTGGTCAGGTCGGCCTTAAAGGAAGCAACCCGCCTGTCGCTCGACACGGTGATCATCGACACGGCAGGTCGGTTGCAGATCGATCGCGACCTGATGCGGGAGTTGGCCGACATCTCGAAGGAGGCGAAGCCACACGAGACCTTGCTTGTCGTCGACGCCATGACGGGCCAGGAAGCCGTGAATGTCGCCCAGGGATTCAAGGACCAAGTCCCGCTTACGGGCCTGATCCTCACCAAGCTCGACGGCGATGCCCGGGGAGGAGCGGCAATCTCGGCGCGCGCCGTCACCGGGGTGCCGATCAAATTCGCCGGAGTCGGCGAGGGGATCGATGGGCTGGAGGCCTTCCACCCCGAGCGGATGGCCGATCGCATCCTCGGCATGGGCGATGTCCTCACCCTCATCGAAAAAGCTGAGCAGAACTTCGACCAGGCCGAGGCCGAAAAGGCCGCGACCAAGATGCAGAAAGGCCAATTCACCCTCGAAGACTTCCTCGAACAATTCCAGGCGCTCAAGCGGATGGGCTCGCTCAAAGACGTGCTTGCTATGCTTCCGGGCGCCGGTTCGCTGCTCAAGCAGGTCAACATCGAAGATCGCGACCTGGCGAGAGTGGAAGGGATCATCCGTTCGATGACCCCAGAAGAGCGCCGGAACCCCAAACTGATCAGCGGGAGCCGCAAACGACGGATCGCGGCAGGATCGGGTCGAACCCCGACCGACATCAATCAGCTGCTGAAGCAGTTCGGCGATGCACAACGAATGATGAAGATGGTGGCTGGCGGGAAGGGCATGCCCAATCTTGGAGCGATCGCCGGAGGCCGACCTCCGCGACCGCCGGTGGGGCGGCCAACCAAGGCCAAGAAGAAGAGCAAGAGAAGGTGATTTGATGGCAGTGAAGATGAGGCTGATTCGAATCGGGAAGAAAAAGCAGCCCGTCTATCGCGTCGTGGTCATAGACGGTCGCTCGCCCCGCGATGGGCGCTACCTCGATCAGATCGGCCGCTACGACCCGCGCCAGGAGCCGTCGCTTATCGAGATCGACAACGACAAAGCGGTGGAGTGGATGCGCAACGGCGCCCAGCCGACCGACACAGTGCGGAAGCTGCTCGAGATCTCGGGAGCAATGTCTCGATTCCAGGCGGCTAAGGGCGAGGCGCACTTGGTGGGGACGGATCAGTAGCGATGGCCAAAGGTGACATCGTCAAGAACGTGGTTACTTATGTCGTCGGCCAGATTGTCGACGACCCTTCCCAGGTGCAGGTGAGCATCATCGAGCAGGGGCCCGACGAAGTCCTCGCCGAGGTCCGAACCGGTCCCGGCGACATGGGCCGGGTCATCGGCCGCCGGGGACGTACGGCGCGCTCGATCCGCACCGTCGCCCAAGCCGCGGCCGACGAGGAGGGCATCACCGCCTCGGTCGAGTTCGAAGACTGAACGATCCCGTTCTGGTCGGGACGGTCATCCGCCCCCACGGGCTAACCGGGGAAGTGCTGGTTTTTCTCCATACCGACTCCGAGACCCGATTCCGTCGCGGACAGGTGCTGATGACCTCAACTGATCAGGCGCTAACAGTTGCCTCCTCTCGATCGACCGGGCATGGCCTGTTGGTCCGCTTTTCGGAGATCGTCGATCGCAACGCATCCGAGGCACTGGGAAAAGTCGATCTTCTCGTTGATGCCAGCACACGGCGCTCGCTCGGCGCCGACGAATACTGGCCCGACGAGCTCATCGGCCTCGAAGCCCGTGATCAATCCGGCGCACGGCTCGGCATTGTCACCGAGATCGACGATTCGTCGTCACAAACGCGACTCATGCTGAGTACTCCGACCGGCGTGCGTCTCATCCCTCTGGTCACCGACCTCGTGCCCGAGGTCAACATCACAGACGGTTTTCTAGTCGTGCGAACGATCCCGGGCCTGCTCAATTCTTAAGGCGATTTTGGTGGCTAGGCCACCACGCAAACCTTAGGTTTACGTGGTGGTAAAGCCGCTAGTAGTCGATGTCGAGGATTACGCCGCGGGGGGAGCCGTCCTGGGCCGAAAACTCGCCGACAAATAGCTCGGCTGGCCCCGAACCCTCCGGGGAAACAGCGATGCCGAACTCGCCCCAGGTCTCGGACCAGTCGGCGGCCGTGGTGAAGTCCTCGGCCACCACCGTTCCATCCTGGGTCACCTGCACGACGGTGTTGGCCTCGAAGTTACGCGAATAGCCCGAGATGTCAATGGGGACGACAACCGGACCGGGTGCGGGCAACACGACCACGACGTTGTCGGCGAACGACGCTGCCCCCTCGTAGGCGGGCCCGCCCGGCTCGAGGAGGATCTCGATATTGCCGGGCGAACCTGACACCCCGACCGCGGCTAGGGCTGGAATCGAAAGATGGAAATCGACAAACAGCTTGCGGTCGCTTTGCCGAACCACATAGAGCCGGTCGACCAAGCCGCTCTGCACCAGCTGGTCGGTCACGGCGGTCACCTCGACATCCAAGAACACCCGCAGCACCGCGGCGTCTCGCATGAAATTGGCTTCGAGGAGCGGGGAAGTGGTGGCGGGGGCACCCTCGGCGCTGGTGAACTCGAGGCTGAACCTCTCGCATTGAGGATCTGGATCCCAAGTTATGGCGGCAAGCTGTTCAGCGTCGCTGGCCGCCGGTGCCGGGGTAGCCAGCAGCCCTGCGTCTGCCATTTCGCTCCCGCAACCGGCGCCGCTGGGTGCCGTCGTCGGCGTTGTGACCGCCGAAGTGGTGCTAGCCGAAATCGTGGTGGATGTCGTTGAAGGACTCGCCGTTGTGGTGCTGGAAGCTCCTCCCGAGGTACACGCCACGACCAAGCCGAGAAACAGAAAAGACAAACGCTTCATGATTCGATACTGAGACGCAGGTTACCGCCCACCGGTTCCGACCTTGGGGCGGGGTGAAAGGAGCAAATCCCGTGCGAACGGGCCAATCCCGTTCGCCGGCCAGTCCGAACCAAGGCCGAAGGAACGGTCGCAATACGATGAAGCCGCGCACCATATGAAACGACTTCTTCTCGTCCTCATGGCCGGGGCCATGCTGACGATGACCTCGGCCGCCGCGCATCCGTTGGGCAACTTCACGACGAACGTTCACTTGGGTTTAGTCGTCGGGGAGGACGAACTCTTGGTGCGGTTGGTGGTCGATATGGCCGAGATCCCAACCTTTCGTGAGCAGGTTGGCGACGGCTACGAGGACCAACAGTGCGCGACGCTGCTTGACGACATCGACATTTCGCTGAACAACTTGCCGCTCGACCTCTCCGTCACGGGAACCGGCCTGTCCTTTGCGCCTGGCGAAGGTGGTCTCGACACTTTGCGTTTGGAGTGCGACTACCGGGCGGCCCTCGCGGCTGCAGATGGTGATCTGCGAATCGAGAATCGCGTCTACGCAGACCGACTCGGCTGGGCCGAGATCGTCGTCGTGGGAGCCGAAAGTGAGCTTCCGACCCTGAGCGAGTCGGACGTGCTTACCAACTACCCCCCTGACGCGGTTTTCGAGGTTCGAAGCGGCGAAGCGCGATTGACCGGCGAACGGAGCGAAACTGGACTGGCGCCGACGATCATCGAACGGGTCGGAAGCGGGCTAAGCGAAGGGCCATGGTTCGTGGCATTGCTGGCTGCGCTCGGATTGGGAACGGGTCATGCGCTGGCACCTGGTCATGGCAAGACCCTGATGGCCGCGTACCTGGTGGGGAGGCGCGGCGGGGTCCCGCAGGCGATGTTCCTCGGGCTCACGGTTGCGATCGCTCACACGATCGGCGTGGCTGTCCTTGGATTTGTCACGGCCTTCACCACATCTCAGTTTCAACCCGAGTCGGTCTACCCGTGGCTTTCGGGTTTGTCGGCCGCCATCGTCACGATCATTGGGCTGACCATGCTCTACCGGGCGCTCAGGGGAACAAGGGGACAGGGGTCAGATCACGGACACGACCACGATCACGACCACCACGACCACCACGATCACGACCACCACGATCACGGTCATGGTCGTGAACACGGACACAGCCATGAGCCAGCCACGGTTGGCTGGCGCTCGCTGGCCACCCTCGGTTTGGCCGGTGGCCTGGTTCCATCGGCGTCGGCGGTAGTCCTGCTCCTCGGAGGGATCAGCCGGGGAGAGCCCTGGTGGGGAGTGATCCTGGTGGTGGCCTTTGGGATCGGAATGGCGGCAACCCTCGTCGGCGCCGGGTTGATCGTGCTGTTTGCGGCCCGGTTCGGGCTCAACCTCAAACTGGCCAGCAGGTGGCAACTCGAGCGCTATGTGCCGATCATCGGTGGGGTTGTGGTCACCCTGATCGGGGCGGGGCTTATTTGGCAGGCGGCCATTTCAGCCTGATTCTTCTGGGAGAATCTCCTTTATTCGAGCGGATGACATCATTGACTTGACAAACTGACAGCTATATGACATCATATGTGGTGTCAAACAAGCAATAGGTCGGTTCCAGGAAGGATCCGGCAGAACAATAAGGAGTGATCATGTGGTTTGTTGATCTACAACTGATCGACGCAATCCGCGAAGCGCGGTACCCGATCAAGAAGTACGGCGAGCGACGCAATCCAGTGCCCCGGCACTGATGCAAACGTCCGCCGTGTTGCACAACTTGGAGTCGAGTCTTCAGAACCAGCTCGCCCTGGTGACCGATCCGGCCATCGAGGCGGGAGGGCGGGCGGTTCTCGACTCGCTCCATCCAGCTTTGAAAGAGGCGGCCTTGGAACTTGTCAACCAGGCCGCTGACGAGGTTCGGGCCCAGCTCCCGAGCCACCGGGTTGAAGTCGTCCTGAGCGACGGCGAGCCCAGCCTTCGCATCACCTCGGACGACATGTCTGCCGCACAGGTTGAAGGCGATTTCGACGCCCGGATCACGTTACGGCTTCCCGATTCGATCAAGAACGTCATCGAGCGCGCCGCTTCCGACTCGGGAGATTCTGTGAACGCTTGGGTGGTGAAAACGCTGGCGGGTCGGGCGTCCTCGGGCTCAAAATCGAGCCGGCGCCGAGTAATTGAGACTTTCGACGTATGAGCACGTTCGAGATTGAAGAGGGCAATGCCGCCACGATCGAGTTGCGGGTAGCCGCCGGACGGGCCGATTTCTATCCGGGCCCCGACGGCAAGGTCGAAGTAGATGTTTCCGGCTCCGGAGCGGAGTTTGTGATTGTCGAACAGGTCGGCCGGGTGATCATGATCCGCGAAGAACGGCGTCTTTTTGGGGGCCGCACCGTGAACATTCGCGTGACCGCGCCAGCCGGCACCAATCTCGATGCGTCGGTGGCCTCAATGGACCTTTGCTCACGCGGGGCTCAGCTTGGACGCGTCAACCTTCATACGGCTTCCGGTGACGTTGATCTTGGGTTGGTCGAGACGCTGATCGCACGGAGCGCTTCGGGTGATATCACCGTCGAAAGCTGTCGGACCAACTGTGAGGTCAGCTCAGCCTCCGGCGACTTTCGAGCTCACAATGTCGAAGGCGACCTGCTGGTTTCGACCGCTTCGGGTGACATCTCGGCTGACCGGGTGGAGGGGCGCTCGGAGATCAAATCGGCGTCTGGCGATGTGCGCCTCGATTGCTGCCGGGGTGGTCAGATCGAGCTCAATTCGATGTCGGGCGACGTAACCATCGGCATCCCGGCCGGCACCCGGGTCGACGCTCAGATCGACTCGCTGGCCGGAAGCGTGAGGTTTCCTTCCAAGTCGAGTGGAGCCGAACCCACCCGGACAGCCCGACTCAAGGCGCGCTCAGTCTCTGGGGACATCGAGGTTCGTCGGGTCGAGTAGAAAGCAACGCCGACGGCGAGCCATACTCATCGAGCATGGAGCCGTTCGATTCAGCCGAGGAAGCGAACTTTCGGCGGAACGCACTCGACTGGTTGGAAGCCAATGCCAAGCGGCCGGCAAGTCCTCCGATCTCACCGTCGGTGATCGTGGTCGAGTGGTCGCCCGAAGAAGAGGATCAAAAACTGGCTGAAGCCCGCGCTTGGCAACGGCGTAAGTTTGAGGCGGGCTGGGCGGGGATTGCTTGGCCGCCGCAGTACGGAGGGCGCGGCGGAACCCTGGTCGAGCAGGCAATCTTCACCGCCGAGGAGGCCCAATTTGACATCCCCTTTGACGCGCTCGCGGTCGGGACCGGATGGTGCGGGCCGGCGATCCTTTTTCTCGGGAACGATGCTCAAAAGCAGCGCTACCTGCCACCCCTATTGGC
>Ga0136613_10000245_pt1 | contig 23515 bp, 19 predicted proteins | sample AntDrymUQ2722106_2_FD_106649 | JGI IMG/M metagenome (GOLD analysis project Ga0136613, IMG submission 106649) | Polar desert sand microbial communities from Dry Valleys, Antarctica - metaG UQ272 (21.06) | ecosystem: Environmental > Terrestrial > Soil > Desert | place: Antarctica: Dry Valley... | reverse complement strand
GGCGCGAGCAGGGTCGTCAGCATACGGATCGTGGTCGTCTTGCCCGCACCGTTCGGTCCGAGCAGCCCAAACACATCTCCGCGCTCGATGTTCAGGTCGAGGCTTTCGATCGCGACGTGGTCGCCGAAGACCTTGCGGAGACCGAGGGTCTCGATCACGGCGCTCATCAAGTCAGCTCAACGTCCGGCATCCCTGGACGCTACGCCATCGCCCGACCGTGGTCTTGCACGATTGGGAGCTTGCTCAGCGACCTCGGGGGGGCCGGGGACCTTCTAAACGGCAATACTCCTGCGCTTGGTTAGAGGATCTCGGTGGCCGGGTTCAGCTCGTGATCTGCCACCAGCTCCTCCGAACCCCGCGCGTGCACCCAGTCGGCGAACGCCCGGTGAAGAGGGTGCGGGAAATACGCTTTCATCGCGTCTGCATTCTCAAACTCGGTCACGAGCACATAGCCGTAACCGCGCGCCCTTTCGCTCATGTTCTTGCCGAAGTTGACCTTGGTGAGGCCATCGATCTGCGTGGGCCACTTGCGAACCTGCTCGGCCATCTCGACCTCTTCGTCGGGAGTTAGATCGCGAGGAAAGTGAAACAAGACGATGTGCTGCATGCCACCTTGCATTTGTCACCCCTAGTGCCGATGAGTCCGGTTTCTGTCGCCGGATTCTGCCTAACACGCCGAGCACCCCCTTTGAGCGCAGAGGCGGTGGGGGGTGTTATTAAGGCAGCCACCCCGGCGCGTGCGAAAGGCGAGATCGATGACTGTGGCTGACAGGTCGTGGGCAGAGAAGTTTGCGGCCCGCACCAGGGGAGGCGTGGGTGGGGGCCTTGCCTCCATCCTGGCGCTGGCGGGCGACAAGAAGGCGATTCCCTTTGCGGGGGGCTTCCCCGATCCCTCGACCTTCCCTGAGCACGAGCTCACAGATCTCGTGCGAGGGATCATCGACGCGAACGACTCGTCGGCCCTGCAGTATGCGCCGACAGGCGGGCTCCCCGGACCGCTCGATTACATCTCGGGGCGTCTCGGCGCCAACGAGGGCCGCACCCCAACGGACGGCGAGCTGATGATCACGAGCGGCACCATCGAGGCCCTTGAGCTCGCAGGCAAGGCCTTCCTCGACCCAGGAGACCTCGTGATGGTAGAAGCGCCGACCTACCTCGGAGCGATCATGGCCTTCAAGAGCTTCCAGGCCGACCTCGAGGCGCTGCCGATGGACGAGGGCGGCCTTCAGATCGAAGCTCTGGAGGCGAGCCTCGCAGACGGCCGCATCCCCAAGCTCCTCTACACGATCCCGGATCACCAGAATCCGGGAGGGGTGAGCCTGGTCGCCGACCGCAGGGAGCGGCTCGTCGAGCTCGCCAGGCGATATGGATTCGTGATCGTCGAGGACGTCGCCTACAGGGAGCTCAGCTTTCACGGCGCGACGGGGGCCTGTCTGTGGGCGCTTGGGCCCGATGTCGTGGTCCAGGCCGGTACCTTCTCCAAACTCTTCTTCCCTGGCGTGCGACTTGGATGGGCGGCAGGCCCCCCGGAGATCGTGAGCCAGCTCGTGCTCGCAAAGCAGAACACCGACCAGTGCGCAGGGGCCCTCGGCCAGCGCCTCCTCGAGGACTACGGGCGCCGAGGCCTGCTCGACCGGCAGATCGAGCTCTCTTGCGAGCTCTACAGGCAGCGCTGCGACCTCATGCTCGCCGCACTCGGCGAGCACATGCCGAATGGAGTGTCGTGGACGAGGCCGCGCGGAGGTTTCTTTTCGTGGGTCACCTTGCCGCCGGGCCTTGACGCAGCGGAGCTTGCGGTCGTGGCTCAAAGCCGGGGCGTGACTTTTGTGCCCGGCGCGCCGTTCTTTCCCGACGGCAGGGGCGCAGACAACCTGCGGCTGTCCTACAGCCGGGTCGAGGACCACCTCATCTCCGAGGGAGTGCGCCGCCTCGCCGCCGTCATCGAAGAGTCAACCGGCCGATTAAGGGGAGGAGAGTCATGAGCGAAGTGGGAGCCAGCCGAAGCGGAACCGATGCATCCAGCTACTTCACGTTCGAGCAGTCGGAGGGAGAGGCGCCCTGCGGGGGCCGGTTCGTCGAGCTCGACACCGACGTCGAGACCATGGAGCTGCTCAAGGGACTCACATTCAGACCCGTCCTCGGCGAGAGCCTGCTCGTCAACTTTGTTCATTTCGAGCCCCACACTGAGGCCCCCTTGCACTCGCACGCAGAAGAGCAGATCGCGTTCGTGATCGACGGCGAATTCGAGTTCGAGATAGCCGGCGAGAAAAGGACGCTGCGCAGGGGAATGGCGGCGGTCATACCGCCCAACGTTCCGCATGCGGCGCGCACATATGAAAAGAGCTGCCTTGAAGTTGACGTCTTTCATCCACCCCGCCGGGCCCTGCTCGAGGCCATGGAGCAGGCTTCGCAGGCCGACAGATAGAAACCGAGGCCGGCTACTTGACCTACGACTACGATCTTCTCGTAATCGGTTCGGGGCCCGCCGGGCAGAGAGCAGCGGTCCAGGCGGCCAAGCTGGATAAGCGGGTAGGGGTCATCGAGCGCCGGGAATCGGTTGGTGGCGTTTGCGTCAACACGGGAACGATCCCGTCGAAAACCCTGCGCGAAGCGGTTGTGTATCTCACCGGGATCACCCAGCGGACCCTCTACGGCCAGAGCTACAGACTCAAGGAAGATCCGACCATCGAGGACCTGTTGGGGCGCGCCGAGAAGGTCGTCGCCCGCGAGATCGACGTCATCACGGATCAGCTGCGCCGCAACCACATCGCGTTGATAGCGGGCGCGGCCAGCTTTGCCGACCCCCACACCCTGACCGTGTCCGCTGCGGGGGCCACCGAGCGCCGTCTAACCGCCGACAAGATCGTGATCGCGACGGGCTCCCGCCCGGCCCGGCCGGCCAGCGTCGACTTCGACGGACGCACTATCCTCGACTCGGACGCAATCCTCGAGCTCGCAAGGATCCCCAAGTCGGTCGTGGTCGTTGGGGCCGGGGTCATCGGCATCGAATACGCTTCGATCTTCGCTGCACTCGGCACGAAGGTGACCGTTGTCGAACAACAGGCTCGCTTGCTCGAGTTCTGTGACGTCGAGATCATCGAGGCCCTCCAGTATCACCTCAGGGAGCTCGGCGTGATCTTTCGCCTCAGAGAGACCGTTGAAGGCGTCGACTCGCGCGACGGGGGCGCGGTCACTCACCTGAAGAGCGGCAAACGCATCGCAAGTGAGGCGGTGCTCTATTCGGCCGGACGGCAGGGCTGCACGGTGGACCTCGGGCTTGACAAAGCGGGACTTGAGGCGGACGAGCGGGGCCGCGTCGAAGTCGGGGCCAACTACCGCACCTCGGCCGATCACATCTATGCCGTGGGGGACGCGATCGGCTTCCCGAGCCTGGCGTCGACCTCGGCGGAGCAGGGCCGCCTCGCAGCGGCCGATGCCTTCGGCCTCGAGGTGCGGTCCATGCGCGAGCTTCTTCCCGTCGGCATCTACACGATCCCGGAGATCAGCTTTGTGGGAAAGACCGAGGAGGAGCTCACCGAGCAAGCAGTTCCCTATGAGGTCGGTGTGTCGCGCTTCAAGGAGCTGGCGAGGGGCCAGATCGTGGGGGATCAGCATGGGATGCTCAAGATTCTTGCCTCTTCCAACGATCGCAGCATCCTGGGCGTGCACTGCTTCGGGACGACGGCCACCGAGGTTATCCACATTGGACAGGCGGTCATGGGCAACGGGGGGAACATCGACTATCTCGTCGACACCGTGTTCAACTATCCCACCCTGGCGGAGTCCTATAAGGTTGCGGCCCTCGACGCCATGAACAAGATCCACGCTTTCGAGGAGATGGCCGGCTGATAAACGCCGGAGCTGTGCCCTCGATCTGTAGTCTACGATCATGAAGGCTGTCGATGCTTGATTCCGAGCGTTTGCAGGCCGCGCGCAGGCGGGCGGCGCGCCGGCGCATGGTGAGGCGCCGCCGCCGTGCGGTGGCCGTCGCGATCCTCTTGCTCCTGACCTTGCTCGGGGGGCGGGCGTTGCTGGCCGGTGATGACACGCCGGAACCGGCGGCGCAGCAAGTCCAGGGGGCGCCGGACGCAGGTGACTCGCCGGGCGGCGGCGCGGGCGGGGCCGGTGCTGGAACCGATGAGGGGGCCGCCGCCGAGGACATCCCGATAAAGCACATCGTCTTCATCGTCAAAGAGAACCGGACCTTCGACAACTACTTCGCCCGTTACCCCGGCGCAAACGGCGCCGAGTTCGGGATGACCTCGACCGGGGAGAGGGTCCCGCTTGCGGTGGCGACGGACGTGCTCGAGCCGGATCTCGGTCATTCTTTCCTCGACGGCGTCGAGTCGATCAACGGCGGCAAGATGGACCGCTTCGATCAAGTCTCGAACGGTGAGACCTTGAACGGTTACTCGTCCTTCACGCGTAAGGGCATACCGAACTACTGGAGGTACGCCGACAACTTCGTGCTCGGGGACAACATGTTCACATCGATGTACGGCCCGACCTTTCCCGAGCATCTATACACGGTTGCGGCCCAAGCCGGACGTGTCGTCGGCAACAAGGATCAAACGAGCACAGAAGGCGGCTACTGCGACGATCCCAACGAGACGGTGTTCCGCTTCCAGAATCTCAGTAACAAGGAGCGCGCCACGGTAATGAGAGCGGAAGAACGCAACGACGCCGATGAGATCGTGCAGTACTGGGAGCATGTGCGGGCGTGCTTCAACTTCAAGGTCCTGCCTGATGAGCTGGACAAGAAGGACATCTCGTGGCACTACTATGCAGACGACGGCTCGTGGATGAACGCAATGCTCGCGATCAAGCACATGCGCTTCTCGAAGCACTGGGGGACTGATATTACCGAGGAGGAGCAGCTGCCCAGCGACATCGCAGCCGAGCGTCTTGCGAAGGTCAACTGGGTGGTTCCCGGGCCCGGAGTCAACGAGCATCCGGGAGGCCCCAGCGTTTGCCTTGGCGAGAACTACACAGTATCGATCGTCAATCAGATCATGCGCTCGAAGTACTGGAAGAACACTGCAATTTTCCTCGTGTGGGACGACTTCGGAGGTTTCTACGACCACGTTGCGCCCCCTCACTATGATGAGATGGGGCTTGGGCCGCGCACGCCGCTGTTGATCATCTCTCCCTGGGCCAAGCAGGGCTATATTGACTCCACGGAGTACGAGTTCTCATCGGTGTTGAAGTTCATCGAAACCGTCTACGGGCTGAATTGCATGACCGCTCGCGACTGCGGAGCGCACAATATGCTGAATGCCTTCGACTTCGACCAGCCTGCGCCCCCTGCTGATCGAAAGCTCATCCTCGAGGAGCGCGGCTGCACCGGCCTGCCAGCGGAGACTGCCCAACAGTACGAAAGGCACGGCGACAACGCCTTCGCTGCGCTGGGAGACTAGGCCGGTCGCCGCACCTAGCCAGCTTAGCCGGTGTCGGCTTGCGGAGCGACGGCGAGTGGCGTCGCGTCGTCGTTGAAGCTGTCGTCGATGAAGGTGTAGTCGGCGGGGCGCTGCTTTTCGTAGTTGCCTTCAGCCACGGCCTCCGATGCGGAGTGGGCGATCTCGGCGATGGTGTGAAACTCCCGCGCAACGTCGTTGTCGTAGGCCGCGCCCAGGTTGATGAACTCCTTGGCGTGCTTGAGATGTATCTCGATACGGGTGACCAGATTCCTGATGTTGACCGGTTCGTCCTGCAGGTAGATCGGCTCCTTCCTAAACCGAGCCGGGAGGCAGGCTCCCGCCGCTGTTTGCGTTCCCAAGCGCTTCTGGATGCGAGGATTCTGATTGCCAGTACTTTCGTCGGCGCGAGCGGCTCGTTCTTGAGCAGCGAGTGAGCCAAAAAAGCGAGAAAGGGGGTGTTTGCCGCTATCCTCCGATGCCTTCGATCCCCTCGTTTCGGCGGCCCCCCACGTGCGGGGGCTTGTCCCGTGGGCGCCCCGCGTACAGGGCCTTGAGCGCCGGAGGCGCTATCAAGGTCGTGAGAACGCTCATCGTCACTACGACGGCGTAAAGATCGGGCTCAAGGACCCCCCTCGAAAGCCCGACTGTGGCAACGATGATGCCCACCTCCCCCCTGGGGACCATGCCCACGCCGATGATCGACATCGAGCGTCTCCCCATACCCCACGCAGCGCCGCCGCATCCGATCAGCTTGCCGGCGACGGCGAGCGCCGTGATTCCGCCAACGGCTCCCAGGGTGCCCGGCCGGACGAGGACCGTGAGGTCGACGGCGGCGCCGGTCACGACGAAGAAGAACGGGACGACGAGCTCGTAGATGGGCTCGAGCTGCTCCTCCAGATCCCACTTGGGTCGTAGCTCCGAGAACGCCATGCCCGCAAGGAAGGCCCCGACGATCGCGGCAAGGCCGAGTGCCCCGGCCACAGCCGAAAGGCCCAAGCAGACCGATAGCGCGAGGGCGAGGGGCCCCCGCCTTATCTGTGACCTCTCGACCTTCGGCGCCGCTGCCCCCACCACGCGCGTGCCGAAAAGACCGGCGATGACGACGAAACCGACGGCGCCGCCCGCCAGGGCTGCAATAGAAAGGGGTGATAGATCCCCGGCGACCAGACCGCCGACCAGGGCGAGCACCAGCAGTCCAAGGATGTCGTCGACCACAGCCGCTCCGAGGATGATCCGGCTCTCGATCTCGTGAACCACGCCCAGATCAGAGAGCACGCGCGCCGTTATCCCGACCGAGGTGGCCACCATTGCGGCCCCCACGAACACCGCTTCGTCGAAGGACCCGTCGATGAGGAAGATGAAAGCGAGCCCACCGAAGAAGGGCAGCACGATGCCCATTGCGCCAACTGCCAGGGAGCGTCCTCCGATGATTCTTATCTCAGAAGGGCGCGTGTCAAGGCCGACCATGAAGAGCAGGATGACGGCGCCGATCTCCTGCAACGCATCGAGGACCTCAGAGCCCTCGGGGATGAGCCCAAGGGCGGTGCCGCCAAGGGCGACTCCCACGAGGATCTCTCCAATGACCGGCGGTTGATTGAGGCGATGGAAGAGCTCCCCTGCGAGCTTCGCCGCAGTGAAGATGACGAAGACCTGAAGCAGGATGTTTTCGGAGATCACTGGCGCACGATATAGGCCAAGGCGGCGGGCTCGGCGGCGCGCGGACTAGAAGGCGGCGGGCACGACCGGCGCGACGGCTACAACGGTTGGATCAAGCGTCCTTCCTCAGGCGCCTTTTGTCCTTAGCCCCCGAGCCACGGGCTCGGCGACGGCCATGTCGGACTCATCCCAGATCTTGACGTCCTTGGTCTCCTTGATGAGCAATCCGCCGATGACGACCGTCATCAGCGCCACCGCGATGGGAAAGGCCAAACCGGCGAGGGGGCTGTTGGTCGCCGCCACAACCGAAGAAGCGATGAGCGGCGTGAACCCGCCGAACCATCCATTGCCGATGTGGTACGGGAGCGAAAGCGACGTGTACCGGACATTGATCGGAAAGAGCTCGACCAAGAAGGCGGCTATCGGCCCGTACACCATCGTCACGTAGAGAACCAGAATGAACACCAAGGCGATCATGATCGGATAGTTGAGGGGGTCGGCGAATTGGGTCAAACCCTGAAAGATCGGAATGTAGGTAAGGGCAGCGATGAGACATCCGCCGAGAATGATCGGCTTGCGGCCAATCCTGTCGGACAGTCTCCCGAAGACCAGAAAGAACGGAGTTGCAAGCACGAGAGCGCTTCCAACGATGATGCTCGAGTTCAACAGCGGGATCCCGAGCTCGCTCTGGAGAAAGAACAATGCATAGAACTGTCCCGTGTACCAGACGACGGCTTGGCCGGCGGTGGCGCCGAATAGGGCAAGGACCATGAGCTTCCATGCGCCCCCCTTGAAGCTGTCCTTGATGGGGGACTTGGAGCCCTTGCCTGCATCCTTCATCCTCTTGAACAGGGGCGTCTCCTGCAGATTGAGGCGGATGTAGAGCGCAATCAAGAACAGCACTCCGGAGAGAAGGAACGGGATCCGCCAGCCCCAACTGTTGAACGAGGATTCGCCGACGATTAGCTGTACGCCGACGACCACAACGAGTGAGACGAAGAGTCCGATCGTGGCCGTAGTCTGGATGTAGCTGGTGTAGTAGCCCCGCTGCTTGTCGGGGGAATGCTCGGCGACATAGATTGCCGCCCCACCGTACTCACCGCCAAGCGCAAGTCCTTGAAGGAGCCTTAGAGTTACGAGGAGGATGGGGGCGAGGACCCCGATTGTTTCGAATGTTGGCAACAAGCCGATGAGGAAGGTCGCACCCCCCATGATCGAGATCGTGAGCACGAACGTGAACTTGCGTCCTGTCGTGTCCCCGATCCTCCCGAACACCGCCGCACCGAAAGGCCTTACCGCGAAGCCCGTTGCGAACGTAGCGAGGGTCAAGAGAACCGACACCACGGGGTTGTCGCCGGGGAAGAACAGCGGCGGCAGAACGGTGGCCGCCAGGGATCCGAAGATGTAGAAGTCGTACCACTCGATCAGAGTGCCAGCGGAGGAAGCGAAGATGATCTTTCCAAGCTGGTAGTCGTCGCCCTCTTGCCCTGCCGCCGATGCAGCTACGCTCATGTCCTCCCCCTTGCTAGACACCGTTCTACTCGGACGCGGCGCTATGCCGGGCCCACACCCCATTGCGCTGCCGTGCCGGGCGTTGTCGCACTTTACACGAAAAGCAAGAGGGGTAGGGTCGCGCAGAGATATGGCGGCAGCGAGCATCCAGCGAGCACCCGAGGGGGGAGCAGATGGCCGGCTACAGGACTTACCAGCCCGGGTCCTACGACGAGATGATGCGAACCTTCAAGTGGGAGGTGCCCGAGCGCTACAACCTCGCCGTCGACACGGTCGACAAGCACGAACCGTCCGGTACGGCGATGCTGTGGGAAGACTGGAACGGCAACGAGCGCACGGTCACCTTCGGTGACATGAAGGACATGTCGAATCGCATCGCCAACGTTCTCGTGGGCCTGGGGATCAGGAAGGGCGATCGTGTGGCCGTGCTTCTCCCGTCTCTCCCGGAAACCGCCGCCGCATTCATTGCCGTGTACAAGACCGGCGCCATTCTGTTGTCGCTGTCGCAACTCTACGGAGACGACAGCATCACGCACCGGCTCGCCGACTCCCAGGCCAGGCTGCTCATCACCGACGGCAACAACCGAGGACGGCTCGAAGGCATGAGGGACCGCGTCGAGTCCCTCGAACGCATCGTCGTAGTCAATGCCGGCAACGCGCTCGTCGGCGACGACATCGATCTCGACGACGCGATGCCGGACGCATCGGGGAGCTTCGACGTGGCCGACACCGCCGCCGACGATCCAGCTCAGCTCTACTACTCGAGCGGGACGACGGGCCAGGCCAAGGGCATCCTGCACGCACACAGGTACCTTCTCGGCCACAACGAATACGAGCTCTGCCACGATGTTCGTGCCGACGAGGTCTTTCATTCGACCGGCGAATGGGCATGGATAGCAGGAATCGTTCCCGGTCTGCTTGGACCATGGCGCTACGGCGTTCCGGTTGCCGTTTTCCAACGCAAGGGTGGCTACGACCCCGAGCAGACCCTCTACATCCTCGAGAAGTACAAGGTGGGCAACCTCTTCTCCACACCTACAGCGCTCCGGGCCACCATGGAAGTGAAGGACCCTGAGTCGCGCTTCAAGATGAACTTGCGGATCGCCTGCTCCGCAGGTGAGCCGCTCAACCCCGAGGTGATCCGCTGGTCCGAAGAGCATCTCGGCATTCCGATCCTCGATTACTACGGGCTCACGGAGAGTTACCCGCTGTGCGGCAACTTCCCCACGGTCGAGGTGAGGCCGGGTTCGATGGGGCTGCCCCTGCCCGGGTGGAATGTCTCCATCCTCGACCCCGAGACGGAGGAGGTCCTGCCCGTCGGTGAGAAGGGCGAGATCTGCCTCGAGTCGAGGACCAACCCGCACTACCCCATCGGCTACTGGAACCGTCCCGAAGACAGTGAGGACGTCTTTGGAGGCCCATGGTTTCACACCAAAGACGCAGCCCGCATGGACGAAGACGGCTACGTCTGGTACGAGGGGCGCGCCGACGACGTCATCATCTCGGCCGGCTATCGCATCGGCCCCTTCGAGGTCGAGTCGTCATTGATCGAGCTTCCCGAGGTGCTCGAGGCAGCCGCCGTTGCCTCTCCCGACCCCAAGCGGGGAAACATCGTCAAGGCATTCGTGCGCGTCGCCCCTGGGACCGAAACCTCCGAGGAGCTCGTGCGCAGGATGCAGGAACACGTGCGCACGTCCTATTCGTCATACGCCTATCCGCGCGAAATCGAATTCGTCGACGATCTGCCGAAGACTTTGACCGGCAAGATCAGGCGGATCGAGCTGCGCGAGGCCGAGATCGAACGAAAGAAGGGCAGCACCCCCGACTAGCCGCACTAGGAGTCGGTGTCCGGTAACGTGCACCAACGCGACTTGGTGCGCTCGTAAGCCAAGCCAAGCGAGAGCTAAGGAGGATCTCAGTGGACCAAGAGGGGCAGGGTCCCCCGCCCACGCTGCCGCCGTCCGAGGGCGCTGCGTCGCCGGACGGACAGCCGACCGGCAACGGGCCGGCGGTCGAGGAAGCGATTCAGCACCCCGCCAAAGTGATGCGCATCGCCTCCATGGCGCGCCAGCTCCTCGAGGAGGTCAGGGCTGCACAGCTCGATGACGCAAGCCGGGCGCGTCTCAGGGACATCTACGAGACGTCCGTGTCCGAGCTTGGAGGAGTGCTCTCGCCCGAGCTGCGCGATGAGCTCGGACGGCTCAGCCTGCCCTTTGGCGCCGAAGCTCCAAGCGACGCCGAGCTGAGAATCGCGCACTCCCAGCTCGTCGGCTGGCTCGAAGGCCTCTTCCACGGGATCCAGGCAATGATGTTTGCCCAGCAGATGGAGAGCAAGGCGCGCCTCGAGGAGTTGCGCAGACAGAGCCTCCCGCCGGGAGCCAGGCCCCCCATGGGCGATCAGGAGCCCGGCCAGTACCTCTGAGCCGGTTCAGTTTCTCCGCATTCCGGCCGGGGCCCCCTAGCGGCGCTGGACGATCCTGAAGATTCCGCTTGGAGTCATGTAGTACAGCCATCCCTTCGGGCCTTTGGAGACGTCGACTATCGGTCCCGCCCCGCCGAGGATGGCCCTGTCCTTCTTGACGCGCGTTCCCTTGCGGTTCAGCACGAGCCGGTGGAGCTTGCCGTCGCTAAAGCCTCCCGCATAGATGTCGCCGCTCAGCCGCCCCATGCGCCCCTTGTAGAACCACGGGTCGGTGACTGCGATGACGTTGCTCCATCGCTTCAAAGGCCGTTTGGGGTTGGGCCCGACCCCGGCGGTGCCGCACGCATAGCTTGACCCCCAGCCGTAGTTGCGTCCCTTGCGTATGCGGTTGAGCTCGTCGTCACATTCCGGCCCATTTTCGGTTTCATAGAGACGCCCGGTTCCCGGCTTGTGGGTCAGGCCGAAGCCGTTGCGGTGACCGTAGCTCCACACCGGGCTGTGGTCCCCCCGGCTCGAGAACGGATTTCCTTTGGGTATTGAACCGTCGGAGTTATAGCGCAGGATCTTTCCGAGGCGGTTGTCCTTGTTCTGGGCGTTGGCTGCGCTGTGCCCATCTCCCACGCTGACGAACAGCTTGCCGCCGGCAAACTCGATCTGGCCCCCGATGTGGTAACCGGACGAGACAGGAATGTTCTTGACGACATTGCGAGCCGAGCGGCAGCGGCCCTTCTTGACCTTGTAGCGGGTGACGCGGCTCTCGAGCGGTGATGCGTTGACGTAGAAAGCATAGAGATAGCGGTTGCGCTTGAAGTTGGGATGGAGCTCGATGCCGAGGAGCCCCCGCTCGCCGGATGAGCTCACGTTGATCCTCCTGCACGCGCGGGCGCGCAAGCGACCCTTGTTGATGATGCGGATGCGGCCCGCCTTCTCGGTCACGAAGATCCTCTTGGATCCCGGGACCCACCCCATATCGACGGGAAAGTTGAGACCGCCTTTGTATTTCTGCACGCGCGTCCCCGAAGGCAGGGCGAAGGCCGCGCTCGGGTAGAGGGCCGCCAGGACTGCGATCACGAGGACGAGTGCAAGTCGTTTCATGGCGAGGCTCTCCTTGGTTCGGTCCCGGCTGCGGAACAACGATGGGAAAAGCATTCGGCGCCCCACCCTACGAATACTGAGCAGCTACCGCGCCGGGGTCCACGGTTATCATGCGGAAGGAGGCGTGCCCGAGCGGCCGAAGGGAGCGCACTGCTAATGCGTTAAGGGGCGAAAGTTCCTTCCAGGGTTCAAATCCCTGCGCCTCCGCCCCGCAGAGGTCCCCCCGTGGAGTGCGGCGTTGGAACGGCTCATCCGAGGGCGCTAGAGTCCTAGAGAGAACGCGCGCCCGTAGCTCAGTGGATTAGAGCGTCCGGCTACGGACCGGAAGGTCGGGGGTTCGAATCCCTCCGGGCGTACCATTTTTTTTCTGCGCTCACACGCCCGGAAGCCGTATCTGTTCACATCAGGTTCGCAAGGACCCGGGCTAGGCTCTTGGGAACAATGGGACCGATCTCCTGGCTTGCCGAGCGCCGCCAGCAGCGCATCCTCGCTTATGTCGATGGGCATCTGGAAGAGGGCGAAGACGTCCTCTACTGGGTGCGCGCCCGGCCTGCGGAGGGCCGTGCTGAGGGGTTCGCCTACTTGACGAACAGCCGCTGGGTGGTGTTCTGGCAGGGCAGCAGGCCGGAGGCGGGATCGGTCAGGTGGGATGAGATCCAGGCATGGGGGCTTGCTGAGGAGCACTCAGGCAGCCCCGTGCTCGGGATCGAGGCCGGCGAAAGGTCTTTTTACGTCGAGCTCCCCGCCGCCTCGCACGAGGTTGCAGGCAAGGTGAGGGACTTCCTGCGCTGCTTCGCCGAGCTCGCGCCCCGGCCGGGTCGCCGTCCCCGGGGCCGGTCCCACAACTTCCGGCTCTTCGACGCTACCGGCCTTGTAGAGGTGACTCCCCAAAGAAAGTCACTGGCACGGCGAACGCGGATGGTGATCGTGACGGTCGCCGGCGCCGGCCTCTTGGGTGTGGGCGTCGTCCTGCTGTTCCTGCCCGGCCCCGGCTTCTTGTTGGTTATCGGGGGGCTTGCTCTCCTTTCCACCGAGTTCGACTGGGCCAAGGACGGCCTCAGCTGGGCGCAGGATAAGTACAGGAGCAGCCGCCGGCGGCTTGGGCATCGCCGTCCGGCCGATCCTGAGTGAGCCGCTCTTCTTCTCGCCCACCCCCAGAGGGCGACGACGCCTTCATGCGGCTTGCCCTGGGAGAAGCCGGCAAAGCGTCCGGTCACGGCGACGTGCCGGTCGGGGCGGTCGTGGTGTCCTCGAAGGGAATGCTCAGCTCTGCCCACAATGAACGGGAGCTGAGGGGCGATCCCACCGCGCATGCAGAGATCCTGGCGCTCAGGGAGGCCGCCGCCGTCCTTGGCACTTGGCGGCTCGAGGCCGCGACGATGTACGTGACACTCGAACCGTGCGTGATGTGTGCCGGAGCGCTTGTGGCGGCCAGGGTTGCCCGTCTCGTCTACGGCCCTCAGGATGCCAGGTACGGCGCCGCTTACTCCTTGTACAACGTGCCGCAAGACCCTCGTCTGAACCACGTCGTCGAGATCTCGACCGGAGTGCTTGCCGAGGAATCCCGAGCGCTCCTGCAGAGCTTCTTCGGAGCCCGGAGGGTCTGAGGCCCCCCGTATAATCTCGGCTCGGGTGGGGTAGCGAAGTGGCCATAACGCGATCGCCTCGAAAGCGATTGGGGGTTTACCGCCCCCCGCGGGTTCGAATCCCGCCCCCACCGCCTCCGCACAAGCAATCGTCTCAGGGGCAGCCTCAGCCCGCCCGGTTCAAGGAAAAGACTCCCATCTCCGATGAACTTCTATGGCCACCACTCAGCGGGGCGTCGCCGCGCTAAAAGGCGCTACGGGAGCGAAGCGGGCGCGTTCGGCCCGCCCTGCCGTCCTGCGCACGTGGCTCGACCGGTGGCTTGACACCTGTTCCGACCTCGCCCGGCTCAAGGATTCTCACCCCATGTTGGATGCGGTGATCGATGCGGTCGACGGACGAATGATCAAGGTTGATGGACGGTGGCTGGCCGACTTCGCCTCCTGCAACTATCTCGGGTTCGACCTCGACCGCGAGATCATCGACTCCGTCAAGGGTTACCTCGATGACTGGGGGACGCATCCAAGCTGGTCCCGGCTGCTTGGGAGTCCCGTTCTTTACGAACAGATCGAGGACGAGCTGACCGCTCTTCTTGGAGCGGAGGACTCGCTGGTTCTTCCGACCATCACCCACATCCACATGTCGGTCATATCTGTTCTGGCCGGCGCCGGCACGATCTTCCTCGACGGAAGAGCCCACAAGACCGTCTATGACGGTTGCCAGTTCGCTCGCCATCACGGGGCGACGGTGAAGCGTTTCGCGCACGACGATCCGGATGACCTCGAGGCCCTGCTCAAGAGCGACAAAGCCACTCCGCGCCTGATATGTATGGACGGGGTCAACAGCATGACCGGCAATGCCCCCAACATCCCCGCCTTTGCCGCCGTCGCCCGTAAGTACGACGCCATCCTTTACATCGACGATGCGCACGGCTTTGGCGTCATCGGAGAACGCGGTGGCGACGAGCTCTGCGGCTACGGCAAGCGTGGCAACAGCATTGTCCGCCACGTCGGAGAAACCTATGACAACATCGTCCTCGTCGGAGGCTTCTCGAAGTCGTATTCGTCTCTTCTCGCGTTCATTGCTTGTCCCACGAGACTCAAGAGCTTGCTCAAAGTTGCCGCGCCGCCGTATCTGTATTCGGGGCCCTCGCCTGTGGCTTCGCTTGCCACTGTGCTCTCCGGCTTCAAGGTTAATCAGAAGCGAGGCGATGTGCTCAGAGGAGAGTTGCACAAGAAGACGCAAACCGTGCTGAGCTGCCTGCAGGATCTAGAGATCACAACGCCCAACTCGTCTGGGCTCCCGATCATCGAGATCCCGCTGGCCAAGCACGAGGATGTGGACGAGGTAGGCCGCTTCTTGTTCGATCAAGGCGTCTATACAACGATCGCGGCCTATCCGCTCGTACCCAAATCCGAGGTGGGATTCCGAATCCAGATCACTGCTGCCAACGATGACGCTCAGATCAAGTGCCTCACAAGTGTACTGGCGGACCTTTCAGAGAAGTTCCGCCTGCAGACTGCCGGAACCATCGTGAGATGGTGGGAAGGCGCGAGCAGGCCGGCGGGGCGGGTCTGATATGGCCTCAACGACGAGTCCTTACACTTCGGCCCCGGCACGGAGGAGGATCTGGCAGATCTACGTGGGGTTGGGAGCGGGCGCAATGGCGCTCTATTACCTTGTGCCTCCGTTCAAGGGCAGCGGTTTGGTCTTCAACCTCGTAGGTCTCTCTTCGACCGCAGCCATTTTGCTCGGCATTCGATTGCACAAGCCCGAAAGTCGCCTGGCATGGTACCTGTTCGCCCTCGGCCAGTTCTTGTTTGTCTCGGGCGACGCTTTCTACTATGGCTATGACGCCGTGTTCCACCACGACGTCTCATTTCCATCCTTGGGGGACATCTTCTATCTGGCGGTCTATCCGGCGCTGATCGGAGGCGTCCTCATCCTCGTACGGCGAAGGAACCCGCGCGGTGACCGGGCCGGGCTGATCGATGCGCTCATCCTAACGACAGGGCTCGCCCTTGTGTCGTGGGTCTTTCTCATGGCGCCTTACGCCCATGACTCGACGCTCTCATTGGTGGAGAAGCTGTTCTCGATCGCCTATCCGTTGATGGATGTGTGCCTGCTCGCGGTGGCCATCCGTTTGTCCGTGGATGGGGGCCTGAGGCAGAGGTCGCTTGGCCTTCTTCTGTTGAGCATCGTGGCTTTGCTCACCACCGACGCGATTCTGGGAGTGCTTACCCTCAACGGCGGCTATAACGAGGGCGGCCTGCTGGATGCAGGATGGGCTACCTACTACGTCTTCTGGGGCGCCGCTGCGCTCCATCCCTCGATGAAGGGCCTCGAGCGCCACGGAGGCAACCCCGACGGCAGGCTCACGAGGCAGCGCCTGGCTCTTTTAACAGCAGCTTCACTGATGCCCCCTGCCGTTCAAGCGGTCCAGGCCATCAGGAATGCCCCGGCGGAGCTCCCGGTCGTTATCGCCACATCCGTAATCGTGTTCGGACTCGTGATTGCCCGAATGGCAGGACTCCTTCGCGAGACCGAGCGCGCCGCGGCTCAGGAGAAGAGCCTGCGCGAAGCCACACGCACCCTTATCGGGGCGAGCAGCTTGGACGAGGTTCACCGTGCGGCGCTGAGCTCGATGCGAAGCCTCGTGGGAGCTGACCACTGGGTGCGCCTAACGCTCCTGGCGCCCTCGGGCGAGCTGCGAGCCCAAGCTTTGGACGTTGACGGAGGCAAAGAAGAATGGCTCGTTCGGGCTGCGGACCTCACTTCTTTGGATGCGGCGAGCCTGCGCGAGCTGGGTGCCCTCGAAGTTGACCTCCACGGTAGCACCGTTCGCAGGTCGCTCAGATTCCCGGATCAGGCGAAGGCGTCAATGCTGTTCCCGTTGTTCGTCAGACAAGAGCTCAGAGGACTTGTGTTCGTTGCGGGCACGGCGCCGTTCCCCAAGCCAATGAAGGCGGCGATGCAAACTCTGGCCGTAAAGATTGCTTTGACGCTCGAGAGTGCGATTCTCGCCGAGGATCTCCACCGGCGTGAGAGCGAGGCGAGGTTCAAGTCACTGGTTCAGAACTCGAGCGACGTCATCACGGTGATCGGGCCCGGTTCGAAGATCGAGTATCAGAGCCCTTCAATCGAGCGCGTGCTTGGATATGAGCCCGATGAGCTGGTCGGCTCGTCGTTCGCCGAGCTCCTCCACGCTGAGGAACGTGATCACGTGCTGGCCCTGATAGCAGACGTGGACAGCCCCCAGGCCTCGGATCAGGTCGTCGAATGCCGGCTTCGTCATGCCAACGGGGAGTGGCTCGTCTTTGAGATCCTGCGCACCAACCTGTCCCACGACCCGAACGTGGCGGGGATCGTACTGAACGCACGCGACATCAGCGAGAGAAAACAGTTCGAGCAGCAGCTGACCCACCAGGCTTTCCACGACGACGTTACCAACCTCGCAAATCGCGCTCTCTTCACCAACCGGGTGGAGCATGCGCTTGCGCGGCAGACGAGGGACGAGGGAGGTCTCGCCGTCCTTTTTGTCGATCTCGACGACTTCAAGCTGATCAACGACAGCCTCGGCCACGCTGCAGGCGACGTCGTGCTCGCCGAGGTCGGCGCAAGATTGACGCGCTGCGTGCGGCCGATGGACACGGTGGCGCGCTTCGGCGGAGACGAGTATGCCCTGCTGGTAGAGGATGTCCAGAGGCTGGATGAGGTGGCCGCCGTCGCGGATCGCATATTCGAGCTGCTTAGCGCGCCCATCCGCGTCGAGCACAACGACGTCGTTATTCGGGCGAGCATCGGGATCACTTTGATCGACGGAGAAGATGCGATGACCTCGGCGGCGGACGAGCTGATGCGCAACGCTGATGTCGCGATGTATCGGGCAAAACGCGAGGGCAAGGGCCACTACAGGGTCTTTGAGCCCCAGATGCATGCCAGTGTCCTCGAGCATCTCGAGATGAAGGGCGCGCTGGAGAAGGCCCTAGAGCGCAAGGAGCTCAAGCTCTACTACCAGCCAATCGTGGACCTGCCTGAGGGGCGCGTGAAGGGTTTGGAAGCCCTGGTGCGCTGGCACCACCCTCAACGGGGGATTGTCATGCCGGGCGAGTTCATTCCGCTTGCCGAGGAAACCGGCATGATCGTTGAGCTCGGCAAGTGGATTCTTGGCGAGGCGTGCCGCCAGCTAAGGTTCATGCAGGATCTGGCTCTTGCCCCGCCAAGTCTCACCATGGCGGTGAACATCTCTGTCAAGCAGCTTCAGCAGCCGGGTTTGGTTGCGACCGTAGCCGAGGCCATTGCCGCCGCCGGCGTCAAGCCGTCGTGCCTGACGCTGGAGATCACTGAGAGCGTGCTCATGATCGACACTGAGGCGACGATAAACAAGCTCCACGAGCTGAAAGCGCTCGGTGTGCGGCTGTCCGTTGATGACTTCGGAACGGGATACTCATCGCTTGGCTACCTCAGCCGCTTCCCTGTTGACGTACTCAAGATCGACCAGACATTTGTAAGCCAGATCGACGGGCTTGCTCCAGGCTCGGTCCTCATTGCCGCCATCGTCAAGCTTGGCGAGGCGCTTGGTCTCCAAACTGTGGCCGAGGGGATAGAACGGCCCGAGCAGTCGGACAGGTTGACGCAGCTCGGATGTCCCCTTGGCCAGGGCTACTACTACTCGAAGCCCATGAACATCGACGCCACTCTCGAGTACCTCGCCTCGGAGTCGTCCACGGTGGCTCCCAACGGGGCGCCTCCGCGCGCTTAACGCCCTGTGCACGGCACCTACGAGGGACTCGATCGCGCGGGCGGGTTCGATCGTTCCGGCATGCTTTCTCCACTGAAAGGGCGCGACTTCCGCCTTCTGTGGATGGGGATGTCGATCTCGCTCCTCGGTGACGGGATATTCTTGATCGCGGTGACGTGGCAGGCGTACGAGCTCTCCAGCCTGCCGACCGCGCTGTCACTGGTGGGCGTCGCCATGACCGTGCCACACGTCGTCTTCTTGTTGTTCGGCGGAGTCATCAGTGATCGCTTCCCGCGCCGGAAAGTGATGCTCGGCGCAGATGTCGTGCGCGGCGTGGCGATAGGTGCGATCGCCGTGTTGTCCATGATGGGAGCGCTCGAGCTTGTCCATCTTGCCGCACTTGCCGCCCTTTACGGTGCTGGCACCGCGTTCTTCGGCCCTGCCTTCGACGCGATCGTGCCCGACGTCGTCCCCGAGCGTCTCCTTCCCCAGGCGAATGCGCTGGATCAGCTCGTCAAACCGCTCACGCTTCGCCTCGCCGGCCCTGCGCTCGGGGGCTTGATAGTTGGAGCGTGGGGGCCCGGCGCCGCCTTTGGCGTCGATGCGGCGACGTTCGCATTCTCTGCGATGGTTCTTGTGATGATGAGCTCGGCGGAACGCCCCGCCTGGACCGGGAGGTCGTTCGTCGCCGAGCTTCGCTCCGGCTACGCGTTTGTTCTCGGGGAGGTGTGGTTGTGGGGAACCTTCGTCGCTGCGGCGGTCGCTTATTTGCTGTTCATGGGACCGGCAGAGGTCCTGCTCCCATTCATCCTCAAGGAGGACATGGGAGGCTCCGCCGCTGATCTCGGACTGGTTTTCGCTGTCGGGGGCGTGGGATCGATCCTGTCTGCGATCGCCGTCAGCAGCTCACAGTTCCCGCGGCGAAACATCACTTTCATGTACGGGGCGTGGACGCTATCGACACTGGCAATCGGCGGGTATGGACTTGCAAACCTCCCGTGGCATCTGATGGCCGCAAGCTTTGCCTTCAACTTCCTCGAGACGGCAGGAACAATCGTGTGGATCACCACCAAGCAGCGACTTGTTCCCATCGCGTTGCTCGGACGCGTGTCGAGCATCGACTGGCTCATCTCGATAGGGTTGCTGCCGCTTTCATTCGCCCTCACAGGCCCTGCAGCCGCAGCATTCGGGGCGCGTTCGACCCTAATGGGGGCTGGTGTCCTTGGGGCAGGGGTCACGATGGCGGCGTTTTTCCTGCCCGGCATGCGTGCAATGGAACGCCCCCCGGCCGATGAGCCCCCCGGCCGAGCAGGGCCGGACCGCAGGGAGGACCTGAGCCTGCGCCCGCTGTACAAGTCATCTCCCGAGCGCGCCACCGCCGTGCCGCCGCTCTAACCGCGCCGCAGGGCACGAAAGAGGCCGTCGCTTGAACGGTAGATTCAGGGGTGGAGACGTGCGAGAGCGGCCGAATCGGCGCGACTGGAAATCGCGTGGCCTTCAAAGGGCCCAAGGGTTCAAATCCCTTCGTCTCCGCTCCTCCAAGTTGGCGAGCGCCGGCTTCGCCCCCGGAGGCTATCCTGGTGGTGGCCGTGCTAGACGGGGGGCTCGGGGTCCCCTATACCGGAAACCCCCGACACGCCGGGTTGAATACTCGCTTGCGGCCGCTGAAGGACCGGGCAGTCCCCGGCAAGCAGCGTTGATGGTCGAGTCCTGCGCGACTCGGAACCGTGAACCCGGTCAGGCCCGGAAGGGAGCAGCCGTAAGCGGCGTCCCGGGAGTGCCGCAGGGGCACCCGGCCGGAGCCGGCTACCGGACCGGCGCCGGTGCTCCAGAGGTCAAGGGCGAGCCGCACGGCCTTTTTTCGCGCTCCGAGCCGGGGTGTCACACCCTCCACATAGGATGATCGAGATGGCCTACCTCTCCCTCTACCGCAAGTACAGGCCCCAGACATTCGACGAAATAGTGGGTCAGGACCACGTCTCGACGACGCTGTCCAACGCCATCGTCGAGGACCGTGTCGCCCACTCCTACCTTTTCACCGGGCCGCGCGGCACAGGTAAGACGAGCACCGCCCGCATCCTCGCAAAGGCCCTCAACTGTGCTCAGGGACCGACGCCGCGCCCCTGTGGCGTGTGCGACTCATGCACGGCGATCGCCGACGGTTCCTCGCTCGACGTCATCGAAATGGACGCCGCTTCACACTCCAAGGTCGACGAGACGAGGGACATCCTTGCGGGGGTGCCGCTGGCGACTGCGGGCAGCGCGAAGAAGGTCTACGTCATAGACGAGGTCCACATGCTGTCGGCCGGCTCTTTCAACGCGCTGCTCAAGACGCTCGAGGAGCCTCCAGCCCACGTCCTGTTCATCCTTGCCACGACAGAGGCGCACAAGGTGCTCGACACGATAATCTCCCGCACCCAGCGATTCGACTTCAGGCGTGTCCCCGCCGACTTGCTCGAGGCGCACCTGGCAAAGATCGCAGAGGCCGAGGGCATCGCCATCGACCGAACGGTCCTCGCGGAGATTGCCCGGCGCGCCGAGGGCGGCGTCAGGGACGCCCTCTCCGCGCTCGACCAACTGGCAAGCGCCGCTGGCAACCTGTCTGCCGCCGACGCCGAGGTGCTGCTCGGCGACCGGCGGGAGGACGCCTTCACCGAGCTGTTCGACGCTATAGCTGCGGGTGATCTTGGAGCGATATTTGGCTCCACGCAGGCCCTGGTTGCGCGCGGGGCAGATCTGCGACAGACCGCGATGGGGGCAATGGAGCACGCCCGCTCGCTGTTGCTGCTCAAGACGGCTCCCGACGCCGAGTTTCTGCTCGATGCCTCCGAGGAGGACCTTGCGGTCCTCCAGGTTCAGAAAGAGCACTTCACGGCCGCAGCGCTGCTGCGGACGATCGACCTCATCAGCAAGGCGATCACCGAGATGCGCACGGCACCCGACCACAGGTTGCTGCTCGAGGTCGCCCTCGTGAGGGCGGGCGCACCGGAGACCGACCCTTCGGCCAACGGTTTGCTCGGCCGGATCGAGCGTTTAGAGCGCAGGTTCGGGATCGAGCCAGGGGTCCCCGGCCCCCTCGAGATCCCCGCGCCCGTGGCAGGGCGAGGCCAGGACCAGCCTCTCGAGGCTCCCTCCCGGCAGCCCGGCGGGTCGGGCGGGGCAAAGGAGGACTCGATGACGGGTCGCCGGCCGGCGGCCGGAAGTGAGGCCTCTCCCGCACCCTCACCGGCCGTCGCCACGCCGCCCTCGGCCGTTGAGGGGCCCGCCGCCGGCCCCAAGGATGTGACTGGGGCCGGCAACGGCGTCCCAGCTCAGGTTGGGCTCGGCGAGATAAAGAGCTCATGGCAGGCAACCCTGCAGGAGGTCAAGCAACGCAGCAAGCGTGTTTGGGGCATGCTCAACCCGTCCCGGCCCGTGGCGCTCAACGATGGCGCCGTGGTCGTCGAGGTGCAGTCGCCGTGGCATCAAGCGGAGATGGGCGAGGAACGCAATCGCAGTATCGTGGCCGAGTCCCTCTATGCCGCACTCGGCATCAGGCCAAGCCTCGAGTTCACCGTCCTGAGAAAGGACGGGGGCCCGGCCCCCGAACCGAGCGAATCGGCAGCAGAATACTCTGAGGCGCCGAACACCCCCGTCCCCGCCGACGACCCGATCGAGCTGGTGAAGAAGGGCCTGCACGCCGAGGTCGTCGAGGAGATAGGAGAACGATGAAAGACGTCCAGAAGATGATGAAGCAGGCTCAGAAGATGGCTGCCGAAATGCAAAAGACTCAGGCAGAGCTCGCCGAGGTCGAAGTCGAGGGCTCGGCCGGCGGCGGCGCGGTCAAGGCGGTCGTCACGGGTGATCAGCATCTTGTCGGAATCACGATCGACCCGGACTTTTTCGAAGGCACCCCGGACGCCGATGACATCGAGATGCTTGGCGACACCGTCACGGCGGCCGTCAACGATGCGATGGCCAAAGCGCACGACATGCAAGAGAAGGCATTGGGCCCCCTCGCCGGTGGCATGGGCGGCATGGGGCTCCCCGGTATGTAGGTGGGTGCCCGGCCGAACCGAGGACTGCCGCCTAGCTCGACCATCGTTATGCCGGACGCGGCGGAGCCCTGAGTATGTACGCCGGTCCGATCCAGGATCTCATCGATGAGCTTGCACAGCTTCCCGGCATAGGCCCCAAGAGTGCCCAGCGCGTCGCCTTCCACCTGCTCAAGGCAACGCCGTCTGATGCCCGGCGCCTTGCTGAATCAATTATCGAGGTCAAAGACAAAGTGCGTCTCTGCCGCCGGTGCTTCAATGTCGCCGATCGAGAGCTGTGTGAGTACTGCAGAGATGCGCGCCGCGATCCAACGGCGATCTGCGTCGTGCAAGAGCCCCCCGACATCGTCGCCATCGAAAGAACGCGCGAGTACCGCGGTCTCTATCACGTGCTTCAGGGGGCGATCTCACCGATCGAAGGCATCGGCCCTGCTGAGCTGAGGACTGCCGAGCTGCTCGAGAGGCTAAAGACGATTCCACCTTCCTCCCCCCAGGACGGACAAGAAACGAACGGCCTCGGCTCGGGCTCGAACGACCCGGATGCCAACGTCGAGGAGGTCATCATCGCTACGAACCCCAACATCGAGGGGGAGGCCACGGCGATGTACCTGGCGAGGCTGATTTCCCCGCTCGGTATCCTGGTGACGAGGCTGGCGAGTGGCCTACCCGTCGGCGGCGACCTCGAGTACGCGGACGAGGTCACCCTCGGGCGCGCTTTCGAGGGCCGGCGACGCATGTCGGGCTGAGCCCCCTGTGCTCATAGCCGGGGGCCGCGCCGGGCTCAGAGCGACGGCCGAAACCCTCCACTCGTTGTGAGGTCCGGTTAGGTTGGTTCCATGGCTTTGATCGTGCAGAAATACGGCGGGACTTCGGTCGGCGACGCCGAGCGCATCAAACGCGTCGCAGGCCGAATTGTGGCGGCCGCCGACGCCGGTGCCCAGGTCTGCGTGGTGGTATCGGCAATGGGGCGTACGACCGACGAGCTCACGGACCTCGCCGGCCAGATATCGCCCACCCCGCACGGACGTGAGCTCGACATGCTCCTCACGGCGGG
>Ga0136613_10000244_pt1 | contig 23553 bp, 27 predicted proteins | sample AntDrymUQ2722106_2_FD_106649 | JGI IMG/M metagenome (GOLD analysis project Ga0136613, IMG submission 106649) | Polar desert sand microbial communities from Dry Valleys, Antarctica - metaG UQ272 (21.06) | ecosystem: Environmental > Terrestrial > Soil > Desert | place: Antarctica: Dry Valley... | reverse complement strand
TTCCAACAGGCAGGATTAATGTCTAAAGCTACGGCGATGACTTTATCTGGTTTTGTGTCAGATACGGATGCTGAACTCTCACTTTTAGCAGATGAAGAACGCAACGCCAACGCAGTAGCAGATGTCAGCAATTTACTTGTATCGGGGATAATCGACCAGCCCACCGCCGAAGCTACCTTAAAGTCGCGTAAAGTTTTGTCGAATGATGTCAATAGTATTAATGAAACCAACCAAGTTTTGAATGGCGGCGCAAACTGATGAGAACCTTTGAGATTAATATTACTCCGGGGATTACTGGGACAAAGCTATTAATTGACGGGCAAGAAATTAGAGGAATTACCCAATTGAGTCTTAGCGTTGATATCAATGCAAATGCGCGATCGCACGAGATTATTCTTGAATTTGAGGGAATAAGGATGGACGAAGAATCTAACTTTACTAGCATTCGGTCAAGCAGTGGAGAGGAGAGTTTAGAGCCGTTTGTCCAAAAGGTTCGAGTCAACAGCGCTACATTCAGTGGAGAAATCAATGATTACCCCATCGGAGGATAACTTCACACCCACTGGCACTCCCCTACCCCTAGAGGAATTAGCCCAATTTACAGAAAATGGCGAGGTGGCGATTACTAGAGCAGATGTGGAAAAAGCGATCGCTCTTAGTGATGGGGAATTAAAGAAATTTTTAGAGGCAAGGCAGAAAAGGAATTAGCCCGTCCAATCTGCCCAAGTTTTTCCGTCGGGGCTGATTTCTATGCGAAGCCCTGCGTGCGCGCTTGCGCTATCGCTCTCAACTCATCGGAAATCTCCGAGAAACCCTGTCGCTTCAGCGCAGGGAGGGATAGGAGGCGATTGAGGAATTCCACCCCCGACCAATCCAATAAACGGAAGTTTTTGGGAGGGAGCGGGGTGGGTGACGAATGAGCAACTACTTAATGTATACAACTTCACAATTAATGTGTTATAATGTGAAGTATGCAAAAAGCTTTCAAGTACCGTTTTTATCCCACTCCTGAACAAGAAACCTTGTTGCGGAGAACTATGGGATGCGCTCGTTTGGTTTATAACCGAGCGCTGGCGGCTAGAACAGAAGGCTGGTACGAAAGGCAGGAGAGAATCGGTTATGCCGACACTTCTACCATGCTGACTAACTGGAAAAAGCAGGAGGACTTGCAATTTCTGAACGAGGTTAGCTGCGTACCGTTGCAGCAAGGACTTAGGCATTTGCAAAAAGCGTTTGCCAACTTTTGGGCGGGGACAACCAAGTATCCCAACTTCAAAAAGAAGCATAACGGCGGTAGTGCAGAGTTTACCAAGTCTGCTTTTAAGTGGAAGGATGGCCAGGTATGGCTTGCCAAATGTACTGAGGCGTTGCCTATTCGTTGGAGTAGACAATTGCACGCTCGATGCGAACCCAGTACGATAACGGTCAAGTTGGATGCTTCGGGGCGTTTTCACGTTTCTTTGCTTGTAGACACGGTTATTGAACCAATGCCCAAAACTGATAAAAGTATCGGTTTGGACGTGGGGATAGCTAGCTTGATTGCTACTAGCAATGGGGACAAAATCGCCAATCCAAGGCACTTTAAACGGCTGAGGACTAAGCTTACTCGCGTTCAAAAATCGCTGTCTCGCAAGCAAAAAGGGTCGAATAACCGACAGAAACAAAGGCAGAAAGTAGCAAAAGTACACAGCGCAATTGCTGATAGTAGAAAAGACTTTTTGCATAAGCTGACGACTCAACTGGTGAACGAAAACCAAACCATCGTGGTTGAGGACTTGGCGATTAAGAATATGGTTAAAAACCACAAACTCGCGCTTCACATTAGTGATGCTAGTTGGGGTGAACTTGTCCGCCAGCTTGCCTACAAGTGCGAGTGGTACGGGCGTGAATTGATTAAAATTGACCGATGGTTTCCTAGCTCTAAGCGCTGTGGAAATTGTGGGCATATTGTAGATAAGATGCCGTTGACTATTAGAGAGTGGGAGTGTCCTAAATGTGGGATTAACCATGATCGTGATATCAACGCGAGTAAGAATATTTTGGCGGCAGGGCTTGCCGTTTCAGTCTGTGGAGCGAACATAAGACCTGACAGGCAAGAGTCTGAAGGGCAGTTGCAAAAAACCCCTAGGGGAAAGAAACAGAAACCTAAGTCGTGAGTCTTAGGAATCCCCGTACCTTCAGGTCGGGGAGGAGGTCAATTGAGGAAAGCGACCGTCCGCCGCGTCCCCAATGCCTGAAAGATATATCTCCTCGATAGCCGCGTACTGTTCTTGGCGTTGCTCTTGATCTAAGTCGAGTGCGTATGTCATTATTAAAAAAAGCCTTCTCAATAGGGTGGACAATGGGCGATCGCGTTAACTTGGCAGTACAGGCGATCGCTTCTAACTTATCTTAGTATACAACGTTATGGCAAGATAAGGAACAGATACAGATAAGTTCATGAAATCTTTACATATATCCCTGTAGACTAGGTTAAGATAGGGATATGAAGGGAAATAGAACAGGCAAAGGGTATATTCAGATTAAGGGCGATGAGGCGCTGGCAAAGAAGCCGATAATGACTAGGTTGCCTATAAGTGTCGATAATATTGTTAGAGATTTGGCGAAAGATAATTTGAGCGAGTGGATAAGACAAGCGATCGCAGAAAAACTAGAACGGGACTTGCAACAATCGGCGAAGTAATTTATGCCAGATATGCGATCGCCTGAAGAACAAGATGTAACTCGCGGTTCGACAACCCCAGATCGCGAAGTAAGTTTACCTGTACAGACCGTACATATTACGGTAAGCAGGATAGCAACTGTTGATGGCAGTCTTGAGACTCGAATTTGGTTGAGCCGTAGAGTAAGGCGATTTTACGCGATGGGATTGCTAACTGAGGCTTTAGCAATGCTGACCGCCGCTAATAGCGAGTGTGAGTGGTGCAGCGATACCCCAGGATGTATTGACGAAGAAGAAGATGAAGAAGATGACCAAGACGACTATGACGAAGATGATAATATTGATGGGCAACCTGCGGTAAAGCCTAAATCCCCTATCTTGCGATGACAGCCTTTTTAGTCGGCGCTCCTCCGCAAACAATTACCTATGATCGCCGCGTCGGAAAGTACAGAGACGGGGCTACTGGGAGATATGTAAGTCGAGTAAGCATCCTTAGACTTGTCGATGAGGAAGCGGCACGACTGTCAACGAGAATGCAATCTCACGCTCGTAACTTAGTAGGAGGCGGTATAGACTTGCAGACATTCCAAAAACGCGCCGCCGAAGATTTGAAACTAAGTGCGATTCGGAGTACCATCTTGGGCAGTGGTGGCAGAAGTCAAACCACAGCCGCCGCTTATGGTGCTACGGGGAGATTGTTGCGAGACCAGTACCTTTTTCTTGATGGGTTTGCGCGTGATTTAGCTGCGGGTAAATTAACGAAGTCTCAAATCATTCAGAGAGCCGCCCTCTACGGCGCTTCTACCCGCTCAAGTTTTCATGCTGCTGAAAAGATAGCTAGGGGGAGGGAGGGGTTTAGGTTAGCTAAGAGGGTTCTTGATAGCGCCGCGCAGCATTGCGGTTCCTGTTTGCGGCATAGTACGAACGGGGCTTATATACCTATAGAACAGATAATAAGCCCCGGTGTGGACTGCCTTTGCCGCTCTAGATGCCGTTGCAGGATTGAGTGGAAAAAGAATTAATTAATTATTCTGTTGCTCAAATCTGTATCAGAACTGCATTCTGCTTCACAAAAAGCATGGGCAATTGAACAAAAGCTATGCCAGAATTCTCTCTCTCTTATTAAGATAGCAGAGGTGTGAATACCTGCGGTCAAGGCAACCTTAGCGGATATTGATGTTTTTGCGCTACTCCACAATTGCTTAATTAGCTTATCAAGCTTGTCAGGGTTTTTCCTAAAATCTATTTTCCAAATAACACCCGTTTCTTCTCTTTTGAGTAATTGCCTAAAACTACTAATGATAGGAAGGAGAATCGCTTTTGGTACAATCATTTGAAAAATTCGACCATTTGGCAAAGCAATTGTTGCTTTGAAATTATGTTCTTGTCCCACCGTAGGAAAATGGAAACCAGGCAGCTTTATTCTGCTTCTTTGAAAATCATTTCTAATGTGAACAAGAAGAGCTTCTTCGATTGCAATAAGATCCGGAATCAAACACGAAAGCCTGTGACTTACCCCAATGGCAGAATCATAATTGCTACCAAAATTAGTCGCAAAGCTTACCGGATGTCTAGCTAATCTTGCATTTAGCCAGTTATAGTTCTCAAAATCTACAACGCATAATAGTTGTAATAGGTGATCAACGCTTGAACGCAAATCGCTTGATACGTCTGGCTGATTTTGATAGTACGCAACTTTCCATGCTTGGGGTATTACCTTTTTGAGTTCTTGAAATTTCCCTTGAGTATTGTATTTTGTCCGTTTATCGTGTCTATAAGACTGCTGCCATTCTGTAGTTATAATGCCTTCTGATTCTTTTGGCAGATACTTATTTAAGATTAAAATTCGCGCCCTTGCTGCTGACACATTAATCCCATCTAATCTAGCCCTAACAAAAGAGAATAGGGTGTGTTGACCATCGTGGACACCTTGTCCGATCGTTTCATCTGAGGGAGGTGCAAAAGCAAGCGTTAGTATTGTTGTCCCAGATTCAGTATCCTCGATATTTTCGACAAAAGCACTAATTTTCGCTCCTCTGTTTTTGCTGACGTACAGGTCTGGATTATCCCGTAAAGTTTCTAACATTCCTAAGAAAACTTCTTGAGTAGTGTCCAGTCCTCTGGGGTTTGGAAAAGCTGGAATAATGCCAAGTTCAGACTTAGTAAGACGGGCAAGAGAATTGCCAAAGGCTACTGCATTAATTTCCGCACTTTCAATTATATCAGGGTCTAAATACTCAACTTCTAGCTTTGCTCTCAAGTAAAAAGCAGGAATCACAGAAGAATCATTTTCATCAAACGGTTCAATTTCAGAAAACATACTTATAATTGGAATAGGTTTATTCTTTCTTCCAGTGATTTTGCTGGAAGCTTCTTTTAGGATAGAAGAAGCCTGAAGTATCGCGCAATAAATTATGGATTACGGCGAAGCTTTAAATAAAATTGAAAGCCTAGAAAATGGCAGCGAATTAATCAGCGCAATCAAGGCAAGAATTGACGGCATATTGGATGAGAAGCGCCGGGCGATTAGTAGCAGTAGTAGCAGTAGCGATCGCGCATCCCAATTAGAAACTATAGTAGAGCAAATCTTTACTTTAACTGGCGCACAAGGCAATGACCCAGTATCAAGAGCAAAAGCATTTACTACTAAATACAACTCTTTATTATCCGAATCAACTAATAATCAAAAAACTATATCTAATTTGGAAACGGCTAAAAATGCCGCCGAACAGGCAAAACAATTAGCCGAAGCAAAACTTATTGAAGCAGATAGAAGTATTAAGATTACGGAAGCAGCGATCGCCTCAAAAGCTAACCCAACGGTACTTAAAAAGCTATTAACCGATTCATCCCTTGCTTTGGAATTGAGTACGGGCGAAGATAATACGAGCCAAGTGCTTGTAGTTAATGGTGATACAAAGTTACCATTGAATGAATACGCGCAATCTAATTGGGCAGACTTTATTCCTTCTTTATTTCCAAGTAACGGTTCTGCCCCACCAAAGCCGCCTACAACCCTTCCGAGTGGCAGTCCTGGGGGCAAGCCACAACCAACAGACCCAGTGCGTGATTACATTGCGGCTGCTGGGTTTGGATTAAAAAGAGCGCAAAGTTGATGGGACGGTTCATCCGTCCATCAAACTTTGTAAGAAGTTACGAGTTGAAAAAGCTCTTGGAGAGCGAACCATAGTCCAGGGGACAAAGGTAGATACGTTCACCTATTCCCAATGGATATATGGTAAATCCTTCTTTATACACAAAACCCCGAATCCAGTTTGGGGAATATCAGCCAATTACGCCGCAATGGTCGGGTACGCCTGGGCATCAGCCCAAGGTATTACTCTCCGGTGGCGGACACTTAAACGGGCTTGCTTTTACTGCTTCATCGAATGCCACGCCAATTACATTGACAGCCGCCGCAACAAGTGGAGCGATAACTATTACTGTCAGCGCGATCGCATCCCCTATTCCTAGTGGCACAATCTTAGATTTTGCAGGGATTGGAAAGTTTGCCAAACTAACAGCAGTAGCAGCAAAAGGAGCAACGGTTTTAACTGTTGAAGCATTGCCCCAAGCATTAGTTAGTGGTGATATGGCTTACTACCACAAGGGTAACTATCTTGCCATTGAATCGGGCATTTTAGTTGGACGCACCTATGCCGAACGTGATGCCGGGATTGGGTACAGTCCCGCTAATCTGGCGACTCATGAGGAAATTTTCTTATTATATTTCGACGTTCATAACGCGCTAGTCGATAATGAATGCGAACTCTATATGAAAGGCAATATAGTTTATGAAAACTTCTTGCCTAATTGGGCAACCTTACCCACTGCCACCAAAACCTACATCCGCAGTAACTGGGTTTGCATCACGGGGGTGGCTTAAATGACAGATATCGGATCTTTACGCCAGCAACTTGAAGACGAAGGACACCTAGACACTCTAGCCAAAGATGCTGCAATAGCCTTCGGGACAAAAACCGAGCAATTAGTCGGACAGCAGTTAATGCCAGAGCGACTGACTGACTCCAATGAATTTTCGGAAATAGACATAAGATTTGAAGGCAGCCCAGCTAATGATGCGACTCGTTATTCTGAGCCGCAGATGAAAAGAGGGGGAAGTGTTGCTGTTGCTGAAGGCAGATATGGTGAAATTGATATAGCGGCTCAATTAACGGGCAGAGATTTTGATGATATCCGTAAAGCTGCTGCGAATAATCCAGAGAGAGCTAAGGCGCAACTAATTTCTTGGCATAACCAAAACCTAAATCTAGCGCTAGTTAAAAAACAAGAGATTCAGCGCTGGCAAGTTATGCTGAATGCCCGATTAGAAATTCTCGGTACGGATGGGAAAGTAAGCTTTCTTAATTTCAACGATCCAGAAGGACATAGAATCACCGTGCCATCTGGAACTAGAGCCACTCCCGCAGGCTGGTACGGCAGTACAATCGATCCAGTTGATGCTCTCCTTGCTGGTAAGAGTGCCATAAATTCTAAGGGCTATGAAGTTTCTAGGGTAATTGGTGATAGCCGGATTACAAATGTTCTAGCAAATAACCCAATCATCCAAGGCAGACTTGGGACGGTAACGATAGCAGATGGGGCATTAACAACTAGGAGGACAGTAGGCTCTCTATCAAGTGTGGCAGGCTTATTAGCTACTTTCGGGCTACCTTACGAAGAATATAATGCAAGTTACAGAACACAGATAGGGTCGGGCTTCTACAAAGAACCCGGAACTATTTTAATGGTTGCAACTACTGGTCGCAACGCAGAAGTTTTCACCGCTTCGGAAACAATTATTCTTGAAAACGTGCTTGGTTATTACGGAATTGGTCTTGCGGTCGGTGAGAACAATCCTGGAAGAGTAATCCGCTCAGTTAGTAGCAACATGAAACCCGTAGGTATTTATGGGCAAGGATTCCAAGCGTCAGCGCCAGTATTGCTTGCCTCCGAAGCGATCGCTGTAATCAGAATCCCCGAACCAGTAGCCGCCTAAAAAACTATGAAAGCAAAACTTGACACAACTTACAGGTGGGATGGCAAGACTTACTTACCAGGGGATGAAGTAGAAATTCCCGATGACTTGGCGCAAGCAATCGGGATAGAAAAGGAACAAGTAGAAAAACTTGAGGAGGAGGAAGATAAGAGCGAGGAAACTCCTAGCCCTGCTACTGCTAAGGGGCGGACTAAAGCCTTATGATTTATACTGACTTGACTCAATCTTTAAATCGGGCAAAAGAAAGAAGTGGCGCAACAATAAATGATGAAGTTTACTTGACTGAATTGCTAAACCTTTCGGCAGGTATTGACACCATAGGAGTAAAGCATTTTAGACCCTTTTATGTAGCGGCTAAATTCATCGAGCAGAATCAAAGCATTCATACCTTGAAAGAAGCAGATGCTGTAGTTTTTACGGGACTTCCTATCCCAATTGCTTCATTATTAGCCCTTCAAGCTGCCTATGATGCGGCAAATAGTTTGATTATTCCTCCAGGAATGGAGGCAATTACTCCCCAAGCAATAACCTCTAGCCCCTTATTTAGTACACGGGTACTAAGGACGGTTGTAACGCCATGATTAAGCATTATTTATTATTACTAATACTTAAGGTAAAAAAGCTCTTATGTTAAAATAAAAACATTAATCGCTTCGCGGTGCTAGTAACACCCAAGCGACTACATCTATAGCTTTAGGGGCAGATGCAGCAGTGACTAGCATAACAAATTTTGACACTGAAAAATATTATCTTGGCAAACTCTGTATAAGAAGCCACAATTGGCATAGAACAGGAAAAACTCTCAGAAAACGCAGTGACACTCATTGTCCGGAATGCAACAAGTGCAGGTTGCCGCCTCGCAAACATAAACCAAGTTTAGAGGAACGATTTTGGGGAAAAGTAAAGATTGCAGGAGCAAATGATTGTTGGGAGTGGAACGCAGGTAGGTTTGGAGCTAATGGCTATGGGTCTTTTTATAAGGACGGAAAAAGCACTACGGCGCATAGAGTAGCTTATGAAATATCAACAGGTCAATCTGCTAAAAAATTGGATGTTTGTCATAAATGCGATAACCGTATGTGTTGCAATCCTGCTCATTTATTTTTAGGGACACCAGCCGAGAATGTAGCCGACATGATTGCTAAAGGCAGAGAATCAAGAGGTTCAAGCCGTTACAACGCAGTGCTTAATGAAGAAAATGTAACTGAAATTAGAAGGAGATTAAGCTTTGGAGAAAAACAATATTTGCTAGCTAAAGAGTTTAATGTACAACCTTCTCAAATATGCAGAATTTGGCGTGGCACACGATGGAAATATCTTTTGAAATAATGAGCAAACTTTTTTATGCTATCTCCATTTAGTAGTTTCGCTAATGCAATTTTAATGTTTCAAGTTCCCAACGGAATGGTTTCTATTAACAGCGTCGGTAATACCGTAGTCGAAACCTTACCCCAAACTTTTACCGCGATGCTCAGTCCAGTTAGGGATACAGCCGAGATTAATTACTATCTTGGCGATGATGACATAAGCGAGTTGTTGCGGGGTTATTTAGTTAATCCGCTATCATTCCCAACCGGATTGACTGCGCCGATTGAGGGTGGGGCAGTAGTGCAAGTAGCAATCGGAGTACCTAAAACTGGCAGCTTTAAACTGCTGCCAAAAGTGCAGAGTCCTTATTTGGTCGGATTAGGGATTTCATTTCTTACATCCATATATGGAGTCTTTCGTCGTGGCTAAAATCAAAATAGATACGAAGAAACTCAACAGCGCGATCGCCCGGAGTTTTGACAAGACTTTAGATAGGCTATCTGAATCCTTGGACTATGCCATTGACGCTGACTTGTACGAGTACCCTCGTACTACTAAGAGGAAATCAGGCGAAATAGTATCTAGTCCGCGTAATCTTGTTGATTTGGGTAACTTGCGAGACTCAAAAGTTATTGCTCGTTCAAGCGATGGCAATGCTGCGGAGTTTTCTTGGGATGTCCCGTACTCCCTAGCCGTGCATGAAGGTTATACCACTAAAACGGGTAAGGACGTGCCGCCGCGCCGTTGGACAGAAAAAGGCATAGAGGAAGCTGACCCAATTACCTTTTTTACCGATGCCTTGGCGAGGGAACTATGATAACTCCCATAGAGATTAGGAATCAGTTTCTATCGTTGCTGGGTTCTGTTATCGGTCAATACAAATTCACTGACGGTAGGATACAAAGCGCGATCGCCCTCTTACCTGATGAGAACCACGGCTGGGATTTTCCTAATAACGGAACGGTTACAGCCGGGATTGAAGCTGTAATTATTCGTCCCTATCCAGGCGTTACTGAACTAATCGGAGGCAGGCAGAAAAAGTATGAGTGGGCAGTCACTCTCAAGCAGTGGGATGCCTCCAACAACTTACTGGCGGCAACAGAGCAGTTAGTAAATAACCTTACTTACTTACTAACTACCCCCAGGACTATTCCCCCGAATGCAGCTTTGGGGAATATTGAAACGGTCAAGTTTGAGATTATCGAATACGTTTATCAACCAATAGTTGAGGTTTAATCATGGGACAACAATTAGTTTTAGCAAAGGGTGCAAAAATCTTTGTGGCGCGTCCACCAAGCGCTGATTTTCGTGGGGTTCTTATACCCCAAACGGTTACTGTAACGACAGCAGCAGCAGCAGCCGCCGTTAGTATTACTGTCACTGCTCTGACTCAACCAATAATAGCTGATGCTGATTATCCAGGTTTTTTAACCTTTACTGACCCAATTACTGGGGTTGAACGGTTAGCTGAAATTACGGCGACAAGCGACATTGGAGATACGACCTTAACCGTAGCTCCTTTAAAAAGAGAGATAGGAGCTGGGTTTACAGCGCTCCACCCAGTGCTGCTTTCTGCTCGTACCAGTACAAACTTTACACCTACCCTAAACAATATTGAGAGCATCACTTTTGACAGCGATGGCTTCAACGATGGACTTGTAACTCAAGCTGGGTATACAAGCTCCGCCCCAGGCAACTTCTTGCCCCTAGATGCGGGATTAATGACTTGCATGGAAGCAGTTGCACAATTTAGTAATGTCTACCTTGAAATTAGATTAAAAGCTCCTGAAGGGTATGCGACTGGTTGGCAGTTTAAGGGAATTGCTGGCGTAACTGGATTACCTATAGAAGTACCGGCCGATAACATAGTGACAGCCTCGCCAGAATTTTCTTGGCGAGGACAGACTGTAATTCAACGCCCTGCATAGATTTTACGACCAGCTTAATCTACAAAACAAATGTCTAAACTCCCTTTCAAATCGGTTCCCAAGCCTGTTACAGTCCTCGTCGGTGATGAAGAAATCGGAATCTTAGAGTTTCCCAAACTTTACGACTTAACCCCCAACGAGCGCCTTTTTATTAAAGATTTCCTCAAGGATGAACCAGACATTCGCCTAGAAGGGGTCAAACTTGCCAAAGCGATCGCGGCTTCCACCAAGAAAACTGTAGGCAGTGTATATGTAGCCCTAACCACGGGGGACACAGAAACTCTTGGCGAACACCTGGAAGAATTAATCAACTTTCAAGAGAAGATGGAGAAATCAGGGGAGAAGAGAATTTTAGCTACAGTTACCGCCCTGATTAAATTCCGTATTCTACCAGAATGGGAAATATACGATACAGACAACCCAGAACAGCTACCGCCTAAATTGCGTTCCAAAATCTACGAGTTTAGTCAAAAAGAATCGTCGGGATGGAGCGACGACGAGACCATTGAACTAACAGATGAAGACTTGGGAAAATCGCAGACGGTTCTTTTAACAGAGAACCAGACTGGGGAGAACTCTACTGGCGACTTAGAAAGTTCTGCCCCAACGAGGAAAGATTCAACCAAGAAAACTTTGGTTTCCAGCCCTGCTGGTTAATCCTAAATGCGATTGAATCTAATTCTAAGTTAAGGACTGAGGAACTGCACTTAGGCGAACTGGGTATATCTACCCTATCGTCGCTATTCGTGAATGCCAACCGCGATCCTAAAAAGGGTGAACCTGCTAAAGCTAGTGACTTCTTTTACTTTACGCCGCAGGTAGAGGAATCAGAGAAAATCAGTGCGATCGCTTGTAATACGTTTTTTAGTCTGATCGCGGACGACAAAATACCGTCTTGGGCAGTAGCGATCGCGCCCGTTGATAAATTACGCAGTAGTCGTATTAACGGGGATATCCCTAAATGCCGCGCTTGGATGAGTAAAGGCGTATTACTTATTGCTCCCGTAATCACAGGAGATAAATTACTTGTGCCTCTAGCAATAATTGAAGCGGCAACGGGGCAAGTATCTGTGATTGACGTTGATACGGGTACGGCACGCGAGGTATTTATAGCTAATCCAAAGCACGATACCTATTGGGCGATAAACGTTGAAATTCAATTAGTGGGAAGCGTGACTTATGGCTAGTATCGGATCAGTGGAATTGGAATTAAGGCTGAACCGAACGGCTTTCAATAAAGAGTTGAAAGCTTTGGGCAGCACTAGCATCCCCAAACTTTCCATCACTCCCGCGCTGGACGTTACTGCCTTTAAGCAGCGCATTAAAGCGATTTCTATTGATGATTGCGTCCGTGTTAATCTTTGTGCGGACATCAAGGGATTTACCCAAACAATAAACAGAGAAACTAGGGCAAATCGCCCACAAATAGAAGTTCAATTAAATATTGAAAACGCCTTACATCAGCTAGAAGAATTTAAAACTTCAATATCTAAACAAGTCAGCTACATAAATTTAGCGCTCCAGTATCCTGCTTTTAGGGGCGAAGCTCGCCGGACGGAGGATTCCGCCCGGCAGACTTCGCGGGGAGGAGGCGGAGCCAGTGGCAACACTGAAACTAATAAATTACTGACTGAATTAATCAAAGAGACTAAAAAAAACCGCCCTGGGGACAGCCTATTTGCAAGTATTAAGCAAGGAGTAGGTAATCAAATCGGCGGCGGCTTACTCCGAGGATTTAATAGAGGGGTAGGGAAAGATATATCGGCGGCTGTCCAAGTCCCGATTAAAGCCGTGCTTGACTCTACTATCGTCAAGTCCGCAATTAAAGATGCGGGGGCATTGCTTGAAACAATATTTACAAAGGCTTCTTACGCCGTTGGTGATGGGCTAGTAGCTGCAATAGAAAGCGAGTCCACACCCCTTAAAGCTTTCTTAGAAACTACCTTTGACACGACAAATATTAATAAAGGTATAGCAGAGACTAGAAATGAGATTGAGGAACTTGGCAAGACTTACCGCAAAGCAATTGAAGAAATTGAACTATCAGGGGAAGCGCTTGCCCCTATAGATAAAGCTATTCGCGCTCGTCGCGAACGCGCTCTAGACGATCGTGCCCTTCCCCTTGTCAAAGCGCGGTCAGGGGAAATATTAGCGGACAAAAAAGTCAAAAATACTGGCAAAGTTGTTGACGAAAACACCAAAGAATTATTTATCGCTGTTAGTGGCTACGCTAAAGCTAGGGGGCTTGCGGGGGCAAGAATAGCCAAACAGCTAAACCAAGAATTACCCAAAAATAGCAAGGCTATTTATGTCAAAAATGCAGATTCAGACATTGACGAAAATACTCCAAAAGATCAGAATCTATTAGCGATTGGTAAATCCTTAGCCAAGCCAAATTTACGTGGCTATAGTAAGGACGCGGTAGAAGTAGCAAGCCAAGCTTATGCAGCTTTCAAAAAGAATCCTGAAATAAGAATTAAACTAATCGGCGAAAGCGGTGGCGGCTACGTTGCAGAAGAAGCGACAAGGATACTGCAAAAGCTCGGCATAAAAAATGTTGATTATATAGGCATTGGTACGCCTAATTTAATTGGTAGATTAGACCCAGATAGCGACAAAAATAAAATACTCAGCCCTGACGAGCATATAGGCAATCTAACTAAAAAGTTTCTTGAAAGGGCGGGGATTGCCGATGCTAAAGCACCTGCCCAAAACATACTAGGCGCACCGGGGCATAACTTTGAAAACTATCGCGGCATTTCTGAAGTTCAGAGATTTATTAACCCCCCAAGGGTTAAAACAACACCAGAACGAGTAGCCGATCTTAAACAGCTTGGGGCTAAATACGCTCAAACAGACTTCAAGAAACAGTCTCCCGAAGAATTAAAAAAGCTTGCAGCAAAAGCCTTTTATGACTTACAGGTAGTTAAGAACAGTCTATTTGCAGCCGAAGGCGACTTGAAAAAAGAATTAGCAGATGTTGCCAAAGTTTTACAAAACGTCTACGTCCGTGCAGCAAATGAACCGCCTCAGATTCTCGAACTTAGGCTTAATCTCGATCGTACCAATGACTTTTTAGATGTTGCGATAAATCTGCCAATTGAGCAGGCAACAGAGTTAGCAGCGCAAGTAGCCGCAGAGTTACGCAGTACTCAAAAAGAATTTAGTAACAGTGTAGGCAAGGAACGGATCGGCACAATCGGCGCTAAGTTTGATTCTGTTGAAGCGGAGGTAGAGCAGTTAATTAATACGCTGACTTTACCTGTAGAACAGTTGCAATTGGCTCTTAAACAAAGGCACGGACAACCGCCCCGCGTTCCTTTGCCTATCGCTCCGATTGTACCAGTAGCCTCCCCAAAAATTAGCGAACTGACGCAAATCAAGAATAAGTTTACTCCTACTATAGACAAAGCCAAGCTTCTAGAAGTCGCCAACCCAACTAAGTCAAAAGCTTATGCAAACGCCGCTCTTGAAAACGTGTCTAGGGCGATAAAATCCGTTGACCAGGAAATTCTTAAGCTTACTCCAACGGCTCGGACTGGTAGCCTTGAAGGGACGCAGTTAGCTAATCTTAAGTCTCAACTATCTCGAATTGAGAACGATAGTACAAGTTTGTTGCATCGTTTAGAAACGGCAATTACAGATCCATTGCTGACCTTGCTTTCAACTATTGAAACGCAATCAATAGAAGGAATATCAACAGAAGAGATAGCAGCAAGCTACAAAGCTCAAATCAAAGCTTTGGGCAATCAATTTAGCGCCAAAGGCAAATTAGTTACATCTGAAACATTTGATGGAGCGGAGGTTGCGCTCGAAATAGAAAGAGATTTAGCTAAGGCACGAAACGCTATAGATGCAGCAGTTTTGTCTCTAGGTAATAATGCTGATGCGAGTTTAAAGGCGATCGCTAAGGCAGCCAGAGCAAAAATAACAACAGCCAGCAAGAAAACTCCATTGCCCATCGCTACCAATGTAGAAATCAGTCCCGCCAGTTTTAAAAATGTTACCGCCGGGGCAGCAGTCGGAATCGCCCTTAACTTACCCCAGGTCGAAAGGGCAGGCGTAGAAATGGCGCAGGCTTTAACCGAAGGTTTTGAAGGCGATCGCGGGATGAGAATCGAATCCCCGTCTAAGAAAATGATTGCTAACGCGGGATTAATAATTAAGGGCTTGCTGATTGGGTTAAACAGCGGAGCTACTCAATTGGTTAATGCTGGCGTTGCAACGGCGGAGCAGTTTAATCAAGGGTTTAATAGTCGACGAACTGAAGCGAATCCTGTCGATATTGTGCCGCCAGCAACTAATTTGCGGACTCAAATAGCCCAAATTGAAGGATTTAGAACTGCTCTAAACGGTATCCCAGAACGGCTAAACGAAATTAACCCCTTGCTTGGCTCTTTGTATACTGGCGCGGTCAACGTAGCTAAAGGCTTCTTGCTATTCACCTCAGCCCAAGCCGCCAGTCAGTATATAGGGCAGCTCGTCACAAATTCCGTAAAGGCAATTGTTACCCTTGATAGATTAGCGACAGCTATTAGCTTTGCAAGTGGTGGATCAAAGCAAGGGGCGGACAATTTAAAATTTGTAGGTGAGGAAGTTGACAGGCTAAAAATTCCTCTAGCAGCAAGTCAAGAAGGATTCTCAAAACTTGCGGCGGCAACTCGCGGCACGGCGGTGGCGGGACAAGCTACACGAGATATATTTACAGGGATGAGCGAAGCCGCCACGGTACTAGGACTAACAACAGACCAAACAAACCGGGGGTTAACAGCCCTTACCCAAATTGCTAGTAAAGGGGTTGTAAGCTCAGAGGAATTAAGACAACAACTAGCAGAATCGGGTTTATCTGGGGCAATGGGTATAGCTGCCCGTGCAATGGGCGTAACCGAAGCCCAGCTAAACAAGCTTTTAGAGACTGGGCGAGTTATGTCTAGTGACTTTCTGCCCAAGTTTGGGCAACAGTTAACTACGGAGTTTGGCGGCGCGGCCCTAACAGCTTCAGGCAACTTGCAGTCAGCATTGTTTAATGTCGAGAATACCAATTTAAAATTACAACAATCTTTTGGTGGGCTGATTTCTCCGGCTGTAATTACTGGGGCAAATGCCCTAGCGGCGGCACTGGAATATGTCACCGAACACGGCAAAGAATTATTAATTACCCTTGCTTCTATAACTTTTACTATCGGACTCCCTTTAATTAAGCCGATGCTGATAGCAATTGCCAAGTTGCCGATTATGGCAGCTTTGATAGTTGGGTTAAGACAAGCTTTTGGCAATCTCCGAGGCGTGATTAAACAAGTAGCACTTGAATTTGTATTAATTCATGGGGCTTTAACTTTAATTGAAACGGCATTCTTTTTCAAGGATGGTGGCCCGTTGCAAAAGCAATTTTCAGGACTATCGGAGGCGGCAGACAATGCACGGGAAAAAATAAAAGGAGTTAACAAGGAATTAGCCAAACCTATTGAGCCTACAGCCGCTAATTCCATTGACCATATAATCATTGCCTTAAACAGATTAACGCGCTTTAAGATTGAAACCACTGCCCCAGACGCATTTAAAAAGAAACTTTTAGCCGACTTCGATTCTGGCAAGAGCGGAGAAAAGCTAACTAGCTACGCTGATATTGATGCAGTGAAAACAGCCGAATCATTAGCGGCTGATACTCAGGAATTACTAGAGTTCTCGAAAGATATAACGCAACTTGCTACCCCTAAGAAACCTACTATAAACCCCGCTTTCTTTGCTATAAAAGGCAAGTATGCGACTCCTTCTGACTCGGAAAGAATCAACGAATTGCCCGGAGTGGATACCCGGATTGAAAAATTAACTAACGCAAAACGAATAAGCGACGCTCAAATTGCCCGCGATTTTACAAATAAAGGATTAAATATCCCGGCTGAAATTAAAACATCTACTGAAAAAATAAACCAAGAGATACTTAAAACAAGTCGAATAAGGACAGATATAACTAAACCCTATGCCGACAAATTAGCAGGTTTCCAACAATTCATAGAAAGAGCTAAGTCTGATTTAATTGCTCTAGGCGATCCACTAACCGCTCGCGCATTTGGCGACCCGGCACAAGTTAAAGCATTGACAAGTAATCTTTCAGCCGCTATCCCGGTGGCTGAAAAAGCACGGGATGCTCTAGTAAATCTGCTTGCCTCAAATAAGGTCGATCCTGTCCTCGCCTTTAGCGATGCTTTTAAGAAGTTAAACAAGGAGTTGGCAAAAGTACAAGAGAATGCCCAAGCAGCAAATTTAGCCTCCGGTCTCCAATTGGCTAAAAGCAACTTAGCCGCTTTTGGCAAAGAGATTGATGCCAGCTTTAAAACGGCGGTAGCCGAGGCCACTATAGAGCGTGATAAAATCTCGTCGGATCTTAAAGCCTTGTCTGCTGATTTCCTACTTAAGAGCAAAGAACTAGAAAGCAGCAGATTTAAGCCGACCCTTGACAGATTTAAGCTAACTCCCAAAAGTACCGTTAGCGATGTCCAGGCGGCAATTGATGCCCCAGGCACAACGGATGCCGATAAAAACTTATTAGAGCAAATAAAGACTGTTCCCGAATCCGGCATAAAAGTAAAAGAGACGCGCAAACAATTACTAGACTCGGATCTAAAGCTACTTAAAGTAGGAGAGGAAACGGCACTAGGACTTATTAAGCGCAGATACGACGAGGAAGTAGCGGTTACAAAAGTTGCAGAGAACCAGAAAACTATTGCAGTTAAAACGGCACTGACAGGACGAAAAATCACAGCAGAGGATGCAGCCGTTCAACTAGGTGCGATCGCGATCAATAGTACAAAGAGCGAAATTGCCCGAACTAAAACCCAGCAGGAGCGCACCCTTCTTTTATATAGCAAAGGCATCCTTAGCGCCGAGAAGTTTGCTGAACAAGAAAGAACGCTCATCGTCACTCAGTCGGACTTAAAAAAACAGTTAGCTGAGGATGAATTTAATTATCGAGAACAACTCAACGCCCAGACTTTAGCCAGCTTTGAGGAATTGAATGCCAAAATTGCGGCATTGGTCGCTTCTCAATCCACCCAACGCCAAAATGCCCTTAAACAACTCCAACTTAATAAAGGTATTGATAGCGAGGGAGTTAAAGTATCGAGCGATTCCAATGCCCTAGCTGACGCACAAGGCAGAATAAAAGTAGCAAAGGAGGAACTAAGTAACAATCAAAAACTAGAAGCATTAAAGGCGATTACTCCTAAAACGGCTTTAGCTAATCGCCGCCGCATAAATCAAGACTTATTAGCAGCCAATGGCGAATTATTAAGCGCACAGATTACTCAAGAAGAAACTTTTAGAGCGCAAGTTGAAAATAGTTACAATCGCAGGTTTAGTAAGCTAGAGTTGCTGACTACTCAGGCTCAAACAAAGCAAGAAACAGCAGCATTTGATTTAATTAAAAATGCAACAACGCCCGTCGATCTAAAGTCACTTGAATTGAAAAGTGGCGATGAGGCAATTAAAAATAGACGGGCGGCATTAATTGAAAACAACAAGATTCTTAATGAACAAATAGCGGCACTGCCGAAGTCAGGTTTAGTTGGCAATGACTTTGTAGATAAGCAAACAGACCTCTACAAAAAGCTTGCTGCCAATGCAGCGCAATATTTACAAGTAGAAAAGGACGAGTTTGCAAGTGTCCAAAATCAGGCGATTGACTTAATCGATAAGCGACTTGCTGCTCAGAAAAATGCTACTGATCGAACTGTCGGCAATTTAGAGGCAGAGAAAGAAGCCTATAGCTTAATTAATTCATCCCTGGATAGGTCAAGACAGCTACTAGAATCTCGCTCCTCGGTTTCCAAAGCCATCTCTGACGCGGCAGTTGCCAGTTTAGAAGTCGCCTTAGAAGCCGCCCCGGATACCCAAAAACAACAACTATCAGTTAGCTTGCAAAATGCCAAGGTTGAGGCATTAAGGCAAGAGCAAGTTTATGGCAACCGATTGCTAGAGCTTGATTCTAAACGCCAGAAGCTATCGGCGCAAATGGCAATTAGTGAAGCGGAGATAGCCCAGTCTCGCTCCTTAATTGCCCAACTTGAAGCAGTGGGAGAATTAGAAAAAGCAGCCGCTCAAAATGACGAAAGGGCGATCGCATCGGCTCAAACTAAACTTGACTTGCAAAATAAAATCGTCGCGGCAACGGATAAGCAGCTTGAGAATGCTCAGGCTAATTTAGCCATTCAGGACGAACTGGCGGGTAATGCCTCTTCAGTATTGAGTATTCAGCAGCAAAGCGCTTTAAATCAAGCCGCGGCAACAAGTAACAAAGCATCACTGAGCAGTAGCAATGGGAGTGCGAGTTCAAGCAATGCAGGAGCTATTGATAATTCATCTGGCAAAAAGCCTAAGCAATTAAGTTTATTTGAGCAGTCCCGCCAAAATATGTTTGCCCCTCAGCCCATTCAAACTACAAGAGGATTGCCGCCAGAGTATTTTAATTTGAAGGCAGAAACTCAAAAAGCTGCAACAAACTCTATCTCGTCAACATCTGGGGGGATGAGTGCCGAAGCCCAAGAAAACGCCGCACTGGGACTGAAGCCCGGTGAAAGCGTTGAGAACCTCCTCAAGCGTCAATTAGGACTTGACCCCACTATGTCTGCTGAAGCCTACGATAAGCTGCCTAAGAGTTTATTTTATGGGCAAGATACAACGGGAACGCTAGAGGAACTAAATAAAAAGTATGCCCCAAAGGCTAACAGCTTAGGTCAGTTGCAGGAGATGTATAAGCCCAAAGCTAATAGCCTAGGTCAGCTTCAAGAAATGTACAAGCCGGATGCCCGTAACTTAGATGAGCTAAATAAGAAATATGCACCAAAGGAAAATACATCAGCCCAGTTTTCAGACTCGTTGAAGATGGCAAATAAGGGGATTGAGGAGCGACTAGATAAGCTTAATTCAAGCCTTGCTACTGCTGTAAATAGTCCGCGTAATTTATACGTGTCTTCCCCCGAACCTGTGAGCGATGCTGTGAGTATACTTGCAGATATTAATCGTATGAATACACAAAGTAGCGGTTTAGGTTGATACTCAGCATTGCCGATACCCCAGTCAAGCAGAAACTTTAACGGTTTCAGCAAGAGAAAAATTAACACTGTCAACAATACCAAGCTTACTAAACTTTATTTGCGAGACAATTACTCCTTTAAATTGAGCATAATAAGATACATAGTTCCCGTTAATTATTGCTTCAGAAGTCCCTGGAACTAATTGCCTAGTTCGAGTTTTCTCTTTTATAGTGGAAGAGTAATCATGAATTACAATATCTGGATCTTCTAAATTTCTCCTGCGTCTTTCAGATTCATCCCATATTATTTCTAATAATTCCTTCTCTTTTGGAGAGATAGCAGCATTGACTGACCACAAGTATTTTGCTTGATAGTAAGTACCGCTCAATGCAGGATTCCCAAATGCTGAATATTCAACAGTTGTTAATGGCTCAACTGTAATACGAGGATAATCATTGGACAAAAACTTGTTTAGAGTGACTGATATGTCTGCAATAGTAAGTTTAATCATTTTTGTTTACTTTTTATTTATTGGTTATCATAGCTAATAACAAGCTTCTATTTATTACCTAATGGCGGTTCACGCCCAGTTTAAGGTAGCGATTACAGATGGGCCTAAGTTTACCGAGCAGGGGAGACTAAATGTCGTGAACTTGACTTTGGCTGAAACAATTAAGGCGATGGCTGCGCCCGCCGTACCCGGCATCGCATAAGAAAATGTGCACCAAAATGGGAATTGGTGCACATTTTTATCAGGAAATTGGTTTGCTTTTACGCGCTGAGAAGCGGCACTGCTTTACTGATGGGCAAGGAAGGTCTAGCCAACCCGCTTACCACTTCCCCAGTCTGCAAGTCAGCCACTTCTGGATAGAGAGCCGCCGCGTCTGGTAGATAAGCTGGGTACTTTTCAGCTATTACTTGCGCCGCCTCAAAATATATCAATTCGTCATTCACCGCGTCTCTGCTACAGATAGTAGGCGGCTTGATATTCGTGCCGTGCTTGGTTGCTACCGACCTATCGAAAGCCATCTTAATTACTTGGGGGGTGCTGCTACCAAATATCGCCGCCGTCTCGACCTCCGCCGCCAGCATTGCAAAGAATCGTGCTTCGTACCCGTAGACGAGGAAATGAATTAAAAGCCCGTTTGGTAATCTAGAATCATCTGAATCAGTAATAACAGCCGATACAAAAGCGTAAGTCTGCTGTTCCTTTACCTTGCCAATCTTCCCATAAAGAGAAGTGTCGCAAGCAGCGATCGCAAACTCTAAAAACTTACCTCTCCCGTAGGTGTTTACGCTGTCAATGTTTCCCGGTTCTATATTACCAATAGAAAAGCATCCTACTTGCTTATTAACGCGCAATTGATAGGGAGTTTCAGGCATTCCAATGATTAGTCCGTTGTGTGTAAATTGCATGGTTTTAGTGTGTGTTTTGTGTGTGGGTAAGAGATGTGCAAGGTCAAGATGAGCTTCACGCATCAAAACATTCATTGATAGCGTCCCAAATATTCCGACGCGCTTTATGGTCGTTCAGTAGAGTTACTTGTTCTGGAGTTAGCTTTTTCAATGTTTTAAGGAGCATTGCTGAAGGGTAAAGCCCGTCATGATTGTCCGATGTGATTCTTACAAGAAAACTGTCTTCGAGTGTGTCGCAAATTTCCGCTTCTAATCCGCGTTGACTGGAGTGGTCTGTGCTTACTTGTAGTCGATACAAATGCTCATTTATCTCGTCTATTAAAGTAACTAAGTTAGTGTTGTTCATGGTTTTAGTGTGTGTCTTAGTGTGTGTTAGATGCCGATATAATTAATACTTTAGTCTTAATTATATCGGCTATTTAATATTAGAAAGGGCAATCAACAGAGACTTGGGGACAGGCGTAATTACTTTGGTCGCGAACAATATCTTTAATCGTGCAACGACGATTACTTAAAAAGTTGCACTGTCCGCAAAGTAATGGAAACTCTTGAGGAGTCGGCTTTTTGACTTCTACTTTTGCTTCGCATCTAACGCGCATCCGTAACTGTCGCATCCCCTCACAGTAGCCCTGCAAGTAGATGATTTCAGCCATTGCAGGTAATCGACCGTCAGCGCCATCGCCGATGCCGTCTAAATAAATCTCTTCAAGGCAAGCTTCTTGAATCAGTCTTTGCTCTTGATCTAGTTCTAAGGCGTATGACATAATAATTGGGAATCCTGCTGTATAGGGTTTTGGTACGAAGGGCGATCGCTAGTTGTCTAGGCTGGGCGATCGCTTCTTGCTTGGCTTCTATGTCTACATTCTAACTTTGGTTAACCAGGATAGCAAGTCATTTTAGATTAGTATTTCTTATAGGCTGCAATGCTTGCTCGACCTTTGACTAGCGCTTGCGGTAAAATCCTGCTAACCTGGAAAGAAAGGGTATCATTATGGGTAATCCGTCACCAAGTCCTGCCAGCAGATTTAAGCCTGAAGGGAAACGAGCGCTTTCAAGGAAAGTTATAGGCATCAAGGTAGAGATGGAAATAGAGAAATTTATTAGCAACCTCCCGGCGGACGATCGCAGTAAGTGGCTACGGGAAATTGTCACCCAAGCCGCAAAAGTCAGGATGAAAGAGAGAAGTGTTGACTTTCCTGATTAACCAAAATATGATATTATATTAAAAACCCCTCAACACTTGGAGCTAGACTTCGAAGTGTTGAGGGGGAAACTGACGTTTATTTAATACAATTGATACTCCCTGGGCTTCAGCCCAGGGAGTATCAATTTTTTCCACGCGAGTGCCAATTCTCTCTCCGCCTTCCCAATCCTTTCCAATCTACACCATCGCGCCATCGCCTAAAATAGAAAGTGCGATCGCCTTTTGGCTTAAAAACTTTTGTAATTAAAGGAAGCAAACTTTTTTGAGGACAGAACAAGGGTGCGATCGCGCTCCTAGCGCTACCCCTTGGGTAATCGCTCGATTAGGCTTACCGGAAAAAAGTGAGTTTCTGATTTCGAGCGATAATCCAGTCCTGCATTTCCGCCACTGCGATGTCAATATCAAGGTAGTAGCGCGGGAATCCATCATTTATATCAACTACAAAAGTCTCTAGTTTTTCTGGATGAACAAGAACATCAAGTAGAATTAACTTGCGACCAACTGGCAGCAATTGAAGCAAGGACAAACAGCAATTGCAGTCAGCCAATTCATAAATTTCATCATCCTCGTCCATCTTCTCAACTTTCAACTCTTTCAACTGGGCGGGTTCTATTGAATTAGCCAGCCTTACGACAGCATCTAGATGAAAAAGCGCTCTCTGTTCATCGAAGAAGTAAGCGCCAGAAAGCAGAGGGTTGAAAATCCTGTTAACATAGCCATCCGTCAGGGTTTTGAACTGTACACGACCACGATTGCAGTAACCAGGACGCTTTTCAAACCCAATTTCTCCCCAAGGACTAAGCCAATTCTTCCAAGCTCCATAATCAATCCAGTCAATTTCAATCATTTTTTCTTTGCGAGTGGTATTTTCTAATCTGCGCTTACCGGAAAAAGGGGTTTAAAGCCCCGTCGCTTCAGCGCGGCTTTATATTATATTAATTGTCCGTATTAATGTATAATAAATGATAGGAGGTAAAGTAAATGTACGGATGCCAACAAACATT
>Ga0136613_10000239_pt1 | contig 23700 bp, 26 predicted proteins | sample AntDrymUQ2722106_2_FD_106649 | JGI IMG/M metagenome (GOLD analysis project Ga0136613, IMG submission 106649) | Polar desert sand microbial communities from Dry Valleys, Antarctica - metaG UQ272 (21.06) | ecosystem: Environmental > Terrestrial > Soil > Desert | place: Antarctica: Dry Valley... | reverse complement strand
GGCGGCATCCGAGGACAGCTCCGCTTTCACGATCTCCACGAGCGGCATCAGAGGTGCCGGGTTGAAGAAGTGCATGCCGACGACACGCTCGGGCGTGGAGATTGCGGATGCGATCTCGGTGACAGAGAGCGCTGACGTGTTGGTCGCCAGAATCGCGTCCGGCCGGACGATCTCTTCGAGCTCCGCGAAGAGCGCGTGCTTGGCGCCGAGATCCTCGACGATCGCCTCGATCACGAGGTCGCAGTCGGAGAAAACAGCAAGCTCTGTCGTCAGCGCAAGCCGTTCCAACGCCGCGGAGCGCTCTTCGGTCTTCATTCGCTCCTTGTCCACCTTCCGCTGGAGGAAATGCGCGATCCGGTCTCGAGCCTTCTCCCCGAGCTCCTCGGTCACCTCGCGACCCACGGTCCGATACCCCGCTTCGATCGCGAGCTGTGCGATCCCGGCGCCCATGGCGCCAAGGCCGACCACGCCGATGGTGCGAATCTCAGAAGCGCTCACGATGCGCCACCCTAACGGGCGCGGGTCAGCTGCGGCCCGGGTTAGCTCGAGAGGCGTCGGCGCCGCGACTTCTCATCAAGACGAGAATCGACGCCAGCGACGTATGCGAGTGGCCCTACGAGCACGAGGAATGCGATGAGGACATATCCGAACACACGCACATCGTGCGCCCTCTCCTTGATTAGCACCAGTCGGGGTGTCAACAGTCTCGATCAGATCAGCTGATCGAATGGCTCGTCCTCAAAGGCGTTCGATGACCCCTGCGATCGCCTGACCCTGACCGATGCACATCGTCGCCATGCCGTAACGCGCCTCCCGGCGCTCCAGCTCGCTGAGCAGGGTCGCGGTGATCCGCGCGCCCGTCGCGCCGAGTGGGTGGCCGAGCGAGATGCCGCCCCCGTTCGGATTGACGTCACCGGACTCCCAGCGTTCGTGCAGGTCAGTGTCTGCGAGGAATTGGAGCACAACGGACGCAAAAGCCTCGTTCACCTCGATGACCGAGATGTCGTTCCAGGTCAGCCCGGCCTTGCCGAGCGCGCGTGCGCACGCTTCAGGGTTCCCGTGCAGCATCCGGTACGGGTCGACTCCCGAGATCCCGAAGGAGACGAATCGGCCGCGCGGCGTCAGCCCGAACCGCTCCATGGCCTCCCCGCTCGCGAGCAGCATCGCGGCGGAGCCGTCCACGATCGAGCTCGAGTTCCCGGCGGTCACGACTCCGTCCGTCTTGAAAGCGGGCTGGAGCGTGGCGAGCTTCTCGATCGATGTGTCCCGGCGGGGAGTCTCGTCGACAGCGAAGAGAACGACGGCGCCCGCGGCGCTCGCCTCGATGGGCACGATCTCGTGCTCGAACCGACCCTCGTCGATCGCGGCGATCGCCCGGCGATGCGACTCGTACGCGTAGGCATCGAGCTCTTCCCGCGTCTGTCCCCATTCCTCGGCGATCACCTCTGCCGAGATTCCCTGCGGCACGATCGGCCAGCGCTCACCGATCTTCTCGTTGACGGCGCCCCAGCCGGCCTCGCCGAGATTCGAGCCCATCGGCACGCGGGTCATGTGTTCCACGCCCGCTGCGACGACCAGGTCGAGATGACCGGCCTGCACGGCAGATGCGCCGTTGAAAGCGGCTTGCAGGGACGACCCGCATTGGCGATCGATAGTCGATGCGCACACGGTCTCGGGCCAGCCTCCGACGAGCACCGCCTGCCTACCCACGTTGAGCGCTTGCTCGCCGATCTGGGTCACGCACCCCATCTGGACGTCTTCGATCTCACCGGCCTCGACGTCGAGCCGGTCGAGGAGACCGTTCATGACCTGGGCCGCGAGCTCCTCTGCCCGAATCTCCGAGAGCGAGCCGTTTCGTCTCCCGATGGGAGAGCGAACGGCATCGACGATGTACGCGTCTCTAGCCATGGTCACAGCATAGAGCCGCCACTCGCCTGGAACGCCCGTCAGCTCGTGCGGCCCACGATCCTTCGAAGGTAAGACCCGAGCCGGTCGCCGAGATTGGCGTCGACGAGCTCGCACTCGGCATCCCTTGGCGCGCTCACCGCAGTTCGGCACGCCGTAACGATCCGGATCCTCGTCCAGGTGCTGACGAAGGCGCGTCGCGAGCAGGTCGCCGGGGCGAGCGCAGCACAGAGCGAACAGGCACCATTCAGCAATGGCCGAGTCGGTCTGGGACTATCCGCGCCCGCCGCGTGTCGAACCGTCGTCTCGCCGTATCCGCGTCGAGCTCGATGGCGATGTCGTCACGGACACGACTCGTGCATATCGCGTGATCGAGACGAGCCACCCGCCCGTTTACTACGTGCCGGTCGACGACGTGACGCCCGGCACGCTGATCCCTACGGGCGGGCGCACGACGCATTGCGAGTGGAAAGGCACCGCGTCCTACTACGACGTCGTCGTGCGCGCTCGACGGGTCGACCGCGCGGCCTGGACGTACCACGATCCGCGTCCTGGCTTTGGGCAGATCCGCGATGCAGTGGCGTTCTACCCCGGCCGGATGGACGCTTGCTTGGTCGACGACGAGCTCGTGCTCGCACAGGCTGGCGACTTCTACGGCGGCTGGATCACGTCCGACGTCGTCGGCCCCTTCAAGGGCGAGCGCGGCACCTCCGGCTGGTAGCCGGCAGTCGCCCCTCGAGCGGCCGCACGGAGGGCATTGGTGCGCCCCTCCCCACTACCTGAGCTGTGAATGCGAGGTCGCCGCGTCGCGCGTGCCGAACCCTCCGGCACATCCATCGCGAGAAAGTCTCCCATCTACACTCCTGCCATGGTCACGACCGCTGTCGCGCGGAAGCTCCTCATCGGGGGCGAGTGGGTCGAGACGGGCGAGTGGATCGAGGTGCTCTCGCCTTACGATGGAGCATCGGTCGGCCGCGTGCCCAAGGCGGGTGCAGGAGAGACGCGCCGGGCGCTCGATGCAGCCGAGAAGGCGATGCGGGAACCCATTCCCGCCCACGAGCGTGCCGCCATCCTGGATCGTGTCTCCGCACTCTTGTCCGAGCACGCGGACGATGCCGCCCGGACGATCTCCGCCGAAGCCGGCAAGCCGATGAAAGCAGCCCGGGTCGAAGCGTCCCGCGCAGTCTCGACGTTCACGATGGCCGCGGTCGAGGCACGCAAGCTCGCCGGCGACGTCGTGCCGATGGATGCGTCGCCCGCCGGAGCTGGGAAGCTCGCGTTCACGCTGCGCCAGCCCGTCGGGATCGTCGGCGCCATCTCGCCCTTCAACTTTCCGCTCAATCTCGTCGCCCATAAGGTCGCTCCGGCGCTCGCCGCCGGCTGCGCAGTGGTGCTGAAGCCGGCCTCTCGGACGCCTTTGTCGGCGCTCCTCCTCGCGGAGCTCGAGACCGAGGCAGGATTGCCCGCGGGCTGGCTCAACGTCGTCTGTGGACCGGCGGAAGAGATCGGCGATGTGCTCGTCGACGACGAGCGGGTCAAGTTGATCACCTTCACCGGCTCGGCTCCCATCGGCTGGAAGCTGCGCGAGCGAGCCGCGCGCAAGCGCGTGAATCTCGAGCTCGGAAACGCGACGCCCGTCATCGTCGCCGCCGACGCCGACCTCGACGATGCGGCGGAGCGCCTCGCCGCGAACGCGTTCTCGTTCGCTGGACAGAGCTGCATCTCCATCCAGCGGATCTACATCGAGCGGCGCTCCTACGACGACTTTCTCGAGCGCTTCCTGCCCCGTGTCGAGGCGCTCGCGGTGGGCGACCCCGCTGAGGAGGAGACCGACGTCGGCCCCCTGATCACGGCGTCCGACCGGGACCGCATTCTCGCGTGGATCGAGGAGGCGAAGGCCGGAGGTGCTGACGTGCTGACCGGCGGCACGCTCGACGGGGAGCTCTTGCTGCCGACCGTGATCGCCGGGGCTCCACCCGATGCAAAGGTGTCGTGTGAGGAGGTGTTCGGGCCCCTTTGCACGGTGACGCCCTTCGACACGCTCGACGAGGCGATCGTGCTCGCCAACTCCACGCGGTTCGGCCTCCAGGCAGGGATATTCACGGGCGATCTCAAGAACGCGCTACGCGCCGCGCAGTCCCTCGAGTTCGGCGGGGTGACCGTGAACGAAGCTCCCACGTTCCGCGCCGACCAGATGCCTTACGGCGGAGTCAAGGACTCGGGAAACACGCGCGAGGGGCCCGCGTACGCCGTTCGCGAGATGACCGAGGAACGTCTCGTCATCCTTCAGCTCTAGGGTAGAAGCGTGCCGAGGCAGCGAAACGGGACAACTGGTGCTGCCGGGAGCCCACCGCCTCCCGCCACCAAACCTGTGCCGCGAGAGCTTCGGCGCGAGCGCAAGTCGCTGCTCCTGGTGCGTGAGGAACGACTGCGCGACCTTGGCGGATTGGCACTCGAGATGTACAAGCGAGACCGCTTCAACGCAGGTCTCGTCGTCGAGCGCTGCGCAGAGCTCGTCGCCATCGAAGCCCGCGTCCACGAGATCGACGCCGTGCTCGACGGCAGCTCGCGGCTCCGCCGCCGCTCCGTAACCTGCGTCTGCGGCGCCCCTTTCCTGCTGGGAGCGCGCTTCTGCGCAACCTGCGGGCGCCCGATCGCGGAAGCGTCGGTCGGGAATCCAGGCGCCGCGAGCCTCCCGTGAACAGCTGCCCTCGTTGTGGAGCGCCCGTGGTAGCCGGCCAGGAGTATTGCCTGGACTGCGGGGTGCGTCTCCCCGGCCCCGGCGCGGTCGATGCGACACGAGGAATGCGCTCGGGTTGGATGATCCGCACGACGCTGGCGCTCGTCGTCGCACTCGCTGGCGCAGCCCTGGCAGTCGCGGCGACGGATGGGCAAAGTGACGGAGCAGCGCTCGTGACGGCAACTGGTGGCTTTGCAACCCTCCCCGCCTCCACCACGCTTCCGCCTCCTTCCGACGGCGGAGCAGCGGACGTCGCGGACTGGCCCGCCGGAGAGGATGGGTGGACGATCGCGCTGGCCACGCTTCCACAGACCGGCGGCCGGCGCGCAGCGGTGGCGCGAGTCCGAAAGGCGGGCACACGCGGTCTCTCTCAGGTGGGAATCCTCGACTCCTCGCAGTACGCCAGCTTGCATCCGGGGTACTGGTTGGTGTTCACGGGCATCTACGGGTCCGAAGCCGAAGCGACGAGCGATCTGCAGCGCGCGCGACGATTCGCCCGCACGGCAACGGTGCGCCGAATCGTGCCTTGAGCTTCTTTCCCGTTGTCTGGATCGGCGACTGAAGATTCAGACTTTGTAACAGGGTAGAAAAGACGCTACACTCCCCGCTGCGGAGCTTCGAAGCAGTCGATTTTCCGCCTACTGAGAGCGATCCTCCGAGGAGCTGGAGCGTTCATTGGAAGACCACATCGCGCAGTTACGCTCCTGTATGTATCAATACTCGCGAGCGATTTACCGCTCGATCAAGTCGTTGATCGACCCGTACGCCGACCGCGGCACGCAGCTCGAATACCGTCGCGCGGTGCTCTGCGAGTGCGAGCAGACGATGGAGCGGTTGGCCGAGGATCCGCACTATTTCGCGCGCCCCGACCGGGCGCTCTTCGCGGACATCAGGCGCTACTTCCCAATCACGGCGCAGGCGCAGGTCGCCTGGGCGGTTCGCGAGGGCGTCGGAGCAGCGACGGCGTTCATCGAGCATCAGATCGAGACGGGCATGCTGGACGGAGGCGTGTCTCGTTGCCACGCCACGACACGTAAGGGCAAGGCGTGCCAACGGACGCCGCTTCCGGGGCGGGACTACTGCCCCTCCCATCAGCATCTCGAGCAGCACGCGGCCGCCGCAGCCTGAAGCCGTCGTAGCGGATTCGGTCTGTAGATCCGACAGCCGACTTCACACCCCGAGACTTCCGATTCCGCCTCAACCTGAAGGGGTCTTGGTTCGCGCGATCGGAATCCGCGCTAGTGGATCGAATCTTGCGCCAGCTAACACCGGCTAAGCTCAGCGCGCATGTCTCATGACGCTGACAAGCTCATTCGCCAGCTCTCGCTCGTCGCCTACCTGATGGCCGAGCGCCGTCCGCTGACGGCCAGAGACGTCAAGTCGAACGTGGAGGGCTACAGCGAGATGTCGGACGAGGCGTTCGCAAGACGCTTCTACTCCGATCGGGCGGAGCTGACTGCGCTCGGCGTTCCACTTCAGTCCCAACGCGATGAGTTCACCGGCGAGGAGCTGTACACGCTCCGCTCCGAGCACTACTTCCTCGATCGGCTCGAGCTCGACGACGACGAGCTCGCGGCACTCCAGACGGCGCTCTACTACCTGGAGGGAAAGTTCGCGTACGCCGAGCCGTTCCGACTTGCGCTGCAGAATCTCGCTCTCGGCCGCACGGGATTCACCGGGCCCCCGACTGACACGGCCGAGCGGGTGCGCGTAAGCGCTCCCGACTACTCACCCGAGCTCGCGGGACGCCTGTCGAAGCTCGAGTCCGCGATCTCGAAGCAACGCACGGTGCGCTTCGGCTACTGGAGCCCAAGGCGTTCGCGGCCTGGCGAGCGCATCATGAATCCCTACGCGCTTCGCCTGGACGACGGCAACTGGTACGTGATCGGCCAAGACCTCGACCGTGACACCGTGCGAACGTTCAAGGTCTCCCGAATCCGGGGAGACATCCGCTTCGCAACCAGACGCGAGCGCGACTTTCGCGTGCCTCCGGAGTTCAACGTCGAGGATCACCGCGTCCCGCGACCCTGGCAGATCGGCGAGACGGTCGGCACTGCGCGAATCGCAGTCTCCGACGACACGGCCTGGTGGGTGGAGCGCACGCTCTCGGACGCCGGATCGGTCGAGGACGGCGTCTTCGAGACCGACTTCGCGAATGTCGATCTCCTCGCGGGCTGGGTTCTCCGCCAGAACGGCCGCGCAGTCGCCCTCGAGCCGGAAGAACTCAGAAGCGCTGTAGCCGACGGGCTGGCCGTGCTCGTCGAATCGCACGAGGGACCCGCGCCCGTGCCTGCCGGGCCGAAGCGGAGCGACCCGAGGCATCCCCTTCCCGAGCGACCGGTCGGCCCGGTCGCACCCGAACGTTTCGGGGTGCTCCAGGCATTGCTCGCCCAACTCTTGGCGGCGTGCGGCGAAGAACGGACCGCGGTGCTGGATGCAGCCGAGCTCGCCGGTCGTATCTCCATTCCGCTCGACGAGCTCCAGGATCATCTCTCACTTCTCAACCTCGTCAACTTCGGCGGTGGGTGCTACGCCGTGTACGCAATGCACGACGGCGACGTGGTGAGAGTCGACAAGGAGCTGTATGGAGACGTGTTCCGGCGGTCGCCGAAGCTGACACCCCTCGAGGCTCGGGCGATCCGTCTCGCCATCGAGTACGTCGGGCCGACGATCGCCGCCGACGCTCACACCCAGCTGAAGCGCGTGCGCCGCAAGCTCGAGGAAACCTTTGGACGGTTCGATCTCGCCGCCACGCCGGAGCCACGCGTGGCCTTGGACGAGGAGGCGCTCGTCAAGGTGTTGAGCCAAGCGGCCGAGAAGCGCCGAGTCGTCGAGATCGAGTACCTGAAGGACGGAACCGAAAGCCCGTCCGTTCGCCACGTAGAGCCATATACGATCGAGCGCGAACTCCCGGTCTGGCGCGTTCACACATGGGATCGCACGGTTGACGCTGCCCGCACGTTTCGCCTCGATCGCATGCGATCCGCCCGGCTCACCGACGAGCAGTTCGAGCCCCGTGATGGATTCGACCCGTCCTACCTCACGAATCCACGGGTCGCCCGGCTCCATCATTCCCCCGCCATCGCGCGCTGGAAACTCGAACGCGGAGCGCGCCCCTTGACAGACGGGTCGGCGATCGCGGACGTGCCGTACAAGACCGAAGAGTGGCTCCTTTCCGAGGTGCTTGCCGACCGCGGAGAGAGCATCGTGCTCGAGCCGCAGCGTCTGAGGGACGCGGTAGCCAAGCGAGCGCGTCGTCTTCAGCGCGACACCGGCCGCGTGCCGGCGCAGAGCTGAACGTAACGCAACTGCGCCGAATCGGTGCCGACATGAGTACGTAGGCCGTTACCATCCGTACCCACGCGCTACGGTTGTCTTAACCGACAACAAGGAGCGCGAATGGACGAGTTTCACTCTTCTCATTCACGGCTAACGCGGGCCGCGGGCGTGCTCGCGGGGGTTCTCGCCGGCATCGTCACGGTCGTTCTTGCCGGCACGGCTCTCGCGCATCGCATCGTCCAACCCGCGACACTGCCGCTGCTCGAGGCAACACACCTTCCTCCGCTGCTCACGACGCGCGCCGAGCGGACGGAGTTGCGCTACGACGTCTACTGCGCGCGTTCCGAGGCGGAGGCTGAAACACCCTGCGCCGTGGACGGAGCAGTGTTCGCTCGAGCCGGCGATACGGGCACGTACCAGGTGGTCGCGGCACAAGAGGAGCAAGGTGTATCCGGCACGCGGTTTGTGGCGCTTCTCCCGGAGTCGATCGCCCGAGCAGCTACCGGTTTCTCGTACTACGCGGTGTTTCGGAGTGACGAGACCGACCTGGTTACGACGCTTCCCGCAGGAGGCGCAGCTGCACCCCAGCGAAGCCTGCCTCTGGGCAGGAGCATCGGAATCGCGCTCGGTTCCCACAGTTTCGGCGACGGGCGTGAAGCAAGCGAGCGCGTCGCGGAAGCTGCATGGGGCACGGGCCTGTCCGAGGCAGGTCTCGAGCAGGGCAAGAACCTCATGCCGATAGGCGGCTCGGCGTTCGACGTAGAGGAAGACGGCTCGGTGGTCGTGCTGGACGAGGCGAACAAGCGTCTCCTTCGCTGGCGCGGAGACGGAGGGACGCCCGACGCTGTGCCACTCGCGATCAACGGAACGATGGCGGACATGTCGATCGGCGAGGACGGTACGGTCTATGTCCTCGAGACGGCGGGCGGGCACGGAGCGAAGCTGCTTCTCCGTACCTTCGATCGGGACGGAGGTGAAAGGGCGACGGGCGCGGTAGCCGAGAGGCCCTCGCAGGTTCGCGTCGGACCGGAGGGACCGGTCGTTTTGCAGAGCTCCTCCGCGCAGTGGATGCCTGCGGCGCGCGAAGGACGAACGGTCGGCGTCTCCGGTCAGATCAACGCAGCCGAGTCCGGTCGGCCGCTGTCCGATGGCAGGAGGATCGTGATCCTGCGCCACGGGAACGAAGTGCGTGTTGCGCTGGTCGGGAGCGCCGCTGTTCAGCGGGCATGGCTCGTGACGAGCGAGACGCCGCTGGCCGAGGTTCAACTCGCGGAGCCTTACGGCACCGGGGTCGTCCTGGTAACGCGTGTCTTCACCGATGACCGCGATGAGTTCGTCGTTCTCGCATTGGATCGGCGAGGAATCGTGAAGCGCTTCTCGTTGGATTCCGCAGATTGGGCGGAGACGGCTCCGTTGTCGCGCTTCCGACTCCGTGGCTCCTCGCTCTACCAGCTCGGCTCGACCTCCGCCGGTCTCTTCGTCGATCGCTTCGATCTGGAGGTGGAGTGATGCGATACGCACGCAAGTTTCTCGTCGCGTTCGTGATCGCGTTCGCCCTCGCGGGTGCAGGAACCGCCGGTGCGTACCACACGCAGTGGGTCGCTAATAACTGCAACAACGCGGCCCCCACCCCCACGTCGTACATCACCCGCGACGGATCGATCACCGTCGCGCTGTACGCGCGTCACGAGGGGTACCAGTGGGGCGGCGGCTGCTGGAACGACAACGACGTCGACGACTCGCCGGGTGACCCGAAGTCTGATCCCAACACCGGCGGCGAGGGACCCGACTGCTCGGGGTTCACGTTCAAGGTGTGGCGTGAGACGCTGGACGAGACCAGCACGGCGTTTCATCAGTGGTGGAGGCTGCGGAACATCCATGGGCCGTACACCGCTCAACGATTCAAGAACGCGGACGGGGCTGCCAACTACCCCCTGTCCAAATCAGCCGCGATCAAAATGGACGCCTATGCAAGCGCGACCCATATCGGGATGATCTACGTCACGAATCCGGATGGAACCGACCAGATCATCGAGGCATTGGGAGAGTCGTATGGCACCAACGTCTGGACGCGGGCGTACCGCGGAAACTCGATCTTCAGCGGTGTTCGACGCCTGGGCTGGAGCCAGTCGTAACACGCGGAGGGTGAGGCGCATGATCCGTCTGCGCCTCACCCTCCTTCTCATAGCCGGAGTGTTGGTCGCATGCACCGGCAACGACGATAGGCCGACGAGATTGATGGACGGTTCGGCTCCTGGAGCCTTGTCGGTCGAGTTGCAACACGTCGCCGAGGCTGATGTCGTACTCACCTCTTTCAAGGTCACGGATTTCGCCGACATCGTGCCCGACTCGCCGATTGCCGAGTGTTACCGCGGATCGTCGAATCCTCTTTCCGGATCGGTTGTGGAGCGAGTCGGAGTGATCTCATCGAGCGTGACATCGCGGACGAAGGACGGCCGCGGAATCGACGGCTGCGACGACACGGCCGGACCGCTCGAGGAGGATCGGCGCTGGTGCGGAGGAGCCTATGGACAGCTGTCCGAAGGACGTCTTCGCGATCCTCGTCTGAACATCGGGTGCCTGACGGAGAACGACGAAATGGTCGGATTCGTCTGGGTGCAGCCCGGCGAGAGCGCGCGCTACATCTCGGTCGAACAGCCCGAGTACATCGAGGTGTACGAGGTCGCGAACGATCTCCCGGTTCGGGTCGCGACCAGGAATGGCGTTGAGGTCGAAGGCTCACGCGCGAGCTTCGATCTCTTCGAGCACGACCAAAACGGTCAGCTCCTTCGCAGATACCGCCTGAAGGCGGTAGTGGCAGGCTAGGAAATGGGGAGCGCGATGGTGAACGTCGTGCCCTCGCCCGGGACGGACTCAACCGCGAGCGTTCCGCCATGCGCCTCGGCAATCGCACGCACAACTGCAAGCCCAAGGCCCGATCCTGGGCGGGCGGCGTCCAACCGAACACCCGCCTCGAAGATCTTCTCCTGCTCGTCCGGGGGAATTCCGGGACCCTGGTCAGCGACCGAGAGCAGCACGGCTGCCTTCGCGGGCCGCGCGCGTATCAGCACCTCCGTCGAGGATCCGGCGTGTCGGAGCGCATTCGACACGAGATTGTCGAGCGCCTGCCGTAGACGAAGAGGATCAGCACGAAGCGGAGGCAGGCCTTCGTCGACCTCCGCACGCACGCTTTCGCCTCCGAGTACCGCCGCTCCCACTGCCTCCTCGACCAGACGGCCGATGTCGACTGATTCCAGCCGCACAGACGAGACCGTCACGTCGCCGATCAGACGCTCAATTCCCAGGCACGCCGCGATGGCGAGGTCCACTAGCGGCCTGCGCTCCCTGATCTCGAGTCGGTTGCCCTTACACGTCTCCGCAATGGCGCGAAGAGCGGCGACCGGGCTCCGAACCTCGTGAATCAGTACGGCCAACCGCTCTCTGTCCGACTGCGTCACGCGGATCGCACTTCGATCTGCGTGAGCGCCCACTCGGCCGCGTCGCGCAGGACGGGATCGTCGCTTTCCGCGAAGGACTCGACGGTCGGGACGAGTTCGGGGCTCCCCGCGTTGCCCGCAACAACGAGCGCGTTCCGCCGCAACCAGCGAGGATCGTTCCGCGGGACATAGAGGCGATCGAGCTCGGCAACGAGCTCTTCACCATCGCGCTCGAGCCAATCGCGGAGCGATACGGGCGACACCGGTTCGGCGTGGCGAGGAGCTCCCGAGCGACGCTTCTCCACGCCGCGGTTCCACGGACAGACGTCCTGGCAGATGTCACAGCCGTAAACGCTGTCTCCGAGCTCGGCCCGATACGAATCCGGAATGGGTGCCGGCGCTTGCGTCCAGTAGGAAAGGCACTTCGTCGCATCGAGCACGCCCGGCTCGTCGAGTGCACCTGTCGGACACGCGTCGATGCAGATCCGACATGACCCGCAGTCGAGAGCGAGCGGCTCGTTCGGCTCGATCTCTACGTCCGTGACGAGCGTTCCGAGGACGACCCACGATCCGAACCGCCGAGTGATCGCCATGGTGTTCTTTCCGTAGAACGCGACACCCGCGCGCACGGCCCCTTCGCGATCGACGTGGTCGTTCGAGTCGACGAGAACACGATAGGTGCCACCGAGTCGGCTCCCGAGCTCCTCCAGGCTGTGGCGCAACGTTTCATATGCATCGCGCCACGTATAGCGAGACAGCCGCCCCTCGTCCGGACCCGGCTCCGGTCCGTCCTCGTAGTAGCAGAGCGCTGCGGAGATGACGGTGCGCGCGCCCTCCACTAGTTCTTCTGGATGGCAGGAGATCTCGGGACGCGCCATGGTGAAGCGCATGTCCGCGAAAAGACCTCGGGCACTCCGTTCACGGATGTGGTCTTCGGTCTCCTCATATGGCGCGGCCACGGCTGCACCGAGGACATCCAACTCGAGGTCCGCGGCCAGCCGAGCCAGCTCGGCGGCGGTCATGAGAGGATTCTGCCTCGTGAAGGCCGTTCGCATCCACGAGGACGGTGGGCCCGACGTTCTCCGCTACGAGGACGTTCCCGATCCCGAGCCCGCTGCCGGCGAGGTCTTGGTCGCGCTTCGGGCGGCAGGGCTGAACCATCTCGACGTCTGGATCAGAAGAGGACTTCCGTCCGTTCCGAAGCCGCGCATCCTGGGCGCGGACGGGGCGGGAGTCGTCGCTGCACTCGGTACCGATGTCGAGGGTTTCTCGGTCGGCGATCGCGTCGTCCTCAATCCGGGCATCGTCCACGACGGTCGGATCACGGTGATCGGCGAGCACACGGACGGAACCTACTGCGAGCTGAAGGCGATCCCCGCGGGGCAGCTCTACCCGCTCCCCGACCGCCTCTCGTTCGAGGAGGGCGCGGCGTTCCCCCTCGTGTTCGAAACGGCCTATCGCATGCTCGTGACCAAAGCGGCACTCCGCGAGGGCGAGTGGGTGCTGATCTGGGGCATCGGAGGCGGCGTTGCGCTCGCCGCACTGGAGCTCTGCCGCGCTCTCGGCGCGCGCACGATCGTCACGTCGTCGAGCCCAGAGAAGCTCGAGCGCGCACGTGACCTGGGCGCAGACGTCGCGGTCAACCATGTCGACGATGACGTTGTCGCAGCCGTGAAGGAGTCGACCGGCGGCACCGGCGCGGCCGTCGTCGTCGAAACGGTCGGCGAGGCAACGTGGGAGCGATCCCTCGCCTCTGCAGCACCCGAAGGGCGCGTCGTCGTATGCGGAGCAACCACGGGGCACAGCCCACCCGCGCGTCTCTACCGGTTGTGGTGGAAGCAGCTCACCGTCTTCGGATCCACGATGGGAATGCCCTCGGACTTCGAGGGCGCATACGAGCTCATCAAGGACGGGCGAGCGCGAATCCACGTCGATTCTGTGCTTCCGCTCGGCGACGCCGCCAAGGCGCACGAACGACTCGAATCAGGAGCGCAGTTCGGAAAGGTGGTTCTGCGGATCCCGGCCTAGACGGCCACCCGAGAGACCGCAAGAGCCACATGGCTCGGCTGGCTTCGAGCACAGATGTGGAGCCGCGGCGCACCCGCTCAGGACGCGCGATGGGTGATCTGTCGGTGAGCGTAGTCGTCTTGGGTGAAAGCAAGGCGGCCCCGGATGGCACACGAGGATCACGTTGTCGGCTGCCTCCCCCTCATCATTGGTCACCCAATTTGTCGTCAGCAGTGTTTCGAGCGCCGCTCGAGAGGAGCTTCCCACGGTTCGGTACCGTGACCGACGGCGATGATCGCGCAGCGATCACGTGCCCCGAGCCGCACCAGCGCGGCGAGGAGACGGCGAGAGTCGGCGGCACGCGACTCCAATACCTGAATCAGCTGGGGGTCGAAGCTTTCAAAATCGACGTCGTCGTGCAGAAGATCTCGACGCTTCTTTATCTTGACGAGTTGCTTCCAACGTTGGCGCGTCGCACCATCGAGCAACGGCCGAGAAGCTCGAGCATCTCCTCAGGGTCCGACATCCTCAGTCTCGAGTCTAAGCCACCCGACCTGCGCGGCAGCCTCGTGAGAACTACCCGAAGCCGAGGATGAACTTCGCGTCGTCGGACATGCGGTCGGGCGTCCAGGGCGGGTCGAACGTGAGCTCGACTTCCGCCTCCTCCACGCCGGGCACGGACCGAGCTGCGTCGAGGATGCCGTCCGCGATCATGGCTCCCGCCGGGCAACCCATCGATGTGAGGCTGTACAGGACCTTGACCTTCCCCGCGTCCACCTCGACGTCGTACATGAGGCCTAACTCGACGATGTCCATTCCGAGCTCCGGGTCCTCGACCTGGTGCAGGGCTTCGACCACGTCGTCGCGCGTAACCATGCGACCAGTGTACTCAGGCGTCGTCGGGTCGAGGCATGCCTCGACCTCGCTCTAGCGGACGCTGACGAGCTGATCTGCGCGACGCAGCACGAGATCCATGACATCCCCGATCGCCTTGTCGAGCGAGTCGTTGACGATGACCGGCACGTCGTAGCGCCGGGCGCGCTCCACGAGGTAGTCCTGGATCTGGCGGATCTGCGGCAACGCGTCCAGGTACTTCTCGAGTGGACGCAGGCCTTCGGTCGCGTAGTCACGTACCCAGAAGTGACCGCGATGGAGATTCTCGTCCTCGATCGCGACGACGCACTGAACTACGAACGCGCCGGGAAACTCGGTCGCGATCATCCCGGGCACGAGATGCACCCCCTCGAGCACGAGCGACCAGTGCTCTGTCGCAGCACGCTCGAGCGCCGCCTGGACGCCGACGACGACGTTCCGCGTCTGGTCGAGGAAGCCGAGAATCGCTGCGTCGCCCGACTCCTCCTCCTCGGCGCGGGTCAGCGCAAGGCGCGCTTCGAAGCTCGAGTAGTGAACCGACGGCATGAACTCCTCGGAGAAGAAGGCCCGCATCGTCTGACGGATGAAGTCGGTCGACGTGACACGCGTGATGCCGAGCCTGTGCGCAGCCTCGGTCGCGATGGTCGACTTGCCGGTGCCGGTCGCGCCCCCGACGAGGAGGAGGAGCGGCTGCTCGAGCTGCTGCAGCGCGCTCAACCTCTTGAGGCGACCGATCGTGGTCGACGCGTGCTCGCTGCCGATCACGTCCGCAGCGAGCTCGGCTAGCCGGTCGAGGTCGAGGGTCGAGACCCCACGATCGGCAAGGTCGCGATCTGCGCGATGCGCTATGAGATACGACCGTTCCGGGTCGAGCCCCGTGACGACCAGCGCGCGTGCCATGAGCCCCTTCGAGAACGGAATCTCGTCGCCGAGAGGCAGCGGCATCACGTGACGTCGTTCGCTCATACCTGTATTCGTGACATTTCCAGCACTATCCCGTCAAGGTCCGGATGTCCGGGGAGAGGAACGACGTCGTTCGCCGCAAGAACGATCTCGACACCTCGCGCGAGCCCGTACTCCGCCACGAGGTCGACGGCAGCGGCCTTCAGCTCGACCAGGAACACGTCTGCGGAGATCTCCTCGAGCTCTCCCCGGAGAGCGACCCGATCCGCAAGATTGCCGGAGACATGAACGACATCTGCGCCGTGCGCGCTCTGGAGATGCGCCGCGATCACGCCGTGTACGCTCGGTTGGGCGGTGCAGAAGTACGCCACCGTTCGTCCCCGCACGCTCGTCAGCGGTCGCGGCCGGAGAACCGCCGGGACGACATCGACCTCCGAGGAAACAACCGCGCGCACAGCATCGTAGGTCAGCTGCCACTCCGATTCGTCCTCGGCCATCGTCACGACGACGAGGTCGGCGAGGAGTAGACGGAAGGCGTTCAGGTAACCGGCTGCGACGGTGGGGCTCTGATGCCCTCCGACGACGGCGATCGTCCGGTCAGCAGCGATCGGGGGCAAAGCAGCCCCGCTGCCATCGAAGACGACGAGATCGGGAGCGAGCCCTGCTGCCACCCGCGCTCCCTCGAGGACGTTCGAAACGAATACCGCTCCCGCGAGACCGCCTCCGCAGCGTCTGCAGCCAACCGTCTCGACCCCGGCAAGCGCGGCCGTCTCCAGGTGATCGGACGCGGCATGGCGTCCGGCTCGCGAGAGCGCGACGAGCGCATCGAGCGTGGGTGGCACGCTGACCGTCTCGGGCTCGGGCGGGCCGCCGCGTCCCATCGCGACGACGACAACGTGGCTTTCCGAGGCAAGCAGCCTCGCAACGTACCCGGTGACCGCAGTCTTACCGACGCGCTTGCCGGTTCCGACCACCGAGATCGAGGGAAGCTCGAAGGGCGCGAACGTCGGCGGATCGAAGCGGAAGTCCGCGCCGACATAGGGAATCCCACAGGCCAGAACACGACTTGCAAGCGCGAAGCGCTCGATGGGCCCGAGCACCGGCTCGTCGGAGAGATCGACGACGATCTCGGGCCGATAGCGCTCGAAGGCCGCAGAGACGTCATCGACGAGCGGCACGCCGTAGCTCTCGCCGCCGCGGAGCTTCTCCGTCCCTCCGACGAGGACCGCGGCCACGAACTCATAGGGAAGCTCGGCAAGTGCGTCGCGGACGACGGGCGCGTAGTGCTCGCCGTCGACGATCGCGAGGGCTTTCAGAGCTGCCGACATGATGAGGACACGCTGTCCGGGTGTGCTGGACGCAGGGAAACAAGGACGCAGGGAGTGTCCATATCGAATGAGATATGGACACGACTGAGGACGCGGTATCGCTGTGTCCAGCGCGGTCGGACAGCCTCGTTCCTCATCGTGTCGTCAGCTCTCAGGTCTTGGCGGTGACCTCGTCCTCGATTCCGCCCGTGTACTTCGCGTACTCGAGCGTGTCGAGCGAGAACGAGACGAGCTTGACCTCGTCGTGGAACGGATGCCGGCGCCAGATGTCGACCTTGCTGCCCGCGACCTCGATGACGTTGTAACAGGGCCTCGTGTTCCCCCGCAGACGGAGGGAGGAGACAGTTCCCGCGTTTACGACGAACAGATCCTCGAGCCGCCAGACATATGGCACATGCTTGTGGCCGGAGAGCACGAGGCGCACCCCCGACCGCTGGAGACATTCAATCGCATCGCCCGCGTCGTAGACGACGTTTCGCTCCCGCCCGGTTCCGGGCACAGGCAGCAGGTGATGATGGAGCACGAAGATCTTGAGATCGGATTGCTCCTGCGAGAACTGCTCTTCGATCCAGACATAGCGGCCTCTCCCGATCTGTCCATGGTCGAGGTCGGGCTCGCTGGAGTCGACTGCCACGATTGCTACGCCGTTCTTTCGCAACACCGAGTTGCGCTCGCCGAACATCTCCTCGAAGTGCACGTAGCCGACATTGCGAGAGTCGTGGTTTCCGGGCACGACGACGATCGACTCGCAATCGAGGCGATCCATGTACTCGCGCGCGGTGAGGTACTCGTGGCGAAAACCGAAGGTCGTGAGGTCTCCCGAACACACGACGATGTCGGGCTTGAGCTCGTTGATCTCGGCGATCGCGCGCTCCAGGAGGCTGACCTCGAAGTAGGGGCCGCCACAGTGGAGATCCGAGATCTGGGCGATGCGGAAGGCACCTTGTGAGCCCGACATGGTCACAGTGTACGAAGCGAGCAGCGTCCGAGGCGGTTGGTACCGTGGCCTAGGTGCGGGTTGAAAGTCCCGTTTTCCAGGCATATTGTGGCTCTAAGCCGCCGCGCTTCGTAAATCGCAGCGAGCTCGAGTGCGCCAAAATTCTCGACTACTACGGCATCCGGTGGGACTATGAGCCGCATTCGTTCGTCCTCGAGCGCGACGACGAGGGCCGAGTCGTAAGCGCCTTTACGCCGGACTTCTACCTTCCCGAACAAGACCTCTTCATTGAGGTCACCGTCATGAAGCAGTCGCTCGTCACGCGCAAGAACCGCAAGCTTCGGGAGGTGCGGCGGCTCTATCCGGAGGTGCGGGTCAAGCTCTTCTACCGGCGCGACATCGAGCGGCTCGCCCAGCGCTATCGGTTGCGGCTCGCTTCGTAGTGGTGGTCGAGAACATCGCCTCAGAGCACGGCGCGCTCGGTGCCGTCTACCTGACGCGCGACCAGATCGCGACCCGCGTCGCCGAGCTTGGACAGGAGATCGCCCGAGACTACGAAGAGCTCGATCCAATCCTGATCGCGCCGCTCAAGTCGAGCGTCGTCTTCCTGGCCGATCTCACGCGCGCACTGCCCATTCCCCATACGCTCGACCTCGTGGAGCTCGCCGCGTACACCGGCTCCGACGACGGCGGCGTGCGACTGCTGAAAGACGTGGACTCGCCGCTCGAAGGTCGCCATGTGCTGATCGTCGAGGACGTGATCGACACGGGTCTGACCCTGCACTTCCTCTGCCGAACGCTGGCGCTCCGAGGTCCGGCAAGCCTCGCGGCGGTGTCGCTCCTGGATCGCCCGTACAGGCGCCTCGTCGAGGATGTTCCCCTCCAATACATCGGCTTCACGGTTCCGGACGAGCTCTTCGCCGGCTACGGACTCGGCCTCGACGAGCGCTGGCGCGCGTACCCGGACCTGCACAGCGTGATCCCGGCCGAGCTCTCGCCGGCCGAGGCTGCCGCCTAGATGGTTGATCGATAATTGACGCGCAGCCGGGGGCGGTCACGACCAAGCCGGGCGACGCACTCACTCGTTGTGCAGGCTGGTAAGCCTGGACGACGAGGGAGGGTGGCGATCCGGCGCCGTGTCGTGGCCGTCATCCGGCCCGCCGTGAATTATCGATCAACCATCTACAGATAGAGCAGTGGGTCGACGGCGACGCCGTTCACACGCACCTCGAAGTGCAGGTGCGGGCCTGAAGAGTCACCCGTGGAGCCGACGAGCGACACGGTCTCCCCCTGCGAGACCAACTGCCCGACGCCGACGAGAATGGCCGACGCATGCGCGTACGCGGTCGCGAGGCCGTCTCCGTGGTCGACGACGACAAGATTGCCGTACCCGCCGAGCCAGCCCGCGTGGATGACGGTTCCGGCCGCGGCAGCCCAGATCGGTGTTCCGGACGAGGCGGAGATGTCGATTCCCTCGTGCATCCTTCCCCAACGCCATCCGAACCCGCTGACGACCGTCCCGTTCACCGGCCAGATGAGCCCTGACGAAGAGGGCGTGCCGGTTCCGGTCGAACCCGCTCTCGCTTGAGCGTCCCGGATCGCAGCAGCCAGCGACGCACTCTGCGCAGCGAGCGCGTCGACCTCCTGCAGGTACTCCTCCCGGTTCTCACGCGAAGTCGCGAGAGCGCTCTGCTTGAGCCGGCGTGCCGACGCGAGCGTGTCACGGTTCGACGCCAGCACGTTGCGAAGGCCCCGGGCCTCGCCCGTTCTGGCTGCGATCACCGAAACCGTTGCTGCTGTCAGGCGCTGGGTGCGCTCTGTCGCGCGACGCTCCTCAGCTGCCCGTCTCTTGGCCGCCTCCACCTGACCTACGATCCGTTGATCCTGGAGCCCGATCCGGCTCACGAACTCGTAGCCGTCGATCAGATCGCCGAACGTCGTCGCCGAGACCAGCACCGAGAGCGTGTCCGGCTGCTCCTCGATGTAGATCGCACGGACTCGAGCCTCCAAGATCACGACCGCGCGGCGGTACTCCTTCTCGAGTCGCCGCAAGCGGCGCGTCTGCCTCTCCAGGAGGACGGTGAGACGTTCGAGCCGGCTTTGCTCCGAAGCGAGCTCTGCCTCGAGAAGGCTCAAGCTTCCTTCGGCCTGCGCCACGGCTGACTGCGCCGCCTGAAGCTCGGTGAGGACGGCACCCAGCTGAGACGTCAGGACACCCTCATGCTCCTTGGCAGCCGAGATCTCGGCCTGCAGTTCGGCGATGCGCTGATCGACCTGCGCCTTCTCGGTCCCAGGATCCTGACCGGCCGCGGATGCGGCGAAGACCAGCGCGAGCGCAAGGCCAAGGACGACGGGGAGTCGTCGCATGCTCATGAGATTCGCTCGCCGGTCGGACGTCCCTCCCCGTCGACCTCCTCGGCAGCCTGTTCCGTGCCCTCCCGCTCGAGCTCCTGCAGCGCGCCCGCAGCTTCGCGACGAAGTGGACCTACGAGCGCTCGGTAGTCGTCGTCGGAGACCGTCCCGGTTCGATGATCGAACTCGAGCTCCTTGAGACCAGCGAGCGCTCGGTCGCGCGCCTCGAATAGCTCCAGGCGACGTCGCTCACCGGCGTCGAGCTCGTCGAGCGCGTCGGACACGGGCTCAGGCTCTCTGAGAAACGGGAGAGCCACGGCGACCACACAGGCCGCCGCGAGCAGCGCAGCGAAAACCAAGGCCAGCGTCAACGCGTCGCGGGAACGCCGATCTCCCGCGTTCTCTCGACGAGGCGGCGCTGCTCCCGTGCGTCCGGCCACAGGGTGATGAGCGCCCCGAGGAGGAAGACGAGCCCGGCGATCCAGATCAGATTCACGAGCGGCTTCACGAAGACGCGGAAGTACACCGTCCCATCCGCGTCGATCTGCTCGGCGATAACGAACAGGTCCTCGCCTGTCAGTGGATCGCTACGGATCCCGACCTCGTTCGATACCTGGTCTTCGATCGTGTACGCGTTCTTTCCGGCCTCGAGGGTTCCCAGATCGCGATCGCCGCGACTCACCGCGAGCTCGGCGCGAATCTCGGTCGCGTTCGCGGCAATGCGCTCGTCCAGCGTTCGGTACTCGAGCCGATAGTCGCCGACCTCCATGGACTGTCCGCGCTCGAGCTTCGCCTCGGCCACGGTGTCGAAAGCGCTCGACCCCGCGACTCCGATCGCCAGCAGCACGATCGCTGCATGGACGACGTAGCCGCCATAGCGCCGACGGTTCCGCGAGATCAGAGATGAGAATGCACCCGGCCACGATGTCGCTCCGAGCGCCTTACGTGCTCTGGTGCCGCGCGTGAACTCGAGGATGATCGTAGCTATGACAAATGCCGCGAACGTGTAGGCGATCAACCCGGGAACCGAGCTTCCGGCGCCGAGTGCCAGGAGGAAGACGCCGGTCACGAGCGCCACGCCGGTCGGCCAGCGGAACGTCGTCAGGAGGCTTCGGAGCGAAGCTCGCCGCCAGGCGATGAGCGGCCCGATCCCCATGAGCAAGAGGAGCGGTAACCCGAAGGCGCGCAGGAAGAAGTCGTAGTACTCGCGCCCGAGCACGACCGCCTCGCCCCGTATGGCCTCGGAGAGGAGCGGATAGACGACACCCCAGAAGATCGTCAGGCAGAGGGCGAGCAGGAGCAGGTTGTTGTAGAGGAACGCGGCCTCGCGCGAGATGGGAGACTCGAGCCGCGTCGGTGACCGGAGCTTCGGAAGGCGCCAGAACACGAGCGAGAGCGAGACCGTAACGACAACGCCGATGAATGCGAGAAACCACGGTCCGATCGAGCTCTGCGTGAACGAATGGATCGAGTTGACGACTCCCGATCGCGTCAAGAAGGTGCCGAAGAGCGAGAGAGAGAACGCGAGGAGAACGAGGAGCACGTTCCAGATGCGGAGCATTCCGCGCTTCTCCTGGATCATCACCGAGTGCAGGAACGCCGTGGCCGCGAGCCAGGGCATGAGGGCCGCGTTCTCGACCGGATCCCAGGCGTAGTAGCCCCCCCAGCCGACCTCCTCGTACGCCCAGTGCGCGCCTAGCAGCTGGCCGATGCCGAGCGCAGTCCAGGCCACGAGCGTCCAGCGTCGCGTCGCGACGAGCCAGCGCTCGTCGGTGCGGCCGGAGATCAGCGCTCCCATGGCAAACGCAAACGGCACGGTGAGGCCCACGTAGCCCAGATAGAGAAGTGGAGGATGGGCGAGCATGTAGGGGTTCTGCAGGCTCGGAGTCATCCCGAGGCCGTCCACGGGCGCTGCCTGGGTCGCGAACGGGTTTGCGACGGCGACGAGAAGAAAGGCGAAGAACGTCGCAACTGCGCCGAAGACCGGCACGACCCAGACGATCAGGTCACGCGCCCAGCCTCGGTTCAATCGGACCGCGGCAGCGGCGAAACCGGTGAGAACCAGGAGCCAGAGGAGGAGCGAGCCTTCCTGCCCTCCCCAGAAGGCCGAGATCGTGTAGGCGGTCGGCAGCGCTTCGCTCGTCGTGCTCGCGACGTACGTGAACGAGAAGTCGTTGCGAAGCAACGCGGAGAGCAGGACCGCGGAAGCGACGAGCGTGGAGCCGAAGGCGGCGAGCAAGGCATTCTGCGCGGAGAGCGCGAGCCGCCGGCGACCGAGGTGCGCAGCAACAGCACCGGCGACGAGCGCGTAGACGCACAGACCGAGGCTCACGACGAGGGCAGCGCGACCGAGCTCGGCCATGCCGTATTACGCGGGGTCGCCGCTCTGCTTGGGCGCGTACTTCGAAGGGCACTTCGTGATCATCGAGCCCGGCTCGGCGACGAAGGTCCCGTTCCGCAGCCGGCCGTCGACCACGATGTGACGTCCGACCTTGAACAGGTCCGGCACCGACCCCGCATACCGGACCGACACAGCCTTTCCCGATTTCTTGCCGATGTCACGAAGAAGGAACGTCAAGCCGCCGGCGTGAGCATCCCCTGCCACCGGGCCGACGACGAGCCCGGCGAGCTGGACGTCGCCGGATCGGCCTGCGAGCTCACTCGGAGCGAGCGATGGGTTCCCGCCCCCGGCGATCGACGTGTACAAGAGGAAAACGGCGAGGACCGCTGCCACCGAGAGGGCGATCACGAGCCGCGCAGGACTGGCCGTGCGTGCCACGAGAGAAGTCTAGCCCGGGCGAAGGCGAAACCCGGTGAACAAGCGCTTACGCGGCGTCGCGCTCGGACCAGGCAGACGTCGGAGCGTGGCGTTCCGGCAGACGGTAGCCGTGCTCCATGCAGAGCTCACCGGGGAGTTCCTCGGTCAGCGCATCGCAGTAGCCCTTGCCGTACGCCGCGCGGATGAACGCGGCAACGACCTCGAGATTCCATTCGGACACGTCGACCGCCTCGCGCCAGAGATCCGAGATGCGGAGGTCGATGTCGAGCTCGAGCAGATCGATACGAGAGGGTTCTCTGGACACGTTTCGAGCGTACGCAGGTGGTCGGACGGAATGACGCCCCCAGCCTCGTTAGACCTCCTCACCCCGCACCGTGAAGGGAAGTGTCCAGTCCTCGCGGGACTTGTCGTCGATCGTCAGGCGCCACTCGTAGCGTCCGGGCTCGAGCGGAAGCGGCGTCGAATTCACCGCCACCGGGAAGTCGAGAGGCGTTCCGGGCTTGAGACCGGGGGGCCGCCCGACCTCGAACTCCCCTCCGAACGCGACCGACTGCTCGTTGTCCTCGTCGTCAGTCTCGAGAACGACCTCCGCCCCGTCCGAGTCGACGAGCTCCACCGCGAACACGTGCAACGTGTTCGCCTGATCCCACGGCACCTGGATCAGCAGGCCGATGCCGAAGGACGCGGGCTCGGGACCCGTTTGCGACCAGCCTCCCCCGACGATCGTGAGCTTGCCGTCCGAGACGACCGCGTAGTCGGCAAGGAGCATCGTGGCCTTCACGCCCGAGAGCCAATCACATCGACCACTAGCATGAAGGCGTGTCCACGAGGATCCGCGTCGGCCCGGCTCGCTTTCCCTCGCGCGAGTCACCCGAGGAGGCGCTCGACATCCTCCTCGCACGCGGCTACACCGCGTGCGAGATCGACTTCGAGAGCGGCTTCTGGATGGACTATCCGTTCGCGGAGCGACTCGGTGAGCTCGCCCGAGAGCACGACATCGCGCTCTCGGTGCATGCGCCGCTCTTCGGCTTCATGGGTCACCTGGAGGCGAGCGGGCGCAAGTTCACCTCGGCGGTGGGAGCGCTCGACCGAAGCGCCGGGATCGCCATGGCCTGCGGGGCGGAGCTTGTGGTCTTCCACCCGGGATTCCTACTCGGCCG
>Ga0136613_10000238_pt1 | contig 23715 bp, 29 predicted proteins | sample AntDrymUQ2722106_2_FD_106649 | JGI IMG/M metagenome (GOLD analysis project Ga0136613, IMG submission 106649) | Polar desert sand microbial communities from Dry Valleys, Antarctica - metaG UQ272 (21.06) | ecosystem: Environmental > Terrestrial > Soil > Desert | place: Antarctica: Dry Valley... | reverse complement strand
CGGCACCGCCCGAGCCACAGGTGCTCGCCACCGTCGGCAACCTCCGCGTGCAATCGCCCGTCGCCCAAGGCGGTGTGACAGCGGTGGGATTCCACGGGTCGGACGAGGGTGCGCTCGAGCTTCACCCCGTGGGACCGCAGGCCAACGAGGGATTGCTTGCACGGCTCTGGCGCAAGATCACCGGCTACTCCCGAGAGGGGCTCGCCTGGTATCAGCTCGAAGGCGGAGCACTTCGAACGCTGGACGTCGGCGCGGTCGCGGGAACCGACGTCTATTCACCCGTCGACGGGACGGTGATCGCGATTCGAGCCCAGCTCGTCTCGGGCCGCAAGATCGGCGCAGAGATCGAGCTGAGGCCGACGTCTGCGCCGTCACTCGTCGTCTCGCTCCAGAACGTGCGGCCCGACACGGGGCTCAGCGTGGGGGCCAACGTCGCTGCCGGCTCCTCGAAGCTCGGGCGGGTCGCAGACATCAGCAAGCTCGAGCGGCAGGCGCTCGCGCGCTTCGCCGCCGACGGCGGCAACAACGTCGCGATCCAGGTCTACCTCTCGGCGACGCTCGGCGTTCCGTGAAATAAAGTCCCGGCCCTGCGCATCCTGTTCATCGCCGATGTCGTGGGCGCTCCGGGCCGGAGTGCGCTCGACGCGCTGCTGCCGACCCTGCGGAGCGACCTCGATATCGACGTCTGCGTCGTGAACGGCGAGAACGCCGCCGACGGGATCGGGATCACGCCTCGCCTCGCAGACCGGCTACTGGCTGCCGGCGCCGACGTGATCACACTCGGAAACCACGCCTTCCGGCGCTCCGAGATCGGCCCCTACATCGAAGGATCGGACCGGCTCATCCGTCCCGCCAACGCCTCGAAGAACACGCCCGGGCGTGGCCTGACAGTCGTGTCCACGTCGAACGGGGCCCGGCTGGCCGTGATCAACGTTCTCGGGTCGCTCTTCCTCGACCCGGCCACTTCGATGTTCGAGATCGTCGACGAGCTCGTCGATCAGGCTATCTCGCAGACGCCGCTCGTGCTCGTCGACGTGCACGCCGAGGCAACGAGCGAGAAGGTCGCGCTCGCACGCTGGCTCGACGGACGGGTGACGGCGGTCGTCGGTACCCACACGCATGTCCAGACATCGGACGCGCGCGTACTCGCGAACGGCACCGCATTCATCACGGATGCAGGCATGACCGGACCGCACGACTCCGTCATCGGGGTCGAGGCCGAGCTCGCGATCAGGCGCATGCGTACCGGTCTCCCGGTGCGCTTCGAGACCGCTCAGGGCGACGTGCGAATCGAAGGCGCCGTGATCGACTGCGACTCCGGCTCGGGCAAGGCGTCTGCGATCGAGGCCATCCGCATCCCGTTTTCTGCATAGGGAAGGGTCCGCGGGCGCGAAGAGCCCGCCTTCAGGGATCCTGCGCGACCGGAATCCGCGGAAGCGGATTGCGGTCTTGCGCCGAAGATTCGCCGTTCTCCTGATCGACCGGCGGGCGCGGAATCAGGAGCCAGAGCAGGACGAAGGGCAAAAACCAGGGCAGATACAGATAGAACCAGTGGGTCAGGGTCAGCTGAAACGCGACCAGGATCGAGGCGGTCAGCGCGGCGAGCTCGATCGGGCCCTTCTCCCGTGGCACGAACGCGACAACGACTGCCAGGGCTACGGCGAGAACGGCGAATGCGGGCTGCAGGAACCCCAGGTCGGGGATCCCCTCCGCGTGGTACTGGCCCCACCCCCAGAGCGAGAACGGCGAGTCGCGTCCTGCCTGGAAGCCGACGGTGCGGCTCCAGAAGGTGCGAATCGCATCCCAAAGATCGGGCTCGAGCAGCAGGATCACGAACGAGACCAGCGTGGCGAGGGCGAACGCGAGCGCGAAGCGCACGAGGCGACGCAGCTCGAGGGTCGGATAGCTGGCCCAGAGCGGTGCGAGGAGCAGTCCTCCGAACTTCGTCCAGCCCGCGAGCGCGACCGCCGTGCCGCGTGCCCACACCGACGAGGCGAGCCAAAAACCGAAGACGAGGAACGCGGGCATGATCGTGTCGTTCGTGTTCGCGTTCAAGGCGTACGCCGTGAACGGGTAGGCGCACCAGGCGAACGCCAGCATGGCCGCGAGCCGGACGCCGCCGAAGCGAAGCCCGACGAGCCCGAGCCCGACGATCGTCAGCAGGTCGAACAGGATCGACGTCGCGTGCGCGCCGGGAAGCGAATCCCACTTTCCGCTCCAAGGAAAGGCAAGCGTCGCGGGAACATAGGTGGCGTACGCAACCGGGCCGTAGGTATCCCCACGCTCGATCGCCGCTTCGCAGCGCCCATTGGTCTGGATCCGCTCGCGGACGTTGCCGTCGGCATCCTTCGGGCCGCACTCCTCGAGATCCCCTCGCTGCGGCATGTTTCCGTACGGAGCCTCACCGTCCAGGATGCGGCTGGCGCCGACGACACCCGCGAGTCCAACGTCGATCACGCCGCGCGGCGCCTCGACGTTCAGGCCGACCCGGAATCCGAGGAAGAAGATAGCCGCCGCTGCGAAGACCCACGTGGGCCAGACCGGTCGGAGCGCGCTCTCGCGCTTGCGAATGCCTACCCAGATGCTTCTCCCGAGCAGGTAGCCGAGCACCGGATACACGAGCGGCACGCTGGCGAAGATCTCTCCGCGGCTGAAGAACGCGAGCGAGACGGAGAACAAGAGCAGGACGAGCAGATCGGCGTTTCGCACGGACACGGGACGGCGTAGGTCGGCGAGCCCCACGAAGAAAACGAGACAAAACGCCAGCCAGACGTATGGCTTCAGGAGCGTCTTGCCGCCGAACGACCCCTTTCCCCCTCGCGCCATTCCCCAGGCGACCTGTGGGCCCGTTCGCACCTCGCTGACGCTCTCGCTGGTGTCGTGGACGACCGCCTGGGCGATCTGACCGGCCTCGCCGGACCAGGCTTTCACGAGCCAGGTTCTCGTCTCCTCACGGAAGGTCGCCGAGGTCGTCGGATCCGGCGGGTAGCGCTCGAGCCAGCTCGCCACCTTGGGATGAGCGAGCGCGACGGCGATCGCCTGCTCATCGGTGAGACGTGCGGTCTCCTGGCCGGTGGCTGCCATGGCTGGACACGCAAGGACTCCGCCGGTCAGGACGACGGCCGCCACGGCGAGAAGAGATCTCAGCGGGTGCGAGTGGGCCCGAACGACCAGAGCTTATTGCCGACGAAGTTGATCGGCGTGACCAACACGATCGCGATCGCCTGGCCGACGATCTCCGGCAGACCGATCTCGACGAGCATGGCGAGAGCCAGGAGATTGGCAACGAGAGCGATCGCGGAGACGACGAAGAACCGCATGCCCTGGTAAGCGACGCTCCCTCGCTGCTCGCGAAACGTCCAGAGGCGGTTCCAGATGTAGTTGTGGGTCACGGCGACGAGGAAGGAGCCGACAGCTGCCGGGATGTAGTGGACGCCGAGAACGAGCACCAGCAACGAGAACACCCAGAGATTGACCAGATATCCGGTCGCTCCCACGAAGCAGAACTTGACGAGCTGTTCCCAGTTCCCACGGCGTCGTAACGCCGCACGCACGCGGGCGCGCCGAAGCCCTATCCGCACGTCTCGAACGGTGGTCTCCACGACTGTCCCAGAGTAGCCTGAAGGGCGCTTACGTCGACCCCCCATTGGGCTAGGAGCCGCCAGCCGAAAACCCGTCGGCGCCAAGCAGCGGTACGAACCTACACGACACGCTCGCGCGTTCGCGGAGGCCGTCCTCCGTGCGCTCGACGAGCACGAGCCGCTGCCCCCGGCGGCCGCCTCGCGGAACGACGAGTCGACCTCCAGCTGCCAGCTGCTCGACGAGTGCAGGCGGGATCGCCGGAGCCGCCGCGGCGACCGCAATGCCGTGGAAAGGCGCCCAGGCGGGAACCCCGAGCGATCCGTCCCCCAGGAGAACCTCCACGCCGGAGTATCCGGCCTGCGCGAGCGCCGATTGCGCGCGCTCGGCTAGCGCAGAAACCCGTTCGATGGTGACCACGTGCGCCGCCAGCTCGGCGAGCACTGCCGCCTGGTAGCCCGAGCCGGTGCCGACGTCGAGGACGCGCTCGTTCCCCGAGAGCTTGAGCAGCTGACAGATCGTCGCGACCATGAAGGGCTGCGAGATCGTCTGGCCGCCCCCGATCGGGAGAGCGCCGTCCTCGTAGGCGAGATGACGAAGCTCCTCGGGGATGAAGCGCTCGCGCGGAACCCGGGCCATCGCCTCGAGCACACGCGCGTCGAAGTTGCCGCGGCGGCGAAGCTGATGCTCGACCATCTGGTCGCATGCTTCGACCGCAGTTCCCCGGGCCGGGGGCAACGCGCGCTGCGCTCGGCTCATTTGGCGAGGGTCCGCAGGCCCGCATACCGGGCGGCCTGCTTCCCCCGCATGCGCGCGGCGAGCAGCGGCACAACGACGGTCACGACGTATCCGACTAGTGGGATCAGCGCGATCAAGCAGACGAAGAGCCCGATCATGGACACGTACGCGGCTATCCCCATGCGGGTCGCACCGCGCCGCATTGCACCGCGCACGACAGCGGCCGCGGAGAGAGCCCCGGTGAGCCCTGCGATGCCGCCCGCGACCGTCTCGGGGAGGTCCCCGATGACGACGAATCCGAAGGCCGCACCGGCAGTGGCGCCGACGACGGCTGCGACTCCCGCGCCCACGGCGTTCACCCCTAGAAGCCCGGACAGGATGACGCCGAATCCGAGCCCGAGGCCGAGCGCGAGCCCGATCGTGTACCAGAGCCCCATGGCCGTCCAGTGTAGTGACGGTTGGAAAACCGAATCCTGCGGTAGCACGAAGGTACTGAAGTACATCTCAACGAGGGAGGATGGGGTATGCAGAAGCGGCTCTACGCCGGGATTGCAGCGGTTACAGCCATTGTGGCGCTGACGATCGTCGCCGTCGGAGGAGCGGGCGGTGCGCCGCAGTCGACGACGCTCACCGGCGCCGCCGAGGTACCCGGCCCGGGTGATCCGGACGGAAGCGGCACCGCGTCGCTCAGGCTCAATCCGGGCCAGAAGGAGATCTGCTACGAGCTGACGGTCGCCGACATCGCGCCCGCCACCGCGGCCCATATCCACATTGGGGGACCGACCGTGGCCGGACGGGTCGTCGTCGGGCTGATGCCGCCGACGAGCGGCTCTTCGAGTGGGTGCGAGACCGTCGATCGGGATCTCGTGCTCGACATCCTGAAGAATCCGGCCGGGTTCTACGTGAACGTGCACAACAGTGCGTTCCCGGCAGGTGCAGTGCGCGGCCAGCTCTCGCGGCCGTAACGCATGCGGTCTGGGGTCAGACCCCCCTGGGTCTGACCCCTATTCTCATTTGGCGTTGCGCTCGCCGGAAATACCGGATGCTGCGGTACGTGCGCCGTCGCCTTGCCTGGCTCCTCTCCGCGTCGCATTTGCCGCGGCATCGTCTCCGGCACTGCGGTCGCGATCCGTCTCGGCGGGGCATCCGGCAGGGTCGCGGGATCTCGCGGCGATAGCACTCGCGGTTTCCGATCTTCCGTCCGGGGCGCGCATCGACCCGGAGGGGTACTTTCGCGATCCGGACTTTCAAGCGACGCGAGCTCTCGATCCAGGCACGCGGCTTGTCCGGACGCGGCTGCTGCGGTCGTTCCCTAGCGTCCCTCGAGCCGAGCGATCACCGCAAGTCCGAATTCGGCCGCCCGCGCGCCGTCGACGACGCGGTGGTCGAACGAGATCGCGATCGTTCCCATGCGGCGCACGACTATCTCACCCTCGCGAACGACCGGTTTCTCCGCGACCCGACCGATGCTGAGGATTGCCACCTCGGGATGATTGACGATCGGGGTCTGGAAAAGGCCGGCGAGCTTTCCCGCGCTCGTGACGGTGAAGGTCGAGCCGCGCACCTCGTCCGGCTTCAATGCTCCCGTCCGCGCGTCCTCGGCGAGTCGGCGAATCTCCTCGTCGAGGTCCTCGATCGTGCTCGCGTCCGCGCCGCGCACGACGGGAACGACGAGCCCCTGCTCGGTCTGCACCGCGACGCCGATGTCGAAGCGGTCGAGATAGACGATCGCGTCGTCCTCGAGTCGCGCGTTCAGCTCCGGGAACGCGGCCAGCGACTCCGCCACCGCTTTGACCACGGTCGCGAGCAGCCGCTCGCGTTCGACGTGCTCGAAGTCACACTCCTCCACCCAGGTGACCGCCGGGATCTCCCGGTGCGCGCGGGTCATGTGCTCGGCGACAAGCCTGCGAACTCCGCGCAACGGCTCGCGTCGCCCTTCGGTCGCGTCCGCCCCACCAGCAGCCGCGCGCACGTCGTCCTCCGTGATTCGTCCACCTGCCCCCGTGGCCGAGACAGCCGCCAGGTCGACGCCGAGCTCCGTCGCGACCTTTCGGACGAGCGGCGTCGCCTGCACGCGGGTCGAGTCAAAACGCAACGCCCCTCGACCCCCTTGTGACACTGTGTCACTTGGAGGCTTCGAGGCCGGCTCGTCGGTCGCCTCTCCAGGATCGCCGATCACGACGAGCACTGTGCCCACCGGGGCGACCTCTCCCTCGGGTACGTAGATCTTGAGCACGGTCCCGGCGTACGGGGACGGAATCTCGACCGTCGCCTTGTCCGTCTGGATCTCCACGAGCGGCTCGTCCTCGGCGATGGTCTGCCCCTCCGCGACCAGCCAGCGCGCGACCTCTCCCTCCGTCAGGCCCTCGCCGAGATCCGGCAGCTTGAATGCGCTCGCCATCGCTCCCCGATTCTCGTCTATCCGGCAAGCCGCGCGCGCCGGCGTTGCAGGAGCATGACCAACGCGGCTAGGGCCGACATCGCGATCAGGAGCGGAGGGGCGAGGAAGCCCACCGCCGTCGAGAAATGCACGCCTGTGCAGTCCTCGCCGCAGTCGAAGAAGCCGTCCGCATCTCGATAGTCGGAGGAGATTGCCGCGAAGTCGAGCACCCACACACAGGCCGCGGCGACGAACAGGACGACGGAGGCCGCCCCGAGGCGCCCTCGCGCCCAGGCGCCCGCCAGCAAGCCGCAGACGAGCACGAAGAGCGCCCCGAGCGCCAGGTACACGAGCCAGGCATCCCTCACAGCACAGGCTCGCCACTGGCATCGAAGGCGTCCACGGGTGTCGACGCGGCAGGTGAGCCCACGAATCCGTCCCGGAAAAGGCTGAAGACGATCACGTCGCGCGGCACACCGTCTTCGTCGGGCGGGAGCCGTCGCCGCAAGATCCCCTCCTCGACGAAGCCGAGCTTCCGAGGGATCGCCAGGCTCGCCTCGTTCGCCGGATCGACGCGGATCTCGACCCGGTCGACGTCACAATGCTCGAAGGCGACCCGGGTCAACGCAGCGCTCGACTCGGTCGCCAACCCCTGGCCGACGTGACTCGACCTGATCCAGTAGCCGATCTCGAGCGCGTCGGCACTCCGGCGCTTGTGCAACCCGGTGCCGCCCAAAGCCTCGCGCTCGTCGAGGTCGAAGATCCCCATGATGAAATCTGTCCCCAGGTCGAACGCCCCACGGAACCTGCGGAGCAATGCGACCTTGTCGGAGAGCTCCTGCGGCTCGGCGCGCGCCCAGGGCATCCAGGGCCGCAGCTCCTCCAGGCTCGAGTCGATGGCTTCCTTGAGACGTGGCGCGTCCCGAGGCTCCCAGCAGCGAATCACGAGCCGCTCGGACACGATCCGATACGGCGGATCGCTCACTTATCCGACCTCGTCCTCACGGGCGTCGAGACTAGCGGGGAGTTCCAATCCAGGCATTCGCTGGGACTATCAGCACGCGTAGTCCACCGTCGACCCGCCACAGGGAGACCGCCTGCTCGTCCCCCGTGAGCGAAGGAGCGACGGGGGCGGGTACGTAGCCGAGCTGAAGCGTCCTCGCCTCGTTGCAGATGGCGACCGCATTCGCATCGTGGGGGTTCTCGGGCTCGGGCACGAGTGCCAGCCGCCGTCCCGGGTCGAAGGACGGATTGTCGAGCACCTCCTGCCTGTAGGAGACGCCCGCGACGGGAACAATGCGCATCCGGGGATCCTCCCAGCGCACTGGCGCCTCGGTCTCGGCATCGCGGAGGTGGTAACCGCGCTCTCCGCGTTCGAGCCACAGGCGGAGCCGATCCGCCACGGCGGCTCAGATGCTTAGCAGCCGCCGTACGGCGTCTCGGACGCGCTCGACCGAGGGCATGTAGGCGTCCTCGATCTGCCAGTACGGATACGGCACGTCGTAGCCCGTCACCCGCAGCACCGGCCCGCGCAGGTCGAAGATCGCCTTCTCGGCGAGCACCGCCGCGACCTCCGCCGCGAAGCCGCACACCCGCGGAGCCTCCTGCACGACGACGGCCCGCCCGGTCTTGCCCACGGAGGCGAGCAGCGAGTCCTCGTCGAGCGGCTTCAGGCTCCGCAGGTCGAGCACCTCGCACGACGCCTCGTCCTCGAGCGCCTCCGCTGCTCGTTCCGCGAGCGGAACCATCGCGCCGTAGGCGACCAGGGTGACATCCGAGCCTTCGCGCGCGACCCGGGCCTCACCGAGCGGGACGACGTGCTCGCCCTCTGGGACCTCCCCCCGCGCGGTGCGGTAGATCAGCTTCGGCTCGAAGATCACGACCGGGTCGGGATCGCGAATCGCCGCTGCGAGCAGGCCCTTCGCATCCGCAGGGGTGGACGGGATCGCGACCTTCACGCCCGGCGTGTGCACGTAGTACGTCTCCGGAGAGTCGTCGTGCAGCTCGGGCGCGCGCACTCCGCCCCCGTAGGGCATGCGGATGACGAGCGGAAACGACATCTTCCCTCTCGTGCGCCAGCGATATCTCCCGACGTGGTTGATCAGCTGGTCGAGCGCCGGGTAGCTGAAGGCGTCGTACTGCATCTCGCAGACAGGACGCCAACCGGCCATGCAGAGCCCGACGGCGGTTCCGAGGATTCCGGCCTCCGCAAGCGGTGTGTCCACGCAGCGGTCGGCGCCGAACCGCTCCCGAAGGCCGGCGGTCGCTCGGAAGACTCCACCGAGCCGCCCGACGTCCTCGCCCATCACGAGCACCGTCGGATCCCGCTCGAGCTCGACGTGGAGCGCGTCGTTGACCGCCTCCACCAGAAAGCGCTCACTCACCCAGGACTCTCCTGAGCTCGGCGAGGTCGTCCGCGAGAGCCGGCGGTGGATTGGCGTACGCGTGCTCGAAGACGAGACCAGGGTCCGCCGGCGGTTCGGCCTCCGCCTCGACAATCCCGGTGCGCATCAGCTCGAGCGCTTCCTGCTTGATCTCCTCCACGCGAGCCTCTGTGAGGAGTCCCGCGCGTAGAAGATAGCGCTCGAAGCGCCCGACGCACTCGTTCTCCTTTTCCACTTCCACCCGTTCCAAATCGATGTAGATCGACGGATCGTCCGCGGTCGCGTGAGGTGCCGCGCGATACGTCACGGCTTCGATGAAAGTCGGCCCCTCGCCGGCCCGCGCCCGCGCGACCGCCTCTCGCGTGGCCTGGTAGACAGCGAGGACGTCGCCGCCGTCGACCCGGATCCCCGGCATCCCGTACCCGATCGCCTTGTCGGCCAGCGTCGGAGCGGCGGTCTGCGCGGAGAGCGGAGTCGAGATCGCCCACTGGTTGTTGTTGCAGAAGAGGACGACCGGCGCCTTCATGACCCCGGCAAAGGTCGCGCCCTCGTGAAACGACCCCTCCGAGGTCGCGCCGTCGCCGAAGAAGGTGAGGGCGACTCGATCCTCGCCCTTGAGAGCGGATCCCCAGGCGAACCCGACCGCATGGGGAATCTGCGTCGCGATCGGGACGCAGATCGACGCCACGTTGAACTCCGCGGGATTCCACCATCCGGAGGGATGCCCTCGCCACCAGGAGAGGACGGTCGACACCGGCATCCCGCGCAGGAGCCCGATCGCCGACTCGCGGTACGCCGGGAAGATCCAGTCGCGATCCTCGAGCGCGAACACCCCGCCGGCCTGCATCGCCTCGTGGTTCCAGAAGATCGCGTACGTCCCGATCCGCCCCTGCCGGTGATACACGACCGAGCGCTCGTCATATGTCCGCAGGAGCACGAGATTGCGGTAGAGAGCGAGCAGCTCATCGGGGCCGAGGCCCTCGACGTCACCGTCGGGGAACGACTCGCCGTCGCCGATGACGCGGCGCAAGCCCCCTTCCGCCGGCAGCACCTGGCTCATTCGGGTCTCAGTGTATTTGGAACCGGGCTTCGCGAAGAGCCTCAGCGGATCGCGAGCGCCTTCGCCGGCACAGGATCGCGGCCCGCGAAGTCGTCTGCGGCCCTACGGCGCGAGCACGGTCACGGCATCGCGCTCGGCCTCGAAGACCGCGTGCTCGACGTCGCCCAGGTCCTCCCCGTCCGCTTGCAGCGGAAGCGGACGGTCGCACACGATTTCGATCCGGTCGGCATCGTGCAGGAAGACGAGGTCGCGAGCCGTCGCGCGATCGCTCCGACCGACGGCGTAGCGGGCGATGCGTGGAATGTCTCGTGCACGCACGGAGACCGGCGCGACAAGATCGAGACCGCCTTCGAAGGTCGCGGTCGGGGACGCGTGCAGCGCGACCGGTCCTGCGTAGCTGTACGAAGGGCCGTTGGAGACGAGCGCGAAGGCGGCTCGGCCGTGTCCCGTCACGTCGAGTGTCGGCTCGAGCCGGTAACGGTGCCGCGCGAGCGTGCGAATGCCTGTCCAGGCGAAGACGACGTTCCCCGGGCGTCGACCGTCCGAGCGTCGACCGAGCTCGTCGACGGCGCGCACGATCTCGGCGTCGAGGCCGACGCCACAGGCGAAGCCGAAGCGCCGGCCGTTCACCCGCCCGAGTCCGATCCGGCGCGAACGCACGCTCCCCGCCAGGCGACGAGCCGCCGCAGCCGAGCCGCGTGGGACGCCGAGCGCACGAGGCAGGACGCTCGTTCCGCCTCCGGGGATGAGTCCGAGCGGCGTCGCGCCGTCAATGCCGTTCAGCACTTCGTTGAACGTTCCGTCGCCACCGAAGACGTAGAGCGCCTCGACCTGACCCGCAACCTCCCGCGCGATGTCGGTCGCCTCACCACGAGCGCTCGTCAACCGAAGCTCGGTGCCTGCAGGAAGCGCTTCACGCACGTGGGCGAGCCTGTCCTCGTCCACGCCGGAGGCCCAGGGGTTCGCGATGAGCAGCCTGGCCATCAGCTGTTACGAGGACGTGGCGTAGCCGCGGATGCCGTCGACGAGAATCGCCGTGAACCGGTCTGCGAGCTCGTCGGTGTCGCGGTCGGGAGTGAGCCAGGTGTAGGCCCAGTTCGCCGCCGACAGGACGAGCAGGGCAGCCGCGCCTGCATCGAGGTCGGTGCGCAATCCGCCGGACTCGAGACCCTCCTCGAAGAGCACACGCCAGCGTTCCTCGTAGCGCCTCCGCTCGGCCAGGATCTCCTCGCGATCCGCATCCTCGAGATATCGCCACTCCCGCGTGAACACCGTGGCGACGTCGAGCTGCTCCGAGACGACCCGGAGATGGCCGCGGAGGGCTCGCTGCACCCGCTCGGCTGCCGGCGCGCGCTCGGGAACCTCGTCCAGAGCCGCATGAAACGCCCGCGCCCCCTCCCGCATCGTGTCGAGGAGGAGCTGTTGCTTCGACCCCGTCAGCGAATAGAGAGAACCTTTCTGGACTCCGAGGGCCTCGGCCAGGTCGCCCATGGACGTGCCGTGAAAGCCGCGCTCGGCGAAGAGCCGTGCCGCCTCTCGGGTTAGCTGATCCCTGCGAGTGGGCATCTATACTCCATGCTAACGACCGTTCGGTAGGAGGCCAAGGGTGGATACGCAGAGCATGGATGCACGTACTCAAGAGTTTCTCGACTACGTTCAAGCAGGCGGGCAGGTGGAGACCGGCGACTGGATGCCCGACGAGTACCGCGCGAAGCTCGTCAAGTTCATCGAGATGCACGGCAACTCCGAGCTCATGGGGGTGCTTCCCGAGCGCGACTGGATCCTCCGCGCGCCGACCCTGCAGCGGAAGCTCGCGCTCACGGCGAAGATCCAGGACGAGGTCGGGCACGCGCAGCTCATCTATCGCGTGGTCGAGGATCTCGGCAAACCCCGGAGCGCCAGCCTCGACGATCTTGTCTCGGGCAAGGCGAAGTTCCACAATGTCTTCCACTACCCGACGAAGACCTGGGGGGACGTCGGCGTGATCGCGTGGCTGGTCGACGCAGCCGCCATCGTCTCGCAGAAGGCGCTCCTCAAGTGCTCCTACGCGCCCTACGCGCGGATCATGAAGAAGATCTGCTGGGAGGAGTCGTTCCACATTCTCCACGGACGCGACGTGATTCTGGCAATGGTGACCGGCAGTCGGGAGCAATTTGCGCTCGTGCAGGAGGCGGTCGATCGTTGGTGGGAGCCGCTCATGCACTTCCACGGCAACCCGATCCCCGCCGAGGAGGATCCGATGTTCATCTGGCGGATCAAGAGCCAGGCGAACGAGGACGCACGCCAGGAGTTCCTCGACGGATACGTGCCGCAGATCCGCGAGCTCGGCCTGGAGATTCCGGACAAGGCTCTCGCGAAGGACGAGGAGACCGGCATCTGGAGCTACACCGAGCCCGACTGGGAGAAGCTACGTGCCGTCGTCACCGGACACGGCCCCGCTTCCGAAGAGCGCCTGTCCTTCCGGCGGCTCTCGCGCGAGGACGTGGCCTGGGTCGAGCGGGTGGTGCTCGCGGAGGCCGCGTGATCTTCGAGGTGTTCAGGCAGGAACGAAAGGGGCAGCCGCTGCAGCACGCCGGCACGGTGGACGCGCCGGACGAACGCTTCGCCGAGATCTACGCGCGTGAGCAATACGGCCGGCGGCAGGAATCGGTCGCACTCTGGCTCGTGCCGCGCGAAGCCGTGAGCGAGATCGGGGAGTTTCCCGACGAGTTCGAGATGAAATACCGCCGCGTGGATGGCTACTCGATCAAAGCCCGGTTGCGCGAGGCGCGCGAGCGAGCGGGGACGCTCGAGGCTGCGCCGGGGGCGGGTGCAGCCGAATGAGCAAGCGAACGGATCTCCTCCTCAGCTTCGCGGACGACGAGCTCTTCCTCGGCTGGCGCAACTCCGAGTGGACCGGGATCGCGCCCTTCCTCGAAGAGGACGTCGCGTTCTCCTCGATCGCCCAGAACGAGATCGGCCACGCGCGCGCGCTGTACGAGCTGGCTGCGGCCGAGCTCGGAACGACCGCCGACGAGCTCGCGTTCGACCGCCCGCCCGACGAGTACCGCTGTGCGCCGTTCGTCCAGCTCCGCCGCCTCGAGTGGGCGCGGACGATCGCGCGGCACTGGCTGTACGAGACCGCCGACGAGATCCGCCTGGCGGCGCTCAAGGCCTCGGAGGAACCTGATATCGCCGGGATCGCAGCGAAGATGGATCGCGAGGAGGCGTACCACCGCATGCATGCGGAGATGTGGATCGATCGCCTTCTCTCCACCGGCGAAGGACGCGCACGGCTGGACGAAGCGCTCGACGAGCTCTGGCCGTACGCGCTCGGCGTCCTCGACGACCAGCTGCGCCCCGAGCTTCGTCGACGTGCAGAGGAGCGGCTGGGACGCGAGCTACCGGATGTCGCGCCCGTGTCCCGCGGCGTCCACGAGGCCGAGCTCGTCGCGCTCTGGGAGGAGATGACGATGGTCCGCCGCTCGGCGCCGGCCGGTACGCAGTGGTGACGGTCGACGAGGTCTGGGCCGCGCTCGCGGAGATCCCGGATCCGGAGATCCCCGTCATCTCCCTGGTCGATCTCGGAGTCGTCAAGGACATCGAGATCGAGAACGACAGTGTGCGGATCGAGTTCACGCCGACGTTCCTCGGCTGCCCGGCGCTCGAGGTGATGCAGCGGGCGATGGAGGCGAAGGTGGACGAGCTCGGGGCGAAAGCCGACGTTCGTGTGGTCCTCGACGACTCCTGGTCGACCGACAAGATCACGCCAGCGGGGCGAGAGAAGCTCCGCGTCGCCGGGCTTGCGCCGCCCGCGCCCCGCGGGGCGGGAAAGCTCAACCTCGTCGAGCTTCAGCGTGGCGGGTTTCGCTGCCCCTACTGCGGCTCCATGGAGACTCATCTCGAGAACCTCTTCGGCCCGACCCCCTGCCGCTCGATCCGCTACTGCGACAGCTGTCGCCAGCCCTTCGAGCAGTTCAAGACGATCTGACATGAGATCGACGTAGCTCGGCGTCCTTCCCACGCCGATGGTGGCTCTCATGCTGATGCTGGCAGCATGGAACGGGTCGGCAGACGAGGAGTCGGCGTCGGATCCGGACGACGAGTACCCGCTTGTCACGTATCCATCCCAGCCAGACGGCCGCAAGAAGCCGTCGGCAACCGAGGTCATGACAGGTGTGACATGTGAGCGGATCATCGTGCCGTCGCCCGAGGGGCCGCAGGAGCTCGTTTCCCGCCGCCACCGGGTCTGACCGCAAAGGCACCTCCGATCGCGAGGTGCGCTTGACGTGGTCGGTCGGCGAGTGGCCGGAGGACTGCAGGCTCGTTCAGATGCTGACGTCGATCGTGGCCTTCGGGAACAGCCGCGCGTCACCGACGGTTGTCGAAGAGCCGGTCGAGGCGACCTCGGGGACCGCGCGCGCGACCTACCCCGACTTCCTGCCTGTTCCGGACGCCGCCTACGCAGCCGTGTACTCCGCCGAGGGGCATTCGAGTCGCACGACGAGCGTCTTGATCCAGCGCTGAGCAGCGTTGCGCCGCGAGGTGCGGGGTAGTGTTCAGTCGATGGCGATCGAGATCTTCTACTGCCCGACCTGAAGCGGCTATGACAAGCGGGCCGCGAGTCTCGCGGCCGAGATCGAGTCGAAGACCGGGATGGCCGCGAAGGCTACGCCCGGTGAGAGGTCACAGTTCGACGTCCTTGCAGACGGGCAGTTGTTCTTCTCGAAACAGAGTGAAGGTCGGTTTCCCGAGCACGACGAGATCCTCGCTCAGCTCGCGTAACGTCCGTCAGTCGTCGGTCTCCTCGTCGCCGCAGTCCTTGGACGCTTGCCGCTGGAGGCGGTCGATCTCCCGGCGCTTCCCCTGGATGTCTCGGGAGCGCTCGAGCAATGAGAGTACGCCCTCGCACTCGCCGAGCGCGAAGCGCGTGAACGCGAGGTTGTAGCTCGCGTACGCCTCGCCGATCGAGTCTGAGCCGGCGAGAGCGGCAACCGCCCGCTCGAGGAGCGGCAACGCAGCTGTGTAGTCGCCATCCCGCATGAGGGCGAAGCCCTGGTTGTTCAGGGCTACTCCGTCTGCAGGCGGCGAAGTCGTCGCCCCCGGTTGCGAGGTCTCTGTCGTCGTGGTCGGTTGCGAGGTCTCAGTCGTCGTGGTCGGTTGCGACTCGGTCGCTGTCGTCGTCTCCGTAATCGTCGTCGGCGGTGTCGTCTCGGTCAGCGTCGAAGCGGGAGGTCGGGTCGTTCGTTCTGCGCGTGCGCCGGGGTCGAGCGTCGAGCCGAGGAGTGCGGCGAGGCCGAGGCCTGCAAGAGCCAGGACGACAGCTCCGACGATAATGCTCCTGGTTCGCCGGTTCCTCGGCCGGTCGTTGGCGCCTGGCGGCATTGCTGCGGGAACCGCCCACGTCGGGCGGGGGGCAGGAAACACGCGCGTGGTCGCTTCCGCGTCCTTGAATGTGCTGCGCAGTTCGGAGACCAGCTCGGCGCAGGTTTCGGGCCGGTCTGCGGGATCCTTCGCGAGCGCACGTGCCAGAACCTCGTCCACGCCGTCGGGGAGGCCCGGCTCGATCTGCTCAGCGCTCGGTACCGGCGCGGTCACGTGCGCGAACGCCTCGGTTGCGGCGGTCTCACCCTCGAACGGACGTCGATCGGTCAGGAGCTCGAACGCGACCACCCCGAGCCCGTAGCGGTCACTCGCTGCGGTCGCGGGCTCCCCGCGAGCCTGCTCCGGCGAGAGGTACCCGGCCGTACCCAGCACGGTGCCGGGAAGGGTCAGGGTGTCGAAGCCCGTTGTGGAGGCGATGCCGAAGTCCGAGACGACAATGGTTCCGTCGCGGTCGAGCAGGAGGTTCGCCGGCTTGACGTCGCGGTGGACGATGCCTTCGGCGTGAGCCCGGTCGAGCGCCTGGCCCGCTTGGTCGAGCCACTCGAGCGCCAACCCGGGGCTAACTCGCCCTTCGCGTAGCCGATCGAAGACCGAACCGCCTTCCAGGTACTCCATGACGATGTACGGCTGGGTTCCGTGCTCGCCGACGTCGAAGACCGTAATCACGTGCGGTGCCCCGGAGAGCCGGGCCGCGGACAACGCCTCCCGTCGGAAGCGCGCGTGCGCGTCCTCGTCTCGCGCGTGCCGCTCCGAGAGCAGCTTGACCGCGACCTTCCGCTCGAGGACGGAGTCGATCGCGCGGTACACCTCACCCATCCCACCGCGGGCGATCAGGGTGGCGGACGTATACCGCCTCGGTAGAGCCTGGCTTGAGCTGGCGATGCTTCGGTCTACCCGACGCGACCCGAAAACATGCGCCGTCGCGGGCGAAGAAGCGGGTGACAGTCACCGAAACACCCGGTGACAGTCACCTCAGGAGAAAGCCTTCGCCGAGCGGGTCGTCTTCGTCCAGCGTGAAGACGTGCTCTGCGGTTCGGTAGGCGCTGCCTTCGACCTCTGTCAAGACCGCCGGCGTGCCCGCCACGATCGCGTCCCCGACCACCCGACCTCTGAACTCGGAGCCGACGATGCTCAGATGCCGCAGGTCCTCGCCACGTGGGAGTCGGCCGGACTTGTCGAGGAGCGAGAGCCGCGCGGTGGTGCCGCTCCCGCATGGCGAGCGGTCGACCTCGCCGTCCGCGAACACGGTCACGTTGCGCTGAGTCAGCGGATCTCCCGCTTCCTCTTGCCAGAAAGTGACCCCGTATACGTCTCGGAGCTCGGGTTCGAGCGGATGGACGATCTCATGCTCCGCCTCGAGCGCACGCTTGAGCTCCCGGCCGAGCTCGATGAGTCGCGGCAGCTCGCGCGGTTCGACTCGTTCTTCGAGCGAGGCGTAGAACGCGCCACCGAAAGCGACGTCCACCTTGTGCTCACCCGCGTTCGCTCCTTCGGCCCAGACGAACGCAGGGACGTTTCGGAAACGAACGGAGCGCACGCGGCCGTTCTCCACCTGAGCCCAGGTCTGCAGCCGCCCGGAGGGCACGTCGACGACGAGGTGGTTCTCGCCCTCTCGGCGCTCCACGATCCCCTCGTCGAGCGCCCAGGTCACGAGCGCGATCGTGCCGTGCCCGCACGCCGTCGAGTATCCGGCGTTGTGGAAGAAGACGACGCCGAGATCCGCGTCGTCGTCGTTCGGCTCGACGACGAAGCAGCCGTACATGTCCGCGTGGCCGCGCGGCTCGAAGACGAGTAAGCGGCGGATGTGGTCGAGACGCGCGAGAGCGTCCCGGCGTTTGTCCAAGATCGTTCTTCCGCGCGGAGCCTCGACCCCGCCGGTGACGATGCGGAACGGCTCCCCGGCGGTGTGGTAGTCGACGGCTTCGATCCGCACCTGTCGATCCTGCCAGCTGCACTCGCCGCTAGCGACCGCGGAACGCGGGCGGACGTTTGTCCAGAAACGCCTGCACGCCCTCGCCGAAATCCTCCGTCTCGGTCGCGGCCTGCTGGAGCGCCGCTTCGAGCTCGAGCTGCTCCTCGAGCGATGCCGTGGACGCGTTCTCGAAGAGCTGCTTCGTCATCGCGACTCCCCGTGTGGGAAGCTCCGCGTACCACGCCGCGAGCTCCTCCACCCGAGGTGTGAAGTCGTCTGCCGCCACCACTTCGGAGACGAGGCCCCACGCGAGCGCCTCGTCTGCACCGAGGCGTCGGTTCGAAACCATCCACTCGAACGCTCTCGCGAAGCCGAGCAGCCGGTGGATGAACCAGGAGCCGCCGGCGTCAGGTATCAGGCCGATCCCGATGAACCCGGGGACGAAGGTCGCCTGCTCGGAGGCGATTCGCGCATCGCAGGCGCACGCGAGAGAGAGCCCCGCCCCGGCGACCGGGCCGTTGATCGCGGCGAGCACCGGCTTTTCGAGCGCGCGGATCGCGCGGATGTTGGGGTGGTACGTGCCCTCGAGCGCATCCCCGATTCCACCGGGGAGCTCCGAGAACTCCTTCAGATCCTGGCCGGAACAGAAGCCGCGACCGGCGCCGGTGATGACGACCGCGCGCACATCTACATCGGCCGCCTCATCGAGCGCCTCGCGGAGCGCCGCGTGAAGCGCGCGGTTGAAGGCATTGAAGACCTCGGGCCGGTTGAGCGTGATCGTGAGCACCGCTCCGGCCCGGGCTGTAAGCACTTCGTCGGCCATGGCCGGAGATTAACGCCGAGGACGAAAGAGGTACGCGGCGAGCGCTCCCGCAGCCAGCCCCGCCAACGCGATCCGTGTCACATCGACCGCGGGCTCGAACCGCACCTCTCCGTCCTTCACGACGTACGCGCCAACGCCGCGCGAACGAAGACCGAACCCCGCGCCGCCGCTGGTGCCGCCTCCTCCGCCCCAGCCACCGCGGACGGCGGCCACCAAAATCACCGTCACGCCGTCACGCTCGATCGGGTCGCCCACGACACGGCGCACCGAGAGGGCATCCTGCAGGCCCTTGATCATCTCGTCGTGATTCACGTCTTTTCGCGGTTCAAGAATGCGCGTACGGCGTCCTGCGCCTCGTCGCCCATCATCGACATCGCCAGCCAGTCGCGCGCGTGGCCGACCGTTTGGTGCCAGGCGAAGTCGCGCCAGACGTTCAGCTGCTGCTTCGCGTAGCGAGTCGTCTGGGGGAGCTTCGCGGCGAGCTTCTCGACCCACTCGTCCACGGCCGCGTCGAGCTCAGCCTTGGGCACGACCTTGTTCACGAGCCCCCACTCCTCGGCCTGAGTCGCCGGGATCTCGTCGCAGAGGAAGACGATCTCGCGCGCGCGCCGGTCGCCGACCATCAGCTGGAGCCATTGCGTGGCGCCTCCCGCCGGCACCGATCCATGCTGGAGGCCGACGTGCCGGATGAAGGCCGTGTCGACCATTACGGAGAGGTCGCACGCCATCTGCAGCTCGTTTCCACCACCGACCGCGATGCCGTTGATGCGCGCGACCGTGGGCTTGCCGATCTCGCGCAGCCGGTCGTGGGCGTCCTTGAAGGCGCCGAACCACTTCCAGTACTCCTTCGGCCTGCCGAGATAGTCCTCGTCCCAGGAACGAAGGTCGGCGCCGACGCAAAACGCCCGCCCCGTGCCGGTCACCACGACCGCGCGCACATCGTCGTCCCAGGACGCGTCCTCGCAGGCGCGCGCGATCTCCCTGAGCATGCGAAAGTCGAACGCGTTCAGCACTTCCGGACGGTTGAGCCTGATCGTCGCGCGCGGCGGGACCTTCTCGTAGACGATCGTCTCGAACCCGAGCTCCGCTGGGTTACGCGGGCGGGGGTGCGTCGGCTCGGTCACTCGATCGACGCGAAGTGCACGGTGAACGGGATTCCCATGGCCATCGCATCCTTCCCCGATGCGGCGAACGCCTCGGAGCTCACCGCCGACTTGAACGACCCCATGTCGTCCCACTCGAACTCGGCGTAGTAGCGGTACGACGGGTCGCCGAACGGCGAGCCGAAGACCTTTCCATGCCGGAACGCCGAGCACTCGACCGATGGGACGAACTCGTCGAGGTGCTGCTGATACCGGTCGGGATCAGGCTCCGACTCGAACTGGATGATCGCGCGGACCATGCCACTCCCTTCATCGCGGACGCGGGCAGCGTATAGCGTCCGTGACGTGAGCTCGACCGGAGTCGCAGCCCTGCTCGCGCTCGCCGCCGGCTTAGGCGGAGCGGTGCAGATCGCAGTCCAGGGCAAGCTCGGCGATCGCGTCGGGAACCTGGAGGCGGTCGCGACCGCATCGCTGATCGGCGCCCTGCTCGCGCTCACGGTTCTGATCGTCGCGCGACGCTCTCTCGGAGGAGTCGGAGACGCGCTCGGCGCTCCGAAGTGGATGCTGCTCGGCGGCGTCATGAGCGCGCTCATCATCCTCGCGATCACCGTCGCGGGGCCGCGCATCGGCATCGTTGCGACAACGGCCGTGCTGATCGCCGCGCAGTTCACGCTCGCGACCGTCATCGACCGCAACGGCTGGTTCGGCGTCGAGCGGATCGCGCTCAGCTGGCCGCGCCTCGCAGGCCTCGCGCTGCTTTTCGTGGGTGCGGCGTTGACGTTGCGGAGATGAGCGTTTTCGAGGGCCTGGAGCCCTCCGGCGTCTGGGCTCGTTTCTCAGAGTTGACGCGCATTGCGAGGCCTCCGAAACAGGAGGCCGAGGCGCGTGAGCACGCCCTCGGCTGGGCGGCTGAGCGTGGGTTCGAGACAGCGGTCGACGGCGAGGGCAACGTCGTCGTTCGAGTTCCGGCCTCGGACAGCCGGGAGCGTATGCCGACCGTCGTCCTCCAGGCACACCTGGACATGGTGTGCGAACGGGATCCGGACAGCCCGTACGACCCGCGCGAGGGGCGAATCCACGTCGTCCGCGACGGAGATTGGGTCGTTGCCGAGGGGACGACGCTCGGCGCGGACAACGGCATCGGGGTTGCGGCGGCTCTGGCGATTGCCGAGGACCCGGAGATCGCCCACGGCCCGCTCGAGCTGCTTTTCACCGTGTCGGAGGAGCAAGGGCTCGACGGGGCCAAGAACCTCGACCCCTCGCTCGTCTCCGGACGAGTGCTCCTCAACCTGGACGGGACGAGCGACAAGGCGATCACGATCGGCTGTGCAGGGAGCTGGCACACGTTCACACGGCTGCCTCTCGACCCTACGCCCGTCCCGGAGCACCACGTCGTGCGGGAGGTCGTCGTGTCGGGTGCGCGCGGCGGCCATTCGGGCGGGGACATCGCTCGTGGACGGGCGAACGCGATCAAGGTGCTCGGCCGTGCTCTTTCTGGCGGCTACCGCGCAGCGCCTTTCCGCCTCGCTCTCCTCGAGGGCGGTGTAAGTCGGAACGCCCTCCCTCGTCAAGCGCACGCAGTGATCTCACTTCCGCGTGGAGAGGACGGGGCGTTTCGCGAGGCTGTGGAGCACGAGCTCCGTCCGGTTCGCGAGCAGTACGCCGGTTCCGACGATGCGCTGACGGTCGGGGTGACCGATGCGACAGCGCCTGCCGCGGCCGACGAGTCCACGACCTTCCGCGCGCTCGACCTGCTCGCGACGATCCCGAGCGGAGTCGTCGCCATGAACCCGGATCTTCCAGGCACAGTCGAGACGAGCACGAGCCTGAACGTCGCCGGCACCAAAGAGGGCGTGCTCACCCTCGCATCGATGACGAGAAGCGCCAACGCGCCGGGACTCGAGAACGTCGTCGCCGGAATCGAGGCGGCTGCACGCCTGGCAGGAGCCAAGGTCGAAGTCCTCAAGTCGTATCCGCCGTGGCGGCCGGATCTCGACTCGCGCCTCCTGGGTGTTGCAAGAGCGACCTTCGAGCGCCTGTTCGGAGCGGCGCCGGCGCTCGACGTCGTGCACGGTGGCCTCGAGTGCGCGGTGATCGGAGGCAAGCTCCCGGGCGTCGAGATGATCTCTCTCGGCCCCGAGATCGTCGGCCCACATGCCCCGGGCGAGCGCCTCGGCATCTCGGCGACGCAGCGCTTCTACCGTCTGCTCGGCGAGCTCCTCGGCGACCTCTCGCGCTAGCCCGGCCAACGACAGCGACCGGCGAGCGCCTCGATGTCGCGCAGCGTCACGCGCCCTCGCTCGAGCGCGACCGCTTCCCGCTTCTCTTCCTCGCGCAGGACCCGGTTCACGGTTGCTCGGGAAGTCCCGGCTATCGCAGCGAGATCCTCCTGCGTCAACGGCACCACCGGCTCCTCGTCGCCACCGCCGTAGGTCTCCGCGAGCTCGCAGAGCCTTCGACGAACGCGGGTATCGGCATCGACGTGGTGCGCCTCGACGATCCGATCGCTCGTTCGGCGAACCTGCTCGGCGAGCAGACGGAGGAGCACGTCCTTCACGCCGGGGTGGGTGCGTTGGAGACGCGCGAAGTCCTCTCGATAGACAGAGCGTGTCTCCCCGTCCTCGAGCGCCGACACCGTCGCCGAGCGACGTTCACCCGGAAGCAGGAGCGCGAGCTCGCCGAACGCCTGTCCCGGCCCGAGCACGTCGAGCAGAACGCTGTCTCCCACCTGCGACGCAACGCGCGCCGCGAAGCGGCCGCGGACGATCAGGTGGAGCGACTCGGCCGGATCGTCTCGGTGGAAGACGACCTCGCCCTTCTCGAACGTCCGCCGGCGGGCGATCGAGAGCAACTCCCGCACGTCCTCGGGCGGAAGATCGGCGAGCAGCGGCCACTCCACGGCTCCAGTGTCGGACACGAACGTGTCATTCGCAACATCGCCTCCATACTTGCGACGATGAGCGACGTACCGATCTCCGAGGACGAGGTCCGCCCGGTCACGATCCTCTTCGCCGACATCGTCGGCTCGACCGCCCTCGGAGAACGACTCGCGCCCGATGAGGTGAAGGCCCTAGTGGGCGAGTGCGTAACCATGATGAGCCGAGCCGTCGAGGAGTACGGAGGCATGGTGCAGGCCTATGCGGGCGACGGGATCTGCGCGTATTTCGGCGTGCCGGCGGCGCACGACGACGATCCCGAGCGCGCTGCACGGACTGGCCTCCGCATCCTCGAGGTTGTCGCCGAGTACGCCCGAGACGTCGAGGCCGCGTGGGGACTCGCAGACTTCGCCGTGCGCGTCGGGATCAACGGAGGGCAGGCCGCCGTCGGCCAGGTGGGCGCCGCAGACCCCGGCGCAGTAGCCCTCGGAGATGCCACCAACGTGGCGGCGCGACTGCAGTCGCTCGCCCGGCCGGGCACGATCCTCGTCGGTGAGGCGAGTTCGAAGCGACTCGCGCATCGCTTCGTGTTCGAACCGGCCGGTGACTTCGAGGTGAAGGGGCGCAAGGCACCCGTGACGGCCTCCCGTCTCGTTGGGCCCAAGGCCCGCGGAAGCGAGGCTGGAGCAACGCCGGTAGCTGGCCGGGAGGGCGAGATGGCACACCTCCTTGGCGCGCTGGGGGACCTCGTCGCCGGGCGGGGCCGGATCGTTCTTCTCCTCGGAGATCCTGGAATGGGTAAGACGCGGCTGCTGGGGGAGCTACGTGTTCTCGCAGGAGAGCGCGTCACGTGGCTCGAAGGCCATTGCCTCTCGTACGGCGGACTCGCGGCGTGGCCATTCGTCGACGCGCTCCTCGGATGGCTCGGCGCCGAAATCGGTGAGCCCGAGATCGCCGTACGGACGAAGGCGCGCGCCAGGCTCGGCGCGCTCTTCGGCGATCTCGAGGAGGTGCTCCCCGCTCTTGGGCGGCTCCTGCGCCTACGGGTCGAGGAACACGACGACTCGGGGGACGCCGATCACATCCGAGAGGCGTACATCCGCTGGCTCGAAGCGCTCGCGCGGGAACGACCGGTAGTCGTCGCGCTGGAGGACGTGCATTGGGCGGACCCTTCGACCCGAGACCTCGCCGAAGCGGTTCTCGACCTCGCGGAGCGCGCACCGATCGCGGTCATCCTCACCGCAGAGCTCGCCCCCGGCTCGGAAGGCGCGGCGCTCCGCCTGCGTGCGCTCGGGAACCACGGACATCGAACGACCGAGATCCCTCTCGACCCGCTGTCGGATCGGGCCGCCGAGGAGATGCTGGCGGTAATCCTCGGAAGCGAGGTCGACGCAGTCACGCGGATGGGTCTCGTTCGGGAGGCCGAGGGGAATCCCCTCTACGTCGAGGAGCTCGCGCGGGCGCTGCTCGAGGGAGGCCTCGAGCCTCGGGGAAGG
>Ga0136613_10000236_pt1 | contig 23741 bp, 21 predicted proteins | sample AntDrymUQ2722106_2_FD_106649 | JGI IMG/M metagenome (GOLD analysis project Ga0136613, IMG submission 106649) | Polar desert sand microbial communities from Dry Valleys, Antarctica - metaG UQ272 (21.06) | ecosystem: Environmental > Terrestrial > Soil > Desert | place: Antarctica: Dry Valley... | reverse complement strand
CGCGCCTGTGACAGGTCCCTCGCCCGGCACGCGAGCCCGGCTAGATGATGTGCATGCACGCATCCGGCGAGCCGCGCTCGTCGCAGGGCGCGATCCGGCCGGTGTGCTGCTCATCGCCGTGGCTAAAACCTGGCCCGCAGATGCCGTGGCCGAGGCGGTGCGCGCAGGCGTCACCGACATCGGTGAGAACCGGGCGCAGGAGCTGAGCCAGAAATCAGCGCTGCTCGGCGATCGCGTGAGGTGGCACTTCGTTGGTGCCTTGCAGACCAACAAGGTGCGCGCCGTCGTGGGCACGGCTGTGCTTGTGCATTCAGTCGATCGCATTGAGCTCGCCGATGCGATCGCCGGGCGCGCACGCTCGGCCGGTATCAGCCAGGAGGTCCTCATCGAGGTCAATGTCTCCGGAGAAGAATCGAAGAATGGTGTCGAGACATCTGCGGCGCTTGGATTTGCTGAGGAGGTCGGCAGGCTCGAAGGAGTCACCGTCAGGGGACTCATGACGATCCCCCCGTTAGCCGCCGACCCCGAAGCCTCGAGGCCGCACTTCAGGGAGCTCGCTCGTCTCGGGGCCGAGCTCAAGGGACGTGTGGCGGGGGCCTCCGAGCTGTCGATGGGCATGACGGGCGACTTCGAGGTTGCGATTGAGGAGGGCGCCACCATGATCCGTCTCGGCGAGGCCGTCTTCGGCCCCCGCTCGGCCGCGCGGGCTCGGCCGGACCGCAGCGCAACACCGAGAAGGGCCTGATAACCGCGCTCACCCGTCCCGAGGTCTATATTCTGTGCCTATGCCCGGACTGTGGAACAAGACCCTCGTCTATCTCGGCCTCGCCGAGGACGACGAGGACATCGATGAGTACGCCGAGGAGGCCGTGGATGAGCCTCAGGCCGATCGGCAGACGGCAAGCCGGCCTGCCGCAGTGCGGCGGATTCCCGAGCCGGCGACCGCCACGGGCGGCCTTCAGTCCCCGCGGCCGGCCGTCGTGCGCGCCATGCCGCAGATCCCCTCGGCCAAGTTCCATCTCGTGAACCCCGGCGCCTTCAATGATGCACAGGAGGTCGGCGACAAGTTCCGCGATGGCTTCTCGGTCATCATGAACCTCCAGGCCGCCGACGTCGAGCTCGCACGTCGCCTCGTCGACTTCGCTAGCGGGCTCGCTTACGGGCTTGCCGGCTCGATGCAACCGGTTGCCGACCGCGTCTTTCTCATCACGCCCGCAGGCGTGGAAGTGTCGGCCGAGGAGCGCCGCCGCTTCCTCGAAGAGCGCGGCTTCTACAATCAGGCCTGAGGTGCGCCCGTGCTGATCATCTGCATCGCGCTGCAGGTCTACTGGGCCATACTCATCGTCAGGATCATCCTGTCCTTTGCGCAGATGTTCGCGTGGTCGCCTCCCATGGCGCTGGCTCCCGCCATCAGGGTCGTCTACGACCTCACCGAGCCTGTGCTCGGGTTCATCCGGCGCTACGTCCCGCCCATGGGTGGCTTCGACCTCTCGCCCATCTTTATCTTCATCGGGTTGAACATCCTGCAGCGGGCACTTTGCCTCGGCTGAAAACCGCTTAATCCCAGGATCTTTTGCGATACTCCGCCTATGGAGTTGAGCGCGCGCGACATTCAGGAGAAGCAGTTCCACGATGCCTGGAGGGGTTACAGGCAGGAGGAGGTCGACGACTTCCTGGATCAGGTCTCCGAGGCGATCGATTACTACCAGCGCGAGAACGCGGCGCTCAGGGAGCGCGCCCACGAGTTCGAGCAGGCGGTCTCGACTGCTCGAGACACAGAGGAGATGCTGAAAAAGACTCTGGTCACCGCCCAGCGCGCCGCCGAGGAGGCGATCGCAAGCGCCAAGGCGAAGGCGGAGCGCATCGTCGGTGACGCCGAGCAGCACGCCGCGCGCAGGGAAAAGGAGGCCAAGGAGCGCAGCGTTGCCGCCGACGCCGAAGTGAGGCGAAAGCTGCTCGAGGCCGATCGCGCCCAAACCCTCCGCAAGCGCGAGCTCGAAGCCGCCATCGAGGCCCTGACGGCGCACGAGAGCGAGCTGAGACTGAGGCTCAAGACCTTCCTCGAGCAACAGCTCAAGACGATCGATTCGTTGTCGGAACGCGATCAGGGCGACGCGCGCACGCCGCATCCGGCCGGCGCTGAGCCCAAGGCCGCCCAGACCCGCTCCCCCCAGGCAGTGGGGGCCAGGGCGGGCGAGGCCACGGGCGGCAATGGGCGCTCGGGCGGGGAGGAACCGGCGAGCCACAAGGGCAGCGGGGCGAATAGGCAAGTCGAAGCACAAGGGGGGGCCGGGGGGCAGCAGGGCGCCAGGGGCCCCGAGCGCTCGATCACGCTCCCCGAGGCCGAGCCGAGATCGGCCTCGACAAAGCCCAAGGGGTCGGGACCAGAAAGCACTCATCAAGCGGGGCGGCGAAGCATCTTTGGCCTTTTCAACCGTGAGGAGGGCCGCGCCAACGACGAGTCCCAGACGGGGGCGGAGGCATCTAGGGGGCCCGCCGGCAGCGGGGATGATCACCCCGCAGCGGGGCCCGGGAACCCTGAGACTTCTGGCCCACCGGGGGGCGCAGGCGCACCCACCGGCCATTCCCAGGCGGGCTCGCCCGCCGGCGACACCCAGCCCGATGAGGGGCCGCGGCAGCCCCAGGCACGCAAGCCGGCTCCAGGCAACCATCCGGACACAGACGCATGACCGGACTCATGGGCGGCTCCCTGGTCGCGATCATTGGTGCCGCGCTCGCGCTGGTTCTTGGCTGGACGTCCACGGATCAGGCGCTGCTCTTTGTCTCGATCGGCGCAAGCTCGGTGGCGGCGGTGTGTATGGCCCTTGCCTACTCGAGCAGTCGCGCCCCGGTTAAGTCCTCGGGGTCCCCGCTGCGCTAGATCCTGGCCGATTTGGCGGCCGCCAGGGCCTCGAGGAAGGCCTCTGATCGGAGGTCGGGGGGTGCTCCCGCCACCCTGGGCCGCAGCTTTTCTGCGAGCCGCAAGGCGAGCTTGTCCCTCGCCTCGGACGTAAGCGTCTCCCTTCGATCGAGGAAGCGCCTCACGGTGGTCAGGTCTTCGGTCGTGATCCCGCTGACATCCCAGCCTTGCGTGGCGGGTCCGGTGGTGGTTGTGACGCCCGGCGCCGCTTTGCGGTCTCCGGATCGCTCGCGCACGACGAGCGTTCCTGCCGCGAGGTCACCGAGACGCTGATGACGCCCGTTGAAGAGGATGAAGATGGTTCCCACCGTGTAGAAAGCCGGAAGGAAATCGACGATCCTCACGAGGTTGCGCACTGCGCTCGCCACGAAGCCAACCGAGAGGCCTTCGCTGCGGATCACCCGCAGCCCGATCAGACGTTTGCCCGGCGACCGGCCCGACCCCACCGTCTCGAACAGGATGTTGTAGCCGAAAAGGATCAAGAAGCTGGCCACCGTGTAGCCGGCGACGACGACGCCGGGCGGGTCGTCGAGGGCCGCAAAGACAACCACGGTCAGCGCGAGATAGCCGAATGCCTGAATGAGAAGGTCGATGATCCCGGCCGCAACCCGGGACCCAAGTCCAGCAAGCGTCAGCTCGAGCTCGACGCCCTCGGGGGTGGGGAGCACAATCGTGTCGGCCCACGGATCGTCACGGCGCTCGGTCATCGCGACAAAGCCTAAAGCCGGCCCACGCAAAGTTTCCGCTCTCCACCCGTAGGATGCGAGCTGAGGCAGTACGGATCACTCGCGCCGGGGCTTGGTCACCATGAACGGATCGCTCTGAAACTCGATCGCTTTCTTGCCGAACGAGGGCCGGATTGGGTCGAGCTCGGCGGGCTTATTGCGGCGGCACGGGGCCGGCCCGAGCGCCTCGGCGCGGACGGGGTGCGCCGCCTCGGCACGCTCTACAGGGGGGCGGCCGCCGACCTTGCGCTTGCCCGCAGGAGATATGCGGCAGACCCAGTCGTCGGCCGCCTCGAGGCCCTCGTCGGCAGAGCCAGGCATCTCGTCTACGACGCCGAGTCCCGCCGCGGCTCGGTGCCGGGCTTCTTCGCGCGCGATTACTGGCGCCTGGTGAGGGAGCGACCCGTCCTGCTTGCTCTTGCGTGGGCGCTGCTTCTCGGTCCTGCCGTGCTGGCTGGGGGGTGGGCACTGGGTGATCCAGCCGCTGCGAGCGGGCTCGTACCCGGCGCCTATCAATCGGTGACCCAACCCAGGCAGGCAGGGCAGGACCTCGGGCTTACGGCCGACGAGGAAACCGTGCTCTCGAGTCAGATCTTCGTCAACAACATCCGCGTCTCGTTCGTCGGCTTCGCAGCAGGCATCGCGGCTGGGCTCGGCACGGCCTTCGTTCTCGTCACCAACGGGGTTCTTCTCGGGACCGTGTTCGGGCTCGCGATCGGGGCGGGCAACGCAGTCCCGTTGGTCGAGCTCGTCTTCGCCCACGGCGTGCTCGAGCTGTCTTGCATCGCGGTGACGGCGGCGGCCGGCCTGCGGCTTGGATGGGCGCTCGTCGACCCAGGACAGGCTCGCCGCTCGGACGCGATTGTGGCTCAAGCCAGGCCCGCCGTGCTCATCGTCCTCGGCACCGCCCCGTGGCTTGTGCTTGCCGGGCTCGTCGAGGGCTTCATCACACCCGCCGGCCTTGGACTCGGACCGGTGCTCGTCATCGGCGGCGCGCTCGGCATCGTCTACTGGGCCCCCGTCCTGTGGCGCGGTGCCACCCCAGAGACATTGCGCGACTGACGCGGCACCTTCACGCCTCCGTAGTGTGGGGAAAAATGGGCGGTATACGACGCGAGATCCCCACACTTGCGCGGTCCCGCCGAGGGTCCAACTTATAGGCGCGCCAAGGACTTGGCCCTCAGGTAGGCGCCGATGCAGGCGGCGCCGAGGCGGGCAGGTGGGGCCTCGATCACATCCGCACCGGCGCGCCTTAGCCGTCCCGCCACTCGCTCCTGCGCGTCCAAGACATCGAGCGCTGCAGCGGCCCTGTAGACGTCGGAGACGCGCTCGGGCGGGGTGCTCACGAGACGCTCGAAGTCAGGGTCGGCTGCGGTTGCAATCACGACGGCATGGCGGCGCGCCAGAAGGGGAACCGCCTCGATCAACGGGCGCGCAGCGGCCTCCTCGAGGAGGTCGGTGAAGACCAGGACCATTGCCCGCTTGGCCCCTCCCATGGTTCGAAAGGCAAGCTCGTAGTCGCTGTCGACCGAGATCGGCTCGAGATCGAACAGTGCCCGCACAACCGCATCGCCGCCAGAACGCCGGGGCGAGACGCTGCGCCTGACGGCGGCGTCGAAGGCCACGGCCCCGCACCGGTCCCCGACCTCGTCGGCGACGAGCGCGACCGCAGCAGTGGCGTCGATGGCCGCGTCGAGGCGCGTGAGACTGCCCGCCAGAGGGGCCCCCATGAGCCTCCCGCAGTCGACCACGCAGACGATGTCGCGGTCCTGCTCGATCCTGTACTGATTGCTCATCGGACGCCCGAGGCGCGCGGTGGCACGCCAGTTGACCTGGCGGATGTCGTCGTCGGAGTTGTAGTCGCGGATGGACTCGAAGTCGGTGCCGAGCCCGAGCGGCCCCCTCGTCATGCGCCCCGGATCGCGGAAGCGACCCTGCCTTACGGCGAGGGCAAGGCGGCGCGCCGCAGGCAGGTCGGGATAAACGAGCACCTCGGCGGCCTCGCCGGCCCGGTGGTACCAGCGGCCGAGCCCGAGCGGGCCGTCGCGCCGCACGGCCATTGCCGGCAAGGTGTGACGGCCTCGGCGGCGCGGCACGAGGGAGGCATCGAGGCGATCGTCGCTCTCGGACGGCGTGAGGGCAAGGTCCCAAGGCACCGGCTGGCGTATTCTCATCCGACCCCTGCCGGGCTCAACGGCCTCGCACACAAGGCGCGACTCGACCCCGCGTGCAAGGACGGGAGCCACCCTGCGGACGAGCTCCGGGACGCGCCGAACCGATGCTGCATCGACGACGGCGCCTGCGAGAACCGCCACGATCAAGAGCGCAGTGATCGGGGGCGGAAGCAGCAACCCGGCGACTGCAACGGCGCCGATCACATAGCCGGTCCGAGGAGAAGGCGCCATTCACGACCCTCGGGGGTGACGAGGTACCAAGATGCGCTTCATTCTCCCCTGTCTCGGCTGTCTCGGGCGAGTTGCGCTAGAATCATGAATCATGAATCAAAATCGCCGAACCACCCTCAGTGCAGATAAAGCATCCCTTGAGACGCTCGAACGGGAGGCTCGCCGCAGGGGCGTGGCTCTCACCGTCCTCCTGGCCGAAGCAGTCGACGAGAAGGCAGCCACACTGAGGGCCGCCCGCCGGCCTCGAGTCGGCCTCGGCCGTTCGACCGACGGGGCGGCTGCCGCCGTCCTAGCCTCCGAGCCGGTCGCCGAACCTTACTCATAAGCAGGGCATCCCCCGTGCCCCCGTTCCTGCGCCCTTGGCGTCGGCGTTCTTAGTGGCGCTCATCCTGGATACCGGGCCGCTGCTGGCGGCCCTTGACCAGGCGGATCGGGATCACGCGCGCTGTGCCCGCCTCCTCACCGATACCCAAGAGGATTTGATCGTCCCCGGCCTGGTGCTCGCCGAGCTCGACTACTGGTGCAGCAAGCGGTTGGGCGATCACGTGTGGACGGCATTCCTCGACGACTTGCTGGCCGGCGCCTACCGACTTGAGCACCCAAGCATTGCCGATCTCCTTCGCTGCCGAACGCTCCAGGAAACCTATAGTGACTTGGGGCTGGGGGTTGTGGACGCGAGCCTTATCGCCTTGACCGAGCGACTCGGCGAGGACAAGATCGCGACGCTCGACCACCGGCACTTCAGTGTCGTGCGACCGGCCCACGTTCCTTCCCTTCGATTGCTGCCGGGGCGGGCCGGGGGCATGGTTAGCGGGGGACCGGGACGGTTGTGAGCGCGGTCTGTACCGCGTCGTCGGGGCTGTAGCGCTCGAGCTCTGCCTCGGGGCGAAGCAGCAGCCTATGGCGCAGCACGGGCAGCGCCATCGCGGCGACGTCGTCGGGGGTGACGAAGTTCCTCCCCGCCAAGCGCGCCGCCGCCTTTGAGGCCGCGAGGAGATGTACTGCGGCGCGCGGGCTCGCGCCGAGGGCAACGCTCGGAAGGGAGCGAGTAGAGCGCACGAGCTTCGCGATATAACCGGCGACTTCACCCGAGACCGAGGTCTGATCGACGGCGCGGCGGGCCTCGGCGATGTCGCCTGCCCCGGCCACGGGCCTGACCTCATTGAGACCGGACACGGCCACTCCGTGGTGAGCGAGACCAAGCATCGCGATCTCGTCCAGCTCCGACGGGTAGCCGACGTCGACCTTGAACACGAAGCGGTCGAGCTGCGCCTCTGGCAGTGGATAGGTGCCCTCGTACTCGATCGGGTTCTGGGTGGCGACCACCAGGAAGGGCTCGGGGAGCGGTCGTGGCTCGCCCTCGACCGTGACCTGCTGCTCTTGCATCGCCTCGAGGAGCGCCGATTGCGTCTTGGGCGGGGTCCTGTTGATCTCATCGGCGAGCACGATGTTGGCGAACACGGGGCCCGGGCGAAAGCTCAGCTCCCCGGCGCGCAGCGTCATGGTCCCCGTCACATCCGAAGGCAGCATGTCCGGGGTGAACTGCACGCGCCGGAACTCGAGCTCGAGGGCGCGTGCGACGGCGTTGGCGAGCAGCGTCTTGGCCACCCCAGGCACTCCCTCGAGCAGGACGTGGCCGGAAACGACTGCCGCCGCAAGCAGAAGCTCGACGACGTCGTCCTGACCGACGACGACCTTTGCCACCTCGGCGACGAGGCGGTCGCGCAGCTCTTTCATGGCGTGGCCGTTTCCTTCCGCGGGTCCATTGGGTCCTCTGCTCCCGCCTGCTCGTGGACGGGCGCGGCCCCCCGGGAGCGGCGTCCCTTGCCCGAGAGCTTCGCCAGGGCGCGCCCGGCCGCCACTGCGCCCTGATCTCCCTTCACTCCTCCAAGGATGGCCTCGATCTCGACGGGTTCGAGGCCGTGGCGGCGCGCGGCCTCGGCGAGGGTGTCGTCGCCGGCGCCCGGGCCAAGCCCGGCCCCCGCCGCAAGGCGCGCCCGCGCCGCCGCAACCACGGGGGTGAGGGCTTTGCCCGGAGCCCGGGCGCGAGCGAGGCTGGCGCCCTGGGCTTCGGCGTAGGCGCTTCGCGCGGGCGGGAGCGGGCGCGCGGCGTCGGTCGGGGGCCCAAGGCGGCGGCCCCTTGCCACGAGCCAAAGCAGGGCTGCAACGCCCACTCCCCCGAGCGCGAACCGCCACCTCGGCGGGAGCGCAGCGAGGCCCTGCTCCTCGCCGTAGCCGTGTCCCGCCTCGGCGAACAGGACCGGCCTCTCGGTCGGGCCGGCGACCGCAAGCCCAAAAGCGGCGTTGTCTGCCCGGCCCAGAGCACGGTTCTGGAGGGGTGAGGGGTCGGCGATCAGGACGGCGCGGCCCGGCCCCTCAGAGACCACAGAGGCGAGGGCGCCGGCGCCTGCATCGCCGAGGGCGCCGAGGATGGGCAGCGACGCCTGGGGCTCGGCCCAGGCACCCTCCCCGGCCGACGCCACCGTCCCAACGCCGTCCGTCTCGGCGACGGGAACGAGGGGCTTGGCGGCGGCGACCCCGCCCGGCCCCCAGGTGGGCGGGTCGTCGAGGACTCCCTCAAGCCACAGCGGCTGTGTCCCTCCGCCGATCAGCCTGCCGCCCTGCCCGAGGAAGTCCCCAAGGGCGGCCTGCTCCTCGGTCAAGAGCGCGCTTGGGTCGAGCACCACGACCGTGGTGCTGGGATCGAGCTGCGCCTCGTCGAGACGCACCCGCAGGCGTTCAACAGGGTGACCGGCGCCGTCGAGGAGGGCCGCATAGGCGGCAAGGCCCTCCGGCGAGGTCGCGTAGGACGACGAGGTGGGGCCCACGGGGCCTGAGCCGCCGGTGATGTAGTTGATCCCTGCGAGCGCGAGGTCGAGCGCGATGACGAGCCCCACGATCCCCGCCACCACGCGCGCGGTGGGGCTGAGGTTGCCCCATCTCTGCGCCCGCGTCACCGTCATGCGACGCCTCCATGCCGGCCCTCTGCCGCCTCCTGCCTCACCAGGGGCCATCCCCGACGCGCCGCCTCGGCGTCGCCCGGCGCGGCAGGGCGGCCCCCGTAGACGATGGCATCGAAGCTCGCAGCGAGCCCGTCGAAGGTAGGGGACCGAGCCTGGCGCGCGACCTCGCCGCTTGTGATCGAAGGGCGGAAGGCGATGACCTTTGCGTCGTCGAGGCGCAGCAAGCCGGCGCGGAAGCGAAGTCGCACTGCCCGCTCGTGGTCCCCTGTGGTGGCGGCCTCCTCGGCGAGCCGCTCGAGGGCGCGCGGGTCGGCGCCCGCTGCGCCGTGCTCCCTGGTGGCCGTCGGGGGGGTGCGCCCGCCGCTGCGACGCACGAGGCGCGCGGCAACAAAACCTGAGGCGAGGACCACAAGGCCCCCAATGATCACCCACAGGGTTGCGCCCCTCCCGGGGAGGTGTGATGCGATGGCGTTGAAGGCCCGCTGGAGAGCTCTGAGCACCGGCTGAAGGGGGCGGCCAAGCCAGCGGAAGAGGCCGGCCAGGGGCCGGGGAACGGTGGGGGGCTGGAAACGCCGCTCACTGAGGATGGTGCGCGCCTCCTCGGCTGCGCCCGCAGACGCCCCCGCGCCGACGTCTCCCCCCGGTGCGACCACGCCGGCGTTCCCGGCCAGGGCGTCGAGGCGGGAGCCGATCTCGCTCCGGTCCGCGCCCTCGAGAGCGCCCTCGAGATCGACTCGGGCTCCGTCGACCTCCTCGATCGTGCGGAGCTCCTCGAGCGCGGCCGGATCGATCCGGGCGCGCGTGGTGAGGTCGGCGAGCTCGTCCTGAGAGACCGAGGTCGTCTGAGCGGCCGCCGCGCCGGGAGCCGCCATGCACGCAGCAAGGACGACGCCCACCAGGAGCTGCCTGCGGCTCACCCTCCGGCGGGACGATCGGGCGGCCGGCTCTCTGGCCCGCCCCCCGGAAACTCTCCCGACCACCCAGACTCGGATCCCGAAGCCGTCGGAGAGGCCATGCGCTCGGTCAGCAGCGCGACGTCGAGGCCCTCTTTGCGGACCCGGAGATCGAAGTAGATGATCGCGATCAGCGCAGCCTGGAAGGGCGTGGTCACCACCGCCCCGATGATGCCGACAAGCGTCTGGACCACGAGGTTGGCCGTCAGGCTGTCGCCCGCCCCCACCGAAAGGAGCCCCCCGAGAATCGCAGTCAGGATGGCTGTGATTACGAAGAACAGGATGTAGCCGAGGACGAGAGCGCCGAGCACCGGCCACCACCTGCCCCGCACCAGAGCGCGCGAACGGCCGAGCGCCTTGAGCCCCCTCGTGCCTTCGAACAGCAGCACGGGCACGGCGACGGTCCACGCGACGGTGAGGTAGATCCCGGGAATGATGAACAGCAGAAATGCAAGCCCGCCGAGCAGCGCAGCGATGAAGCTCACCCACAACAGCGACCCAAGGCGGCTCCTGGCATAGGACAGTGACTCCCGCCAGTCCGGTGTCCCGCCCAGGTAGGCGTCGCTGACCGCCTTGAAGCAAGCCCCCGTCGCAAGTGTCGTTGCGATGAAGCTCAGGATCCCGCCTACAAGGAGGCCGGCGGCAAACGGGGCGAAGTCCCCGATGTCGGGTTGGGTGCCGACCAGTGCGTCCGGGTCGGGAGCGGTCGACAAGTTAACCACCAGGCTGAGGAGCTGCACCGGGATCACGACGATCGCAACGAGCTTGAACATCGTCAGGGCGTTGCGGGTGTAGACCTTGACCGAAGCATCGACGACCTCGCCGATGCTGAGGGGGCGAAGGTTGGGAGCAGTCATCGGGGCAACACTATCTCGTCGCCGTCACAGCCAAAAGGCCTCTTCAGCAGCCCACGGGCGTCGCTTTCTAGCGCCCGGCCGTCTCGGTGACAATCAGATCGACCACGTCTTCTAGGCGCCCCGCGCGCTCGTAGGCGCGGCGCTGCCTCGCCGCCCCCGTGCCGCGCTCGAGGGCCGCGCCGACGAGTGCGTCCACGACGTCCCAGTCGCCGAGATCTTCGAGCGAATCTCTAAGGAAGTCGAGGAAATCCTTGATCACCTCTGCGGCGGGACGCGCCGTCCGGTTGGGGATGTCGATCAACGTCGCCTCCGTCCCGTGACGCGCGGCGTGCCACTTGGCGGCCCTCACCAGCTCGGGTCGGACGTCGGGGGCCGCTTCGCTCCGCACGGCCGCGGCGTGACAACGGTGTGCGAGACCCCGGGCGAGCCCCGCGATCATGACCGCCTCTTCAACGGTCGTGCAGACATCCGTGACGCGAAATTCGAGCGTGTCGAAGCGAGTCGAAGGGCGCACGTCCCAGTAGATCTTGGTGGCCTCCTTGATGCTGCCGGTGGCGACGAGGACCTCCATTAGCTCGTCATACTCGGCGCGCGACGAAAAGTGCCCTGGCGTTCCGGCCATCGGCCACCGGCCCCAGATGTCGGTGCGAAAGCTCGCATAGCCCGTGTCCTTCCCCATCCAGAACGGCGAGGTCGAACCGAGGGCGAGCATCGGGCCAAGCCACGGGTAGGTCCGGTTCATGGTCTGGATCGCGCTCTCCTGATCCCGGATGCCGACGTGGACGTGGAAGCCGAACACGATCTGCTCGAGGGCAATCTGCTTGTGGTCCTGCGCGAGGCCAAGATAGCGGGGCTTGGGCGTGACCGATTGGTCCTCCCAGGACGAGAACGGATGAGTGCCGGCCGCGCCTATGAGGGTGCCGTCCGTAGCGGCGGCGGCAATGACCTCGCTCCTTGAACGAGCGAGCGCAGCGCGCACGTCGTCGAGCGTCTTGCACACCGGCGTGCCGATCTCGACCTGAGACATCCTGAGCTCTGCCTCGACGGTTCCCCCCGAGGGGTCGGCCTCGTCGAGGATCGGCTGGACCCGCTGGCAAAGTGCGCGGGTGGCCGGATCGACGATCTGATACTCCTCTTCGACTCCGAGCGTGAAGTCGCCCGAATCCTGCTGCGTCATGACCCCCCTTAAGGTTTTCCGGTGCGCCCGAGCCGGCCGCGCGGCGTCGGGCAAGCGTTGCCGCGCCGCCCGGCGGCTTGGCTTGACTAAGGGTTGACTCTGGCGATGGCGATGCTAACGACTCCGCCGTCGAGCGGCACCTTAGCGCTTGGGAGGCCCTCGGGGGGCGCCTCGCCCACGTGCGTCGAGGCGGCGAGGACCTCGTCTGCGATGCCGTCCCTGTGAGCGGTGAGCGCGGCCGCGACTCCGTCCTCGGCTGCGTCGAGCCATAGCTCGATGCGGTCCTGCACCGCGAGGCCGCCGGCCTTGCGGAGGTCCTGCACCGCCCGAACGACCTCGCGAGCGGACCCTTCGGCGACGAGCTCGGGGGTGAGCGCGACATCGAGAGCCACGCCGTAAGGCCCATCCTGAGCGAAGACGAAGCCCGTGCGGCCCTCGACGCGCACGTCGACCTCCGCTCGCTTGAGCTCCTCGGCGCGACCTTCGACATCGATGGTGGCGACCCCGTCGCCCTCGAGCTTGGCGACGAGCGCTGCCGCATCGGCTGCCGCGAGGGAGCCGGCAACGGCTCCGACCGACGCGCCGAAACGGGGGCCGAGCAGCTTGAAGTTGGGCTTGACGGAGTAGGTCACGAGCTCTTCGAGGCCGTGAGCAACCTCGATCTCCTTCACGTTTAGCTCATCTCCGACAAGCCGCTCGAGCCCGGTGAGGTGCTCCCGCTCGGCGAGGGGCATAACAACGAGCGCGCGCCGCAGCGGCTGACGCACGCGCACCTTGGCGTCGGTTCGTGCCGACCGGCCAAGGGTCACAAGCCGGCGGGCCAAAGCCATGCGAGCGCGCAGCCCGTCGTCGGCGCGCAGGTCGTCGGGCTCCGGCCACAGCGCGAGGTGGACAGAATCGGGCTCCCTGGGGTCAACCGCTGCAAGGTTCGAGAAGATCTCCTCGGCAACAAACGGTGTGTAGGGCGCAGCCAGCTTGGCGACGGTGACGAGGCACTCCCACAGCGTGAGGAAGGCGGAGCGGGTGTCTGCGTCTTCGCTCGAGCGCCAGAAGCGCCGGCGGGATCTCCGCACGTACCAGTTGGAGAGGTCGTCGACGAAGCGCTCGAGCCTATGGCCCGAACGAGTCGTGTCGAAGTCCTCGAGGTCTGCGGTCATCGTGCGCACCGCGTCGTCGAGCTCGGCGAGGATCCAGCGGTCCATCTCCGGGCGCTCGGCCACGGCGACCGGCGCGGCACTTGGGTCAAAACCCTCGAGCGCAGCGTAGGTGACCCAGAACGAGTACGTGTTCCACAACGTGAGGAGGTGCTTGCGCAGGGCCTCTTGAACGATGTCCATCGAAATCCGGCGCGCCGCCCACGGCGTGCCTCCTGTGAGCAGGTACCAGCGAAGGGCGTCTGCCCCGTGGGTGTCGAAGACCGTCCACGGGTCGATGACGTTGCCCAGAGACTTCGACATCTTGCGTCCGGATGCGTCGACCATGAGTCCTCCGACGACGCAGTTCTTGAACGAGCTCTGGCCGCGCACCAGCGTCGACACAGCAAGCAGCGAGTAGAACCAGCCGCGCGTTTGGTCCATGCCTTCTGAGATGAAGTCGGCGGGAAAGCGCCGCTCGAAGACCTCTTCATTCTCGAACGGGTAATGCCACTGCCCGAACGGCATCGAGCCGGAGTCGAACCAACCATCGATGACGCTTAGGACCCGGCGGGCTGTGCGAGTGCACCTCGGGCAGTCGAAGGTGATGTCGTCGACATAGGGTCTGTGGGGTTCGAAGTCGCCGAGGTCGGCCCCCGTGAGCTCCGATAGCTCGGCAAACGACCCGACGCAGGTCGCGTGACCCTCCTCGCAGCGCCAGATGGGCAGTGGAGTGCCCCAGTAGCGGTCGCGCGACAGTGACCAGTCGACGTTGTTGGCGAGCCAGTCGCCGAAGCGCCCGTACTTGATCGTGGCCGGCTGCCAGTTGACGTCCTCGTTGGACGCCTGCAGCTCGGCGCGCATCTGCGAGGTCCTGATGTACCAGTCGAGCCGCGGGTAGTAGAGGAGCGGCGTCCGGCACCGCCAGCAGTGGGGATAGGAGTGCTCGTAGTCCTCGGATCTGAACAAAAGCCGGCGGCCCTCGAGATTCTCGATGATGCGCGGATCGGCGTCCTTTACGTACATGCCGGCGAAGGGGATGCCTCGCTCGACGACGTTGCCCGAGGGGTCGACCATCTGCTCGATTGGGAGGCCGTCGCGCCGGGCCACCGCCATGTCGTCCTGCCCATAGGGCGCAAGGTGCACGATTCCCGAGCCGTCGTCTGTGGTGACGAAATCTCCGGGCACGACCCGATGCCCCTGCTCGCCGGACGCAACGAACGCAAAGGGCGGGCTGTAGCGCCGCCCGAGGAGGTCGGCGCCGGACATCTCAGCTTTCGGCCGCACCTCCTGGCCCATCAGCGCGGCCGCCCGCTCCTTGGCGACGATGAGGTCGTGGCCGGCGCGATACGGGTCCGCAACCCTCACGTAGGGGATGCTGGGACCGACCGCCGCCGCCATGTTCGCAAGGAGCGTCCACGGTGTAGTGGTCCAGATCAGCAGCGCCACACTCGGCTCGTCGGCCAGAGGAAAGCGGACGTAGACCGACGGGTCCGTGACCTGCCTATAAGCGTCGGGCTGGTGCTGTTCGTGCGCCGACAACGAGGTCTCGCAGCGTGGGCAGTAGGGGACGACCTTGAAGTCCTCCTCGAGGAGGCCTTTGTCCCAGATCTGCTTGAGAAGCCACCACACGGTCTCGATGTAGCCCCTCGACATCGTCCAGTAGGCGTCATCGAGGTCGACCCAGAAACCAAGGCGGCCGGTGAAACGCTCCCAGTCGTCGACGTAGCGTTGCACCGACTCCCGGCACAGCCTGGTGAACTCCTCGATGCCGACGTCCTGCTCGATCTGACGCTTATGGGTGATGCCGAGCTGCTTTTCGACTTCGACCTCAACGGGAAGACCGTGGCAGTCCCAGCCCCCCTTGCGATGGACGTAGTGGCCGCGCATGGTCTGGAAGCGGCAAAAGAGGTCCTTGACCGCGCGCGGCTGGACATGGTGGATTCCGGGCCTCCCATTGGCGGTCGGCGGTCCCTCGTAGAAGACCCATTCGGGGCGACCCTCGCGCTCGGAAAGCGAGCGCTCGTAGACGCGTTTCTCGGTCCAGGTGCGCCGGATGCGCGCCTCGAGCTCGGGCCACGCCACGCGCGCGTCGACGGGACGGTAGGAGGGCTGGCCCCCGGTTGACCTAGACACTGTCGACCAAGGTTAGCCCCCAGTGCGAGCGTGGAGGGCGTCTCCTTCGGCGGTCACGCGGAGCCCGACCGTCTCCTTCTCCGGCCGGCCGAGCCTGGCCCGCGAGGCACGCCGAGCCTGACCCGCGAGGGTAAGGCCAAGTGGTCCGCCTGTGCTATCTTTCGGCGCCCATGAGCCCCGCCAAGAAGCCCGCCGCCCGCAAGTCCTCGGCCAAGAAGACGGCCTCGACGGGCGCGTCCAGGGCCACACCCAAGCGCTCGGCGCCGAAGGAGACGGCCAAGAAGAGCGTGGCGCGCAAGACCCCTGCGCGCAAGACCCCTGCGCGCAAGCCGGCGGCGCGCACGGCGTCCGACCAGGGGAAGACCGGGAGGGCGCCGCAGGCCACCCCGGCGGCCAAGAAGCCCGCCGCCAAGAAGGCGGCCGCGAAAAAGGCGTCACGGGGGGCGGCCCGCCGCCCATCCGGCGCGGCCAGGCTCGACGCCGCCGCGCTCGCCACGATCCGCGAGCAGCTCCTCGTCGAGCGAGAGGAGCTCAAGGGCAGGGAGGGCGAGCTCGGGGAGGAGTCCTTCGATAGCTCCCAGGCCGAGATGATGGGCGAGATTGGGCTCGATGACGATTTTGCCGACGCCGGAACGGCGACCTTCGACCGGGAGCGCGATCTCTCGATCCGCAACAACATCCTCGATCTCATCGAGCAGATCGACCACGCCCTGAGGCGCCTCGACGAGGGGACCTATGGTCAGTGCGAGAGGTGCGGAAGGCCAATCGAGGCGGCGCGCCTCAAGGCGTTGCCCCACGCCGTCTTGTGCCTCGACTGCAAACGCAGGGAGGAGCGCGCCCGGTAGCGGGGGCCGCGCCAGTGCGCAGCGAGGGGGGACCGGCGACCGGAATGGGCAGGGGCATCTATCTCAAGCTCATCGCGATCGGCGGGGTCATCGTGGCGCTCGACCAGATCACCAAGCAGATCGCTCTCGATGCTTTGACGAGAGGCCCCATTGATCTCATCCCCGGAGTGCTGACGCTGCGGCTCACGTTCAACTCGGGCGGCGCTTTCGGCGTCCTGCAGGGCTTCCCGACCTTCTTTCTCGTCGTGACCCTGATCGTGCTTGCGAGCATCTTTCTGTGGGTCGGCCGGCTGGAGGACGAGAGCATGCTGATTCCGCTCGGGCTCGTGCTCGGCGGGGGCGCAGGCAACGTCGTCGACCGTGTCTGGCGCGACTTCGACGGTAAAGTCGTCGACTTCGTGGATCTCCACGTCTGGCCGGTGTTCAACCTTGCCGATTCGGCCATCACCCTCGGGGTGTTGTCCATCCTCGTGCTGAGCATCCGCTTACAGAGGGGCGCTCAGGGCGAGCCTGCGGCGTGATCTCGTTCCGTCCCCTTCCCGCCGAGGTCGGCGAGCGGGTCGATGTCGTCCTGGCGCGCCGCGCCGCAGTGGCAAGGCGGCTCGCCCAGGCCGCTCTGGCCGCAGGAGAGGTGAGGGTCGGGGGCCAGACGGTGCGCCCGAGCCGCCGTCTCGAGCCCGACGACGTCGTCGAAGGGCGGCTCGAGGACTCAAGGGGCGCTCCGCCCTCGCCCGAGGACATCCCCCTCGACATTCGCTACTCGGACGAGCGCGTGCTTGTGGTGTCGAAGGCCCCCGGCCTTGTCACGCATCCTGCCGGCGGCCACGCCGGCGGGACCCTGGTCAACGCGCTGCTCGGGCTTGGTGGACCGCTGGCCGGCTTGGGCTCGGCCCGCCCGGGAATCGTCCACAGGCTCGACAAGGACACTTCGGGCTTGCTGCTCGTCGCACGCGACGACGCGGCCCACGAGCACCTCACGGGGGCGCTCGGGGCGCGCCGGATCGAGCGGCGATACCTGGCCCTGGTGCGCGGGGTCATGCCGGCGCGCTCGGGGACGGTCGACGCCCCGATCGGCCGCAGTCCCCGCCGGCGGACGCTCATGGCCGTCGTCCCCGATGGGCGCTCTGCGATAACCCACTACAGGGTTCTCGAGGCCGCCCCCGAGCTTGCCCTCGTCGAGCTGACCCTCGAGACCGGGCGCACCCATCAGATCAGGGTCCACCTCGAGCACCTCGGGCATCCCGTGATGGGGGACGGGACCTATGGTGGCGGGGGCGATCAGGCGAAGCGCCTGGGCCTCGAACGCCCCTTCCTGCACGCGTGGCGCCTGGCGTTTCCTCATCCTGACGACTTCAGGCGCATCGAGGTCGCCGACGATCTCCCCCAGGACCTCGCCGCCGCCCTCGATCGCGCCGGCCTGGCGACGCCCTGACCCACCGGCTTGGCCTCCTGAACCCTCGGGTGTGGCGCAGGTGGTTGCGCGCGGCGGAGGCTGGATGGTAAGAAAACACATCGCTGTTATTTCCTCTGAGAAAGCCTCCAAGCCTTGAGCTTCGTACACCTTCACGCCCACACCGAGTATTCGATGCTCGACGGCGCCAGCCGCATCGGCGACATGTTCGCCGCCGCCGCCGACGCAGGCATGCCCGCCTGCGCCATCACCGATCACGGGGTCATGTACGGCGTCCTCGACTTCTACAAGACGGGCAGGGCCACGGGCGTCAAGCCCATCGTGGGCATGGAGGGCTACCTCTTCTCCGGGGACAGACGCGAGAAGCCCGCCCAGAAGGACAACACCGAGCGGACCTCGCACATCACGCTGCTTGCTGCCGACGACACCGGCTACAAAAACCTCGTAAAGCTGTCTTCCAAGGCCTGGCTCGAAGGTTTTCACTACCACCCACGCGCCGACCACGAGATCCTCGCCGAGCATGCCGGGGGCTTGATCTGTCTCTCCGGGTGCCTCTCGGCCGAGATACCCAAGCTGATCGTGGCTGGGAACCTCGATGGGGCGCGCTCAAAGATCGCCCACTACAGGGAGTTATTCGGCGACCGTTTCTACCTCGAGCTCCAAGACCACGGAATAGGGGTCCAGAAGCCGCTCAACGACAAGCTCGTCGAGCTCGGCAAAGAGATGGGGATTCCGTGGGTCGCGACGAACGACTCTCACTACACGCACAAAGACGACTCGGGCGCACACGACGTCCTTCTGTGCATCAACACCGCGACCGAGCTTGCCGATCCCGCCCGCTTCAAGTTCGACTCGGACGAGTTCTACCTCAAGACACCTCAGGAGATGGCCGCCAAGTTCGAGGCGTGGCCGGGTGCCTGTGAGACCACGCTCGAGGTCGCCGACCGTTGCAACGTCACGATCGCGCTAGGCAACCTGTTGTTGCCGCGCTTCGAGGTCCCCGATGGCGCGACCCTCGACGACCATCTCGCCGAGCTTACGCGTGAGGGCCTAAGGCGCCGCTACCACGCCATAACCGCACCCGCGAGCGAGCGCGCCGAGTACGAGCTTCGGGTCATCAAGGACATGGGTTACGCGGGCTACTTCCTCGTCGTCCAGGACTTCGTCAACTGGGCGCGCTCTCAGGGGATACGCGTCGGACCCGGGCGGGGGAGCGCAGCGGGCTCGATAGTTTCCTACGCGCTCGGCATAACCGAGCTCGATCCACTTGCCTACGATTTGTTGTTCGAGCGTTTCTTGAACCCGGAACGAATCGCCATGCCGGACATCGACATCGACTTCGATGAGCGCAGGCGAGGCGACGTCATCCGCTATGTGTCTGACAAGTACGGCTCGGACCACGTCGCGCAGATTGTCACTTACGGCACGATCAAGGGAAAGCAGGCGATCAGGGACGCGGCGCGCGTGCTCGGTTTCGCCTATGGGGAAGGTGACCGCCTCACCAAGGTCTACCCGCCCTTGATCCAGGGCCGCGACGCAGGCTTGCAGACGGCCCTCGACAGCGCGCCCGAGCTAAAGGCCGCCTACGGGGAGGAGGGGCCCGCCAAGGAGATCATCGACACGGCCCTCAAGATCGAGAACCTCAAGCGGTCCGCCGGCATTCATGCCGCCGGGGTAGTCATAGGCCGCGACCCGCTCATCGAGCACGTGCCGCTCAAACGCGGGGAGCACGGCGAGGTCGTAACCCAATACGACATGAACGGCGTCGAGCAGCTCGGCCTGCTCAAGATGGACTTCCTCGGTCTGCGCAACCTCACGGTGATCGAGCTTGCGCTCGAGAACATAAGAAGCAACAAGGCTCAAGAGGTCGATGTCGATTCCCTCGACCTCGCCGACGAGAAGGTTTACGAGATGCTGCGTGCGGGGGGCTCGGACGGGGTGTTCCAGCTCGAGTCGGGAGGAATGCGGCGCCTTCTCGCGCAGCTCAAGCCGGACCGCTTCGAGCACATCGTCGCCCTCATAGCCCTCTACAGACCCGGGCCGATGGAGCAGATACCCGCCTACATCGAGCGCAAGAACGACGCTTCGAAGGTCACCTACCTTCATCCCTCGCTCGAGGACATTACCCGCAACACCTACGGGATCCTCGTCTACCAGGAACAGATCGTCCTGCTGCTCCAGAGGCTCGCTGGGTACACGCCCGGCGAGGCCGACCTCGTGCGAAAGGCGATCGGCAAGAAGAACAGGACGATCATGGCGGCCGAAGAGCCGCGCTTCATCGGTGGGTGCGCAAAGGCGGGTTTGAGCGAAGGCGAGGCGCGCAAGCTGTGGGCGTTGATCCAGCCGTTCGCCGACTACTCGTTCAACCGCGCGCACTCGGCTGCTTACGCTTACGTTGCGTATCAAACGGCGTGGCTCAAGGCGCGCTATCCCCTCGAGTACATGGCGGCGCTGCTCACTTCCGTCAAGGACCGCAAAGACGACAAGCCCAAATACCTGCACATGGCCAGAAAGATGGGCATCGCCGTCGACATCCCCGACGTCAACGCATCTGAGCGCGACTTCACCCCCGTTGGCGACACCGTGCGCTTCGGGCTCTCGGCGGTGAGACACGTCGGGGAAGCGGTGGTCGACAAGATCATCGAGGCGCGTCGTAGCAAGGGCGCCTTCGAGTCGTTCTTCGATTTCTGCCGCAAGGTCGACTACACCTGTCTCAACAAGAAGACGGTCGAGTCCCTCATCAAGGCCGGCGCCTTTGAGTCCCTCGGCCACACGAGAAAGGGTCTTCTCGAGCGCTTCGAGGGCATCTGCGGTGAGGTAATGGATCAGCGACGCAGGGAGGAAGCCGGGCAGTTCTCGTTGTTTGGAGGCTCGGGCGGTGACCAGGGCGGCGCGCCATCACTGGATCAAGCCGGAATCTCGCTCGATGAGTACCCGCGCGACCTTCTGCTTCCGATGGAGAAAGAGGTCCTTGGCCTTTATGTCTCGGACCACCCCCTCCTTGGCGTCGACGGCCTCCTGGCGCGCATGACGGATGCTTCGATCGTGTCGCTGGGAGACCAGGCGCCGGGGGCCGTTGTGACTGTGGGCGGGCTCGTCGGGGGGCTCAGAAAGAAGGTCACTCGGCGTGGCGAGGTCATGGTCCTGCTCACCGTTGAAGATCTCACCGGCGCGTCCGTGGAGGTCATCGTTTTTCCCAGGGTGCACGAGCAGTTCGCAGCCGTTGCACGGCCCGACGCCGTGCTCCTTATCAAGGGGCGCGTCGATCGCGATGCGCGCGACGACTCGGTCAAGCTGGTTGCGATGGAGATGGCCGAACCGCATCTCGGCGACGAGCGCCCTCTTGTGATCAACCTCCAGGCCGAATCGTGCACGACGACGGTCATAACCACGCTCAAAGACGTGCTCGGGGGCCATCCCGGCAGCACGCAGGTGTTCCTTCATCTTGCGAGGGGCTCGAGCACCACCGTGCTGCGTCTCGGCAGCGAGTTCTGGGTGAACACCGCCAACGGTCTTCACGCCGAGCTAAAGGCGCTGTTGGGGCCCGCCGCCCTGACGCCGCTTCGGGCCTAGCCCGCCGCTAGTCTTTGTCCTTGCCGCGCCGGACCGCGTCGTCGATCTCCTTGATAGCCGAATCCACGCCCTCATAGCCGATCGTCGACGACTTCTTGTCGGGCTCGAGCATCTTGTAGACGTCGAAGAAGTGCTGGATCTCGGACAGCACGGGCTCGGGAAGGTCGCCGAGATCGCTGATCTTCTCGTAGAGGGGATCGTCCTTGGACACGCAGATGATCTTTGCGTCGCGCCCCGCTTCGTCCTCCATGAAAAAGACCCCGAGAGGGCGCGCCTGAATCCAGCAGCCGGGGAAGGTCGGGTCCTCGAGCAGCACGAGCGCATCGAGTGGGTCCCCGTCTTCGGCGAGCGTGTCGGGCACGAAGCCATAGTCGGCCGGGTACTGGGTCGCCGAGAACAGCCGGCGGTCGAGCCGCATGACCCCCTTGTCGTGATCCCACTCGTACTTGTTGCGGCTCCCTTTGGGAATCTCGACAACGACCTCGACGTAATCGTCCATCGCCGTCATCATCCCCGTTCTGCGTCGAGAGCGCCAGCGGAGGTCTTCACTCGGGCAAGAGGCGCAACCGCGCGCAGTGGCGGGGGGCAACGACAGAGAAGTCGCGCCGGTCGAGCGTCGCGACCTTGGCCTCACCGAGGCGCTCACAGGTTGCGATGACCGAAGCGTCCACAAGCCCGAGATCCATATTCGAGTAAGTCCGTTCGAGCTCGGCGCTTCTTTCTAGATCACGCTCGGCAAGGCCCTCGAGCCGGTAGGCGCCACCGGCGACATCGCTCACGAACACCTCCCAAGCCTCGCTGCCGAGCAGCTTCAGGACCCAGTAATCGATCTCGACGAGGACCAAGCTCGGAACGACGAGATCTTCGCCGAGGGACTCGACCATTGCGACGCACGCATCGTGAGCGGGATCACCCGAGTCAAGCAGGGCGAGGACCGGGCCCGTGTCGAGGATCAGGGCCACCTCAGGTGAGGTGACGCTTCGTGAGGGGCTCGTGCTCATTGGTGGCGGCGGCCCGAGCGGCTCCGAAGTCGCTGCGGGCCACGCCAAAGTGCGGCTTTGTGGACGCGCGCAACTCCGAGGCCGTGGCGGCCACGGTTTCCCGCAGCAGGGCGGCAAGGGACAGGCCCCTCCTGCGCGCTTCGCCTTCGAGGACGGCGAGATCGTCCGGGTCTGCGGCCAGGGTTGTGCGGCGGGTAGCCATGCATCTGATGCTAGCATCTCTTCTGGGGGGCATCGATCGGAGGACTTGAACGAAGACACGTTCGAGAGGCCGGTAGGACACACCTAGGCTTCAGGGCATGGTGGAGTCACACGCCCCGAATGGGGCGGCGATCGACGCCCGACAGGAAGGCGGCAGGGCCCGGAGGGTGGCGGCCGCCTCGCTTGCCGTCACCGGCGTCCTTCTGGTCGCGAAGCTTGCTGTGTGGGCGACTACGGGTTCGCTTGCCGTGCTCTCTCAGGCGCTCGACTCGGGGGTCGACATCGTCGCGCTCGGGCTCATGTACGTGGGCGTTCGGATAGCCCACAAGCCTGCGGATGCCAGCCATCACTACGGTCACGCAAAAGCCGAGAACCTCGTTGCCTTCACCCAAACCCTGATCTTGGTGGCGGTTGCCGTCGTGGTGGCGTCGAACGCGGCTTGGGAGCTCACGGGTGCACCGGTGGAGGTCAGGACCCCGTGGTATGCGCTCGCACTGCTAGCGGGTTCGGTGATCGTCGACGCCGCCAGGGCTTGGTACCTGACCGCAGCGGCGAGGGCCGAGAGGTCCGAGGCCCTTGCTGCGGGAGCCCTCAACATTCTCACCGACGTCTCCACCGCCGTGGTTGCGCTCGCAAGCCTCGCGTTTGTGCGCTCCGGGCTCAAGCAGGCCGACCCCCTCGGCGCCATCTTCGTTTCGCTTGCCGTGGTGGCGGCGGCCGCCAGGCTCGGCAAGAAGTCGATCGATGTGCTCATGGACCGGGTGCCGCTGGTCACGGTGGAGGCCATCGCTGCTGCGGCGGCCGGGGCGCAGGGGGTCGCAGAGGCGCGCCGCGTGCGCGTGCGCGGCACGAGCGAGCATCTCTTCACGGACGTAACCGTGGCGGCGGGGCGCACGGCGTCGCTGGAACGAACCCATGACATCGCCGAGAGGGTCGAGCAGGCAATCGAGGAGGTGTCGCCCGGATCTGACGTCGTCGTCCATGTCGAGCCCACCTCTGCGTCTGGCGATCTCATCGAGCGCGTTCTCGCGGCGGCAAGCAGAAGCGATGACGTCTATGAGGTTCACAACGTGCTCGTCCACGAGATCGACGGCGGCGGCAAGGGCGTCAAGCGCGTCGCCCTTCATGCGAAGGTGAACCCCCGGCTGTCGCTCGACGAGGCCCACGAGCTCTCGGAGCACATCGAGGCCTCCGTCCTCGCCGAGCTCGAGCGTGCCGGGATCGGCGCCGAGGAGGTGCGCATCGACACCCACATGGAGCCACTTGAGACGGCGACTCCTGGGCGCGACGTGACCGAAGACAGAGATGACATCGTCGCCGCCGTGCGCGACCTCACAGTGGAAGAGCCCGACGTCATCGATTGCCACGAGGTCGTCGTGACCGAGGTCGACGGGAGACTGTCGCTCGTAGTGCATGTGAGCGGACGTCCTGAGCTGCCGCT
>Ga0136613_10000235_pt1 | contig 23744 bp, 24 predicted proteins | sample AntDrymUQ2722106_2_FD_106649 | JGI IMG/M metagenome (GOLD analysis project Ga0136613, IMG submission 106649) | Polar desert sand microbial communities from Dry Valleys, Antarctica - metaG UQ272 (21.06) | ecosystem: Environmental > Terrestrial > Soil > Desert | place: Antarctica: Dry Valley... | reverse complement strand
TCTCGCTCGTCGCGCTCGCGCACGTCGATGAGATCGGCGCCCGCCTGGAGCAGCGCCTCCAGCTCGTCGAGTGAGACCGGGCGCATCTGTTCCGGGCCACCGCCGAGAACGTACCCGGAGAGCCCGAGGAACCCGACCGCTTGCAGCCCGCGGACTGCGTGCCCAGCTTCCGCCTCCGTCGAGGCGGCGACGACGATCGCGGCCTCCGGATCGAGAACGAACCCAGCTTTCGTCCCGAACGAGCCGCCGGCGAGGGGGACGCTGATCGCAGACTCGGCATGTCCGGCGAGAAAGTCCTCGATCGAGCGCACGTCGAGGATCGTCGCGCCGGGTGGGCGAGCCGGCAGTTCCGCCACCTCGGCCACGGCACCGACGAACGGGCCACGGTTCAGCTCCACGAGCCGCGCCATGTTCGGCGGCTTCGGCGCACCGACGGAGGCGGCTCGCACGACGAACTCGCGCTCGTCGTCGATCTGGAGCGCGTCGTTGAAGCGGCGCTCGAACCCGATCGTGGAGGAGGCCTTCGAGCTCATCCCCTTGCCGCAGAGCGAACCGGCAACATGCCCCGGGAAGACCTCGACGCCGTCCGGCAGCTCGAGCAACCGCCGTAGCGAGTGGAAGAGACCTTCGGCGCCCTCCTTGCTGGCGACCGCGAGGTCCGGACGTGCGGTGTCGCCCACGAAGAGGGAGTCTCCGGTGAGGACGAGCCAGGGCTCGTCGGTGCGAGAGCGGTCGGCGACCGCAAGGCAGGTGTGCTCGGGCCTGTGGCCAGGCGTATGGATCGCCCGCAGGAGAACTCGCCCCAGCTCGATCTCGGACCCGTCGTCCAGCGGATCATGTCTGTAGGCCGCCTCCGCCGCAGGATGGATCGAGACCGGGATCCGGTGGTCGAGGGCGAGCCTGCCATGACCGGAGAGGTGATCTGCGTGCGTGTGCGTCTCGAGGGTACGGACGATCCGCACACCCCGGCGGGCGGCCGCGGCGATCACGGGCCCGATCGCGTACGGCGGGTCGACGACCGCGGCGATTCCCGCGTCCTCGTCGCCGACCAGATAGGACGCGCACCCGAGCTCGTCGTCCAGGAACTGCTCGAAGAGCACTGCGCGCGGACGCTACCACGCGGATCGGCTCCTGCCCCGAAAGCGCGCGGCGACGGGCCAAGCGGAGCCCAGAATCTTCTGTACGGTCAGCTCACACGCCGGCGCTCCACGATCCGAGGCGAGAGTCCTGAATTGCGCGCCGCCGCTGATCCCCGGTGCAGAGCGTTAAGGAATGGAGAAGGAGCAGGTCCACCGGGTTACTCCACCGTAAACCGGGAGAGGTAGGCGCTAGCGTCCGTACGTCGGAGACACGCGTCAAACGCGAACGAACGAACGAACGAACGAAAGGACACTCATGAGGAGCAAGACCTTCTGGCTGCTGTTGGCCATGGTGGTCGCGAGCCTTGCCTTGGTTGCAGCCGGCTGCGGCGGCGACGACGAGGGCGACGACGCGGCCGGAACCGGCACCGGCGCGACCACCGACGAGGGCGGCACGGAAGCCGCCGAGCAGGTAATCACGGTGAATTGGGGCACGGAGCCGCCGTCGCTCGATCCGGGGTTGGCCAGTGATACAACCTCGGCCAACATCCTGTTGAACATCATGGATCCGCTCGTCAAGCTCGACGACGATCTGAATTCGGTGCCTTACGCGGCCGAGAGCGTCGAGACGAGCGAGGACGGCAAGACCGTCACGTACACGCTCCGTGATGGCCTGAAGTGGACGAACGGCGATCCGGTCACGGCCGAGGACTTCGAATATTCCTGGAAGCGAACGGTCTCACCGGAGCTGGGAGCCGACTACGCTTACCAGTTCTACGGCATCGTGGGCGCGCAGGAGTACAACGGCTGCGACCCCAAAAAGGACAAGTGCGCTGCGCTGGCCGACAAGATGGCCGTCAACGCCGTCGATGACAAGACCCTCGAGGTCAAGCTGACGACGCCGCAGCCCTGGTTCGTCCAGCAGTCGGCGCATCACTCGTTCCTCGCCGTCCACAAGCCGACCGTCGACAAGTTCGGCGACAAGTGGACGGAGGCCGAGAACATCGTCACGAACGGGGCCTTCACGCTCGAGCGCTGGGAGCACAGCTCGGCGATCGACATCGTCAAGGATCCCGACTGGCGTGACGCGGACACCGTCAAGCTGACTCGCGTCAACGGGCGCATGATCGAAGACGGCACTACCGCCGTGCAGGCCTTCGAGGCCGACGAGGTCGACGCGCTACTCACGCTTCCCCCTGACGAGACCGCCCGTCTGAAGGAGACGGCGGAGTACGCCCAGTACGGCGCCCTCGGCACCTACTACTATGGCGTCAACGTCGACAACATTCCGGACGTGAAGCAGCGCCGGGCGATGGCACTGGCGATCCCGCGACAGTCGATCATCGACAACATCGCGCAGGCCGACCAGATTCCGGCCACTGGGTTCACTCCCGAAGGAATGCCTGGTTACGAGGCGATCAACCCGGACTCGCCGTGGCTGCCGCCCGAGGGCGACCTGGAGCAGGCGAAGGAGTTGATGGGTGAAGTCGCCAGCCCGAAAGAGAACATCACGCTCTACATCAACGACTCACCGGGCCACCGCGAGATCGCTGTCGGCGTGCAGGCGGCGTGGAAGGAGCTCGGCATCGACAGCACGATCAAGCAGCAGGAGTTCCAGCAATACCTCGAGTTCCTCGGCCCGCCGCCCAACAAGGACGTCGACTCGTACCGGCTCGGCTGGATCGGCGACTTCGTGGACGCGATCAACTTCCTCGAGCTGTGGACGTGCGAGTCGGGCAACAACTCGACCAACTACTGCAACAAGGACTACGACGCTCTGATCGAGAAGGCGCGCCAAACGGAGGACAACGACGCCCGCTACGAGATCTACGGCCAGGCGGAGGAGATCCTCTTCGGCGAGGACGGCGACATGCCGGTCCTCCCGATCTACTACTACACCTACCAGGGGCTCGAACGCGAGTCGATCAAGGACTCGTTCGAGCTGAACCTGCTCGACCAGGTCGACCTGACCAAAGTCGTCGTCACCGAGTAGGCGTCGTTCTTGAGAAGCGGAGCGGGGTGGGGCGCGCGAGAGCGCCCCACCGCCTCCGTTTCCTGAATCCTCGACCGGGGGTAGGAGAAGTCGATGCTGAAGTTCATCGTCAGGCGCGTCTTCTGGACGATCCCGGTGCTGCTGGTCGTCATCTTCCTGACCTTCATCATGATGAGGCAGATCGGTGGCAACCCGTTCCGGCAGTCGGAGCGCGCGGTGCCGGAGGCGGTGCAGCGGAACCTCGAGGCGAAGTTCCACGTGAACGACCCGTGGTACCAGCAGTACGCCTACTACGTGAAGGGCGTCTTCACGTTCGATCTCGGCCCCTCCCTCGTCGTCCGCGGCCGGGACGTGAACGACATCGTCAAGACGCACTTCCCCAAGTCGATCGAGCTCGGCGTCTATGCGTTCCTGTTCGCGCTCGTACTCGGTGTGCCGCTGGGAATGATCGCGGCGCTCCGGCACAACACGTGGGTCGACTACAGCGCCATGTTCGTCTCCAACGTCTTCCATGCGGTGCCGAGCTTCCTCGTCGCGACGCTGCTGATCTACTTCGTGGCGCTGAAAGCGGGGTGGGTACCGACGAGCGGCTGGACGAGCTGGGAGCACAAGATCCTGCCGTCGATCGCGCTTGGCTTCGGTCCTATGGCGCTCTTCGCGCGGCTCGTGCGTGGCACCATGCTGGAGACGCTGCAGCAGGACTACGTGCGAACGGCGAGGGCGAAGGGCCTGCGCTACCGGCGCGTAGTCGGACTGCATGTGCTTCGCAACTCGCTGATCCCGGTCGTGACGGCGGCCGGACCGCTGCTCGGCTTCATCATCACGGGTTCGTTCGTGATCGAGCTGATCTTCAACATCCCCGGCATCGGTCAGAACTACGTGGACTCGATCAGCAACCGCGACTACTCGGTCGTGATGGGCCTGACCGTGCTGCTCTCCGTGATCGTGATCCTGGCAAATCTCGTCGTCGACATCCTCTACGGCATCCTTGACCCAAGGACGCGTGACGCGCGTTCATGAGCGTCACTGGAGCGCGAGAGGAAGCACTCGCCAGCGGACCCGGCGCTGCGCCGGCGTCCGGCGCACCGATCCGCCAGTCGAACCTGTGGAAGGACGCCTGGGGTCGCTACGTGCGCAACAAGGCTGCGGCGATCGCGGGCGCCGTGTTCGTCGTCGTCCTCCTCTACTGCCTGATCGCCCCGTTCGCGTCCCCGCACGACCCTGATGCCGTCAACTTCGCGCTCGCGAGCCAAACGCCCAGTCTCGAGCATCCGTTCGGTACCGACAAGTTCGGCCGCGACCTGTTCACCCGCACCGCACTCGGGGGCCGGGTCTCGATGCTAATCGGCTTCGGCGCGACACTCGCGATCCTGCTCGTCGGCGTCATCTACGGCGCCATCTCGGGCTTCATCGGCGGCCGCGTCGACAATGGGTTGATGCGCTTTCTGGATGCCCTGTACGGCCTGCCCTACCTGCCCTTCGCGATCATCACCCTCGCGATCATCGGTCGGACGAACACCTGGACGATGATGATCGCGCTCTCGATCGCAAGCTGGTTCACGACCGCGCGCATCGTGCGCGGCCAGGTGCTGACGCTGAAGGAGAACGACTACGTCCGCGCCGCCAAGGCCGTGGGCGCGCGGTGGTACCGGATCCTCGGACGCCACCTGTTGCCGAACACGCTCGGCGTCCTGATCATCGCGATCTTCCTCGAGCTGCCGGGCGTGATCCTCGGCGAGGCATTCCTCTCCTTCATCGGACTCGGCATCAGCCCGCCGGATGCTTCCTGGGGTGCGATGGCTCAAGAGGGCCGCACCGTGTTCCGGAGCCACCCCACCGCCATCATCGTGCCGTCGGTAGCGATCGCGACGCTCGTGCTCTGCGCGAACTTCGTCGCCGATGGCCTCCGCGACGCCCTCGACCCCAGAACCCGCGAGACGTAGATGCCCCTGCTCGAGGTCAACGATCTCCACACGCACTTCTTCACCCGGGAGGGCGTGGTGCGCGCCGTCGACGGCATCAGCTTCTCGCTCGAGAAGGGCAAGACACTGGGGATCGTCGGCGAGTCGGGTTGCGGCAAGTCGGTGACCGCGCTCTCGATCATGGGGCTGATTCCCAAGCCGCCCGCAAAGATCGTCTCCGGGTCGGTCATCTATGACGGGCAGGATTTGACGAAGCTGCCGGAGCGAAAGCTCGAGGACGTGCGCGGGCGCGAGATCGCGATGATCTTCCAGGATCCGATGACGTCTCTCAACCCGACGCTCACGCTCGGAATCCAGATCACGGAGACAATCCGGCGCCACTACGACGTGCCGAAGGCGCAGGCGCGCAAGAAGGCGATCGAGCTGCTCGACGAGGTTCGCATCCCGCGCGCTTCAGAGCGCCTCGACGACTATCCACACCGGTTCTCAGGGGGCATGCGCCAGCGCGTGATGATCGCGATCGCGCTCTCGTGCGACCCGAAGCTGCTGATCGCGGACGAGCCCACGACCGCGCTCGATGTCACCGTCCAAGCCTCTGTGCTCGACCTGCTCGACGACCTGAAGGCAGAGCACGACATGGGCATGATCCTGATCACCCACGACATGGGCGTCGTCGCCGAGTCGGCAGACGACATCATCGTCATGTACGCGGGGCAGGTGGTGGAGCAGGCGTCGACGCTGGATCTCTTCGACCGTCCTGAGCATCCGTACACGGAGGCGCTGCTCGGCGCCCTCCCGCAGATCGAGGGGGAGGGGATCCGCGAGGGCCGCCTGACCGCGATCCCCGGCCGCCCACCCGACCTGATCGACCCACCCAAGGCGTGCCGCTTCGCGCCCCGGTGCCCCTACGTGGGGAGCGACTCGTGCGCCGAGCACATGCCGGAGCTGCGTGAGCTGCGCAAGGGTCACTGGGTGCGCTCGGCGCATCCGTCGACCGAGCGCGCGGGCGTGCGTCAGCCCGATCGAGCGCCGGCATGAGCAGCAACGGCAAGCTGCTCGAGGTCAGCGACCTGCACAAGCACTTCCCGATCCGGGAAGGACTCTTGTTCGAACGCAAAGTGGGTGATGTCAAGGCCGTCGACGGCGTCAGCTTCGACATCGCTGAGGGCGAGACGCTCGGGCTCGTCGGCGAGTCGGGATCGGGCAAATCGACCACGGGCTACTGCATCCTGCAACTCCTGAAGCCCACGTCCGGCTCGGTGCGGTTTCTGGGGCGGGAGCTGACCGAGCTCGGCCGCGAGGACTTGCGCAAAATGCGACGCGAGATGCAGATCGTGTTTCAGGATCCGTATTCGTCGCTCGACCCGCGCATGACCGTCGGCGACATCGTCGGCGAGCCGCTGATCGTGCACGGGATCGGCTCCCGCCAGGACCGTAGCTCGCGGATCCGCCAGCTGCTCGACGTGGTCGGCTTCAACCCGAGCTTCACGAACCGTTACCCGCACGAGTTCTCGGGCGGCCAGCGGCAGCGCATCGGGATCGCGCGAGCACTCGCTCTGAGCCCCAAGCTGATCGTCTGCGACGAGCCGGTCTCGGCGCTCGACGTCTCGATCCAGGCTCAGATCCTCAACCTGCTGAAGGACCTGCAGCGCGATTTCCAGCTGACGTACCTCTTCATCGCGCACGATCTGGCGGTCGTCCGCTCGATGAGTGACCGGATCGCGGTGATGAACAAGGGTCAGCTCGTCGAGATCGGCCCGGCGGAGCAGCTCTACACGAACCCGCAGCACGACTACACGAAGGCGCTCCTCTCCGCAGTGCCGATTCCGGATCCGCGGGCGATGAAGGAGCGGAAGGCGGCGCGCCGCAAGCTCCGGCATGCGCTCGCTGAGGGCGAGAGGTCCTAGACGCCCGGCGGCTCCACCGGCCGCCGCCAGATCGGTGGGTCGTCCTCGGCTACCGGCACGAGCGTCGGCACCGGCTCCTCTGGTGGCTGAACGGGAGCCGCGGGCGGTGGGTTGCCGGCCTGCTCCGAGGAGCCGTGTTCGTCAGCGTCGTCGTCCATTACCTCTCCCTTCGTGGGTTCCCGCTCCGCCGGCCGCCGCCGCGGCCGCCAGGGGGTCAGACCCGCTACGCGCGGCCGGAACCGCTCTGTTGAGCGATAGCGCGGTCGGAGGAGGGGTCAGACCCGCTACGAAAATCGTGACAATTCTGCAACGTTTTGTTCCGCACGCGGCATCGTAGACCGGCCCTCGGTACCTTCGGCACAGATGCCACGGCGCCTCCGCCTCGATGCCCCTGGGCTCATCTCACACGTCACCGCTCGTGGGCGTCAACGGCTGCTCGATCTACCGAACCAGCGTCGACCGGCGTGACTACCTCGCTCTCCTCCGTGACGTCGTCGACCGCTTCGACTGGCTCCTCTACGCGTATTGCCTGATGGGCAACCACGTGCACCTGCTCGTCGAGACGACGTGGCCGACTCTTTCCACGGGCATGCAGCGGCTGCACGGGATCTACGCTCAGCGCTTCAATCGCAGACACGGCCGCTACGGACACCTCTTCCAGGGCCGAGTCGGATCTGAGCACGTCGGGCGCGACGAGCACCTGCTGGCTGCCGCTCGCTACGTCGTCCTGAATCCCGTCGAGGCATTCCTCTGCCGCCAGCCCGGCGACTGGCCGTGGAGCAGCTACCGCGCGACGGCAGGCGGCGACGCCCGCTTCCTGGCAGTCGACCGGCTTCTGCCCCTCCTCGGCCGCGACAGGACAAGCGCGCGGCAGCGATACCGCCACTTCATCGCCGAGGGACTCCGGTAGGCGAGAGCAGCTACGGGCCGCGAGCTACAACCCGAGGTGCCGTGCGATCACGAGCCGTTGCACCTCGTTCGTCCCCTCCCCGATCTCGAGGATCTTCTGATCGCGGTAGAGCCGAGAGATCGCGTACTCGTCCATGTAGCCGTAGCCGCCGTGGATCTGCAGCGACCAGTTGACCGCACGGTTCGAGAGCTCGCCGGTGTAGAGCTTCGCCATCGCGGCCTCGCGTGCAAAGGGCCGACTCTGATCCTTGAGCCACGCAGCTTTGAGCACGAGTGCGCGGCCCGCTTCGATCTCCGTTGCCATGTCGGCCAACTTGAACTGGATCGCCTGGAACCGCGCGATCGGCCTCCCGAACTGCTCCCGTGCCTGCGCGTAGGCGAACGCGAGATCGTAGGCGCCCTGGGCCAGGCCGACGCCCATCGCAGCAACCGAGATCCGGCCGCCGTCGAGGATCTCCAGGAACTGGTGGAAGCCCTGCCCCCGTGGGCCGAGGAGGTTTTGCTCCGGCACGGCGGCATCGCTGAACGACAGCTCGCGCGTATCGGAGGCTCGCCACCCGAGCTTGTGCATCGGGGCGGAGATGACGTAGCCCGGTGTTCCGTTCGGCACGACGATGTTCGAGATCTCGTCGTCGCCTGTGCGAGCGGTGATGGTGACGCAGGCGGTGATGTCCGTGCCTGCGTTGGTGATGAAGATCTTCGAGCCGTTGACGATCCAGGCTCCATCGCGGAGCTCGGCTGCGGTGCGCGTGTTGCCGGCGTCGGAGCCTGCGTCAGGCTCGGTGAGTCCGAAAGCGGCCAGCTTCCTGCCCGAGGCGAGGTCCGGCAACCACCGCTGCTTCTGTTCCTCGTCACCGAAGAGGAGGATCGGCATCGTGCCGAGTGAGGTGTGAGCGGCGACCGTGATCGCGAGCGACGAATCGATCCGCGTCAGCTCCTCGATCGCGAGCGCGTAGGAGACCGTGTCTCCGCCCGCGCCGCCGTAGACTTCCGGGATCGGCAGCCCCATCAGGCCGAGCTCGCCCAGCTCGGCGACGAGCTCGTAGGGGAAGCGAGACTCGCGATCGAGCTCTTCCGCGACCGGCGCTACCCGCTCGAGCGCGAACTCGCGAACCGTGGCGCGGATCAGCTCCTGCTCGCTGGTGAGGTCGAGATCCATGGACGCCGCCGGATGCTACCCGGTAGGCTCGAGCCCAGATTTCGACCTGATGTCGACCTCGAGGAGCGAGAGATGGCAGAGAGCGTGCAGGAGTTCTTCAAGGAACTGCCCGGCCGCGCAGACCAGTCGAAGACGGCCGGGATGAACAACTCGTATCTGTTCGACATCGAGGGCGCTGGCCAGTGGCTCGTCGCGGTCGAGGATGGAACGGTGAATGTCAGCGAGGGCGGAGGCGACGCCGACACGACGATCACGACGTCCGAGGAGACGATGATGGCCGTCGTCCGTGGCGAGCAGAATCCGACGACGGCATACATGACGGGGAAGCTGAAGATCAAGGGCGACATGGGCGCCGCGATGAAGCTGCAGAAGCTGTTCTGACAGGCGGCGTGCCAGGCCGATCTTGCCTGACCGCAGCCCCAGCATTAGCCCGGCTCGAGCTCAACGAGGACGGCGCCGCCCGCGACGCGCGCGCCTTCCTCGACGTGCACTGCCTTCACCTTCGCGCCGAACGGTGCGGCGATCGGCGTCTCCATCTTCATCGCTTCGAGGACGAGCAGGTGTTGCCGCGGCTCGACGAGATCGCCGGCTGCGACGAGTACCCGGATCACCGTCCCCGGCATCGGCGCGACGAGCGTGCTCTCGGTGCTCGCACCCACGTGCGCGTGAGCGGCGGCGTCGATGTCAGGCGCGGCGATCGGTGCGGCGGGCGGCAGGTTCAAGCGCCAGGCGCCGCGCCAGACCACGCTTGGCAGGCGCAGCGGGGGCTCGGAAAGGGGTGGATGCTCGGTCAGAAAGGCGGTCGTCGCCTGCCCGGAGCGGAGCACCGGGTGCATCACGAGCCAACGCAGGAAAGGAAGGTTCGTAGTGACGCCTTCGACGCGGGTCTCGGCCAGAGCGTCCGCCAGCCGCGAGAACGCCTCGTCCCGCGTCGGTCCGTGGGCGATCAGCTTCGCGATCATCGGGTCGTAGGCGATTCCGACCTCATCGCCCTCGGCGACTCCTGCGTCGACACGAACGCTACGCGGCAGCTGCAACCTCGAGACCGTGCCGGCCTGAGGCAGAAAGGTGCGTGGATCCTCGGCATAGAGGCGCACCTCGACCGCGTGACCCTGGGAGCGTCCGCTGCTGGACGATAGTGGCTCGCCCTGCGCCACCCGGATCTGCTCGCGCACGAGATCAAGCCCTGTCACGAGCTCCGTCACCGGGTGCTCGACCTGGATGCGCCCGTTCAGCTCGAGGAAGTAGAAGTCCCGGCCGTCGAGCATGAACTCGGCGGTGCCCGCGCCGACATAGCCAACGGCGCGGGCGAAGTCGACCGCGGCTCGGCCGATCGCTGCGCGCAGCTTAGGGTCGACGGCGGGGGAGGGCGACTCCTCGAGCACCTTCTGGTGGCGGCGCTGGACGGAGCAGTCGCGCTCCCCGAGCGACAGCACCCTGCCGTGGCTGTCGGCCAGCAGCTGGATCTCGACATGCCGAGGCCGCTCGACGTAGCGCTCGCAGAAGACGGTGCCGTCTCCGAACGCGGCTTCGGCCTCACGTGTGGCGGCGGCCAGCGCGTCCTCGAGCCCCGCGGGCTCGCGCACGACGCGCATCCCACGTCCGCCCCCGCCGGCTGCGGCCTTCACGATGAGTGGGTACCCGATCTCGCTCGCGTCGCCAGTCGGGACGATCGGCACGCGGGCGGCAGACGCCACGCGCTTGGCGGCGAGCTTGTCGCCGCCGAGCCGGAGTGCCTCGGCCGGCGGGCCGATCCAGACGAGGCCGGCGTCCACCACAGCCTCGGCGAAGTCGGCGTTCTCGGCAAGGAAGCCATAGCCGGGGTGGACGGCGTCGGCCCCGCTCTCCCGAGCCGCGCGCACGTGTTCCTGGGGGTCGAGATAGCTCGTGATCGGGACGGTCTCGCCCGCAGAGCGCACGTGGAGCGACTCGACGTCGTCGGGCGCGGCAACGGCGACAGTGTCGATCCCGAGCTCGCGGCACGTCCGGAAGACGCGCACGGCGATCTCGCCCCTGTTGGCGACGAGGAGGTTGCGGATCACCCCCCGATCGTAGAGGGCGGTGCTAGCCTCCTCCGCCTGATGCGGCGTAGCCTCCTCATCTGTGCGCTCGTTCTCGCGAGCGCCGTGCCTGCGGGTGCCGGAACGCTTTTCGTGATCGATGGCCGCGGCTGGGGCCACGGCATCGGCATGAGCCAGTACGGCGCGAGAGGGTTTGCTCACGCGGGGTGGCGGTACCCGCGGATCCTCGCCCACTATTACCGCGGCACCGACCTGCGGACGCTGCCCGGCCGGCAGGTTCGCGTCCTGCTGCTCGAGGGACGCGCGAGCGTCATCATCGGCTCGTCGAAGCCATTCCGCCTCGTCGACGCTCGAGGGCGCAAGCGGACGCTGAAACCCGGTAGTCGCAGGTTCGTCGTGGCCAGGCGCAAGGGGCTCGTCTTCCCGCTCCGGCTGGTGCCCGGGGCCTCGCCCTTGCGGCTCGACGGCAAGGCGTACCGCGGCACGCTCAAGGTGCACCGGGTGGGCGGCGGTCTCACCGTCGTCAACCGGCTCCCGCTCGACCGCTATCTCCGCGGCGTTGTCCCGTGGGAGATGCCGTACGAATGGCATCCGGAGGCGCTGAAGGCCCAGGCCGTCGTTGCGCGCTCCTACGCCCTCGCCACGCTCAAGCCGGGAACCCACTTCGACGCCTGGTCGGACACTCGGAGCCAGGTCTATGGCGGGATCGCAGCAGAAAAGGTGTCGACCAACAGGGCGATCGCCGCGAGCAGGGGGCGCGTGCTCATGTGGCAGGGACGCGTGGCAACCACGTTCTACCACTCGACGTCAGGCGGCCGGACGGCTGCGGTTGCCGATGTGTGGCCGAAGGCGACGCCGCAGCCCTATCTCACGTCGGTGCCGGATCCGTTCGACCGGCTCTCGAAGCACCATCGCTGGGAACCCCTGGTGCTGACGCCGGAGGACGTCGCGCAGAGGCTCAGGGCGAGCGGTGTCCGCGACCTGCTCGTCGCGAGAACTCCCTCGGGCCGCGCGGCAGCTGTCTCCCTGAAGGCACGTCACGGCTTTCGCACGATCCTCGCCCAGGACTTCCGTCGCGAGCTCGGGCTGCGCTCGACGTGGTTTGCCGTGCGCGTGCTCAACCTCGATCCGCGGCCGCAGAAAGCTGCGGTGAAGGGGACGCTGAAGCTGAGGGGCTTCGTCCGCGGACTCCCCAAAGTGCGACTCGAGCAGCAGGTGAACGGCGGCACCTGGAAGGTCGTCGGCCGGGTGCGACCGCTCCAGAACGGTCGCTTCACGATGCGGGTGAAGCCAAGGCGGACGACGAGCTACCGGCTCGCGACGCGGCAGGCCGCGGGAGCCACCATTACCGTTACTGCCCGCTAGGCGGACGCTCGACGCTCCAAGTCGGCCGCCGGCGCTCGAGGAACGCGCGCAGACCCTCCTGCCCCTCCTCGCTCGTCCGTCGTTCGGCGATCCGCCGCGCCGTGTCGGGTCCATCAGGGCGATCCAGCACGAGCCGCTTGGCGTGACGGGTCGCACGAGGTCCGGCGCTACCGAGCTCGGCGAGGATGTGGTCAAGGGCGCCGTCGAGATCCTCCGCGACCTCGTGCACGAGTCCGATGCGCAACGCAGTGTCGGCGTCGAAGCGCTCGCCGGTGACGAAGAGGCGACGTGCCCAGCTCGGACCGATCTTGGCCAGAGCGAAGGGTGAGATGACGGCCGGGATGATTCCAAGCTTCACCTCCGAGAAGGCGAACACGGCCGCGGCCTGCGCCAGCGCGATGTCTGCGCAGGCGACAAGACCCGCGCCTCCGCCGAGCGCGTGACCCTGGACTCGTGCGATCACGGGCGCTGGGCAGCGGTCGATCGCCTCGAGCATGCCGCGGAGCGCGTTCGCGTCGGCAACGTTCCGGTCGTAGTCGAGGTCGACCGAGGCGCGCATCCACCCGACGTCGGCTCCCGCGCAGAAGCTCGGGCCGTCGCCGGCGAGGACGACGGCGCGCGACCTGCCGACGTCGACGAACGCCTCCGCCAGTTCCGCGATCAGCCCGGCATCGAAGGCGTTTCGCGTCTCCGCGCGTGCGAGCGTGATCCGGAGAACGCCGTCGTCACGCTCGACTCGAAGCGCACTCATGAGTGTGCAGCTTAGAGTCGCAGCATGCTCGGGGGGACATCGGCCGCGGCACCTCCGCCGCTCGCGGAGCTGAGGGCCTGGCTCGAATCGTCGTAGCCGGCGCCGGGGCCATCGGGGCGTCGATCGCGTACCATCTCGCACTCGCCGGGGCCGACGACGTCGTGCTGGCGGACGTGGGGGTGATCGCCGGCGGTGCCACCGGGAAGGCGATGGGCGGCGTCCGCCAGCAGTTCACGACCGAGGCGGAGGTGCGGCTCGCACAGGCGAGCGTGCAGCTCTTCCGTGAGCTCGGCCCGCCGCTCTTCGAGGCCGTCGGCTACCTCTTCCTCGCGACGACGGTGGGCGGCGTCGCCGAGCTCGAGCAGCGACGGCTCGTCCAGGCTGACTTGGGCGTGCCGGTCGAGCACGTCGACCCCGCCTGCATCCGCGGCCTGCACGTAGACGACGTCCTGAGCGCAGTCATCTGCCGCGCGGACGGGATCGCGGACCCCCCGGCCGTGACCCATGAGCTCGTGCGGCGGGCCGCCGGGCTCGGAGTGGAGGTGCGCGAGCGCACGGACGCGCTTCGACTACCCTCCGACATGCTCGTGATCGCGTGCGGTACGCACTCCCGCGCGATCGGGCTCGCCCTGGACGTCGACCTTCCCGTCCGCCCGCTCGTGCGTCAACTCGTCGACGTCGGCCCAGTACGCGACCTGCCGCTCGACCTGCCGATGACGGTCGAGGAGTCGGGCTTTCACTTCCGCCGGGTCGGCTCCGACCGGCTGCGGCTCGCGATGGGGGAGCTGGAGCCTCGGTGGGACGGTCCGGAGGAGCCGGATCCCGCGCTGACGACGGACTGGCGCCGCCGGTTGACCGCGCGCTACCCGCCCGCGGCCGGAGCGCCGGTGGTCTGCGCCTGGGCGGGCCTCTATGACATGACCCCGGACGCACACCCGGTCCTCGGCTTCGTCGGCGGAGGCGTCTATGCCGCGTGCGGGTTCTCGGGGCACGGCTTCATGCAGTCGCCGGCGGTCGGAGAGGCGGTCGCGGCGGAGCTGCTCGGCCTGACGCCGCCGTTCGACCTGTCCCCGTACCGTCTGGAGCGCTTCGACGAGGGCGTCCTCTTCCCGGAGACACTTGTTCTCTAGCCGGTCCGGGAGTTATTCGAACGCGAGTCCCAGTCGGGAGAGCTCCTCGTCGGCATAGCGCCCCTCGACTGTCGCTTCCAGGTCGAACTCCTCGATGAGATCCGGATCCTTGCCGATCAGCTCGCGCGCCCGGCTCGGCAGCTGCTGGTCCGCCGCCCGGCGGGACTCGAACAGGTAGAAGGCGCCCCACCGGCCTCCGGCTGCGTCGGAGATCCAGGCCTTGAAGCGCAGCCCCTCGATCTCCTCGAACGCTTCCACCGACTCGTCGCGCAGGTACCGCCGCAGCTCCTCGATCGTCGTCTTCGAGTCGGCGAGGCTCCACAGCACGATGCGAACGATCACGAGCCTCGCCCTACTCGCCGCGAAGCTTGTCGACGACGTACCGGGCGTACCAGGCCGGCCAGTCGGCATCCGGACGCCCAAGCCCCTCCTCGTACTCTGCGTGAGCCGCCTCGGCTTCCCGCAGCAACTCGGCGAGACGTTCCACCGACAAGTCCAAGGCCTCTCCTTTCACATCCGGAAGATGCCGAACGTGCTCTCGGGAATCGGAGCGTTGAGCGCAGCCGAGATCCCCAGCGCCAGCACCCGCCTGGTGTCGAGCGGGTCGATGATCCCGTCGTCCCAGAGACGAGCCGTCGAGTGGTACGGATTTCCCTCCGCCTCGTACTTCGCCCGGATCTCGTCGGGATCAGCGTCGCCGACCATCGAGAGTACGGTTGCCGCCTGCTCGCCCCCCATCACGGAGATACGGGCGTTCGGCCACATCCACAGTTGCCGCGGCTCGTATGCACGACCGCACATCGCGTAGTTGCCCGCTCCGAACGAGCCCCCCGTGACGACGGTGAACTTGGGCACGTCGGCACAGGCGACCGCCATTACGAGCTTCGCACCGTCACGGGCGATGCCGCCCGCCTCGTATTCCTTGCCGACCATGAAGCCGGTGATGTTCTGGAGGAAGACGAGCGGAACGCGGCGCTTGCACGCGAGCTCGATGAAGTGCGCCCCCTTCTGCGCCGACTCGGCGAAGAGCACCCCTCTGTTGGCGAGGATCGCGACGGGGTAACCCTCGATCCGCGCGAACCCGCAGACGAGCGTCTCGCCGTACAGCGCCTTGAACTCGGCGAAGCGGCTTCCGTCGACGAGCCGCGCGATCACCTCCCGGGCGTCGAGCTCGTGCTTGAAGTCCTCCGGGACGAGTCCGTACAGCTCGAGCGGGTCGAGGGCAGGCAGCTCCGGCGGCGCCAGCTCCCAGGGAAGCTCCTTTCGCCGGTGCAAGTTGCGGACGATCTGCCTCGCAAGCGCGAGCGCGTGCTCGTCGGAGGTTGCGTAGTGGTCGGCGACGCCCGAGCGGCGGGTATGGACGTCGGCACCGCCGAGCTCTTCGGCGGTCACGTCCTGTCCCGTCGCGGCCTTCACGAGCGGTGGGCCGCCGATGAAGATCGTGCCCGTCCCTCGAACGATGATCGTCTCGTCGCACATGGCCGGCACGTAGGCCCCGCCTGCGGTGCAGGAGCCCATCACGACGGCGATCTGGGGAATACCCGCGGCGGACATGCGAGCCTGGTTGAAGAAGATCCGGCCGAAGTGCTCGCGGTCGGGGAAGACTTCGTCCTGCAACGGCAGGAATGCACCCCCTGAGTCGACGAGGTAGAGGCACGGCAGGCGGTTCTGCCGTGCGACCTCCTGTGCGCGAAGGTGCTTCTTCACGGTCAGCGGGAAGTACGAGCCGCCCTTCACGGTCGCGTCGTTGGCGACGAGGACGCACTCCTGACCCTCGACGACGCCGATGCCGGTCACGATTCCCGCCGACGGCGCCGCGTTGTCGTAGATGCCCCAGGCCGCCAGGGCATTCAGCTCGAGGAAGGCCGAGCCGGGGTCGACGAGCCTGTCGATCCGCTCGCGGGCGGGGAGCTTGCCGCGCGAGCGGTGCCGCTCGAGCGCTCGCTCGCCACCGCCAGCGGCCACCTCGGCCGAGCGCTCCCGCAGCTCCCCGACGAGGCGCTCCAGCCGCTGCGACCGGCTCTCGAAGGTCTCGTCACGCTCCACCTGCGAGGTCAGGAGAGCCACGCGGTGGAGCGTAGCGATACCGTCGGCCCGTGCTGTGCTTCGTCCACGGGCTCGGCGTCGGCCAGGCGTATTTCGATCCGCTCGCGCGCGAGCTCGGGGGTCTGCAGCTGCGGCCCGACCTGCGGGAGCAACTACCGATCCCAGAGCTGGCGTTGAAGCTCGAGGAGCAACTCGCCGCACCCGCACTCCTGGTCGCGAACTCGATGGGCTGTCAGGTCGCCTGCGAGCTGGCTCTGCGCAGGCCGGAGCTCGTGCAGGCACTCGCTCTCATCGGCCCAACCGTCGACCCGGGCGCCCGGAGCTTCCTCCGCTACGGTCTTCGCCTCGTGGTCGACGGCTGGTTCGAGCCTCCGAAGCTCACCGGCATCGTGATTCGCGACTACCTGCACCGGGGGCCTGCCGCCCTCGTTCGACAGGCGCGCTACGCGCTCGCCGACGCCGTCGAGGAGCGGCTGCCCGCGATCGAGGTTCCGGCCATCGTCCTCCGCGGCGCCCACGACCCGTTGTGCCCGGCACCCTGGGCGCAGCAGGCTGCTCTCCTCCTGCGCACCCGGCTCGTCACGATCCCCGGCGGAGGGCACGCGGTGCACTACTCGCACCCGAAGGCGGTGGCGGAGGAGATCAGACGCCTGGCTCGCCTCGCAGAAACTGGAGCAACTCGCGGCTGAACGCCTCTGGTCGGTCGGACATCGGCACGTGCCCGGCGCCTTCGACGATGCGGATGCTCGCGTGCGGCACGGCACGGGCGATCTCCTCGGCGTCGCGGCGTGGCACGAGCGGGTCGTTCTCTCCGAGCAGCACGAGCACCGGCGCCTCCACGGAGGCGAGGTCGCTCCGGATGTCGGCCGTGAGCAGTGCGAACGCGGCCGAGGTGATCGTGACAGGCCCCGACCGCGCTGCATCGCGCACGAGCAGCGCCAGGAAGCTGGGTCGCGACGCTAGCAGCGCTCGCAGGAGCGGGCCGGTGGCTGCGAACGGCGTGCGCCCGGGAATGCCCGTCGGCGCGACGAGCACCAGCCGCCTCACGGCCTGAGGGTGGCGCGCGGCGAGACGGGCACACAGGAGGGCCCCGAGCGAATGGCCCACGACATCGGCAGGCCCGATCGCAGCAGCTTGAGCCCAGCGTGCGAGCCAGTCGAGCGCCGAGTCGAGGTCGAAGCGCTTCACGCCGGGGATGCGGCCGAAGCCGGGCAGGTCGAGGAGGTGTACGTGGTGCTCTCGCGCGAGCGCGGGCAGCACGGGGCGCCACCAGCGCCAGGAGCCGGCGAGCCCGTGGACGAGCACGAGCGGCGGGCCTGAACCGATGCTGCGCCAGCGAACCGGTACCGCGTCGACGGACACGATTCGTTGCTTGGGCCGCATTCGCGGGACTGTAAAGCCGGACTCAACCCCACACGCGCCGGATCGAACTCGGCTCTGGTAGGAAACGTGCCGTGGAGTGGCACGAAGCGGTAGCGATCGCGGCGCGGGCACACAGGCATCAGCGCGACCGCAGCGACATCTTCGAGCTCGCGCATGCGGTGCAGGTCGCCTCCGCGCTCGGTGACGGCGCGTCCGCCGACGAGCTCGCAGCAGCCGTGCTCCATGACGTGCTCGAGGACACCTCGTGGACGGCGGACGACCTGCGCCAGGCGGGCGTTCCAGCCGTCGTCGTCTCGGCGGTCGAGCACGTGACGCGGATCGAGAAGCCGGAGCAGGAGACCTACCGGGCCTTCATCGACCGAACAGCGGGGGCGAACGGGGATGCGGGGCGGATCGCACGCCGGGTGAAGCTCGCGGACTTGCTCACGAACATCGAGCGGATCCGGACGCTGCCCGCCGAGGCCGAAGGGATGCGCCAGAAGCGCTACCTGCCTGCGGTGGAGACGATCCGGAGCGCGATGCGAGACCGGGACGAGCTGTAGAAGCTTCTCTAGCGAACGAAGAACGGCCTGCTCACGCGCAGGCTCGTCCGCTTGGCGTTCATGCTCGCCGCCAACCGCACCGCGTAGACGTAGCGGCCCGGCCGGAGCCGCTGCGACGGGAAGCGCAGGCGCGGCTTCCAGCCTGCGCGGATCAGCCCGTCGGCGGTCAGGATCGCCCGCTCCGCCCGGCGCGACGTGAGCCGGCGGATCGTCTTCTCCGCGGCGGGGAGCCGGAAGATGGCGGCCGTATAGGTCGCTTCCTCGGCCGCTGAGACGCTGAACCCCCAGTCGCGCCGCACGCGAGGCATCCGGCGGACTGCTCCGAACACCGCCTTCGCTCCCACGACGCCGCTCACGTGCCGCCAGGTCAGAACCTTTCCCGTGCAGCCCCTGCGGGCGCGGGCGATGCTCCGCCGAACCGTCTCGTACGCGGAACGCGCGCTGCCGTCCGCACGGAGGAGGCCCGACTGGAAGCGCTCGAGGTCCGGGTCGTCCTGCAGGTGCAAGAGGTAGAGCCCGGAGATGCTGCTATCGCAGCTGGCGAGCTCGATCAGCTTCGCGTAGTTGGCGGCCTGGGCCGCGTCGCTCGTGGCAGTTGCCGTCTCGCGGCCGAAGTAGGCCGCTCGGGAGCTGTCGGGCACCTTCGCTTGCCAGCCGATCTCGTCGATGCGGAGCTTCAGACCCTGCTCCACGGTCGGCTGGCCCGTTCCCGCGAACGCATCCCAGAGAGCCTGCTTGACGCGCGCGAGGTTGACGAGCCCAGTCCGCGGCCACCTGTCGCCGACGAGGGCGGAGTCGCCGTCCGAACGCGGATAGGGATGCAGGCCGAGCTCGTCCATCAGCGGTGTGCGGCGGCCGCTGGCCCGGTAGGCCGCCCCGAGGTCGCGCAGGAAGCGGACGGGGGAGGTGGAGGCGTTCGAGCGTGCGAAGGGGAGATCGTTGCCTCGGCCCGAGAGGCCGAGCCCGATCACCCGGATCGCGGGATTGACGCGCTTCAGCCCGTCGTACGAGCGCGCGAGCAGCTCGACGTAGCTCGCGGCGGCTGCTCCGCGACCGGTCGGAGCGAACTGGGGCTGCCAGAACCGCGGCTGGTTCGGCTCGTTGCCCACCACGTAGTCCCGCACCTGGGGGTACGTGCGTGCGAGCAACTCGAGAAAGGCGGCGAACTCATCGGCCGCTCCCGGCGAGGCGGTCAGCGCTGTGGGGTTGAGGGCGTAAACGTGAAAGACCACCTTCACGCCCTGCGCCCGCGCGGCGGGCAGCGCCCGATCGAGGAAGGATTTCTCGACGATGGTGCGCGGCCGGTCCGGGTTCCAGTCGACCCGGATCCGGTTCTCCGTCATCCCGAGGCCGCGGAGCTGGCGGTAGAAGGAAGCGGGATTCTCGGCGTACTTGCCCGCATCGTCGGCGATGCCAAAGCGCGCCGCGTGCGCGGCCGGCGCAGCGAGCAGCATTGTCAGTGTGAGCGCAACTCCGATGAAGGCGCGCTGCATGGGTTTCCTCGGTCGTCTCAGAACTGCGCCTCCCGAAGTGGGGCAGTATGGCAGCAATCGAGCCGATCCAGATGAATCCGGGGATCTAGTCTGCGCCGGATCGAGGATCGGTCGACCGTCGGCACGACGAGGAGCGGTTCTGCGAGGGTCGTCTCGCAGCCGGCACGCATCAATCACCGCAGGCCGCCAGCACGAGCACGAACACGTACACGAACACGTGGGCGGCTACCACACGTGCCTGGCGCCTCGGCGGCACGAGCCAGGTCTTGACACGCATGGTTCGGCGTCAGTCCCTTCCGGGTCAGGATCGTTCGGCTGCCAGGTCGCGTCGGGGTGTATCCCGTTGCCCGTACGCTCCGGTGGGTGAAGACCCGGCCGGAGGAGCTCGACGAAGGCGATCTCCTGCAAGCTCTCGCCGAAAGTTGGGGACTCGAGGTCGAGGTTGCCGAGTACGCTGAAGTGGGGTTCGGCAGCCATCATTGGTTCGTGAACGACACGGGTGGAACTCGCCGGTTCGTCACCGTGGACGACCTCGATCACACGCCCTGGCTCGGCGACACGCGTGAGGCGGCATTTGCTTCTTTGAGGCGGGCGTTCGATACCGCTGTGGCCCTTCGCGAGGATGGCCTCAGCTTCGTCGTCGCTCCGATCCCGACGAGTCGCGGCGAGACGGTGCGGCGGATCGGCTCGCGCTACACGGTCTCTCTGTTCCCGGTCGTCGATGGGCACGGCGGGCAGTTCGGCCGCTATAGCTCCGCCGACGAGCGCGCCGCAGTCGTGGCGATGCTGGCTCGACTCCATGCAGCTACCGCTGCGGCCGGCGGCGTTGTCCGAACGGCCGAGATCTGTGTGCAGGGTCGCCGGCAGCTTGAAGAAGCCCTGCGCGAGGTTCATACGGCGTGGGCTGGCGGGCCCTTGTCCGATCCCGCGCGGCGCATTCTCGCCGCTCACGCGTCCGATGTCGCCGCGCTGCTCGCTGCAGGAGTGCGTCTGGGTGCAGAGGTAGCGGCACGCAGCACCAACTGGGTCGTTACCCACGGCGAGCCGCATCCCGGCAACGTCATGCGCTCGGGCGAGAACCTCCTGCTCGTCGACTGGGACACGGTGGCACTCGCCCCGCCCGAACGTGATCTCTGGCTGGTGGTCGGCGACGGGCGAGCCGAAGTGGACTCGTACACGGCCGCGACCGGTCATTCCGTGGACGCGAACGCGATCGCGTTCTTCGGGCTTGCATGGGAGCTCGCCGACCTGGCGGCCTTCATCGACCTCTTGCGCTCGTCGCCTCGCCCAACAGAGGAGACGGAGGTGGCCTACCGGGCGCTGACGCACTGCGCGACGATCCGCGAGCGGTGGGGGTCACTCCTCGGATAGAGACATCAGGCACGCGGTCGCATCACTTTCCTCCTCACCCAACAGCGCATCTACCTCGGCAAGCTCCTCGTCCACGACGGATCGCGTGGCGAGGCAGTTTTACGAGTTCCTTACTTGCTGGGCGAGTAAGCGCTCCTCCGCCGGGTACTCCTCTACTCAGGTGGGCGCGACGGAGTGGGGGGCGTCAATGCGGCAATTGGGTCGAAGAGGCGTTCTCCGGCGCGCCCACCTGCTTAACCGGGGTCGAGGGAACCAGTGTCGGCGGTTGGGCATAGCGCGCCCCACGTAACTACTGCACGGGCTCGGCGCACGCTGCCGTTTGTCGCCGAGACGTCACGAGCAGTTCGCGGTGGCGAATTCGAACATCGTGACCGCCCGTCCACTCGCGGCGCTACCTTCGGCTCATGTTGCGCACACTTGCGGCGACCTTCGCCTCGCCGTGACTGCTGAGACGAGCCTCCGCGAGATCACCGGGGAAACGGTGCGGCTGATCACAGCCCTCGACGTAGCCGCCGGGCAGCAGGGCCTCGTCACTGCCAACAGCGTGTCGATTGCGGAGGCGTACTTTGAGCCCAACGCGTGGTTTCGAGCGATCTACTGGGGCGACGAGCCTGCAGGCTTCGTGATGATTTGGCGCGACCCACAGGAGCGGGTGTTCTACATCTGGCGGTTCATGGTCGACGCGCGCTTTCAACGGCAAGGCATCGGTCGTCGCGCACTCGAGCTCCTGTTGGCTGAAGCGCGTGCGGACGGCGTCCCCGAGGTGAAGCTGTCCGTCGTACCCGGTGAGCGCGGGGCTACGGCCTTCTATGAGAGGTTCGGTTTCACGGCGACAGGAGTCGAGCACGACGGTCAGGCCGAGATGCGGCTTCCGCTCGACTAGACGCGCTGCCGATAAGGGATGCTGTCCGCTTGGCCCAAGGGCCAAGGAGGTCCCAAGACACATGACAGCTCATCGTTGTACTGTCGTAGGCCCCAAGTGACAGGAGGCCGGCGGTGTCATCGACAGGTGCGGTAACACGGGATGACCAATCTCTGACTCGAATCGCGATCGGGCTCGCAGCCGCCACGGTCGTTGCATGGGTTGTCCTGGCGGCGTTGGATCACGATGGAGCCGGATGGATCCTCCTGCCGGTCCTGGGGCTCGCTGCGGCGCTGGCCGCATGGCGAGCAGGGGGCACTTCGCCGAAGCAGAACATGCGCGCCTTCGTGGCGTTCGTCATCGGCGTGGTGGCCATCCTCGTCTTCGTGGCGTTCGTGATCGCGGACGCCTAGAGCCACCGACGCACGGCTGGCTTCGCGCAGATCGACCCGAACTACTCGGGGCTCGATCTCGTGGCTGTACAGCGTCTCGCCGGGCACAAGGATGCCACGACCACTCTCCGCATCTACGCGCACGCATGGGAGCGCGCGCAGCGCTCGCAGGACATCCGGGCGAAGATGGCGCGGGCGGGCTCCGTGCTGAGAGCGGTGGCGTCGTGAACTTACCTACGGCTGACCTGGAGAGGCTCTCTGAGCCTCGATCCCACATAGATACAGGGGCGACAGGGCTCGAACCTGCGACCTACGGTTTTGGAGACCGCCGCTCTTACGCTCTGAAACCGCATAGACAAGCCGTTTTTCGCTCTCTGGCGCCCGTCTCGCGCCAGTGCTCGCGCCAGTCAGGCTGTCAGCGCCGAGCTTTTACGAGGCGGCCGAGCAAGATTCTACGGCGGTAGAAACCTTGGGGTCGTAGACGGCGGTGCGCGCCAAAGGCGAGCGCGAAGGCCCCAGTTGGCAGCGCTAGGTAAGACGCCGGCCAGGGACATCTAAGAGGGCTTTACGAAACGATTGGCGAAACGCGCTGGCGCTTAGCGCTTGATGGTGTTGTGGACCTCAAACACCTCCGGCTCGCCCGCGATCTGTATCCCCGCGTCTGCCAGCAGCGGCATGAGGTGCTTGGTGAAGGCCTCCCACTGCTCGCGCGAATCCCAGATCTCGCTCACCCGTATGTCACTAGGCGGGCCGAAGGCGACGTGGTAGTCCATTCCGTCGGGCGGCCAGTTGCCGGACTCTGTAAGGCGGCGCAACACTTCCTCGTACTGCTCGGTGGTAGTTCCACTTGGCGGAAAGCGGACAACGATGCTCATGGTCGATCCTCCATGCTCGGGATTTGACCGACCTTATCCGGTGTCGTCGCGCGGAGCTCCCCGTATCGCTGAAAGAAGCGCGACCTACGCAGCGAGCGGAACGGCTCTCGCCCTCGCGAGCGCGAGGCCAAGGCGGGCGAGCATCGTCAGGTCGGCGTGCAACTGCACCTTCACCGTGGGAGCGGCATGGTTAGACGCCTACAGCGTTTCGCCAATCCCTCCTAGTAGGAGGGGTTGGCGAGATCCCGGCTGTGCTCGAGCGGCATTCCGCCAAGCCCTCCTACCCGACCGCCTGGATCGCGAAGACCGCGCCGACGAGGACGAGGACGACGCCGAGCGCGATCCGGAGCAGATGCTCGTCGATCTTCCCCGTGGCGCCGGCGCCGAGCCAGCCTCCCGGGAGCGCGCCTGCGAGTCCGGCGGCGAGGATCGCCCAGTCGACGTCGACGACGGCAGCCTGCGCCGCGAAGCCGGCGACGCCGAGGAGGAAGCCGACGACGAGATTCGTGCCCGCCGCGCGACGGACATCGAGCCCGACGCCGCG
>Ga0136613_10000233_pt1 | contig 23889 bp, 21 predicted proteins | sample AntDrymUQ2722106_2_FD_106649 | JGI IMG/M metagenome (GOLD analysis project Ga0136613, IMG submission 106649) | Polar desert sand microbial communities from Dry Valleys, Antarctica - metaG UQ272 (21.06) | ecosystem: Environmental > Terrestrial > Soil > Desert | place: Antarctica: Dry Valley... | reverse complement strand
GTGGCGGCAGCTCCACGCCCTGCTCCGTCGTGCGCGGGCCGTCGCCGCGGCCGCGCGCCTCCTCGAGCGCCTGCCAGACGCGTAACGGCGTCAGCGGCATGTCGATGTACGTGATGCCCTCGTGGCGCAGCGCGTCGATGACGGCGTTGACGACCGCCGGCGTGGCGGCGATCGTGCCCGCCTCGCCGATGCCCTTGACGCCGAGCGAGTTCGACGGCGACGGGGTGACCGTGCGGTCGGTCTCGAACACCGGCAGCTCCCCGGCCGTCGGCAGCGCGTAGTCGACGAACGTGCCGGTGACGAGCAGCTAGCCGCCGGCCTGGGGCGCGTAGCCCAGCAGCTCGCGGTGGCACGCCGCGAGCTCCGCGTAGGATCGGTGCAGATCCGACCGGGCGCCCTCGAGGAACTCCGCGGGCGCCGGTTCGGGCTCCCAGCGGCCCTTGATCGGCTCGGTCGCCTCGAGCGCCTGCAGCTCCTGCGACGCCGTTCGCAGCCGCTCGTGGGCACGGCGAAGGCGCTTGCGTTCGTCCTCCGACAGATCCTCGGGCGTACGCGGCTCGGTCATGAGGCGCCCATCATGCCAGTCAGCGCACAGGCGTCCGGGCGGACTCGAGGACGACGCGCCCGTCGAGCTTGGCGACCACGTGCAGCGCGATCATCGTCACGTCGTCCAGCGTGGCGGCGTCAGGGCCGACGAGCGTGCCGATGACGTGCTCGCAGAGCACGTCGACGTCGGCACCCGCGTTGGCCGCATCCGCCGCGTCGCGTAGCCGGTCGAGTCCGATGTCGAGTACCTCGGTCGGCCTCTCGATCAGTCCATCCGTGTACAGCAGCAGCGTCCATCCGGGCTCGAGCTGAAGCGTGCGCTGCCCGTAGGACGGCGCCTCCATGACGCCCATCGGTGGCGCCGGAACGTCCTCGAGGTAGCGTGCGGCGCCGTCGGGCCCGACGAGCAGCGGCGGCGGATGGCCGGCGTTCGTGTAGCGCAGGTTGCCGGTCGCCGGTTCGAAGACCGCGAGCACGACGGTCGTCAGGATGCAGTCACCGAGCCCGAGGGCGAAGCGGTTCAGACGCTCGGCCATCGCAGCGCTGTCATCGGCCTGCATGAGGATCGCGCGCAGCGCGCTGCGCATCTGGCCCATCGTCGCTGCGGCCTCGATACCGCGGCCGACGACATCGCCGATCACGACCGCCACGCGACCGTCGGGCATCGCGATCGCGTCGTACCAGTCGCCGCCGACGGTCGCACCGTTGCCGCCGGGCAGGTAACGCGCGGCCAGCGCCACGCCGGGAATGGCCGGCAGCACATCGGGCAGCAGCGAGCGCTGTAGCTCCTGCGCGATCCGGCGCTCGCGGTCGTACAGGCGCGTGCGCGCGATCGCGAGGCTCGCCCGGTCGGCGACGAGGCGCAGCAGATCGACGGTCTCCGCGTCGAACTCGCGCCGCGTGAGCGTGGCGACGTGCAGGCTGCCGATGATCTGCCCGTCGGCGACGAGCGGTACCGCCAGCAGCGAGCTGACCGCGGGGCCCAGCGAGCTCGAGTCGATTCCTGCGGCGGGTACGTCGAGGATGGTCACCGGCCCGCGCTCGGCCGCGACGCGCATGACGACGTCGTCGACCTGAGCTCCCGCATCGCGCTGCACGACGGTCGCAACGCCGCCGGCGGCCCGGGCCACGACGCGCTCCTCCCCGTCGCTGAGGACGACGGCGGCGCGGTCGGCGTCGAGCGCCTCCAGCAGCCGGTCCAGCAGCGCGCGCAGGAACCCTTCGAGGTCCTCGGCGCCGAGCGCCGCGACGGCGATCGACTGCATCAGCGCCAGGCGCTCGGAGGCTGCCTCGGCCTGCGCGCGCTCGGATTGCGCGCGGGTGAGCTGCTCGCGATCGCGCTCGGCCCGGCGTCGCTCGCGAAGGTCCTGGACGTGGAGGATCAGATCCGCCGTCGAACCCTCACCCGGCGTCGCCAGCGAGACGCTCACGAGCACCGGGATCGATGTGCCGGCGGGACCGGACAGGCGGCGCTCGATCTCGTAGCGAGCGACACGGCCGGCCATCAGATCCTCGCGCTGGGCGGCGTCGATGCCGGCATCCGCGCGCGCCCCGAGCTCGTCGAGCGTGCTCCCGACGAGAGCGTCCGGCTCGCGGCCGACCGTCTGACACAAGGCCCGGTTGACGCGGCGCAGCCGCCCTGCGCCATCCGCCCGAGCCATGCCGATCGGGGCCTCTTCGAACATCGCGCGCAGGAGCTCCTCGCGCTCGGCCAGCGCGTGGCCGCGCTCGTAGCTCGCGACGAACACCTCGACCTTCGACCGCAGCACGACGGGATCGAGCGGCTTGAACAGGTAGTCGACGGCACCCGCCTCGTAGCCGCGGAAGACGTGGTGGGGCTCCTTGCTGATCGCCGTGACGAAGATGATCGGCACCGAGCGCGTTCGCTCGCGAGCGCGGATCAGCTCGGCGGTCTGAAAGCCATCGAGGCCGGGCATCTGGACGTCGAGCAGGATCACCGCGAAGTCGTCCTTCAGCAGCGCCCTGAGTGCCTCGTCGCCGGAGCGCGCGCTGACGAGGCGACAGCCGGTCGGCGCCAGAACGGCCTGCAGCGCGAGCAGGTTCTCGTCGCGATCGTCGACGAGCAGGACCGCGCTGTCTCTCATGACGGCGCCTCCTCGCCTGCCGCGACGAGATCGACGAGCAGCCGGCCGATGCTGTCACCGAGGGGTTGCAGATCGACCTCCTGCAGGTGCAGGCGGTCGACCCCAAGGCGCTCGCGCGCCTCTTGGGTCGCTTGCGCTCAGCGGGACAGCCATACGCGCATCAGCGAGATGAGCTGCTCGATGTCGACCGGCTTGGTGATGTAGTCCGAGGCGCCGGCGGCGATCGACTTCTCGCGGTCTCCCTTCATCGCCTTGGCCGTCAGCGCGATCACCGGCAGGTCGGCGAAGCGCTGGTCGGCACGCAGCGCGCGCGTCGTCTCGTGGCCATCCATCTCGGGCATCATCACGTCCATCAGCACGAGGTCGACGCCCGGATCGGCGTGCAGCGACTCGATCGCCTCGAGACCGTTCTCGGCGAAGCGCACGGTCATGCCACGTGTCTCGAGCGCGCTCGTCAGCGCGAACACGTTGCGCACGTCATCGTCGGCGATCAGCACGCGCTTGCCCACCAGCACCGAGTCGGAGGCGTGCAGCTGCTCGAGCATGCGCCGGCTCTCGGCCGGCAGCGCGCTCTGCGGACGATGCAGGAACAGCGCCGTGTCGCTGAGCAGCCGCTCGGGCGAGCCGGCGTCCGTGACGATGATCGAGTCGGCGTAGCGGCGCAGCTTCGTCTCGTCGCGGCCGGTGAACTCCTTGCCGGTGTGAAGGATCACCGGCACGTCGCGGTGGCGCTCGTCCTCCTTGAGCTGTTCGAGCAATGCGTAGCCCGTCATCTTCGGCAGCTTGAGGTCGAGCACGACGCAGTCGAAGCTGTGCTGCCCAAGCGCGGCGAGTGCCTCCTCGCTGGACCCGACGGCCGTCACCTCGACGTCCTCACCGGCACCCACGAGCTCTGAGACGCTCATCCGCTCGGCCTCGTCGTCGTCGACGACGAGCAGCCGGCGGACGGGACGGTCCAGGAACGCGGCCGCCGCCACGAACGCGCCGGCCAGCGCCTCGCTGTCTGCGGGCCGCCGCAGAAAGCCGGCGGCGCCGGCGCTGAGCGCGCCGTGACGCTCGCTCGAGTCGGCGATCACGTACGCCGGCACGTGACGTACGCGCGGATGATGCTTGAGCTGGTCCAGGACGCCGGCACCGCCGCGCACCGGCACGGACAGCACGATGACGTCGGGCAGGAGCTCGTGGGCGAGCGCTAGCCCGATGTCGCCGCGCGGGGCGACGACGGCGCGGAACCCGTGCGCGTGCGCCTCGTCGAGCGCACGCGTGGCGGACTCGGGGTCGTCGTCGATGACGAGCGCGACGCGGTCGCCGTCCATCAGCAGTCCGCGGTCGTCGGGCGGGGCGAGCGGCTCATCCCCGTCCTGCGCCGGCGCGGGCAGCTCGAGCGGCGCGACCGGCTCGGCGAGCCCGCCCTCGTCCTCGTGCGCCGGCGGCGGTTCGACATAGGTCGGCAGCAGCAGTTCGAAGGCGCTGCCGCTGCCGGGCGTGCTGCGCACGCGCATCTCGCCGCCGAGCATGCGCGCGATCTCGCGACTGATCGAGAGGCCGAGCCCGGTCCCGCCGAAACGCCGGCTCGTCGTGCCGTCGGCCTGTTGGAAGGCCTCGAAGATCGGCCGCAGCTTGTCCTGGGCGATGCCGATGCCGGTGTCGCGCACGGTCAGGGAGATCGCGTAGGGGGTGCCGTCGGCGGCGCGCTCGCTGGTGCCGGCCAGCTCGAGCGCGACCTCGCCGGCTTCGGTGAACTTGAACGCGTTGGAGAGCAGATTGCGTAGCACCTGCTGTAGGCGCTGCTCGTCGGTGAAGATCGCCGGCGGCGCGCCGGGCGCGACCGTGACGTCGAGCTTGAGGCCCTTGTGCTCGGCCACCGAGGCGAAGGCGCGCTCGACGTACGCGCAGATCGCATCGAGCTCGATCTGCCCGGCGCTGATCTCCATCTTGCCGGCCTCGACCTTGGACAGGTCGAGGATGTCGGAGATCAGCGTCAGCAGGTCGGCGCCGGCGGTGTGGATCGTGGAGGCGAACTCGATCTGCTTGTCGGTGAGGTTCTGTTCGGGGTTCTCGGCCAGCAGCTTGCTGAGGATCAGCAGGCTGTTGAGCGGCGTGCGCAGCTCGTGGCTCATGTTGGCCAGGAACTCCGACTTGTAGCGCGAGCTCAGCGAGAGCTGGGCGGCCTTCTCCTCGAGGCTCTCGCGCGCCAGCTCGATCTCCGCATTCTGCACTTCGATTGCGCGGTTCTGCTGGCTGAGCAGCTCGGCCTTCTCCTGCAGCTCCTCGTTGGTCTGCTTGAGCTCCTCCTGCTGGCTCTGCAGCTCCTCGGACTGGGACTGCAGCTCCTCGGCGAGGCTCTGGGACTGCTCGAGCAGCTCCTCCGTGCGGCGGTTGGCGATGATCGCGTTGAGCACGACGCCGAGCGTCTCGGCGAGCTGCTCGAGGAACGCCTGGTCGACCTCGGAGAACGCGCGCAGGGACGCGAGCTCGACGACGGCCAGCACCTGCTCCTCGAAGAGGATCGGCATCACGATGATGTTCACGGGGTCGGATTCGCCCAGGCCCGACGCGACCTTGACGTAGTCCGTCGGCACGTCGGAGATGAGGATGCTCTTGCCCTCGAGCGCCGCCTGGCCGACGAGCGCCTCGCCGAGCTTGAAGCGGTTGGAGACCGTCTGGCGCTTCCTGTAGCCGTAGCTCGCGATCAGGCGCAGCTCGGGCTCGCCGCCGTCGCCGGACTCCGTCAGGAAGAACGCGCCGTGCTGGGCGCTCACGAGTGGCGAGATCTCGGACATGATCAGGCGCGAGACCGTCGCCAGGTCGCGCTGGCCCTGCATCAGGCCGGAGATCCGCGCGAGGTTCGTGTTCAGCCAGTCCTGCTCGGCGTTGCGCTGCGTCGTCTCGCGCAGGTTGGCGATCATCTGGTTGATCGTGTCCGACAGCTCCGCGACCTCGCCGCGGGCCTCGACGGAGATCTGGCGCGTGAGGTCGCCCTGCGTCACGGCGGTGGAGACATCCGCGATCGCGCGCACCTGGGTCGTCAGGTTGCCGGCGAGCTGGTTGACGTTCTCGGTCAGGCCGCGCCACGTTCCCGACACGCCCTCGACCTCGGCCTGCCCGCCGAGCTGGCCCTCCGTGCCGACCTCGCGCGCGACGCGCGTCACCTCGGCGGCGAACGACGACAGCTGATCGACCATCGTGTTCAGCGTCTTCTTCAGCTCGAGGATCTCGCCGCGCGCGTCGACGGTGATCTTCTGACTGAGATCGCCGTTGGCGACCGCGGTCGCGACCTGGGCGATGTTGCGCACCTGGTCGGTGAGGTTGCCGGCCATGAAGTTGACGTTCTCGGTCAGGTCGCGCCACGTCCCGCTGACGCCCTTGACCTCCGCCTGACCGCCAAGCTGGCCCTCCGTGCCGACCTCGCGCGCGACACGCGTCACCTCGGCCGCGAAGGACGACAGCTGATCGACCATCGTGTTGATCGTCTCGGACAGCTCGAGGATCTCGCCCCTGGCCTCGATGTCGATCTGCTTGGACAGGTCGCCGTTGGCGACCGCGGTCGTGACCTCGGCGATCGCGCGCACCTGGCTCGTGAGGTTGCCGGCCATCAGGTTGACGTTGTCGGTCAGCCCGCGCCACGTGCCCGACACGCCCTCGACCGTCGCCTGGCCGCCGAGCTTGCCCTCCGTGCCGACCTCGCGCGCGACGCGGGTGACCTCCGCCGCGAAGGCGTTGAGCTGGTCGACCATCGTGTTGATCGTGTCCTTCAGCTCGGCGATCTCGCCCTGCGCGCCCACGGTGATCTTCTTCGACAGGTCGCCGGTCGCAACCGCCGTCGTGACCTGCGCGATGTTGCGCACCTGATCGGTGAGGTTGGAGGCCAGCTGATTGACGGACTCGGTCAGGTCGCGCCAGGTGCCCGATACCCCGGCCACCTCGGCCTGGCCTCCGAGCTGGCCCTCCGTGCCGACCTCGCGCGCGACGCGGGTGACCTCGGCGGCGAACGACGAGAGCTGGTCGACCATCGTGTTGATGGTGTCCTTCAGCTCGGCGATCTCGCCCTGCGCGTCGACGTCGATCTTCTGGCTGAGGTCGCCGGTCGCAACGGCCGTCGTGACCTGCGCGATGTTGCGCACCTGATCGGTGAGGTTGGAGGCGAGGAAGTTCACGCTCTCGGTCAGGTCGCGCCAGGTGCCGCTGACGCCCTTGACCTCCGCCTGACCGCCCAGTCGCCCCTCGGTGCCGACCTCGCGCGCGACGCGCGTCACCTCGTCGGCGAAGCTCGACAGCTGATCGACCATCGTGTTGATCGTCTGCTTGAGCTCGAGGATCTCGCCGCGGGCGTCGACGGTGATCTCCTGGGACAGGTCGCCGTTGGCTACGGCGGTCGTCACCTGCGCGATGTTGCGCACCTGGCCGGTGAGGTTGTTGGCCATCAGGTTCACGTTGTCGGTCAGGTCGCGCCAGGTGCCGCTGACGCCCTCGACCTCGGCCTGCCCGCCGAGCACGCCCTCGGTGCCGACCTCGCGCGCGACGCCGGTCACCTGCTCGGCGAACACGCGCAGGCGATCGGTCATCGAGTTGATCGTCTCGGCCAGCGTCGCGACCTCGCCCTTGGCCTCGACGGTCACCTTCTGCGACAGGTCGCCGGCGGCGACGGCGGTCGTGACGAGGGCGATCTGGCGCACCTGGTCGGTGAGGTTGGACGCCATCGTGTTGACGCTGTCGGTGAGGTCCTTCCACGTGCCGGCGACGCCCTGCACCTCGGCCTGGCCGCCGAGCACGCCGTCGGTGCCGACCTCGCGCGCGACGCCGGTCACCTGCTCGGCGAAGACGCGCAGCGTGTCGGTCATCGAGTTGATCGTCTCGGCGAGCGTCGCGACCTCGCCCTTGGCCTCGACGGTGACCTTCTGGGTCAGGTCGCCCTGCGCGACAGCGGTTGTCACCGCGGCGATCTGGCGCACCTGGTCGGTCAGGTTGCCCGCCATGAAGTTGACGTTCTCGGTCAGGTCGCGCCACGTCCCGCTGACGCCCTTGACCTCGGCCTGACCGCCAAGCTGGCCCTCCGTACCCACCTCGCGCGCGACACGCGTCACCTCGTCCGCGAAGGACGACAGCTGCTCGACCATCGTGTTGATCGTGTCCTTCAGCTCGAGGATCTCACCGCGTGCGGGCACGGTGATCTTCTGGCTGAGGTCGCCGTTGGCGACCGCGGTCGTGACGTCGGCGATCTGGCGCACCTGGTCGGTCAGGTTCGTCGCCATCGAGTTGACGTTCTCGGTCAGGTCGCGCCAGGTGCCGCTGACGCCCTTGACCTCCGCCTGACCGCCGAGCTGGCCCTCCGTGCCGACCTCGCGCGCGACACGCGTGACCTCGTCGGCGAACGACGACAGCTGATCGACCATCTCGTTGACCGTCGTGCCGATCGCCGAGAACTCGCCCTTGACCGGCTGACCCTCGATCGTCAGCGCCATCTTCTGGCCGAGATCGCCCCGGGCCACCGACTGGATGACGCGCGAGATCTCGGTCGTCGGGCGGACGAGGTCGTCGATCATCGCGTTGACCGACTCGACCGTCTCGTTCCAGGCGCCGTCGACGGTGCCCAGCGAGACGCGTTCGGTCATGCGCCCCTCGCCGCCGATGATCCGGCTCACGCGCGCGAGCTCCTTCGCCATCCGCGCGTTGAGCGCGAGCAGCTCGTTCGTGCGCTGCTGAACGTCGCCGATGACGTCGCGCCGGCGCGCGCGCAGGCGCGGGGAGAAGTCACCGTCGCGAGCGGCCGTGAGAACTTGCAGCAACTCCTCGAGCGCCAGCTCGTCCCGCGTGCCACCGCCGTCGCCGTTGGCCGGCGCCGGTGTCGCCGGCGACGCGCGCGCGCCCGAGCCCCGTCTACGTCCCGAGCTGCTCGTGCCGCCAGTCGCCATCCTTCCTCCAATCATCGCCCGGGATCAACGCAGGCTACCGCGCGCCAGCGTGCACGGCCTGCCCTGCAGCCGCCCACCCGTACAGGCGTTGCGAGCCGGCTGGCAGGCCGCGGCCAAGGGTGCTGGACCCCAAGGCAGCGTTTGCGGACACACGCGATCGTCGGAGCACGCACTTTTCCGCTGAGGGGTAGCTAGGCGATGGCCGGCGGTCGCCGGCCGCGCACGACGACGATCTCCTCCTCCAGCGAGCCTGGTGCCAGAGCACCGGTGGCCCACAGGTCCGCCGCGCGCTCGCGCAGGCGAGGCCCGAGCGGGCCGAACCTGCGCGCGACGACGTCGGCGTGCAGACCCGCCGTGGCCAGCTCGTCGAGCGTGCGCTGCACACCGCACACCGACGAGTGCACGAGCAGCACGGTGCCGCCCGGGCGAAGGTGGTCTGCGACCTGCTGGCAGAGCGGGTCCAGCAGCGCGCGGCCGTCGCGGCCGGCGTCCCACGCGCGCTGCGGACCGTGCGCCGGAAGAACGTCGCCGGGCGCCGGCACGTAGGGCGGGTTGCTGACGATCGTGTCGAAGCGCTCGCCGTCCAGGCTGCTGAACAGCGAGCCCCGGCGGGTGCGCACGCGCACGCCGTTGAGCAGCGCGTTGACGCGCGCGCTGAGCAGGGCGCGGCGCATGACGTCGACAGCCGTCACGCGCGCGCCCAGCCGCGCCGCCTGCACCGCGAGCATGCCGCTGCCGGTGCACACGTCCAGCACCGCGGCGCCGGACCTCGGCGCGTGCGCGCGCAGCGCATCGGCCAGCATCCAGCTGTCGCTGTGTGGTTGAAAGACCCCCGGGACGGAAAAGAGGCGGATGCTGATGAGATCTCCGCTCGTGGAGCAGGGCAAACCCGCGATCACTGCCGCCGTGCTGCGCGAGCGCTTCGAGGCCGCCGAGTCGCTGCGGATCGGTCTCGAAGAGGAGCTCATGCTGCTCGACGCCAAGACGCTCGACCTCGCGCCGCGCGCAGCGGAGCTGCTGAGCCGGCTCGGCGGCGATCCGCGCTTCAAGCTCGAGTTGCCGGCTGCGCAGATCGAGATCGCCACGTGGCCTGAGCCCACCGTCGAGGCCGCCGCCCGGCAGCTGGCCCTGGCGCGCGGGCAGCTTGCCGGCGCAGCCGCTCCCGACCTGCGTCTCGCGGGCGCCGGCGCGCACCCGTTCGCAGCGCCACGGGGCGAGCTCAACAGCGGCGCGCGCTATGACGCCACGCGCAGCGAGTACGGCGAGCTGGCCGAGCGCCAGCTCGTCTTCGGACTGCACGTCCACGTCGGCGTGGGCGACGCTGACGGCGCGGTTGCCGTGCACGACGCGCTGCGCTCCTACCTTCCCGAGATCGCCGCGCTGGCCGCCAACGCGCCCTTTCACGACGGTCGTGACACGGGGCTGGCCACGGTCCGGCCGACGATCAGCGACCTGCTGCCGCGGCAGGGCGTGCCGCCGGCGCTGGGCAGCCTGGAGGCCTACGCCGAGGCGCTGGAGTGGGGGGCGAGGTCCGGTGCGGTGTCGACGCCACGGCGCTGGTGGTGGGGGCTGCGACTGCACCCCGGGTTCGGCACGATCGAGGTGCGCGCGCCCGACGCCCAAGCGACGGTCGCCGAGACGGCCGCGATCGCGGCGCTCGTCCATGCGCTCGTCGACGATCTCGCCGCGCGCCACGCCGCGGGCGAGGCCCTGGCGGTGGCAGCGACATGGCGGATCGAGGAGAACCGCTGGTCGGCCTCCCGCTACGGGGTGGCGGGCGAGATGGCCGACCTACAGACCGGCGAGCGCGTGCCGACGGCACGGCGCCTGGAGCGGCTGCTCGAGGAGCTCGGCGACAGCGCACAGCGGGTCGGCTGCGCGGCCGAGCTTGCCACCGCACGCGCCATGCTCGAGGCCGGCGGACCGGCCGGCGCCCAGCGCGACCTCGCGAAGCAGCGCGACCTGCATGCCGTCGTCGCCTGGCTGGCCGATCGCTACGGGGCCTGAATTGCAGCGGCGCGCGACTCGATCGCCCCCAGTACCCCCTCGGCGATCCGCCGCGGGCGCTTCCCGATCCCGATCACGGCCTTGGGGTCGCCGCGCGGATCGACCTCGAGCACCTTCGTGCCCGCCTCGACGGGCACGCCGTCGTGCGTCAGACCGCGCAGGATCCCGTCCAGTGGCGCCACCAGCTCGGCGGCGGCGATCGTCGCGACCGGCTCGCCGGCGTGAACATGCTGCGCGATCTGCGCGCGCGTGCGCATGACGCCGGCGAGCGGCGCGTAGACGAAGCGCTCACGGCCGTGGTCCGCGAAGCTGCGTGGCTCCCCCTCCAGTTGACGCGTCGCACCTGACTGGAGCACGTCACCGAGGTGCTCGCCCCATTGGGTCTCGATCGCCAAATCGACGGTCTCGCCGGCGACGAAGCCCGGTCCCAAACCGAGCGTCAGCGGTGCGAGATCGCGCTGGCGCTCGGGTCGCGCCCGTTTGCGCATCCGCGCGTCGACAAGCACGGCCGGGGCCACGGCGTCGAGCACCGCCGCGATCTCGGCCGTGCTGACCGCGATCGCCCCGCGCTCGGTGACCGCGGCCCGCAGGTCGGCGACGGCGTCCACGCGACGCGCCTCGAGCCCCTCGAGCACGCAGCCGCCGTCGAAGATCGCGTCGGCGAACGCCATCCCGCGGCGCGGGGCCGCGGGCAGCTGCACGTCGCAGATCAGGGCCCTGTAGCCGGCCGCGAACAACCCGTGCGCGACGGCCGAGCCGACATCGCCGCTGCCGCGCACGAGGACGATCGGGTGCAGCGCCATGCCGGCCATCCGCGCAGCGTACGGCTTCGCGTGGCGTTGCGAAACGTCAGCATCGACGTACGCTTCGCGCAGCTGGCCTGAAGCGCGGCGACCGATTTGGCAGACTCTATGAAGCGATGATCGTCTTTCACGGCACAACCCCGGACTGCGTGCCCGGAATCCAGAGCGACGGCCTGTGGCCCGGCTCGCACGTCGCGCCCAACCGCGACCTCGCGACCGAGTACGCCTGGATGCGGGGCATGGAGCTCGGCGCCGACTCGTGCGTCGTGATCGAGCTCGATGTGCCGGACGCAGCCGTCATCGACGTCCAGAGCTGGTGGTGGGCCAAGGGCCAGATGCAGCTTCCGGCGGGCTGCCCGCCGTCGTGCATCGTCGGAATCGAGGAGTCGACCGAGCGCCCGAACTCGGTCGGTTGATCGCTACAGCGGTCAGGATCGTCGGCGTGGCCCGGATCGGGCAGCGGCACAGATGGCCCGGCGCCAGGCTGCGTTTCGCCCCCTTTGCGGGGCGCGACGGTCCGGTAGCGTACGGCCTGCAATGGCCAGGCTGTCGATTCAGGACGCCCGCAATGCGGTCCTCGAGCACATTGCGCGCGTCGAGGCCGAGGAGGTCGCGCTCGACGACGCATTCGGACGCGTGCTCGCGGCCGATGCGGTCGCGCCCAACGACGTTCCACCCTTCGCCTGCTCGGCCATGGACGGCTTCGCGCTGCTGGCCGCCGACACCGAGAGCGCTCCGGTGCGCCTGAAGATCGTCGGTGAGGCGCGCGCGGGCCACGGCGCCGGGATCCGGGTCGAGCCCGGGACGGCGGTGCGGATCTCGACCGGCGCGCCGGTGCCCGACGGCGCCGACGCGATCGTCCGCCAGGAGCTGACCGAGTCCGGCGACGACGAGCTGCTCGTCAGCGAGGCGGTCGCCGTCGGCAACGATGTGCGCTACGCGGGCGAGGACATCGCCCGGGGGGAGACGACGCTGCTCGCCGGCACCCTGCTCGGCTCGCCCGAGATCGGGCACCTCGCGTCGCTGAACATCGCCGAACCGCCGGTCGTCCGCCGCCCGCGCGTGGCGCTCGTCAGCACCGGCGACGAGCTCGTCGCACCCGGCGGCGATCTGAAGCCCGGCGAGATCCGCGACGCCAACGGCCCGGCATTGACGGCCGCCGCGCGCGCCGCGGGGGCGGAGGTCATCACGAGCCTGCAGGTGGGCGACGATCGCGAGTCGACCGTCACGACGATCGAGCAGGCGCTGCGGGGGGCGGACGTGCTGTGCACCGTCGGCGGCGTGTCGGTCGGGCCGCACGACCACGTCCGCCCCGCGCTCGAGCGCCTCGGAGCACGCGAGATCTTCGCCCGCGTGAGCCTCAAGCCGGGGGGCCAGGTGTGCTTCTACGTGGCGGGTGAGACGGAGTCCGATCCGGGCACGCTCGCCTTCGCGCTGCCCGGCAACCCCGCGTCGGCGCTGATGGCCTTCCACGTGCTCGTCGTGCCGGCGATATACGCGCTGCTGGGACGCAGCCACACGCTGCACACGACGCGCGGCGTCGCCGAGACCGACCTGCCGGGCGCGATCGGCCGCACGACCGTCGTGCGCTGCTCCGCCGAGATGCACGAGGACGGTTGGCACGTGACTCCGAACGGCGACCAGGGCTCGCACATCCTCACCTCGCTGCTCGGCCTCCCCGCGCTCGCGCTCGTGCCCGAGGACCGCGAGCTGCTGCCGGCGGGCGAGCCGGTCGACATCGAGTTCGTAGGCTAGCGATCAGCGCCCTCGCGCAGCCCGCGCGAACGCCGGGGTTGCAAGCGCGGCTCATGAGAGTTCCATGTGATAGCCCTGAAGAAGGGTTGACGACGACGGGCGTCGGACAGGAGCCTCACGGACGGGGCGTACGAAACGATCTGCGGCGCAGACCGCGCCGGGGGAACGCATGTCACGCATCTCACAGCCAGTCAGGGTCCTGATCGCCGCCACGGTGGGGCTCACCCTCGCGCTACCGGCGATCGCGCCGGCAGCCACGAAGCCGACCGTCGCAACGGGCACGACGACGAGGCTCACGCCGACGACCGTGCGGCTCTGGGGCACGGTCGACCCCAACGGCGCCACGACGACCTACCTCTTCCAGTACGGGACGACCAACCTCTACGGCACGTCGACGCCGATCACGCTCGCCGGGAACGCGACGCAGAAGATCAAGGTCAAGGTCGACATCGGCGGGCTCGCGCCCGCGACGACGTACCATTACCGGCTCGTGGCGCGCAATGCCGGCGGGGTTGCCAACGGCGCCGATCGCACGTTGAAGACCAAGCCCCAGCCGCTCGCGCTGTCGCTGATCGCAAAGCCCAACCCCGTGCGCTTCGGACGCCCCACCGTGCTCGCCGGCGCGCTCACCGGCACCGGCAACGCGGGGCGCCAGATCCAGCTTCAGGCCAGCCCGTTCCCGCACGCGGCGGGGTTCGTCAACGTCGGCAACCCGCAGGTCGGCAATGCTCAGGGCGCGTTTGCGTTCGCGCTGCTGTCGGTCGCGGTCAACACGCAGTTCCGCGTCGTGCTGCCCAGCAAGCCGCAGGTCGCGAGTCCGATCGTCGGCGTCGGCGTCAGCCCGCGCGTGAGCACCCGCGTCAGCGCGAGAACGGTGTTCACGGGCGCCAGGGTGCGCTTCTCGGGCACCGTACGACCCGCGCGCAAGGGCGCGCGGGTCGTGATCCAGCGCAAGCGCGGCAAGCGCTGGAGGTATGTCGCGGCGACGAAGGCGCGCAAGGGCGGGCAGCTGTTCTCGCGCTACGCCAAGCGAATCCGGATCCGCCGTGGCGGCAGCTATCGCGTGCTCGTGCAGAGCGCCGACGGCAACTACGTCGACAGCGTGGGGCGCACCGTCAAGATCCGCCGCCGCTGAGGCAGAGCCCGGCGCTCAGTCAGCCTGAGGCAGGTTGCACTCCGCATGACCGCAGCCGCACTCGTGCGGCTCGTGACCCTCGTGCGAGCCGTGCTTGGCGCAGTAGTCCGAGCAATACCCGTCCTCGCGCGCGGCGCACTTGCAGCCCTCGTGACCACACGTCTGCTCAGCCATGTCGTGTTCCCTCCTCGATCGGGCGGATCCGCGTGACCCGCTGGGCTCAAAGGTACCCGCTTCGCCGACGATGATTCGGCAGACTGCATGTCAGGGTAAGCCCGAACGAATCCACACGAGGAGGAAATCAATGACCGAGAAAACGCCTGAGTCGGATTCCGGCGAGCAGAACGACTCCGCCGTCGAGCAGGACGAGGTCCTCGGAAGCTTCCCCGACGATCCCGACACGAACATCGACTTCAGCGCCGGTGACGAGGCCGACGCGACGCGAGACGGACAATCTGGAGGGGCGCGCGGAGCGGAGGCCGGACTCGGTCGCCACGAACCCGACATGGACGTCGAGGAAGAGGACGTCGCCAACCAGTAGCCGCCCTTTCGGTTCAGTTCAGGCGAGCGCGGAGCGCGCGCAGCTCCGTCTCCAGACCGGCCACCTCGTGGCCGACCGCCAGCACGAGCCGCATCTCGGCCGCGCGTATCGCGCGGCCGAGGTCGTTGCGGCGCTGATAGGTGACGACGAGGTTGTTGAGCATCCGCAGCACGGTCTCGTGCACGCTCCACGGCGCCGGAGATAAAGGCCCCGGGAGCTCAGGCTCTGCGCCGCCGTTGAAGGGGTCGAGCAGGAGCGCGGGCACCGTGCCGAAGTGCCCGACGACGAAGTGCCCGGGCAGCCCCACGCCGTCGAGGTCGATGCCCGCCCGGCGGGCGACCTCGACGTAGACTGCCGACAGCAGGATCGGCAGGCCCGCGCGCCGCTCGAGCACGACATCGAGCATCGAGTTCTGCGGGTGGTCGTACTGCTCGCGGTCGCCGGCGAAGCCGTGGCCGCGCACGAGCACGTCGCGCAGGGCGTCAAGCTGCTCGCGCGGGCGAGCGCCGGCGCTGATGCGCTGGCGCACCTCGTCGCCGAGCTCGTCGAGCTGCGCGAGCGCCGCCCGGGCATCGACGTGCTTGAACTCGGCCGCCATCGCCAGCGCAAGCTCATCGAGGTGCGCCTCGCGCCGCGCGGTGAGATCGTCGAAGGAGCCGGGCAGCTAGCCCAGCTCCAGCATCCGCTTGGCGCCCTTCGTGGCGGGATGGTCGGCCCCGAGGATGCGCTCGAAATCGGCGACGAGCAGCCTCTGCAGCTCCGTCGCCTGTTGCGTGCGCCCGGCCTGGCGATAGGAGGAGGCCAGGTTGGCACGCAGGTTGAGCGTCTCGAGATCCTCCTCGCCGAGCGCCTGCACGCTGCGGGCGACCATGCTCTCCTGCATCGCGATCGCGTCGTCGTGGCGCTCCACCGACCAGTAGGCATTGAGCAGCTTCTCGCGCGCCTCGATCGTGTCGGGCGCGTCGGGGCCCAGCACGCGCTCGCGATCGGCGAGCACCCGCTCCTGGATCTCGATCGCCTCGCTGGTCCGGCCAGCCGACGAATAGGAGAACGCGAGGTTGGCACGCGCCGTGATCGTGCCGATGTCGTCGGTCCCGAGCACGCGCTCGCTGTCGGCGAGCACCCCCTCCTCGATCGAGATCGCGTCGTCGTTGCGGCCGGCCGACCAGTACGACGACGCGAGGTTCGAACGAGCCGTGAGCGTGCCCGGGTGGTCGGCGCCGAGGATCCGCTCGCTGTCGACGACGAGACTCTCCTCGATCCCGATCGCCTCCTCGGTACGGCCCGCCGACCAGTACGAGAACGCCAGCTCGACGCGCGCCTTGAGCGTCGCCGGATCGTCGCTGCCGCGCCGGCGCTCGGTCTCGGCGAGATCGCTCTGCTGTTGCGTGATCGCGTCGTCGAACTTCTCTTGCTGTTCCTCGCGGCTCGCGCCCCATTCCTCGCTCATCTGGACCTCCTCAAGGCACGCTCTGCGTCGACGGCTGAAGCCAGACAGGCTACCTCGACCCCAGCGCGGCCCGGCGCCCGCTTGACAGCACGCCGCCGCGCCGCCACGATCGGATCGTGCCGATCTACGACTACACCTGTGAAGCGTGCGAGGAGCAGTTCGACGAGCTCGTGCGCTTCGACGCTCCGTCGCCCCCGTGTCCCGCCTGCGACTCCGAGGCGACGCAGCGAATGCTGTCGACCTTCCTGACGCCCAATCTCGTCGGCGGCCAGCGCCGCTTCGTCACCGACATCGCAACCAAGATGCAGGAGCTCGGCTGCTGCGGTGGCGGCGGCTGCGGCACGCACGCCGGCTGAACGCCCAGCACCTGACGCGAGCTCCGCGCTCGCCCGTCAGAGCCCCGGCGGGTGGCGGGCGACGTGCCCGCCCGGATCGCGCATGTCGTGCTGCCAGCGAGACTGCCGTCCGGTGCGCCCGCTCGTGTCGAAGCGCACGCCGTTGACGACCATGTAGACGTGGTCCGGCGCCGCGTAGACGGTGATCCAGCGCCCGCGGCCCGGGGCGCCCCAGCTCATGAAGCCGCCCGACGTGCGCGAGCTCCCCAGCAGGTAACCGCCGTGCAGCGCGTAGGAGACCGAGCCCGAGCAGTCATAGCCCGTGTCGTTCCAGCGCGCGTGGCCGCCGCCGTACCTGTATGGCTTGCGCGCGATCCGGTTGCCCGCTGCGATCACGCGCCGGACCGCGACCGGCAGGCCACCGGGCGCTCTGGCGCGGGGCCGGCGCAGGACCCTCCGCATGCGCGGATAGCCCAGCGCACGCCACGTCGCCGGACCGACGACGCCGTCGGCCGTGAGGCCGCGCCGGCGCTGGAAGCGCTTGACGGCACGCGACGTCGCGGGGCCGAAGAGCCCGTCGGCGCTGAGGCCGAGCCTGCGCTGCAGCAGCCGGACGGCGGCGCCGCGCGTGCGCACACGCGCCGCGGACGTTCGCCTGCCGGCGCGCCGTCGAAGTCGGTGTCGATGCGTGCATGTGGTGACGCGCCCCTCGCTGCGGGCTGCGTGGTGAGTCTCGGGCCGCACCACGTTGCACTGGCGGCCACAGCAGGCCGTCGTTCTACTTCAAAGGAGTCCTTTCATGTGCAGGACGCCTTGCACACTGACGCTCTCGTCCCGGACCGTCGCCGACATACTCCCTCGCCGTGACCAGCAGAGCGTCAGAGCCCGAGAGGGACTCGCCAGCCCGGTCCGACACCGGTCAGATCGCTGACCGCCTGCGATCCAAGAGCAGTCAAGTGCAAGGCCCGGGCGGATCGCCCCTCTACGCGCAGCTGCTCGAGCACGCCGCCCGCGACGCCGAGGCGGCGGGTCCCTCTTTCGACGTCCTTCGAGAGCATGCCGAGGAGCCGCCCGGCTCGGCGCTCGCGCTTCGCTTCCTCGCGGCCGTTCACCGGCTCGTGCTCGAGGGCGCAGCGCCGTCACTGACCCGCCATTACCCGTCCGCGGGCGGCGACCTCGGGCCGGACGGCGCCTGGCCGATCTTTCGCTCGGTGCTCGAGGAGCATCGAGATCGCCTCCGTGAGCTGGTCGCTCGGCCCTGCCAGACCAATGAAGTGGGGCGCTGCGCTGCCCTGCTTCCGGGCTTCCTCGCGGTGGCCAACGATTACGGGCTCCCGCTGCGGATCCTCGAGCTCGGATCCAGTGCAGGCCTGAACCTGAACTGGGACCGTTACCGCTACGAGGGCAATGGCTGGGATGTGGGGCCCGGGGACTCGCAGGTTCAGATCTCAGGCGCCATCGAGAGCGCCCCACCTGCCCACTCGAGCGAGATCCTCGTCATCGAGCGCCGGGGATGTGACGCCACTCCCCTCGATCCGGTTGATCCCGACACGCGAGTCGCGCTTCGCTCCTGCGTCTGGGCGGATCACCTCCAGCGCCTCGATCCCCTCGACGCCGCGCTGGACGTGGCGAGGGAGCACCCGCCGCCGGTTGATCGCGCAGACGCCTGCGACTGGCTCGAGTCAAAGCTCACGCAGCGCGCTCACGGCATCGCGACGGTCGTCTTTCACTCGATCCTCTGGCAGTACCTCGACGATGCCCACCGCACGCGTCTGCGCACGCTGCTCGCTGGCGCCGGCAGCGAGGCGAGCGCCGACTCGCCGCTTGCCTGGCTGCGCATGGAGCCCGCTGGAGAGCTGGCCTCGGTCACGCTGACGACCTGGCCCGGAGGTGACGAGCGCGTCGTCGCCAGGTCGGGCTACCACGGACGGCCGGTGCGATCACTGCAATGAGTCACCCCTGGCCTCTGCTTCGCCGCGCAGAAACCGCCGTAGGTCAGTCGTCTTCGAACCTCACGCTGAGGCCCGACGGGAACGGGCCTTCCCAGTCCAGCTTGCCGTCGCCGCCGCGGGCGCGCCTGATCCGCGGTCCCTCCAGCAGCGCCGCTGCGAGGGCAGGAAGCTGGTGGCGCACGATCTGCTGGCCATAGCACGTATGCAGGCCGTGGCCGAAGAGCATGTAGTCGCTCCACGGGCGGTCGACGCGGAACTCGTACGGCGCGTCGATCGCGCGCTCGTCGAACATCGCCGACAGCGTTCCGGCGAAGACCGTCGAGCCCGCTTTGACCGTCGTCTCGCGATCGGTGCCGGCGGCGATCACCGTCTCCTCCGGGCACAGGCGCAGCAGGGCGAAGTTCTGCGGGTTGAAGCGCGAGGCCTCGAAGATGTAACGCGAGACGAGCTCACGGTCGCCGGAGCGAGCGGCCTGCTGCGCGCCCTCGAGCTCGTCCTCGCGCTCGAGCAGCTCGTCGATCGCGCGCGGGAACGCGTTGGAGATCGTCGGGATCCAGCCCGTGATGTTGCCCAGGATGTTGTGACGGATCGAGATGTCGCGGAAGTTCGGCTCCCCCTCGTCCTGGAAGCGCAGCAGTCGCGTGAGGACGTCGTCGGGCACGTCCTCGCCGGCCTCGATCTGTGCCTTGCGCCGCGCGATCAGCCCGTCGAGGTGCGGGCGCCACTGCGCGGCGTCGGCGAGCGCGCGCTCGCGCGTCTCGGCGAGGTTGTTGACGTTGATGAACAGCTCCCAGAACACGTTGCGCGCCCAGCGGATCTGGGTCGCCGTGTCGGGGCCTGGCGTGCCGAAGTAGCTTGTGATGACGCGGTCGAGCACGGGCTCGGCGAGCCCCGAGACGGTGTCGATCTCCCCGGCGTCGGCGCGGGCCGCCTGCACGAGCTCGCGCGCGGCGCCGTACGTCTGCTCGGCGAGCGCGGGCAGGTCCTCCGCGCGTACGGCGCGGTCCATGGCAGCGTGGTCGTGGTGATACAGCGGCGTGTCGTCGACGCCGAGGATGAAGGCGCCCGTGACGGCCTCCATCTTCGGGCCGTAGAGCCCGGCGGTGAAGCGCTCGGGATCGCCGAGCACCTCCGTGACGTCCTCATGCAAGGAGACGAGCGTCACGGCGTCGGTGGAGATGATCGGCTTGCGCTTGCGCATGAGCGCAAAGGCCGGACCGGCCGCCTTGTCGGAGACGCGTCCCGCCATGTTGGCGATCGTCTCGGCGACGCGGTCGGGCGCGTCGCGCAGGCGCTCGCCGATCTCGCGGATCTCGTCGTCGAGGCCCATTATCCCGCTGTGCCGTCGGCGAGCGCGGCCAGCGCGCTGATCCCGGGGACGAAGAGGTACTCGCCGCCGCGTGTCTTGACGAAGACCTCCTGCGGCGAGAGGAAGAACGGCGGTCGGCCCTGAATCCTCATCTTGCCCTTGCCTCCCGGATCGCCGAGGATGAAGTCGGTATCGAGGCCGAGGCCGAACAGGTTGCCGGTGTTCAGCCACTGCACCTGCACGCCCTCGAACTGGCGCGCGATGCTCGCCTGAAAGCAGACGAAGACGAGGCCGCGGTCGACGCCGTCGTCCTTGACGACGCCCTCGGCCAGCTCCTCGCCGTAGGGCATCCCGCGGCGGATCATGCGATGGCGGAAGCTCAGATGCCCCTCGAAGCCCAGCGCGTCGCGCGGGTTGGAGCGACGGATGTGCGCGCCCAGCGGGCAGCGCATGCCGTCGAGATCTGAGTCGTAGCGAAAGTCGTTGGCGCCGCGTCCCGCGGCATCGAAGTTCGGATCCGGCGCGTCGGGATGGGTCACGAGCGGCGTGCCGTCCGACCAGCGCCCGACGACCTTGGCCGACAGCTTGTGCTCGTCGCCGTCCTCGTAGAGCTTGGCCGCGTCGCGCATCACGCGCCGCCAGCGCGCGACGTCCTGGTAGAGCTTGCGCCACACCATGTACGTGCCGCTCTTGCCAAGCGGCGCGAGCGGTGCGCTGGGCAGCCGCCGCTTGGGATCCTCGCGGGTGTCCTCGTCGGGGTAGCCGAGGATGAACTCACCCGGGGCCAGCGCCCGCCAGGCGCCGTTCTTCAGCGGCACCCCTCCCCCGCGCGCCTTGTTGTCGCTCGAGCCCTCGATCGCCGGCTGGGCGAAGCCGTCGGCGTAGCCGAAGTGCTCGCGCGAGCCCGGCAGCAGCTGGGTGTCCTCCTGATAGACGATGCTCAGGCCGCCGGCGTCGTCCATCGCGTCGCGCATCTTGCCCAGCGCGTGCTCGTGGTCTGCGGTCTCCTGCGCGTTGACCGTCAGCAGGATGTGCGCGTCGCCGCTGCCCAAGCCGCTCTCCCAGCTCTTGGGCGCGCTCGGACCGACGTCGCCGAGCAGCACGGCCCGCTCGGACATCCCCGCGCGAAACTCCTCCGAGAAGCTGCCGACCACCTCGTCGGAGACCCCCAGCGCCTTCAGCCCATCCGCCGTCACGGCGACGTTGAGCGTCGTCACGGGCTTGCCTTCCTTCCACGGCTCGGCCGTGGTGACGTGCTCGAGCAGCCCGCTGAACCACGCCCGCGCCTGCTCGGGCGGGCAGTCGATCTTCACGAACGCATAAGAGGTGCAGTCGTAGTCGTTGCCGTAGGCGCGCAGGATGTCGCCCTGGATGTCGCCGAGGTCTATGTGCACGCGCTCGGCCATCGACTCAAGCCCCGAACTCCGCGGCGAAGGCTTCCTGCAGCTCGTCGGGGCTGAGGCCCTGCGAGCGGGTGGCGAACGCGATCATCTGGTCGCGCTGGCGCAGCGCGGCCTTGACCTCGGGCACCGTCGCGGTCCCGTAGGCGGCGTAGAAGAAGCCGCAGTCGATCTGGTTGTGCTTCAGGTAGGCCTTGAGCGCGGCGCCCTTGGGGTTCTCCGGGCAACCGACGCAGCGGCCCCAGATCTCGCGCGCCTCGGGTGCCATGACCTCGCACAGCTCGTCGAGGTAGCTGTCGATGTCGCCGTCGAGATTGCTCGTGAAGATCAGGTACTGCAGGTCGAGGTGCTCCTCCTTCTGCCCCCATGACGGGTCGTTGTAGAAGTCCTTGACGATCACAAAGCGCCCCATGTGCGTGCGCGGCAGCTTCCCGAACGGGCTTTCGTCGATGTCCAAGCCCTCGAGGTAGGCGCGCAGCTCGCCCTCCTTGCCGGGCTCGATCGGCGTCATCGACTGAAAGCCGTAGGCCTGTCCGTTGACGTTGTCCTGAGAGCTCATAGCGACCGCTGCGCGTCGGTGAGGAAACGCTCGTACGCGGCCGCGAACGCCTCGGGCTCCATCTTCGCCGCGTTGCGCTTCAGCGCGGCCAGCTTGGCGTCGACGTCGAGCGCGGCCTTGACCATCGTGATCGTCGCCTCCGGATAGGCGGAGTAGTAGTGGCTGGCCTCGATCTCGTTGTTCTGGATGTACTTCTTGAACGGCGCCGTCGGCAGCGCCTTCGGGAAGCCGTAGGAGCTGCCCCAGAACGCCGCCATCCCATCCGTGAGGATGTGCGAGAAGGCGTCGATGTACTCCTCCCAGCCACCGTTGAAGTTGCTCTCGAAGTACATGTGCGTGTAGCGCAGCTTGCGCTTGCTCTGCGGCGGGCCGTTGTAGGGGATCTGTTTGACGAGCGACCAGCGCGCGAAGTGGATGAAGGACAGCTGCACGAGCGTGTCGGTGAGCTTGGGGACGCGCTTGGTGACCGCGAACAGCGCCGGCAGAAAGGGCTTTCCCCACCACTTGACCGTGCTGAAGACCGTGATCGCGATCGCCTGCCCGTGGACGTTGTGCGAGGCGGTCCCGGTCGCGGTGACCGGTCCTGCTGACGGCGCCCGCGCGCTCATCGCATCAGCCTCGGACATCTCAGCGCGAGATGCGTACGCTTCCCCATGGCGCGGCAGCGTACATTCTCGCGCGGCCGGGGCGTCATTTCTCTTGACGGGCCCGAGGTCCTGCCTTGGCAGGCGTCACACGTCGTCCAGCTCGACGCGCATCGCGCGTGCGAGCGTGCCGCCGAGCACGTGCTCGGTCTGGCCGAAGCGCACGGTGATCGGCCCGTCGAACGGCTGGCGACCGACGACGCGGCAGCGCGCGCCGATCGCGATCCCGCGCTCGGCGAGGTAGCGCAACATCTCCGGGTTGGAGTCCGAGACGCGCACGAAGCGCCCGCCGGCCCCATCGGGCACGCTGCTGAGGGCATCGGTGTGACCCTCGTCGATGATCAGGTCGTGGTCGGGGATCGGGTCGCCGTGGGGGTCGTGCGTCGGATGACCGAGCTTGGCGGCGATGCGCGCCTCGAGATCCTCGGACAGGACGTGCTCGAGCGCCTCGGCCTCCTCGTGCACGCGGTCCCACGGCACGTCGAGGTGCTCGGCCAGGTACAGCTCGAGCAGGCGGTGGTGGCGCAGCATCTCAAGCGCCAGGCGCGTGCCTTCCCGGGTCAGCTTGACGCCGTGGTAGGGCTCGTGGACGGCCAGCCCGCGCTCGGCGAGCTTCTTGACCATCGCCGACGCCGAGGCGGGCGTCACGCCGCAGCGCTCGGCGAGCGCGTTCGTGCTGACGGGCTCGCCGCCGGCGCGCTGCTGCAGCGAGTAGATCGACTTGGCGTAGTCCTCGATCGCGCTGCTGCGGGCGCTGTCGGGCGTCATCGCGGCCATCAGTGGTTCTGCTCGGGACGTTGCGCCGGAAATGCCGGGATGCCGGCGCCGGCTGGCAAGGACGCAGGGAGGGTGCAATGGCACCGCCATTGCCCCGACCGAGGACGCCGCCAGACGGTGATCGGCGCCCGGCATCTCAGGTGAAATGTTTCGAGGAGGCCCACCAACTCAGACGCTCACGAGCAGGCCGGTGAGGAACATCAGCGCGATGCCGGCAAGCACACCGCCGACGACGCGCGGCTGCAGGCCCGCCTCGTCGCGGGCTCGCAGCGATGGGGCGAGCTGCACGATGACCTGCGCGATCGCGCCGGCACCAGCGCCGAAGAGGAAGGCGGCCACCGAGGCGTTGAAGGCGGCCGCGCCGATCCACGCGCCGAGGATCGCCGGCGCGCCCGCGATCAGGCCGAGCGCGGCGAGCCGCCCGGGCGACGGGCGCGACTGCGCCATCGGCGCGACGATCGCCAGTCCCTCGGTCGTGTTGTGCAGCGCGAAGCCGACGACGAGGAAGGCGCCGAGCGCGAGCGCGCCGGTCGTGTACGCCGTGCCGATCGCCAGTCCCTCGCCGAGGTTGTGCATGCCGATCCCGACGGCGATCAGCATCGCCAGGCTGGCGCCGCTCGCGCCCGCCTGCTCGCTGCGCCGCCGGCGCGCGGTCAGCC
>Ga0136613_10000232_pt1 | contig 23909 bp, 22 predicted proteins | sample AntDrymUQ2722106_2_FD_106649 | JGI IMG/M metagenome (GOLD analysis project Ga0136613, IMG submission 106649) | Polar desert sand microbial communities from Dry Valleys, Antarctica - metaG UQ272 (21.06) | ecosystem: Environmental > Terrestrial > Soil > Desert | place: Antarctica: Dry Valley... | reverse complement strand
GCAGCAGGGGCTGCCTACGAGGCAGCCTACGACCCAGAGCGCGCCTTCGAGTTCGGCCTTCAGCGGGTGCTTGATGGCATCGAAGCGTTCGTGCAGGCGCGGGCCGGGTAGCACGCTCGGCTGTAGCCGATACGCGGTCGGTGTTGCGGTGTCTCAATCTTGCCCACCGAAAAGCCTTCGCCAGGACCCCTTGTTTCTCTCCAGTTCCCCTCGCAGCCTGTTCGCTTCTGCGTGCAGCCGATCAGCGCGTTCGCGTTCCTGACGGTGCTTCTCTCGCTCCTGCTCCAGCTCGGCTAGCAGGAGTTCCCTCTCTTCTATCTCGGTTCGCCGGGCGCGATCCAGGCGGTTCCTCAGGTGTCCTACCTGCCTGTGAAGGTCACCCAACTCGTCTACGAGTGCCCGGATCATCCCGGCGGACTGTCCTTGGGACTCTTCAGTAGCGTCCTCGGGTGAGGGATCGGCGGATACTCGCTCGTCTGCGGCGTGCTTCGGGATCTTCCACCGACCGCTCTGCGGGTCTCGTTCTCCTTCTATCTCTCCGGCATCGAGTCTCTCCAGGAGACTACGCTGGGAAACCTCGAGGATCTGGGCCGCCTCTGGGAGCGTATAAAAGTCCCTTGCTGGCATCGTTCCTGCTCTGTTCCCGAGTCTATCCTGCGACTGGCCCGATCCCGCGAGCACGCATACTAACAGATCTGCTCTCTGTTCGGCCGGCCGCTACTCGGTCCACTCTACCTTCGGCACCCCCGCCCGGTCGAACTCTTCGATCCTCTCTCGCCCGAGTTCTTCCAGCTCTCGCAGGCAACGCTCGCTCTCGCGCACGAGCCGCGCCACGTCGATACCAAGGGTTTCGGGCTCGAACTCTCTCAGGCGAACAGTGCCATTCCGCAAGAGTCCCGTGGCCCCGCGCCAGTTGCCGTTCTGGAGGTGGTAGAAACCCACGCCGACTTGAAGGATGCCCTGGTAGAGGAAGCGGACGCGCCTCGGCTCCTGCATCCAGGCCTCTTCGAGGTATTCGTGGCACTCGTAGAACTCGCCCCTGTTGAACTCCTCTATTCCCTTGAGGGCGAGGTCGGGCAGGTCTTCGGGAGGCTCGTCCGGCGCCTCTCCGGCCACCCTTCCGCTAGCCGCAGCCGCAGCCCCCGCCGCAGCAGCCGCCACCACCGGCCATCCTAGCGTCCATCACAGGGTTCGTCGAGAGGGCCGAGGCCCCAGGCGTTATGGAGGCGAAGTTGGAGATCACACGCCGCGATTCCGTCGAGCCACACTCAGGACACTCGGCGGGCTCGTCCGCGTCGCTCATCGGGCGCATAAGGTCGAAGCGATCCTCGCAGCCCGCGCACTTGTACTCGTAGAGGGCCATCTCTATCCCACCTCTCGGTTCACTGGTCTCACAGCACATCTATTGTACCGTCCCTCGCGCCCCAATGGGAGTCCCGCTATCTGCAGTCACGATGGGCGTCAGGAGGCCGGCGGAGCGGTCTCAGATCTTACCCGGCGTTAAGGTTCCGTTAACTCTCTCGAAAGAGAGACGGCGGCGATGAGCGGAGATGGTAAGCTGCGCGTACAGTAGGAAGCCGGTACCCGCCTTTCAGGGGTAATGGGGAAAGGGAAAGGAGTAAGCGTGGGCACCGGCTACTCTATTCATATCGCACATAGTCGTTCTGTCAAGGCCGGATGCCACCGACTCTCTCACAAATCCGTCTTCCGCGAGTACGTTGTGTCCGGCGCGACCACCGAACTCGAGCCCTGTTAGTCCTCTCCAGGCAACTGCGGTATACTCGTCCTACCGACCTCATTTGGGGCCGTAGCTCAGTCGGGAGAGCGCCGCCTTTGCACGGCGGAGGTCAGGGGTTCGAATCCCCTCGGCTCCACTCTAAAAAGCTGTAGTTTGCAGGTAAAACGCGAAGGATAAGTAGAGCCCCCGGATTAGCTCCGCGGCCTCGTACTACAACCGATACTGCAACGCGCCCTCCGAAGCGCGAGCTACGCTAGAGCATCGCACGAGCGGCGCGGGGTTTGTCGCTGATAGGCTCCTTCGAGCGGCGGGCTTGGCAGCAGCTGTGGCAGCAACCCGCCGCTGCACGGGTTCGGGTACGGTCGTCGGGTATCCTGTGGACGTGAGCCGAAGTCCGTTTCCGGGGCGATATTCATGCTGTCGGACATTCATGCGGCCGCATGAATGTCGCCCACCATTAGACGAACTTCGTTGCCGTACATGCTTACCACACTTACCTGTGGTGGGTATAGGAAGGTCAGTTATCCGGGGCCAGAAGGACGGACCGGCTGACTTGACCTTCCGTGTGGCATTCGCATGTAGTTAGTGCCAAGTGATGTGTTGGTATGGCGACCTTGAGGGCTATGTGCCATAATCGGGGCATGGAGTCGAATGAGAGACTGAAGGTGCGGGTCGGACCTCAGGGCAGGATCGTCATACCGGCGGCGCTACGGGAGGAGTTGGGCGTTGGTCCTGGCCAGGAACTTGTGGCCTGCGTCGAGGACGGCAGGCTCGTTCTGGAGCGGCGCGAGGACATCGTCAGGCGGCTCAAGGCTCGCTTCTCCCGCGTCCCCGCCGGCCGGGTGCTCTCCGAGGAGCTGATCGTTGAGCGGCGCGAAGAAGCGAGGCTCGAGGCCGAACGCGAAGCGGAACTCGAGAACGAACGCGGGACGGACGGCGGGACGGGGTAAGCGTGGACGCTGGCGGGGCTTCCCAGGCTTCGGGCCCTGCGGTGATTGACGCGTCGGCCGTGCTCGCATGGCTCAGGGACGAGCCGGGCGCCGACACGGTGGCCGGCCGCTTGGACGGCTCGTTCCTCTCCGCCGTCAACCTTTCGGAGTTCCTTCAGAAGCACCTGGCGGTCGGGACCCTCTCCGGACCGGAGGCGGCCGGGTTCGCAGGGGACCTCGCGTCCCTGGGCCTATCTGTCGTGCCCTTCGGCGAGCGTGAGGCGGCCATGGCCGCCGTGATGTGGGACGAGACCCGGCGCCTCGGGCTCGGATTGGCTGACAGGGCGTGTATGGCTACCGCCGTGGGGTTCGGACTGCCGGCGCTCACGGCCGACCGGCCGTGGGCGGAGGTCGAGTGGAAGGGCCTGTCGGTAGAGCTGATCCGATGAATCGCGACCTGCCGATGGACGGCGGGACTCTCGGACACAAACCTGCTGTCGGAGACCGACGTGCGCACCAGGGTGGCGGTGTCCCTGCTCAAACTGCTCGGCTACCCGGAGGCGAACAGGGCCGAGGAGTTTCCCGAACGCTAGGTCGAGGGTCGAAGCGGCTGGCGATGTTCTGCCCGCATCGCTGCTCTCTTCGAGGCGGGATCTACCCCTCTTCTTCGAAGCCCTCGAGGATGCCGGTAGACTGCCCGACCTCGATGAGGTGGCCATCGGGGTCGCGGATGTAGCAACGGATCTCCGCTCCCCGGTCGATCGGCGGGGTTAGAAACTCCGCCCCACGGGCGCTCCATTCCGCATAGACCTGCTGGATGTCGGCGACCCTCAGGTTGAGGAATGCGCTCGTGCGCGATGGGTCGCCGGGCGGCTCGAGGGTGACGTCGGGCTTGTCGTCCGTCGGTCCTCCACCGGCGTTGAGGATCAACCAACTATTGTGGAACTTCAGCATCACCGGGTCGCGCTCGTTGACGACCTCGGCGCCCAACACGTCACGGTACCACTCGCGCGAGGTATCCTGGTTGCGCACCACGAGGAAGTGGGTGATGATCACGCCCTGACGGGGAGCGGGGAAGTCTTCACGGTTCATCCTCTTCGACTCCTTTCTGCTCTGAATATTCGTGTCATTCCAAACGCAACTCGGGCAAGAGCGTGAAGAGGTCAAAGGCTCGTGACCTTCTGGCCGCCGTGGGTCGAACCCGAGCTCCCATCAAGCGTTCTCGCCGAGTCGTAGCCGATCGAGGATCGCGCCGATGCGTCGCCCGGCCTCGGCCCGGTCGGTGAATGAATAGTAGGGCTGGCCCGCAGCCGCTACCGAGGGTACGACGACGTCAAACTCCAGGGTGCGGATCAACTCGAGACTCTCGATATAGCCCTCCCGGTCGCTGACCCCCTCGAGTAGCGCCGCGACCCATTCGCCACTGGGAAAGAAGATCGTATCGCCAGTAAACAGGCACCGATGCTGCCCCGTGTTCCAGAGGAAGGCGGTGGCCCCGCTCGTGTGTCCCGGGGTCGGGATGACCTCGAAATCGTCGTCCAGTCGGTGACGCTCGGAGAAGGTCTCGTCGACGTTGCAGGTCTCGGATACCGACCGTGCCTCCTCCTCGTGGCAGTGCAATGGGGCGCCGAACGTGCTTGCGACCCAGTCGCAGGCGGGCGAGGCCTCGTGGCGGTGGTTTAGGTATTGGCGCGAGATGCCGCCGAAGTCGTTGATCTCCTCTACGTCTCGCTCCAGCGTATCGGCCCTGTATAGGAGCAGGTTGCCCCGATCGCGTTGCAGCAAGAAGGCCCGGATCTCCAGCGATGGCCCGAACCCAAGTGGCTCGGGAGCCGATGCGTACAGACCGGGGATCACTTCGTTCATTCTGCTTCTCCTTCCTGGATTTGCGCGCTTTGCTTGTTTCCTTCGATGTTGCCCCGCAATCCGAACGCGGCTATCAGGGCGATGATCAGGGCTGGGACCATCGCCAGGAAGGCGTCGGAGAAGGGAGCGGCGTCGAGGGTGTACAGGGGGTTTATGGCGGTGGAACCAGCCTCTTCTCTGGCCGCCAGAAACGCTCCGATGATCGCCGGTCCCGTCCCCGCGCCGAGGAAGAAGGCTCCAGCGAAGATCCCCATCCCCGCCCCAACTTCCGACTCAGGGAGCGCGTTGGTCGCGGCGTTGGTGACCGGAGATTGGATGAAGGCGAAGCCGATGCCCAGGCCCAACATCCCCACCGAGACCATGACCGGAGACGCCCCGGCGCCGAAGGTGGAGAGGAAGAGGACCGAGATGACCATGACCACAAGTCCCGCCAGGATGGGGAACCTCACGCCTATGCGGTCGGAGAGCCCTCCGGTCATGGGGGAGAGGATCGCGAGGGCGGCGGCTCCTGGCGTCAGAACCAGCCCCGCGGCGGCGGGTGAGAGCCCGTTCACCTCGATGAGCAGCAGCGGGACGAACACGATCGCCGAGAGGTTGGCCAGCATGGAGAAGAACCCGGCGAGCACCGCTGCCACATAAGCCCGATTCTCGAAGAGATCTGGTGAGACGAACGGATTCGGTACTCCGTTTATGCGCCAGATGAAGCCCGTCGCAGCGAGGGCTGCTCCCAGGAAGCTGCCCCACGAGAAGAACGAGGTGAAGCCCTCGACCTGTCCCTGAGTTATGCCGAAGAGGAAGAGTCCGGCTCCCAGGCCGAGCAGGACGCCGCCAATCAGATCGAAGCGGCTCTCGTCTTCTCTAGAACCACCGTTCGGCAGCACGCGTCGGGCGACGGGGATAAGAGCCAGCATCAAAACGAGCGAGCCCAGGAAAAGAGCGCGCCAACCGAAAAGTTGCCCGACCGCTCCCCCGACGACGGGCCCCACTGCAGCCCCGATGCCCACGCTAGAGGCGACCACGCCCAGTGCGCCGCCCCGTTTTCCGGGCGGCAGCACCTTCGCCACGGCGACGCTGGCGAGCGCCGGCACTGCTGCTCCCCCGACCCCCTGCACTATTCGTCCCAGGACCAGGACCGCGAAACTAGGGGCGAGGGCACAGATGACGCCGCCGGCAGCGAACCCCAGGAGTCCCACGGAGAAGACACGCCGCACGCCGAAGGAGTCCGAGATCCTCCCGTAGAGCGGGACGCCGATTGCATAGGCGAGCGAATATCCGGTCACGACCCACCCCACCTGCGCCGCCGAGGCGGTGAACTCCGCTCTAATGAGGGGTATCAGGACGTTGATCATCGTGGCCGTAAGCACGGTGACGAAGACCGACGAGGCGACCACCGCGAGAAATAGCCGGGTGGATGCGGGCTTTTCAGCTCTGAGAGCTTCGCCTCCCGCGCTCATCGTGCGACCTCGGCGCGCCCGGCAGCCTTCGCCTCCTCGTCTCGAATTTCTCGGATCGTGCTGATTATGGTGCCGCTCCTGGATCCCTCCATGGCTATTCGTTCTCCGACGCCGCGCGCCGCTCTGCGCGGGCCTTCGCGCGGTCGTAGTTCATGCGGAAGAGCTCGATCATGGCCTGCGCGTCCTCCGGGCCTTCCATCCTTCGTCGCACCCAGCCTGAGTCGGGCAACGGCGGATGTACCGAGGCCCGCCCCTCCTCTATGAGCTCGTCGCGGACCTTCTTGGGGAATGGCAGGTCTGCGAAGCTGGAGCCGTGCAGGTGCCCGAGCTCAACCCGGCCATAACTGAACTGCAGTCCGCCCCTTCCAGTGTCGCCGGTGGTGACCCCCTGCCACTCCAAGACTTCGCGCTCGACCTGCTCCAGCAGTTCATCGTTCATTGGATCTTCTCCTTCCGTTGCCCTCGGCTCTTATCCTTGCGCCCGGTGAGACTTTTTGCATCGTGCGGTAGTACGGTTTTGGACCCATACTTTCGTACAGGGTGCGTTAGCGGCATTGTCAGGAGGGTGACCTAGATGCTTGGGACGGAAGCTTCGATCCTGAGATGACCGGGCGCCCTGGAGACCGGGTCGGGCAGCACGAGGGGCGAGCGTCCGGGCGTGATGCTGCCAAGCACTACTGCCGAACGCGCCCCAGTGCAGGAGGGCACGTTTCCAGGCAAACCGTGCACGCTCAGAAATCCTATTAGGGCGAAGGCGTAGGCTTCCTTGGCGCCAGATGGGATGCCCCAGTCCTCGATCGTACGCAGCCGCACCCTTGGGACGTCCTCCTGCAGCATGCCCATCAGCGTAGGGTTAGAGGTTCCCCCGCCCGAAGCAACGACCTCAGGGACGTCGTAGCGCTCCAGCGCATCCGCCACCGTCCTCGAGGTCAGCGCCGTAACGGTCGCTGCCAGGTCGTCGGCTCCGAGGTCCCCGAAAGGCGCAAGGCGCTCGAGAAGGTAGGGCAGGTTGAAGAGCTCCTTCCCGGTGGATTTGGGCGGCCCCAGTCTATAGTAGGGCTCCTCGAGGAGCGAACAGAGTAGCCCCTCGTGGATCTCGCCCCTGGCGGCCCTCCGGCCGTCCTTGTCGTAGGACTCGGAGCCATCGGTGAGGTACTCTACGGCCGCATCGAGAAGAGCGTTGGCAGGCCCGACGTCGAAGGCGAATGCAGGGTCCTCGGCTTCGCCGCCAGGTACGACCGTGAGGTTGGCGATGCCGCCGAGGTTGAGCGCAGCCCGCGTCTCCTCGCCGCCCCCGAACAACAAGACGTCGAAGATGCTCGCCAGAGGCGCCCCTTGCCCACCCGCAGCTATGTCGCGGCTGCGCAAGTCCGACACGATGGGCGAGCCGGTGCGTCCCGAGATCCAGGCGGGCTGCCCGAGCTGCAGCGTGCCCAGGGCCGTGTCGCCCTCCACCGGCGCGCCGGCGCGCTGACTACGTCCTGGAAACCAGGGGCGATGGATAACCTCCGCGGCGTGGTCAGGGGCATCGCGGAAGACCTGAGTCTTGTATTGAGAGGCGCCTCAAAGGAGCCGCCCGAGGCCGCCTGCTTCAGCCTCACGGGCTACCTGGAAGGCGACGAGACCATCCCCTCACTTATCCGGGAAGAGATGGAACGGGCTGTGCCAGGGATCTGCCGGATACACACCATCCCTGACTACGTGGGCAACTGGGCCGCGGCGACCGGCGGAGAGCCGGGGGTCATTGTAATCGGCGGCGGGGGTTCGGTCGCCTACGGCCGTAGCGGCTCCGGTGAGGCCCTGCGCATCGGTGGCTGGGGACACCTGCTGGGCGACGAGGGGAGTGGGTTCTGGATCGGCCTCCAGGCCATAAAGGCGGTCCTGAAGTCCCGCGCCGGTGTGCGTCCGAAGACCGCGCTCGAAAAACGCGTCATGCAACGGTTCGGAACGGACGACGACCGCCAGGTAATCCGTGAGGTTTACTCGGCCTCTTTCTCCGAGGCCGAAGTCGCCGGCCTGGTTCCGCTCGTCGCTTCTCTTGCGCAGGAGGGCGACGAGACGGCCACCAGTATCCTGGACGAGGCCGCAGACCACCTTGCGGGTATCGCACTGGCGGTGTTACGCCGTCTTGGCGATCTGCCGGTCTACCCTTCGGGCGGCATCTTCCGAGCGCCGACGACGCGCGAACGGTTCGAGAGGGCGCTGGCCCGCTCGGAGGTCAGGGACGCTGTCAGCGACAACCCGTTGAACGGCGTGTTTCTCATCGCCAGGCAAGGACTGGAGCAATGAGAAGGAGCAGGGCCCAGAAGAGGCCGAAGCCAGACCTGTTGAATTGCTTTCTAAGGGTGATTATTATCCAGGCCATGGGTAGCTGCTCCATTCTGAGTGATACCGAGCCAGTTTGAACAGCGCCGCGTTCGGACTTCTGGTAAGCAGATGCCCTCCCATACGTCATTCCCGCGCAAGCGGGAATCCACTACGAGGAGCAGGAGGCGGAAGCCCGTGCGCAATGGTGGTCTCCGTCGCGCTGCTGGCATTTACCCAAATTTGGTATGAGGTGTTGAGATGAACTGTCCCCGCTGCCAGATGGCCAATCCCGAGGGCGCAAAATTCTGCCTGAACTGTGGTAACCAGCTCGAAGCCCAGGTTCGGGTCGATGGCGAACGCAGGTACGTGACGGTACTGTTCGCCGACGTGGTCGACTCGACCGGGCTTGGCGAGCGGCTCGACCCCGAGCAGGTCGCGGAGATCATGAACGGCGCATTTGCCTTCCTCAACGCGTCGGTCAAGAAATACGATGGTACGGTTGCGAGGTTGCTAGGAGATGCGATCCTCGCCTTTTTCGGCGCGCCAGTCGCACACGAAGACGACGCGGAACGCGCGGTTCGCGCGGGTTTGGATATCCAGGCGGCCGCAAGCGAATACGCGAAAGTGGTCAAGGTGGACTACGGGGTCGACTTCGACGTGCGGGTCGGAATCAACACGGGCCTCGCGGTGCTCGCCGCCGTCGGCGACGAGATCAGGACAGAATACACGGCGATGGGCGATACTACGAACGTAGCTGCGAGACTGCAGAGCGCCGCCTTACCAGGTACCGTGCTCATAAGTGCTGATACGTATCACCTCGTCAAGCAGCTCTTCGAATTACGGCCGCGCGGCGGCGCGATGGTCAAAGGCAAGTCCGCGCCCATCGTGACCTATGAGGTGCTTGCTCCCAGGGCCGTTCCGGGCAAGGTGCGAGGTCTAGAGGGATTGACCTCGCCGCTGGTAGGCCGCGCTGCCGAATTCAAGCGTGTGAACGACAAGCTGAACGAGGTGCGCGAGGGGCGTGGCGCGTTCGTGGCGGTGATCGGCGAAGCGGGATTGGGCAAGTCGCGATTGCTGGCGGAAGTCAGCGAGTCGGCGAAGTCAGGACCACAGGTAGCCTGGCTCGAGGGGCGGGCCCTCTCCTATGGGCAGGCCGTCACATATTATCCGTGGCGGCAGGTAATCCGCGAGGCTATCGGTGCGCAGGATGGCGAGGCACCTGAGGTCGTACGCGAGAAACTACATCGCGATGCAGTTTGCGGTGCGATGCCCGAGGGCGAACCGCAGTACCTCGAGGTGATCCTCTCCGTCGAGAGCGATGCGACGCTCGAGGCACTCACGGCGCTGGAGGGTGACGCGCTGGTCGAGCACATTACCAGAGCGGCCCGGGGCTACCTCCGTGCTAGCGCCAGCCTGATGCCTACGGTGATCGTACTCGACGATCTGCACTGGGCGGATACTGCATCGCTCGACCTCTTGCTGGGCGTGGCCGGCCTGGTGGAGGACTTGCCGCTTGTGATCACCTGCCTGCTCCGACCCGACAAAGACGCGCCAAGCTGGTCGGCCATCGAGAGAGTACGTAGTAAGCTGAGCGGGCCCTACACCGAGATCTTGCTCGAGCCGCTCGACGCCGCACATTCGAAGGAGCTGCTCGGCAACCTGCTCTACATCGAGGATTTGCCCGAGAGCGTGCGCAACTTGATCCTGGACAAGGCTGAGGGTAATCCATTCTTCGTCGAGGAAGTCATCCGGTCGCTGATCGACTCCGAATACATTGTCCAGGAGAATAGTCACTGGCGCGCGACACGGGAGATCGTGAACGTCACCATCCCCGATACGCTGACCGGCGTGCTTAGCGCACGCATCGACCGTCTACCGGAGAATACGAAGCATGTGGCCCAGACCGCCGCCGTCCTAGGACGCATCTTCGCGTACCGCGCGCTGATGGCGACCTGCGCGGCGGCGCCGCCGTCCGAACAAATCGAAGACGTTGAGCCTCACCTCGGCGTCCTGACCTACGAGGAGCTGGTGCGCGAGCGGGTGCATGATCCCGAACTAGAGTACATCTTCAAGCACGCCCTGACCCAGGAAGCAGCCTACGAATTGCTGCTGATCAGACGCCGCAAGGAGCTACACCGGCGTGCGGGCGAGGTGCTCGAACATCTCTATCCGGAGCAGCGGGGCGAGCTGGCGCCGGCGCTGGCATATCATTACCGGCTCGGGGAAGAGTGGCAACGCGCCGCCGACTACGCGATGCAGGCGGGTGCGCAGGCGGTGAAGGTGTACGCGATGCGCGAAGCTCTCGCGTACTATGAAAACGCTTATGACGCGCTGACCAAGATCCACGACCCATCTCCCGAGCAGCTCTGCGACGCGATCCTGGGCTGGACCCCGGCCGCACTCAGGGTCAAACCGTACCAGGAAGTGGTGAACCGGCTGGAGGAGGCGGAGAAGATCGCGCGTGAACTCGACGATGAAGCGCGCCTCGCGTGGGTCTTGCACTGGATCGGCAACGCATACATCTCCAATGGCTTCCCGATGAGCGGGATGCCGGCGTTGTTCGAGAGTTACCAGCTTGCGGAGCACCTCGGCGACGAACGGCTGACCCTGGTGGCCACTTTCTGGATGACGAGGGGCATGATCGATCGAGATCCGCGCGGTGGGTTGGAGCAGCTGGATTACGTGATCGAGGGGGCGCGCAAGTACCACAATCACGAGCTCGAAGCGCACGCCCTGGCCAATAAGGCGATGGCCCACGCGCGGTTGGGGGAGTTCGCAGAGGCGCACGACGCCGTGAAGCACGCCCAGGAGGTTACGCGCACTACCGGTTCGGTGATGAATGGCGCCGACGTGGCACTGATGTCGTCGCAGGCCTTATTCGATATGGGCGACGTACAGCGCGGGTTGGAATACAGCCGGCGGGGTACGGAGCAGGCCCTCTCAGGTTCTGGCCTAGAATGCGCCATGTATGGTCACTACTGTACGGGGATCGGTAATCTGCACTCACGCAACCTGGACGAAGCGCAGCGGGCATTCGATTCCGCCCTCAAGCTACTCCCGGACTTCGTTCCCGATTTACAGGGTAGAGAACAGGTGGCGAATGAGGTGCACGCCGGGCTTGCTATAACCCAGTTCTTCAGTGGACGCACCGAGGCGATCAACGACATGGAAAGTGCCCTGACGAACGCCGATGCGGTGGGCGACGAGTATACCGTCGCATTCATCGCACAGGCTCTCGGTGAGGGGTACACGCAGCTGGGCGACTTCGAGCGTGCGAAGCAGCACCTCGACACCGCTCTCGATTACTACCGCCGTAACGATATGAAACCCTACCTGGCGCGAGGACTGAAATCTTCGGCCAGTTTGCATGAAGCGCAGGGTCACGTTGCTGAAGCAGAACGAGAGCTCGCGGAAGCCGGAAAACTTATGGAAGAACTGTCCCTACCACCGGTTCATCCACCCGGCAACTCACATCTGGATGCTGACGAGCCTCAGCCGGCCGTACCACCAGATCGCTGAACGGGCAAGAAACGGGGCACGAGGATGCGCTGATGCTCGACGAATTACGCCAGATCCCCCTCTTCACCGACCTCTCTGAAGAGGATCTGGAGCGGCTGTATAGGATGGCCGAGACGGTCTCCATCCCCGCAGGGCAGCTCGTACTGCGGGAGGGAGACCCTGGCGACTCGCTCTACGTCGTCCTCGAAGGCGAGCTCGAGGTTACCAAGCGTCAGGGTAGCCACGACGTCCTGCTCGCGTTGTACGAGCCGGGACAATTCTTCGGCGAAATGGCCCTGCTTGAGCAGGTACCACGATCCGCCTCCGTACGTACATTGCAAGAGAGCCGTCTGTTGGTGATCAGTCAAGCCGCCTTCCAATCGCTGCTCTCGTGCAGTCCTTCTGCACCCTTGAAGATCTTGCACACGGTGACCTCCAGGTTGCGCAGCACCGAATCGATGTTGATACAGAACGAAAAGATGGCCGCCCTCGGTACTCTCGCCGCAGGCCTGGCGCACGAGCTGAACAATCCGGCCGCCGCCGTACTGAGTAGTGCGGCACAGTTACGTGTTGCGCTGGCCGAGCGAGAGCGGTTGGCGGCCCAGCTTGGTTCGCTCGCCATCGACCCACACCAGAGGGAGTCGCTCGGTGCCCTGCACCAGGATATTACAGGGCGCAGGCTTACAGCGCCTCTTTACGACCCGCTGGCCCTCAGCGAGCACGAGGATGAGTTGCAAGAGTGGTTGGAGGACCACGGCGTCGAGGAGGCCTGGGACCTCGCGCCTGTGCTGGTCTCTTACGGCTGGGATAGGGATGAGTTGGAGCGGTTGGCCGAACACTTCACTCCAACACAGTTACCTGTCGTGGTCCTGTGGTTGGGAGCCACCTTATCGGTCTACGGTTTGCTCGAGGAGGTCGGACAGAGCGCTGAAGCCATGTCGGAGATCGTCAAGGCCGTCAAGACGTATTCGTACCTGGATCAGGCGCCGATCCAGAGCGTCGATGTGATCGAAAGCCTTGAGAACACCCTGGTGCTCCTGCGCCCCAAGATCACCGCGGATATCAGCATCACGCGAGATTATGCCGACGATGTGCCGCGCATAGAGGCCTACGGATCCGAGCTCAATCAGGTGTGGACCAACATCATCGACAACGCGATCGACTCCATAGAAGGTCGGGGAGAACTTACTCTGCGCGCCTACACCGCTGACGGTGTCGTTACGGTCGACATCATCGACAACGGACCTGGGGTACCCCCCGAGATTCAACCGCGCATTTTCGAACCCTTCTTTACCACAAAAGGTCCTGGCGTCGGCACGGGCCTGGGCCTGCATATCGCCTACAACATCGTCGTCCACAAGCACCGGGGACAGATTCAGGTCGCGTCCAAACCAGGCGAGACGCGCCTTCGGGTGGTCTTGCCGATCCGCCTCGCCGCAAGCAATTCCGGTTAGCCGCATGGAAGGGGGACGAGGGGCTGGCACCTGCCCGCAGAGCTTTAACCTGGAAGGAGCGTGTTCGCCGCTACGCCGGCAGGCTGGAGGCGTGGCCAACCGCAGGCTATCCCCTCGAAAGCGAAAGCATCGAGTAACGAAAAGCTGACTGCTGAAATGTTGACCAGCGCGGGTAGCGGGATGGTTGGCCATTCCGCTACCCGCCGTGAACGACCTCTCGGGTCGTCTCCAGAAAAGCTCTCAGAACCGGGGACTTCCAACGTTTCCCGTGCCACACCATCTGGGTAAAGACTTCAAAGGGCTCCTCCCACCGCAGTGCGGCGAGCTTGCCGTCCCTGACCTCCGCTTCGACGGCCACGCTTATCATGACAGAGACGCCCATGCCGGCGGCCACGCACTGCTTTACGGCCTCAATGCTCTGGAACTCCATTCGCTCCGGCGGCACCACACCCGTCTCCCCCAATTGACGCTCGAACTGGCCCCTGTAGGCGCAACCCGACTCCGGAGCCTCAGGTAATAGCACTGTCTCGCCGGACAGCTCCCGCGGAGAGACAGAAGTCGACGACGCAAGCGCGTGGTCGGACGGGGCGATGACGGTCACGTCCTCCCGGATCAGGGGCTCCACCGAGAGCCCGGGAGCACCAACGGGCCCGTCGAGGACGAATGCCACGTCCACCCTGCCCTCATCGACCGCCCGGCGCGTGCTACCCACCAATCGACCGACGGTGCTCGGGCGCACCGAGAGCCTCACTTTCGGATACCTTTCGTGGAAGATGGCCAGAAGCCTCGGCAACCTGTATGTAAGGAGCGTCTCGGGGGCACTCACCGTGAGAGATCCCACCACCTCGCCCATGCCCGCGCCCGCATCGACCACAGCCTCCCGCGCCTCTCCGGCGAGGACCAGCAACTCCTGAGAATACGCGAGCATCACAGATCCCGCCTCGGTTAACGCGATCCTCCTGCCCAACCGGTCGAACAACTGCACCCCGAACTCCCGCTCAAGCGCCGCCACCTGCGCGCTCACACTCGACTGCACATAGCCCAGCCTCGCCGCAGCCCGCGAGAACGAAAGCTCCTCCGCAACCACCCTGAATGTCTGGACCTGCCTGAGCTCCACCGGACCACCGTTCCTCACCGAGGTATCGAGTATGTCGATACTTCACATCGTTAAGTTTCGTTGGACACGATACTAGCACGGCATTAGGATCTTCTCGAACGATGAGTAGAACGGACGGAGGAGTAGTGGTGGCGCAAGAGGAAGGCGGTGTGCGGGGGGAGCTGCACAGCGGCCTCCCTGCGGTGGTGCTGTTGCTGATGGGGACGCTAGGGATCTCGACGGCCTTCGGGATGCTCCTGCTCTTGCCCCTCTACGTGCAAGAGCTCGGTGGTGACGAGGCGGACTTAGGCGTGGTCCTGTCTGCGGCGGCGGTGCCTGCGGTTCTCTGTATAGGGTTCCTGATCCGCTACCCTGAGGCCTTGAGGCCGCACGTCGTTGTGGCGCTCGCCATAGCTACCTACGGGCTTGGGGCGGCTGGCGCATCGCTCGTGACAGGAGGCTGGACGCCGCTCGTAGGGATCGGGGTTCTGCTTGGTACTGCCTGGGCGGTGGTCTACGCGGCCTCGCCGATGGCCATGAGCGGGATGGTAACCGACGAGGGGAGGGCGGCCTACTTCGGCTACCTCACAGGCACCCAGCAGGTCGGTATCGGTGCAGGACCAGTGATCGCACGCTTCCTGGTCGAGACGCCTCTGGGCTTCCGGGGGACGTTCCTGGCGGCAGGCGTCGTCTGCCTCGTCGCCATGGTGCTTACGCTCGTCGTAGGGGCTCTCGCGCCCGGCGCCAGGACCGATGCCGGAAAGGAGGGTGCGGAAGAAAATAGGTCCTCCGCGGTCTCGTTCGGCGCGGCGATGCGGCGTATCCTGGGGTCCGAGGCTGCTTTCTCGCTCGCGATGATCTTGCTTTTCGCCTGCCTCTTCACCTCGATGACGAGCTTCCAGCCGACCTTCGCAGGTGCCAGGGGTCTCGACTACTCTGTCTTCTACGTCGCCTATACCGTCGCGGTGATCTTCTCCCGTTTCGTGCTCGCGGGGGTGGCGGCGCGCTTCGATTCGCGGCTCGTGATCGCCGCGTCGGTGAGCGTAATGGCGCTCGCGGTCGCGTCGTTTCTCGCGGTGGGGTCCAATGTCTTCTTCTACGGGATCTCCTCCTCCTTTCTTGGTTTGGGCTACGGGCTCGCGCTGCCAGGCGTGCAGGCGCAGGCGGTCAACGTCTCGGAGGAGCAGGTACGGCCGCGGGTGTTGCCGATGGCTGGGATGCTCTTCGAAGGCGCGATCCTCGGCTTCCCCCTGGTCGCCGGATGGGTCATCACGGGCTTCGGGTACCGGGCCCTGTTCGCGATCCTCCTGGCGCTCGCGCTTGTACAGGTCGCCATCGCCTGGTGGCGCTACATGGTCACCGGAAGGAAAACAAGCACACAAGCAGCGTAGAAACCCCACCTTGCGGTTCTCGTCCAACCGATGATCGAGTAGTTTCGGAAGAACAGGCCAGAAGGTTGCCAGGAGAACCGGAGAAATAGTTCACTTGTACGATACCGTCGGCTGCTTCGGTCTGCTATCGTGAGTAGGTAGAGGGCGAAAAGGCAAATGGAATAAGGAGGTTGGTCGATGAAGCGGATGATCAAGGTCCTGGTGGTGGCGGCCCTTATAGCGGTTATCTTGGTGGCCAGCATCTCCCCCGCGATGGCTCGCCGTGGCAATTTTGGCCATCGGATGCCGACGGATACGCCATGTAACGTTGGGAAAGCCGAGAATGAGAGTGGGGCGCACCACGACTTCGGTCCCGGCGGTCATGAGGGATGCTGGGTGGTGGTACCCGGACTGAACAAGTAACCTGATCCCGGGGTCGAGATGTAGGAGTGTTGGCCCTTATTCGTTCGGCCATAGAGAAGAGACTCTCTCGGAAGGGCCACGCCAGGCAGATTAGCCGTTCTTGATTTCCTCAAGTGCGTAGGAGACGGCTTCCTCGAATTTCATCTTTTGTCCTTCTTCCCAGGCCTCCTCCCACGCCGTCTTCTCTATAGAGGCGCGAGCGGCGGTCAGGTACGGTTCCCGGATAGCCGACTCTCTAGGCCCCTGCCGATAGCCTGCCGACTCGCGCAAAGCCTCCGCCACACCGAACAACCTGGCCGCCCGTTCGGCTTCTCCTCTTGTCCCGGCGGTGCATGCCAACCCCTCTAGACTCTCTGAGGCTACCAGCTCGTTACCCAGTTCCCGGCACAGCATGAGACTGTCTTGTAGCAGAGCATCGGCACGCTCGTAGTCCCCGCGCAGCAGCGCTGCCCAGCCAAGGTTGTCGATGGCGTGCTCGAGCCCACCCCTAAGCCCATGCTCCCGGAGTAGAGTTGCGGCTTCCTCGTTTAGCGTCGTCGCTTGCTCGTAGTCGCCCTGGAGCAGGAACTCGTAGCCCAAGCTGATCAAGAAAGTGCTGTGCGGTTGGGCGCTGCCCAACTCCCGAGACAGGTCCAGGCCTTCTTCGAATAACTCCTTCGCTCGCTCGTAGTCTCCGCTGTCATAGTAGGCGTTCCCTAGGCCGCCGATGGCCTCAGCGATTCCCCACCTATCTCCAGCGTCGACGTAGATCCTTCGGCTCTCTTCGAATAACTCTTTCGCCCGCTTGTAGTCACCCAGCTGCTCCGCTACATCCCCCAGTATGAGCTGTAAGGAAGCTGCGAGGTTGCTCTTGATCTCTGCACTTGCGCTTAATCGGAGCCCCTCTTCGGCGGCTGCCTCCGCTTCAAACAGATCGCCCTGTACGTCTGCCAGCCAGCTCAGCCCCTCAAGCGCCTTAGCCCGTGCCAAAGCCGACGCTTGTTCACCTTGCGCCAGTGTTTCCGTCAGCCACCTCTTCCCTTCATCGAAGTGCCCTCGCGCGTACCAGAACGGTCGCAACGCTCCTGCAAGCCGCAGCCCAAGCTCGGCCTCTCCCCGTTCTATCGCCCACGAGAGCGCAGCCCTTACATTGTCGTGTTCGGGATCCAGCCGTTCGAGCCACGTACCTTGCTCCGGTCCTCGCAACCCCGGCTCGGCCTCTTCTGCCAGGGCCAGGAAGTACTCGGCGTGGGCGCGCCTTACGGCCTCCGCTTCACCGCTCCCCTCGAGCTTTATGTTCGCGAACTCGTGGATGGTCTCCAGCATCACGAAGCGCGCTTCACCCCCTGCTCCCTCCGCCTGGCGCAGGAGGCTCTTGTCCAGGAGCGAGGAGGCGCCATCGAATACGTCCGTGGGGAGGTCTCCTCGCGCGTCGCACACCGCCTCGATGGCCTCGAGGGTGGCCCCACCCAAGAAGACTCCCAGCCTCCCGAAGAGCATCTTTTCGCCCTCTTCGAGCAGTCCGTAGCTCCACTCGATAGCATTCTTGAGCGTCCTCTGCCTCTCTGGCAGGTTTCGTGCGCCACCGGTTAGGAGTTTGAGCCGGTTGCCTAGCTTCTCTAGCAGCACCCGCGGGGGGAGCAACTTTATCCTCGCTGCGGCGAGCTCTATCGCCAGGGGCAGCCCGTCCAGCCTCGCACAGATCTCCACCACCGTAGGGGCATTCTCCTGCGTCAGGGAGAACTCCGGTCTGACGGCCAGCGCCCGCTCCACAAAGAGCCCGACGGCCTCGTAGTCGGCGAGGTTCTCCAGGGGAGGCAGGGATTCGGGGTCGGGCAACGAGAGGGGTGGGACTGGGAACTCCTGCTCGCCATAGAGCCCGAGCGGGGTGCGGCTGGTGGCCAGGATCTTCAGCTTGGCGGCGGACGAGAGCAGCCTGTCAAGGACCGTCCCCGACCCTATGACCTGCTCGAGGTTGTCGAGCAACAGGAGCGTGTGCCTCTCGCGCAGGTAGCCTTCGAGCAACTCCTCCGGTGGCTGGACACCACCCTCACTCAGCCCTAGTACCCGCGCGATGGTCGGGGCCACCAGCGAGGGATCCGCGATGGCGGCGATCGGCACGAAGAAGACCCCGTCCTCGAAATCGTCCACGAGCTCTGCGGCGGCCTGCAGTCCCACGCGGGTCTTCCCCGTGCCCCCAGGACCGACGAGGGTCAAGAGTCTCGTCTCGGGGCTGCGCAACCGCCCGCACACCGCCTCCACCTCACGCTCGCGCCCGATAAGCGGCGTGGCCTGCAAGGGCAGGTTGTTGGAGTAAGACTCAAGCGTCCTCAACGAGGGGAACTCAGATGGCAAGTCCGGAGTCGTAAGCTGGAAGACCCTCTCGGGCCTTGCGAGGTCCTTGAGGTGCCTCTCCCCAAGGTCTCTCAGGTGCGCCTCGGGCGGTAGCTGATCGCGCACCAGCTCCTGGGTGGAGGAAGAGAGGAGCACCTGCCCACCATGACCGGCAGAGAGCAGCCTCGCCACCCGGTTTACCGGTGGGCCGAAGTAGTCTCCGTCTCGTTCATGGGTGCCCCCCGTGTGCAGCGCCATCCGCGCCCTCAAAGTACCGGTCTCCTCACCCCACGCTTCAGAGAGGAGAGCCCTCTGGGCCGCAAGGGCCGACTGGAGGGCACCGAGGGCGGTGGGGAAGGCCGCGCAGAAGGCGTCGCCTACCGTCTTGAAGACGAAACCACCGTGTCCTTCGATAGCCTCCCTGAGGATTGTGTCGTGACGGGTGAGTGCAGCGTGCATGCCTGTGGGACTCTTCTCCCACAACTTTGTGGAACCCTCTAGGTCGGTAAAGAGGAAGGTGACGGTGCCGGTGGGCGGGTGGGCCATTAGCTCTGAGCATCCTCCTTTTCCTGAACTTCACTATATAGCATCACCAACGAGATGATGCACCGCTCCTGTTTGAGGGAGACGATTACATAAGATACTCTGTGGATGAGAAGACACCATCCGCCGGTTTAGATTCCGTGATGCCGTCCAGCAGGCGGTAGAGGAAGACCAAGCGGAGGATGCCCTATGAGCGTGGCGAAAGACGGCCCGGCCAAGGACCAGAAGGTGGAGAGTGCCGACATACCGGGCGCTCGCGATGAGCTGGTCGGAGCGCTTCTGAGAGAGAGTCGAGAGGAACTGGAGCGCATCGACCTGAAGGCATCCATACTGTTGAGCGTCTGCAGCCTGGCGCTGGCCGCACTCGTCCATGCGGCCGCCTACCTCAATTGGGATCCACGGGACCTCGTAGGTTTCCAGTGGTTCTTGTGGTCGGGGATGGCGCTCGGCGCCTGCGCGCTCGTGGCACTGGCCGCAGCGGTGTGGCCCAGGCTCGGGCAGGACGACGAAGGGATCACCTACTTTGGCCACGTCGCGCGGTTCGAGGGGTTGGAAGAGCTGAACGCCGGCCTCGACAAAGAGGTTTCCAGGCACCCGTCGCTCTCAGATCATGCAGCGAAGCGGCTGCTCGCGCTCAGCAGGATAATCTACGATAAGTACAGGTACATCAGGTGGGGGATGGGCCTCTTTGGTGTCCATGCTCCTATGCGCGTTGGCCGCCGTTCGGGCGTTGAGTAGCTAGTCAGCATTTCAGCTTTGCTGGGGAGCAGCTTGCGTTCGTTTTGCTCTCTGCGGTAGATAAAGGCCCGCATCGTTTACCACGGAGCCTGGGGCGGCGTGTTGGAGCCTCGCTGTCAGGCACTTGCTGAGATGCTGAGAGCCGCCGCAGGCGGCGTGCTGAAGTGCTGACATGCTGACTCAGAACTCGACTGTGTCGAGGTCTTCCGCAGCCCTCACGGGTCCTCCAAACGCGGCCTCGGCCTCGGCCGCCAACTCCTCTGGATCGACGAACCGGCTCGAGCGCAGGTGGTTGAGAACGAGCCGGCGTACGCCCGCTGCGCGGGCCGCCTCGCCGGCCTCGGTCGCGGTCGAGTGCCCCATGGCGTGAGCCTGCTCCGCAGCGTTGTGTGGACCGTACGCGTCGTGGACGAGGAGATCCGCCCCCCTCGCGTTCTCGACGACCTCCCGGGTCGGACGGGTGTCTGAGGTGAAGACTGCGACGGCACCAGCCTGGGCGACGCGGAAGCCCACGCACTCCAGACCGTGGTCCAGCGAGAAGGGCGTAACCTCAGCCCCTCCTACCTCGGTAGGCTTGCCGGGGACCAGCTCGCGCCAGCCGAGGCGTTTGCCCAGCCAGCTCTCTGCGCCGGGAAGCGTCAAGCCGAGGAGGTCTCGCAACGCACGGAGCGTATCGGGCGCTGCGTGAACGAGAAGCGAGGCCTCAGGGATGGCCGCCAGGGAGGCGATCAGGGGAGCGAACCCGCCGACGTGGTCGAAGTGGCGGTGACTCAGGAACAGGTGGCGCACGCTCTCGGGCGGAATACCGGCGGCCTCGAGACGGCCGAGTAGTACGGTGCCGCTGGAGGCGTCGATCAGCATCGTCTCGTCACCAGCAAGAGGTAGCGCCAGGCTAGACTGCGCCCTCTCCCCGTTAAGGGGGTCGCCGGTGCCGAGGAAGGTAACACGTCTCACCCTATCTTCTCCGGATCATCGGCCATGTACGCGTTGCGTATAACACAATTAGCCGGCAGGCGCGAGCACATTACCCAACGGAGCGGAGACATCCCCTTGTAGGGGGGCGGTTCGCGAACCGCCCCCCTACCAGCAGACCGCTCCCTAAGATGCTACAAACTAACTTACCGTCTTTGAAGGGCGGAGATCAGGGACCCGAACCCCTTCGGCTCTACGACATCTGGAAGGTTGCTCTTGGGCGCGAAACACAGCGGCGCGAAGAACGGACTGGCCTTCGATCTCGGTGCCTTCGACCTCGATGGGACCGTGTTGCGGCGGAACCTGAGGATCACACAAGGCACCGTTGTCGCTCTGCAGAGTCTCAGGGAGCGGGGGATGCGGCTCGTCGTGGCGACGGGGCGGCGGTTCGAGGACGCCAGGGAGTACGCAAGGAGGCTTGGCTTCGCTGACCAGGACCCGGTGATCTGCTACGGCGGTTCGATGGTGAGGAGGATGAACGGGGAGACCCTGCTTCACCGCACGCTGGCAAAGAGTTTGGGCATAGAGGTTCTAGAGTGGGCGGCAGGGCGGGATCTGCACGCCCGTGTCTTCCTCGATGGTGGCATCATCACCTCGCCAGACACACCTGCGGCGCTCGAGCACCTGCGGCGTTATGCTGAGCCTGGTGTCTCCGTCGTTGACTCACCGGCGGATTGGCTCAGGGACGGCGGGGAAGAACCGACCAAGCTCGTGATCGTGGACCGCCCCGACGATATAAGGGGCTGGCTCGAGGAGGCGCAGACGGCCTTCGCCGGGCGACTCTTCGTTACGCGCAGCCTGCCGCACTACGTCGAGATCGGTAGTCTGGAAGGGACGAAGGCGTCGGCTCTCGGGTTCCTGTGCGACCGATGGGGGATAGAGCCCGAGCGTGTTCTCGCCTTCGGCGACGCGGACAACGACATAGACATGCTCCGCTTCGCCGGGCACGGGGTCGCGGTTGGGGGGATGAGCGGCGAGGTCCGCGAGGCCGCTGACGTAGTCGTGCCCAACGTGGACGAGGACGGTGTCGCCGGCTACGTCGAGAACTTTCTGGGAGGATCGTAGATGCCCGAGTTGCCCGAGGTCACGGTTATCTCGGAGGACGTGGCCGCGCTTGCGGTGGGGCGTGAGGTCCTGCGGGCCGCCGTCTTCAGGCCCGACGTGACCAACGTAGAGCCCGGAGAGTTCGGCAGGTGGCTCGTCGGAAGGACGCTGCGCGGGACGGGGCGTCGGGGCAAGATCATCGTCCTCGACTTCGGGGAGGTCGTGGGGCTCGTTCATCTGGTCATCTCAGGAAGGGTATTGCGTCTGCCAGAGTGGAAGGAGCCGGACAGGATGAACACTGCGGTCCTCGAGTTCGGGGGCGAGGGGGGGCCCCTGGTGCTCGCTTTCACGAGGCTCTGGCTCGGATACTTCGACCTCTACGAGCCGGGAGAGGAAGATAAACACCCCCTGATCTCACGCCTCGGGCCCGACCCTTTATCTGAGGAGTTCACGGTCGAATACCTGGCCTCCGCCCTCAGCCGCAAGGCGGGCGTGAAGGGCCTGCTTCTCGACCAGTCCGTCGTGGCCGGCCTCGGCAACATCTACGTGGACGAGGTCCTCTTCTCTGCCGGCGTCCATCCCACGCGCAAAGCAAGCACCCTCGCCGCAGAGGAGATACAGAACATCCACGCCGCAACCCGCGACATCCTGCGCCACGCCATCGAGCAGCGCGGTACCACCTTCGACTCCTACCACGACGCCTTCGGGGAGACAGGCAAGTTCCAACACCAGCTCAAAGTCTTCACCCGGGCTGGCGAGCCGTGCCCAAGGTGTGGCACGGAGATCATAAAGTCCCGCGTCGCCGGCCGCGGAACCCACTCATGCCCCGTCTGCCAGAACTAGCACGCCGCTTCGCGGCTTGTCAGCAAGTCAGCACGCTCCGGCCTTCGGCCTTCGCTTGTCAGCCCGCCGCCTACGGCGGCTCTCAGCCAGCCAGCTAAGGCTTGCGCTCGCGTAGGCTGACTAGCTGAACTGCTGACAAGCTTTATTAGCTTCTCGGAGCCGCCTCGATAAGTTTCGGATGGGCGTTGGCGAGATCCTGGGCTTCGCTGTAGGTTTTTTCGGCTTCTTTGTAGCCGGCCCCGACTTCGGAGAGCAGATCGAGGGCCTTCTCGCGGTTGTCCTGGAGGGCGGGATCTTCTTCCAGGATTCCGTAGAATTCTATCTCTTTGGCCTCGGCGGCGAGTTGGGCGTCCATCGCCTCCGAGAGCATACTGGCGTACTCTTTCACGGAAGGGTCGACGTCGAGGCCGTCCACGACCCCCAGCGCTTCCCTGGCGTTCTGCAGATCGTTGCGCGCCTTCTCGAGGGTGTTCTTGGCCTCGGTGATGTTGTCCTTCTCCTTCGAGGGGTCGTCCCCGGATTCGATCTTCTGCTTGACGTCAGCGTAGGTCGAGCGGGCCTCGTCGAAGAGCTCGTTGTGCTCGGAGATAGACTTGTTCGCGCTGCTGATAGCCTCGTCGGCCTGTTCGCGAGGGCTCTCTCCGAAGATGCCGGAGCATCCGGCGAGCACGAACGTCGAGAGCAAAATCACAACAGTGGGCGCCAGGCGGTTTATCATGTGCATCATGAGTGAGAGCAGTCTACCTCGCTTGGGTACGATCAGGCTACGTTCCTTCCCTGGCGTTGCCAGGCGTGCGATCGGCCGGCTCTTCGGCCGTCGAAAGAAAGCGCCAACGCCGGACATGGCGTTGATCTCGCGGGCGGCGTCAGCCATCCGGGAGTACGCCAGCGAGCACGCCGCCCTCTTCGAGCGGGCGGAGCGGCTGCGGGAGAAAGCCGACCGGTTGGAGAGGGCAGGTATCCCGAGCGAGAGCGCCACCAACCGTGCGGAGCGCGCCAGGATGGAGGTCGAAGCCGGACTCCTCGCCCTTCGTGCTTCTTTCGCCTCATCCGCGGGAGGAAGCGTTGGGGAATGCGCCTTCGACCGTGAGGTCGAGCGCCTGTACCCGACGCTTGGCGTCCCAGGCCAGTAACCCCGGCACTCTTCGCTTGGCTTTCGCCCCGTCCCGCTCTTATTCTCCTGAGGTCAGAGAACCGTAGGTATCCGTGGCGAACTTGCGTGCCCTGGGTCCCGTCCTCGGATGCAGGAACAGGAAGCCTACGGCCGCTACCAGGAGGAGGAACAGCAGGCGACCGCCCCTGCCGCCGCGCACGCGAACCT
>Ga0136613_10000230_pt1 | contig 23958 bp, 21 predicted proteins | sample AntDrymUQ2722106_2_FD_106649 | JGI IMG/M metagenome (GOLD analysis project Ga0136613, IMG submission 106649) | Polar desert sand microbial communities from Dry Valleys, Antarctica - metaG UQ272 (21.06) | ecosystem: Environmental > Terrestrial > Soil > Desert | place: Antarctica: Dry Valley... | reverse complement strand
GTGAACCGACCCATGACCAGCAGCGACCTGACCGCCTCCATGACCCGCAGCAGCGGGTGGCCGACGCTCACGCCGGGCCAGGCGGGGATGGACGCCGGCCGCTTGTACGCGGCCGTCGCGTTCGCGCAAGCGTCGCACACCGACTGGCCGCGCGACCCTCGCGAGGCGCTGGCGCAGCGCTTCGGCGGCGAATACGACGACATCATCGGGCCAACGTCGCCTCATGGAGATGCCAACGGGCTGGTCGTCCGCCACGGCGCCATCGTCGCCGCCTGGGGCGACCCCTCCCGGGTCGACATGACCTTCAGCGTCGCCAAGAGCTGCCTGGCCTTGATCGCGGGGCTAGCCGTCGACGCGGCCCTGATCGACGATGTGCACGCCCCGGTCCAATGCTGGATGGCCGACGACGAGTTGGGCCTGTTCACCACCCCCAGGAACCGGGACATCACCTGGCACCACCTGCTGACTCAGACCAGCGAGATGGAGGGCACGCTGTGGGGAAAGCCGGACATCGCCGACCGTCGTGAGGGCCGCGACCGCACCCTCGGCGCGCCGGGAACGTTCTGGGAGTACAACGACGTCCGCGTCAATGCCCTGGCCTACGCCCTGTTGCAGGTGCACCGGGAGCCCTTGCCCACTGTCTTCCGGCGCGAGCTGATGGATCGCACCGGCGCCGGCGACACCTGGCGCTGGCACGGGTACGACAACGCCTCGGTGACAATCGACGGCGTCGAGATGGCGTCGGTCAGCGGCGGCGGGCACTGGGGCGGGGGCATCTTCATCGACGCGCTCGACCTGGCCCGCATCGGCCAGCTGATGCTCGGGGAGGGGACCTGGAACGGGGTGCGGCTGCTGTCGCGCGAGTGGCATCAGGCGGTGCTGGCCGCGACCGCGTTGAACCCCTCGTATGGCTACCTGTGGTGGCTCAACACCGCACGGGCGCTGCGCCCCAGCGTCCCGGCCTCGGCGTATGCGGCCAGAGGGGCTGGTCCCAACGAGGTGTGGGTTCTGCCCGACCATGATCTGGTGGTTGTGCTGCGCTGGATGCATGAGCGGCACGTCGACGGCTTCCTGGCCCGGGTTCTCGACGCGGTCGTGGCCTGACAGTGAGCCAACGGTCGCGCAGGTGCATGGTGGCCTAGACTCCTACCGCCGGAGGTCCGTACCCGGCACGAACCACATGGCTGTTATTCTTCCCCGCAGCTGGTGTCCATGGCCCGCTACGAGGAAGCAGCAGCAGCAGTGCCCGACTCATTCGTCCACCTCCACACCCACACCGAGTACTCGATGCTCGACGGCGCGAGCAGGGTGTCCGGGCTCATGCGGCGGGCGGCCGAGCAGGGCATGCCGGCACTGGCGATCACCGACCACGGCAACATGTTCGGCGCCATCGACTTCTACAAGGCGGGCCTGGAGCACGCCGTCAAGCCGATCATCGGTTGCGAGGCCTACGTCGCGCCCGACAGCCGCTTCGCCAAGGGTGCGCGTGGGCCTAGAGGCGGGAATGGCGGGGCGCGCAAGGAGCCCTACTACCACCTGGGGCTGCTGGCCGAGACCCAACAGGGATATCGCAACCTGATGAAGCTGGTGTCGCGGGCCTACCTGGAGGGCTACTGGTACAAGCCGCGTGCCGACCGTGAGCTGCTCGCCGAGCACGCCGACGGGCTGATCTGCCTTTCGGGCTGCCTCGGCGGCGAGGTCAACCAGCTGCTGCTCGCCGGCCGCCGCGACGACGCGGTGGCGGCCGCTGCCTTCTACCGCGACGTCTTCGGTCCCGACCGCTACTTCATCGAGCTGCAGGACCACGGCATCCCCGAGCAGGCCCAGACCAACGGTGAGCTGATCCGCATCGCCGCCGAGCTGTCGCTGCCGCTGGTGGTCACCAACGACAGCCACTACACCGACCAGGCCGACGCCACCGCTCACGACGCGTTGCTGTGCATCCAAACGGGGTCGCAGATGTCTGACCCCGACCGCTTCAAGTTGTCCGGCGACCAGTTCTACGTCAAGTCACCCGCCGAGATGCACGCGTTGTTCGCCGACCACCCCGAGACTTGGCGCAACACCCTGGACATCGGCGAGCGCTGCAACGTCGAGATCGCCTTCGGCACCAACCACCTGCCCCGCTTCGACTGCCCGGACGGGATGACCGAGGCCGCCTACCTGCGCCAGCTGGTCTTCGACGGCGCGCGGCGCCGCTACCGCCGCGACGGCCGGGCAGCGACCGGCGACCGCGGCGCCGGCCACAGCGAGGCCGGGGACCGCGAGAACGGCGACCTCCGGGCCGGCGACCGCGAGGCAGGTATCCCCGACGAAGTGCGCCGCAGGTTGCACTACGAGCTGGCGGTCATCGAGCAGATGGGCTTTCCCGCCTACTTCTTGATCGTGGCGGACCTGTGCCAGTACGCGCGCTCGGTCGGTATCCGGGTGGGGCCGGGGCGGGGATCGGCGGCCGGCTGCGCCGTGGCCTACTGCGCCGGGATCACCGACCTCGACCCCATCGCGCACGGCCTGATCTTCGAGCGCTTCCTCAACCCCGAGCGCGTGTCGATGCCCGACATCGACATGGACTTCGACGAGCGCCGCCGCGGCGAGATGATCCGCTACGCCCGCGAGCGCTACGGCGACGACCGCGTCGCACAGATCGTCACCTTCAGCACCATCAAGGCCAAGCAGGCGGTCAAAGACGCCGCCCGTGTCCTCGGCTACCCGTTCGGGTTCGGCGACCGGCTCACCAAGATGATGCCGGCGCCGGTCATGGGCAAGGACTTCCCGCTGGCCAAGGCCCGCGAGATGTCCAGCGAGCTGCGCACCGCCTGGGAGACCGAGCCCGAAGCCAAGAAGGTGCTCGACACGGCGCTGTCATTGGAAGGCCTGCGCCGCCAGCACTCCATCCACGCCGCCGGTGTCGTCATCGGCGCGGGTCCCATCACCGAGCACAGCCCGGTCCTGCGCGTCGAGGCCGACGGCGAGATCGTCACCCAGTACGACGGCGGCATGGTCGAGGCCATCGGTCTGCTGAAAATGGACTTCCTCGGCCTGCGCAACCTGACGGTGATCACCGACGCGCTGAGCCACATCGAAACCACCACCGGCGAGCGCATCGTTATCGAGGAGGTGCCCCTCGACGACCCGGTGACCTACAAGATGCTGGCCCATGGCGACACCGGCGGCGTCTTCCAGCTCGATTCGCCTGGCATGACGGCGCTGTGCCGGCAGCTGCAGCCGGACCGCTTCGACGACATCGTCGCGCTGCTGGCGCTGTACCGGCCAGGGCCGATGTCGGCGAGGCTGCACACCAGCTACTGCGAGCGCAAGCACGGCCGCGAAAAAGTCAGCTACGCACACCCCGACCTGGCCGAGATCCTGGAACCGACCTACGGCATCCTCGTCTACCAGGAGCAGGTCCTGGAGATCGCCAAGGTCATCGCGGGGTTCACCCTCGGCCAAGCCGATCTGCTGCGGCGAGCGATCGGCAAGAAGAAGCCCGCGGAGATGGAGGCGCAGCGCTCCAAGTTCCTCGACGGGGTGGTGGCCGAGGGCTACCAGGCCAAGCTCGGCACCGATCTGTGGAACCTGATCGAGGGTTTCGCCGACTACGCGTTCAACAAGTCGCACTCCGCCGGCTACGGGCTGGTCAGCTACCAGACCGCCTGGTTGAGGGCCAACTACCCGGTCGAGTACATGGCCGCGCTGCTGACCTCGGTCAAGAACAACAAGGACCGTCTCCCGCTGTACCTGCACTCCTGCCGGACCATGGGCATCACCGTCCTGCCGCCCGACGTCAACTCCTCGGAGGTGGACTTCGCACCGCTGCGGGAAGGCGCGGTCGGTGGCGGGCAGCAGCAGATCCGCTTCGGGCTGTCGGCGGTTCGCAACGTCGGCGAGCTGGTCGTGGAGGCGATCATCGCCGCGCGCACCCGCCACGGCGCCTTCACCGACTTCGCCGACTTCGCCGGCAAGGTCGACGGCCCCGTACTGAACCGCCGGACGTTGGAGTCGCTGGTCAAGGCTGGCGCCTTCGAGTCCCTGTCCACATCCCAGCGGCCCCACCCACGCAAGGGTTTGCTGCAGGTCTTCGAGGCCATCGTCGAGCAGGCGATCGCCACCAAGCGCGCCGAGGCCGAGGGGCAGTTCTCGCTGTTCGACAGCTTCGCAGGGGCTGCCGAGCCGGTTGCCGGGCTGGTCGACGCGGTGGTGATCCCCGACGTGGAATACGAACGCGCCGAGAAGCTGGCCGCCGAGCGCGAGATGCTCGGCCTGTACGTCTCGGACCACCCGCTGCTCGGCCTGGAGCGGCTGCTCACACAGATCTCGCCGCGCTCGATCCCGCAGACGCTGGCGGCGGCGAACGGGGGGTCGCTGACGCTGGCCGGCATCTTCACCGGCAAGACCCGCAAGTTCACCCGCAAGGGTGAGCCCTATGCCACGGGAACTCTGGAAGATCTCGAAGGCGGGGTCGAGATCATCTGCTTCCCGGCCGTCTACAACCAGTCCGACGAGCTGCTGGCCGAGGACGCGGTCCTGTGCGTCAAGGGCCGGCTGGACAACGGCGACACTCCCAAGGTCATCGTCTCCGAGGTCAGCGCACCCGACCTGTCCGACGCGACGGGGGCGCCCCTGGTCCTCACCCTGGCGCCACAGCAGTGCACGCCCGAGATCGTCACGCCCCTCAAGGCGCTGCTGGCGGAGCACCGCGGCGTGGTCGCGGTGCACCTGCGGCTGTGCAACGCGGCCGGGCGCATCACCACGTTGCGGCTCGACGACGGGCTGTGCGTCAGTCGTACCCCCGACCTCTACGCCGAGCTGAAGGGGCTGTTGGGCGCCACCGCCGTGTCCTAAAGCTGGCCGGCCATTGCAGTGGTCCCGCGACTTCGTCGTCCCCATGTTGACAACGTCGCGGGACTGCGGTGCCTAAGCGCGTTCTCATACAGGTCTCACGCCGCTCTTAGGGCTTCGGCGCATCGTTCACCTTGCAGCCACCTTCCCGTGAGCTGCTGGACACCTGGCAAGCCGCCTCCATCCAGAAGGAGAACGTCGTGCTGTTGCAGCTACCAGACACGATCGCGGAGTACGGCGATTTCGCGCTGCGGCTGGGTACTGACCTGGTCGCGATCGTCGTCTTCGCGGTAGTGATCTACTTCCGCCGGCACACCCGCAAAGACCTCGCGGTGGTCTTCTGCTTCTTCAACATCGGGCTGTTCACGGTGGTCGCGGTGATCTCCACCGCCGAGTCAGCCACCGCCATCGGCTTCGGGCTGTTCGCGATGCTGTCGATCATCCGCCTTCGCAGCGAGCCGTTCAGCAACCGCGAGCTCGGTTACTTCTTCGGCGCGCTGGTGCTGGGAATGGTCAACGGGATCGGAGCCCCCGACTACGGCTTCACGCTGGTCCTGAACGTGCTGATCCTGGCCAGCATCTTTGCGCTTGATCATCCACGTGTCATGCGCGCCGCCCAACGCCGGCACGTCACGCTGGATTCGGTGCACACGAACTCGGCGGCGCTACGGGCGACCCTCGAGCAGCGGCTCGGCGCGGAGGTCTTGGAGAGCACCGTCACGGCCATCGACTTCGTGCGCGACACGATGGAGCTCGAGGTCCAGTACATCGAGCGGCCGAGCTCGTCGGCTCCCCACGGTGCCGACCTGCAGAAGGTGCCGGCATGACCGCTCTTGGGACCGACCAACTGGCCGGCTTGGACCGCGTGTCGCTGGAGCAGCTCAACGACCGGGCGGCGCTGATGCACCGGCAGGAGAACAAGTACCTGGTCGACGCCGCTGACTTCTCGGCGGCGCTCGGCGAGCTCGGCGAGCACTTCGACGTCCTGGATATCGAGGGGCGCACGGCCTTCAGCTACTCGACGGTGTACTTCGACTCCGAGGCGCTGGCCGCCTACCACCAGCACGCCCAGGGCAAGCGCCGGCGGTTCAAGGTGCGCTCCCGCCAGTATCTCGACACAGGCCTGTGCTACTTCGAGGTCAAGCTCAAGGGCACGCGTGACCGCACCATCAAGCAACGAATGGTGTACCGGCCCGACGAGCACGGCGGGGTCACCGCAGCGGCTCAGGCCTTCGTGCAACGCTGCTTTCAGGACGTGTACGACCAGGTCTTTGACCACGAACTGTCGGCACAGCTGGCCATGCGTTACCGCCGCGTCACCCTGGTCGGCAAGCACAGCCCGGAGCGGGTCACGATCGACTATGACCTGGAGTTCCAGCGGGGCGACGACGCCGCGGTCGCCACCCCGGGCCAGTGGCTCATCGTCGAGGTCAAGTCCGAGCGTGGTCGCGGCACCGCGGACCGGGTGCTCCAGCGCCGGGGGATTCGCAGCAGTCGCTGCAGCAAGTACTGCATCGGGCTGAACCTGGTGCGCCGCGACCTGCGCTACAACGCGTTCAAGCCCACGCTGCAGAGCTACTTTGGTTGGTCGTCCCCGGCCGCGCCCGAGCCGCAGGCCGTGCCGCTGCCCGTCCCCGTCGCCGCCTGACGCATTAGGGTGGCAGGCATGGCGAATCCACGACTTGCAGGCAAGGTGGCGCTGGTGACCGGCGCCTCGTCGGGCATCGGTGAGGCGACGGCGTTGGCGCTGGCCGCCGAGGGCGCGGCGGTGGCGATCGGCGCCCGGCGTGTCGACCGCATCGACGCGCTGGCGGACAAGATCAGCGCCGGCGGCGGCCGCGCGCTGACCCTTGATCTGGACGTCACGCAGGAGCAGCAGGCGCACGACGCGGTTGGCCGCACACGCGCGGACCTGGGCGGTCTGGACATCGTCGTCAACAACGCCGGGGTCATGTTGCTGGGACCGATCCTGGATGCCGACACCAGTGACTGGCGCCGCATGATCGAGACCAACGTGCTGGGCCTGATGTATGTCACAAACGCGGCGCTGCCGCGGCTGGTGGAGCAGGGGTCGGGCGACATCGTGCAGGTGTCATCGGTGGCGGGGCGCCTCGCCAGGGAAGGGTCGGGCGTCTACAACGCCTCGAAGTGGGCCGTCAACGCCTTCTCGGAGTCGCTGCGCCAGGAGGTCACCGCGCGGGGCGTGCGCGTGACCTTGGTCGAGCCGGGAGCGGTGGCGACCGAGTTGAGCGATCACATCACCCACGCCGAGAGCAAGCAGCGGGTCAAGGAACGGGTGACCAAGATGCGTCCGCTGGAGTCGTCCGACATCGCCGCGGGCGTGGTCTACGTCGTCACGCAGCCGCCGCACGTCAGCGTTAACGAGGTGCTGATCCGCCCGACCGATCAGGTCGGATAGTCCCTGCAGGCCGGTTGGTCGCAACCCAGCCGATGTTCATGCGGGTTGCGCGACAGGCTTTACGGGGGTGACGACCTGCACGGTGTCCGCGCCAGCGTGCTGGCGTCGCGACAGCACCAGGAAGGGCAGCGCCAAGGCCGAGATACCCGCCGCCACCAGGTACGACGGTGCGTAGCCCCACACGTCGGCGGCCCGGCCAAGGAGCGGCTGCGCCCACACCCCACCGACCGAGGCGGTCAGCGAGCCGAACGACAGGATCGTCGCTCGCTGCTGGGACGGGATCAGGCCGTTGAGGTAGGCCTGACGGACCGGCATCGAGGCAGCGAACAGCAGCCCCCAAACAGCGATGAAGCCGATCACGGCCCAGAAGTTCTCCACAAATCCGATGGCACCAAGCGTGACAACACTTGCCGCCGCGGCAACGATCAAGGCCGAGGTGCGGCGGCGAAACAGCCGCCGGAAGCGAGACGCCATCACACCACCGAGGATCTGCGCGGAGGCGATGATGGCCGCAACAAGACCGGCGATCTGGTAGGCGTTCGGATCGCCGTACAGCTGCAGCAGGTAGGGCTGCAACGCGTAGAAGCCGTAGAAGACAACGCCGCCGGTGAACAGGGCCTCGACCATCAGCCACTTCACCGCCGGTACGCGCCAGCCGTACTCGATCGAGGCGGAGGCGATCTTGCGCATCTCGGCCAGTGGCCGGCCGCCCCGCTGCGGGGTGAAGCCGACGTCGTGCATCGTCGCGAACGCGACCGCGAACATCACCAGCAACACCAGGCCGCGGAGCACGAACGGCACCCCCACACTGCTGTGCTGCGCGATGAACCCGCCGGCGACCGAGCCGCCGAGCATCGCCGCACCGCTGACGACCTGTCCGCGCCCGAACACGGTGTCCATGTCGTCGTTGAAGCCCGTGGCCGTGAGCGCGTCAACCAGCCAGGCTTCGACAGCTCCCGAGAAGAACGTGTACCCGAGACCGAGCAGGATCGACGTCCCCGCCCATTGCCAGAACGGGGCGTGGACCTGCCACAGCAGCACGTACAGCAGCGTCGACGCGCTCAACGTCACGCTGCCGAGCAGGTACGACCTTCGGCGCCTGTGGTGTCGGCGATGATCCCGGTCGGCACCTCGAACAGCACCATGCCGGCGGTGAAAAAGGCGTTGGCGGCGAAGGCTTCCAGGTTCGACAGCCCAGCGTCGAGCAGGAAGATCGTGTTGATCCCCCAGATGAGCGACGTCGCCAGCGTGTTCCCCAGCAGCAGCACCAGGTAAGTGCGCTGGATGGTGCGTGGAGTCGGCATGTCGTTGGCCTGGCCTTCCGAGTGTCGCCGCACGGCCGTCGTAGAAGTTCCGACTTCCCAACACTGCGGAACTCATCGCTGTTCCGACTGGCGGGCGGCGGTCTGCTCGCCGGCGCAGGCGGCATAGACCAGGCAGTCGGCCAGATGGTCGTTGACCAGACCCATCGCCTGCATGAAGGCGTAGACCGTCGTCGGCCCAACGAAACGGAAGCCACGGCGCTTGAGCTCGCGGCTGAGCGCCAGGGACTCCGGGGTGATGGCGGGGACGTCGGCCGCCGAGCGACGCGGTGCGCTGGGATCCGGTGCAAACGCCCAGACCACGTCGCGCAGCGAACCGACCTCCAACACGGCGCGGGCATTGCCGATCGTCGCTGCGATCTTGGCGCGGTTGCGCACGATGCCGGGGTCGGCGAGCAACCGGGCCTCGTCGTCGGGTCCGAACGCCGCAACGGCGGCGGGAACGAAGCCCGCGAACGCCTGACGGAACCGCTCGCGCTTGCGCAGGATTGTCAGCCACGACAGGCCGGCCTGGAAACCCTCCAGGCACAGCTTCTCGAACAGCGTCCGGTCGTCGGTGACCGGGCGCCCCCACTCGTCGTCGTGGTAGGCGATGTAGGCCGGATCCGACGTGGCCCACCAGCAGCGTGTGACCGTCGAGCCCGTCACGACTGCGGGAGGCGGTCGGCGACGGCATGACGAATCTGCGTCTCGACGTCTGGGAACTCGCGCACCAAGTCGTTGAGGGTCGCCCCCGGAAGCATCAGCAGGAGCGCGTCACTGGTGGCGGTAACCGTTGCCAGCCGGGCGTAGCCGAAGCTGGCTCCCCAATCGAGTGCGGCCAACTCGCCGAAGAAGTCACCGGCCCCGAGGTCGCGGACGTGGCGACTCTCGACGTGCACCGCCAGGGTCCCATCGATGATTACGTAGAAGTCGCGTGCGGCATCCCAGCGCCGGACCACCTCCTCTCCGGCCGGGGCGACCCGCACCTCGGCGGCGCGGCCGACGCGCTCGAGATCGTCGTCGGTGAGCTCGGCGAACAGCGGCAATGCGCGCAAGGTCGCCACCGCCACGGGTGGGTAACCAAGCCAGGTCCGATCGACCGGCATGTGGCGCTCTTGGGCCAGCACCCGGCGAGCCGCCGGTGGAACAGGGTGAGGCGTGGACGTCTCGAACCAGTGCAGCACCCGCTCGATGTCGTCGGGGCCACTGCCGTGGTTCAGCACGCACAGCCGGATCGCGTAGCGGCCGCGCAGCCGCGTTGAGGACACCAGGCCAAGGCCGGTCCCGGCGAAGGCCGCCACCAAGGCAGCGTTGCGACGGGCGATCTCGTCCTCGTCGTCGGTGTCAGCGAAGCTGCGCCGGAAGCACAGGATGCCCAGACTGGCGGGGCGCAGCAGCTCCAGGTCCGCGCTGGCCTCGATGCGTTCCTGCGCCTGGTGCACCAGGTCCAGACAGCGGTCCACCGTGGCGCGGAAGGCATCGATTCCGAAGTAGCGCAACGACACCCACAGCTTCACTGCGCGACTCATCCGGGTGAGCTGGATGCTGAGATCGGCGAAATTGACCTCGCCGGCCGCCGCCTGGGCGTCCTTCAGGTAGTCAGGCGTGATCTCGAAGGCCCGGCGCAGCAGGTCCCCGTCGCGGACCAGCAGGCTGCCGCACTCGAACGGCTGGTACAGCCACTTGTGCGGGTCGAGCGTGACGGAGTCAGCTGCCTCGATGCCCGACAGCCAGCCACGACCCCGCTCAGTCAGTGCCGCGAAGCCCCCATAGGCCGCATCGACGTGGAACCACACGTTCTCGTCGCGACACACGGCGGCGAGCTCGGATAGCGGGTCGACGGCGCCGGTATTGGTCGAGCCGGCACTGGCCGCGACGAACAACGGCCGGCGGCCGGCCAGCCGGTCGGCGGCCATCGCGGGCACCAGCGTGTCTGGCCGCATGCGGAAGTCGTCGTCGACCGGCAGGACCCGCACCTGGTCGGGCCGGAAGCCCAGCACCCGGGCCGCGCGCACCATCGAGGAGTGCGCCTGATCCGAGATGTAGGCCACGGCACGATCGGACATCGCACCAAGTCGCGCCTCGCGGGCGCAGGCCAGCGCGGTCATGTTCGCCGCGGATCCGCCGCTGACCAGCACGCCCGCTGCCTGCGGTGGGTAACCGATCCACTGCTTGAACCAGTCGAGCACCACCAGCTCGACCTGGCTGGGCCCGGCGGACTCCTGCCACGAGCCGGCGTAGATGTTGAGCGCACCGGCGATGAGGTCGCCCAGCGCGCCCGGCCAGGTTCCCGACCCAGGGACGAACGCGAAGTACCCCGGGTGGTCGCAGCGGCTGGCGAACGGCAGCACGTTACGTCCCAGGTCATCCAGGATCGATTCGAAGTCCTGTGCCATGGCCGGCTGGGTGGCGTCGATCCGCCGAGCCATTTCTCGCGGAGAAGCGCCGCGGGTGGCCGGCACGGCGCGCGGATCGGCCAGCAGGTCCATTAGGAAATCGACGTTCCGGTAACCCAGCTGGCGCATCGCCTCTGGCTGCATCCCCAGCGGATCTTCCACACTGACTCCGATCCTGCTCAGTCCAGCCGGGCTACGACGACGGCCTCGGCGGCCGCCGCGCTTGATGCGTGCCCGGCCACCCCGCTGATGAACTGCTGGCGTTCGAGGGTCAACAGCTCTACCTCAGTCTTGGCGGTCACGGTCGCGGTTCGCGGCACGCCACGCAGGAGGGCGATCTCCCCGAAGAAGTCGCCGGGCCCTAGCGCCCGCGTCAGCTGCGGTGCCGTCACCTCGACCTGCCCATGCACGATGACATAGAAGCGGTCGCCTTCGTCACCTCGGCGCACGAGAATCTCACCAGCCCGGCCAACAACGGGCTCGGCGGCGAACGCCAACCGCTCGAGCGGCAGCACGGGCAGGGACGCGAACAACGGCACCCCTCGCAGCAACTCGAGTTGCGGTTGTGGGGGGTGGGCGTCGTCGTCGATCCGCGCCAGCCCCCGGCTCGCCAGCACCGCCGCTGTCGCCAGCAGCGTGCCGGTCGCGACCAGGCTCGCGCGAACCCCCCATTGCGTCACCACCAGGGAGGCTGCTATCGCGCCAAGCCCCTGCATGCCCCACCACAGGCCCTCGAAGACACCCAGCACCCGCGCCAGCAGGTGCGGGGAGACGATGCGTTGCAACAAGGTGAGCGCCGTGACGTCGATCAGGGCGTTGGCCGAGCCCACGATCGCGACCATGGCCAGGGCGGTGACCCGGCTGGGCAGGAACCCAATCGCGGCCAGTGCCACACCCCACGCGATCACGCCGGCCTGGAACGGGACGGCGAGTTGTCGGCGGCCCACCAGCGCCACGGTTGCCAGCGCCCCCACCAGCCCACCGGCCCCGACCGCCGCGTTGAGGTAGCCGACACCGGCCTCGCCGAGACCGAGCAACTCGATCGCCATGACCACGATCAGCACGGTCAGGGCGCCCAGACAGAAGGTCTGCGCGAGGTACAGCGACACCACGAGGCGGGGGCGGGGCTCATGAGCCAAGGTCTGGAACCCGGCGAGCAGTTCGCCGATGGCCGCGCGCCGCTGGTGCTCCTCGCCCTCGAGGTTGGGTGCCTCATCTGTGCGGATGCCTGCCACCGCGACGGCGGACAGCGCCAGGAGCGCGGCTGCGGTCGCGAACACCACGGGCACATCCCAGACCAGCAGCAGGACGCCGCTTAACGTCGGTCCGATCAGCGTGCCGAGGTTCTCCACTGTCGTCGACGCAATGTTGCAGGCGGTCAGCTGCTCCGGCGAGCGCGCCAGCGACGGCAACAGCGCGGACTGGGCAGGCCAGAACAGCGTGTAGACGATCGCGTCGGCCGCCGCCAGCCCGTACAAGACGATCGTGGGCGCACCGGCCCAGAGGGCAGCCGCCGCTCCCGTGAGTGCGACCGCCCGCACGGTCAGCACCGTGCGCAGCACCAGCTCACGGCGGTAGCGGTCGGCCAGACTGGCCGCGAACGGCCCGACGATCGCCGCTGGCAGCGTGCGAACCAGACCAACGAGGCCGACGCCGATGACGCCCTGCTCGCGGAAGGCGTAGACCCCGAGCGCCACGATGAACGCCCACTCGGCGGTGATGCAGCCGCTCCAAGCCAGCTGCACGCGCCGGAGCTGGGGATTGTGCAGGACGTCGATGAGTGCCCGCAGTGGGGCCAACCATCGCCGAGGTCGCGTGGTGTGCTGGCTGTGGTCCATGGCGGCGACCATGATGCGCTACCCGGTCGACAGCGCCGATCCGTCCGCCGTACGATGCGGCGCGAGGCATCGGCGGCCGCGACACGTGCAGGTGGGATGCGGGAGCGGGCTTGCTGCGTGAGGGTGGGCCGGGCCAGCTTGACGGCAGGACGAAGGGACGGAGCAATGCGTTACGACAGCTCGGTGACGTCCATCTCTTGGATCCCCTCGCAGGCTTTGCCGGGGATGACGAAGCTGCCCTTCGAGGTGGGCTTCACGCATTACGACCAGCCGCCCCCGGACACCATCGACGATCTCGAGGCCCTGCGCGCGGCGGACCGCTTCCGCTTCGCCAACGTCCTGTCGGCCTGGATCGAGGTCGATGACAGCGGCCGCATCACCGCCTATGGCCAGGACGGTGGCGGGCACATCGGGGTCACGAAGCTCCGGTTAGGCCGGGCCGGCATGACGGTGCAGGCGGTGCCGTTTCCTGACCGGCGTCCTGATCCTGATGTCACCGATGAGTGGGTTCGCTTCCGCCAGTCGGCGGGCGGGCGCACGGGGCTGCCTGCGCCACGACGGGTCAATCACCCGCCGTTCGTGCAGCTGTCCGCTCCGGTGGCCTGGACCACGCTGGAGGTGACCATGCACGCCGACGGGCGCAGTGAGCAGAAGCTGATGGGCGCCAGTCCGTTTCCGCGCCATTGGGTCTACGACGCCGGCGGCAAGCTGTTCGCCAAGAGCGGCACGATCGAGTTCCGCACCTGGCTACGACAGGCGTTCGGAGTCCACACGCCGTGGGGCGACCAGGACTCCCCGGCCCTCGTGACCGAAATCGAAACGGCGCTGGAGCGCGAGCTGTCCTTGTCGATCATGAATCCGGCCTCTCGGCCGCGGATGCGCAGGCTGTCCCGCGGCGAGACGCTCGTCAAGCAGGACGAGCCGGGCGACGAGCTGTTCCTGCTCCTCGACGGTGTGCTCGTGGTCGAGCTCGACGGCGAGCCGGTCAGCGAGGTGGGGCCTGGCGCCGTCCTCGGGGAGCGCGCCCTGTTGGAGGGCGGTCGGCGCACCGCCACGCTGCGTGCGGCGACCAACTGCCGCGTTGCCGCGGTCAACGGCGAGGAGATTGACCCTGAGGCGCTGGAGGAGCTGAGCCGCGGCCACGGCGCCTAGAGAACCAACGGTCTCTCGGAGGATGCTGAAGATATCGCTCCGGCGACCGCCGCCAGTCCGCTGACCTGCGGCGTTGGCTGTGTGCGGCGTCCGCCTCCGCCTCCGCCCAAGTCCAGCAACCTCCTAGTTGAGGTCGGCCCCGGCGGGCCCAGGGGGGCGCAGCGATCCGACGGTGCCGAAGTGACGCATCAGACCGGCTTCACGTCGTAAGGCCTCCAACGTCGCCTCGAGCCGTTGGCCGCAGCTGTCCAGTTCCAGCAACCGCTGCTGCTCGGGGACCTCGACCTGCAGCGCCGCCGCGGCCAGCCAGGCAAGCTCTGTGGGACGGGAGGGGATCCGGCGCAACAGTTCGTCGGGGGCGCCAAGCTCGGCGAGGTAGGGCAGTAGCACGCGGCGCAGCAGCTGTGCACGCTCGGTGTCCGCGGCGACGGCCGGCGCCTCCTCCAGTGGTCGCACCCGCCCGCACAGGTAGGGCCGGCCCGGCACGATCACGTCGATGCGGAAGCGCTGCACGCCCCGTGTGGCGATGCGCGCTCGCCCGTCGTCGAAACGCTCGACGTGCTCGATCTCGGCGATCGTGCCGACCCTGAACACGTCGGCCGGCCGGCCAACGTCGGAACCCGCCTTGATCGCAACCACCCCGAAGCGCCGGTCAGCGCGCAGGCAGTCGGCCAGCATCTGGCGGTAGCGCAACTCGAATACGTGCAACGGCAAGGGTCGCCCCGGGAACAGGACGAGATGCAGAGGGAACAAAGGAAGTTCCATCCCGGTCCAGGGTACGTGCCGGCTTGCGCTGTTTCCCGTCCGCCACCCGGGGCGTGGCTGCACCGCAGTCGGCTGCGTCACCCGGGGTGTGGATGCGTCGTAGTCGGCTGCGCCACCGCCCACGACCACTTGAGCGCGAGCGACAGGGGCTGGATACAGTGCGGCGGATGCTGACCCTGCTCGACCTGCGTGGCGACCGCGCCGATGTGTCCGGGCGGCTGCCGCGCGCCTCACTGGAGACCGTGGCCACCGCGCGGGCGACGGCCCGCGCGATCCTGGACGACGTGCGCGCCAGCGGCGATGCCGGCGTGGCCCGCCACACTCGCCAGTTCGACGGGTGGGACGGTGCCGGCGGTCTGGAAGTCGCTCCCGAAGACGCCAAGGCAGCCCTCGACGGGTTGGAGCCCGCCCTGCGGTCGGGCATGGAGCGCGCGGCCGAGCAGATCCGCTGGTTTCACGAGCAGGCCCGACCCCGTGACTGGCGCGCCGAGCGCAACGGCGCGGTGCTCGGTGTCGCACACCATCCGCTGCGCCGAGTGGGGGTGTACGTCCCGGGCGGTCGCGGGGCGTATCCGTCGACGGTGCTGATGACGGTGGTGCCGGCGCGTGTCGCGGGTGTGGATGAGGTCGTGCTGTGCACGCCGCCCGGTCGCGACGGCCGGGTCAGCCAGGCCATCCTCGCCGCAGCCGCCCTGGCCGGCGCCGACCGCATCCTGCGCATCGGCGGCGCCCAGGCGGTCGCGGCCATGGCCTACGGCACCGCCACGGTGCCCCGCTGCGACAAGGTGGTGGGACCCGGCAACGTCTACGTCAACGAGGCCAAGCGGATCCTCGCCGCAGACGGCGTCTGCGGGATCGACGCGCCGGCGGGGGTGACGGAGGTGGCGATCATCGCCGATGACACCGCCGACCCTCGCGCCGTCGCCGCCGACCTCGTGGCTCAGGCTGAACACGACCCGCTGGCGACGTGCCTGCTCATCACACCGTCTGCGGCCCTCGTCGAGGCTGTCGAGGAGGCGCTGGTCGGCGAGGTCGACACTGCCCGTCACGCCGACCGCATCCGTGCGGCCTTCGCCGGTCAGGGTGGGGTGGCGCTGGTCGACGACCTGGACCATGCCGTCGCCGTCGCTGACGCCTTCGCCGCCGAGCACCTGGAGGTGCAGACCGCCAACGCGCCCGAGGTCGCGACGCGCGTCCGAGCCGCCGGCGCGGTGTTCGTCGGGCCGCACAGCCCCGTCTCGCTCGGCGACTACTGCGCCGGGCCCAACCACACGTTGCCCACGGGGGGCACCGCACGCTTCACCGGCGGGCTGCGCACCGACGACTTCTTCGTCCCCGTCAACTGGGTCCAGTACGACGCCTCGTCGTTGGCCGACCTGGCTGGAGTGGTGGAGGCACTCGGGGCCGCCGAGGACCTTCCCGCCCATGTGCGCGCCGTGCAGGTGCGCCTGGAGACCTAGACACGTGACCGCTGGCCCTGCCCTCCCCGACGCCGCACAGCCTGTGCCGGTGCGGCCCGATCTTGCCGGCGTCACGCCATACGGGGCGCCACAGTGGGACGTCGCGGTGCGACTGAACACCAACGAGACGCCGTGGCCGCCGCCGCAGGCGTTCCTGACTCGGCTCGCCGAACGGGTACAAGGCCTGCACCTGCACCGTTATCCCGACCGACGGGCATGGCAGTTGCGTACCGCGTTGGCCAAGCGCTTCGGCCTGCCACCCGAGCGGGTGTGGGCGGCCAACGGCTCCAACGAGATCCTGCTGCAGCTGTTCCAGGCTTACGGCGGCCCCGACCGCCGGCTCCTGCTGGTCCGCCCCGGCTACTCGGCCCACCCGCTGCTCGCGCGCGTGGCTGCCACGCCGGTCGTGACCGCCGAACTGGACGACGACTTCCTGCTGTCGGCATCCGCTGCGGCCGCCTTCGTCGCCGACCACGACCCCGCGTTGGTCTGCGTGGCCAACCCCAACAACCCGACCGGGATGACGCTGCCATTGCCAGCGGTCCGCGCCCTGCACGACCACAGCCGGGCCCTGGTTATCGTCGACGAGGCCTACGTCGAGTTCGGTGGTGAGTCGGCGGTGGCACTGCTCGACGAGCTGCCCCGCCTGGTCGTGTGCCGCACCTTCTCCAAGGCCTGGCGGCTGGCAGGGCTGCGGCTGGGTTACCTGCTGTGCCATGACTGGGTCGTCGACGACCTGCGCAAGGTGCGCCTGCCCTACCACCTGGACGCGCTGACCCAGATGGCCGGTCTGGTGGCCGTGGAGCTGGCCGACGAGGTGACCGGCCACGTGGCCGCCCTGTCCCGGGAGCGCGACCGCCTCCACGACGCGCTCGCGGCGCTGGACGGCGTGACCGTGTGGCCCTCGTCGGCCAACTTCTTGCTGTTTCGCACCGCCGTACCTGATCTGTTCGACCGGTTGCTGTCGCGCGGCGTGCTGGTGCGTGACTTCTCGACGCAACCGCGCCTGCAAGGCTGCCTGCGCGTGACCGTTGGTAGGCCAGACGAGGATGATGCGTTCCTGGCCGCGATGAAGGAGTCGTTGTGAGCGACCGGCCGCGCGTCGCCGAGATCGACCGCGCCAGCTTGGAGACGACGGTGGCGGTGCGCCTGGACTTGGACGGCAGCGGCATCACCGACATTGCCACCGGTGTGCCGTTCTTCGACCATATGCTCGACCAGCTCGGCCGCCACGGGCGCTTCGACCTATCGGTTCGGACCGATGGCGACCTGGAGGTCGACGCGCACCACACCGTCGAGGACAGCGGGATCGCGCTCGGTCAGGCGCTGGCGTCCGCGTTGGGGGACAAGGCTGGCGTCGAGCGCTTCGGCGACGCCACCGTCCCCATCGATGAGGCGCTCGTCCGCGTCGCCGTGGATTTGTCGGGACGGCCGTACCTGGTGTACGTCGCCGACACGCCCGTGGAGCTGGTCGGCACCTACGAGACGACCCTGACCAAGCACTTTTTCGAGTCGGTCGTGGCCAACGCGCGGATCACCCTGCACGTGCAACGGCTCGCCGGTGAGGGCAGCCATCACATCCAGGAGGCGGTCTTCAAGGCCGTGGCCGTGGCGCTACGGCGAGCCGTGGCCGTGACCGGCACCGGCGTGCCATCGACCAAGGGAAGCCTCTAGCGCTCAGCGTTCATGTGGCTCGGAGGCGGGAGCGCACTCAACCGCCGAAGCGCGCCAGACCCAGGGCGAGACCGCCGAGGCTGACGACCGTGCCGGCCATGGTGAACACCAGGGTCCGAGTCTGCGCCGTGATCGCCGTGTTGAGCTCTCCGCGAAAGGCGGCCAGCAACTCGTTGCGAAGGGCGTCCATCCTTGCCCCGAACAGTTCCATGTTCTCGGCGAAGCGTTGCTCGCTGGCGGCGGCCGCGTCGGCGAAGCGCTGGTCACTGGCCGCGAAGCGTCGGTCGCTGGCGGCGGCCGCGTCGGCGAAGCGCTGATCAGTGGCGGCGAAGCGTCGATCGCTGGCGTCGAAGCGTTGATCCATGGCGTCGAAGCGCAGCTCAAGGCGTTGTTCGAGGGCATCGAGATCGTGGCGGGTGGCAACGTCGGCCCAGCCGACCGGTGGCAGATGGTCCATCAGCGTCATCGCATGCTCGCGCCCGGATTAGACCACTACCGCTTCGCTACTTGAGTGAGTACTTCCTCGAGCCGACTGTACAGCTCGTGACGCGGTTGCTCGCCGACTGACATCGCAGGCAGCGTAGGCCGGGTGTCGTCACGGCTTTGCGCTGCGCTGCTGGGGTCTGTGGATGCGGCTAGGGTCTCGAACGTGAACCCCGTGCGCATCGTGATCCTCGACTACGGCGCCGGCAATCTGCGCTCCGCGCAGCGGGCGTTCGAGCGTGCCGGCGCGACCGTCGCCGTCACGAGTGACGCTGCCGTGGCCGGCGAGGCCGATGCCCTTGTCGTGCCGGGAGTCGGCCACTTCGGCCAGTGCGTGCGGCAGTTTCGCCAGGCCGGCCTGGAAGGCCTGGTCAGCCGCTGGGCTGGCGAGGAGCGTCCGCTCCTGGGGGTGTGCGTCGGGATGCAGATCCTGTACGACGCCAGCGAGGAGGATCCGGGCGCTCCCGGGCTGGGATTGCTGCCGGGGTATGTCCGGCGCCTGCCGGCTGACGTGACCGTGCCGCACATGGGCTGGAACACGGTGCGAGCCGTTCGGCATGATGCCCTGCTCGATGGCGTGGACGGCGAGCAGGTGTACTTCGTCCACTCCTACGCCGCCGATCCGACGGACGACGCCCATGTCGTCGCCACCACCGACTACGGGCCTGGATTCCCCAGCGTCGTGCGGGCGGGCTCGGTGGTGGGCACACAGTTCCATCCGGAGAAGTCCGGCGATGTCGGCGCACGCCTGCTTGCCAACTTCGTTCGAGCGGTGACAGGAACACGCCCCTCAGTAGCGCAGCGGTAGGGCACTGAACCGATGGCCTTCACCCTCTACCCGGCGGTTGACATCCGCGGCGGCCGCGCCGTGCGCCTGGTCCAGGGCCGGGCGTCGGACGAGACGGTCTACGACGACGACCCGGTAGCCGTGGCCCGTGGATTCGCCGCCGCGGGCGCTCAGTGGCTGCACGTGGTTGACCTCGACGCCGCCTTCGACGGCGAGCCACGCAACCGCCACCTGATCGCCGCCATCGTCGAGGCGGCCGGTGTTGCGGTGCAGGCCTCGGGTGGTGTGCGCTCGATGCGCGACCTCGACGACTCGATGGCGTACGGTGCCAGCAGGGTGGTGCTCGGCACGATGGCGCTGGAGGAGCCGTCCTTCGTCGCGGCGGCCGTCGCAGCACACGGCGACAAGGTGGCGGTAGGGTTGGACGCCGACGGCACGACCCTGAAGGCGCGCGGTTGGACGGCCGGCTCCGGCGACCTGTTCGACGCGTTGCACCGCTTTACCCTGATGGGGGTGGGCCGCTTCGTGTTCACCGACATCTCCCGCGACGGCATGCTGTCCGGCCCGAACCTGGCACGGCTGTGTGAGGTCGCCGACGCGACGTCGGCGCGGGTCACCGCCAGCGGCGGCGTCTCGTCGCTGGACGACCTGCGCGCCCTGCGCGGCGCTCATCCCCGCGTCGACGGCGCGATCGTCGGCAAGGCACTGTACGCCGGGCGCTTCTCCTTGCAGCAGGCGTTCGCGGCGCTGGGTACCCGGTGACTCTCAGCGCCAGGGTCATTCCCTGCCTTGACGTCGATGCCGGCCGGGTGGTCAAAGGTGTGCAGTTCGTCGAGTTGCGTGATGCGGGTGACCCGGTGGAGATGGCCAGCGCCTATGACGCCGAGGGCGCCGACGAGCTCGTCTTCCTCGACATCACCGCGTCCAGTGATGACCGCGAGACGCTCTACGACGTGGTGACCGTTACCGCCGAGCAGGTGTTCATCCCGCTCACCGTCGGCGGGGGAGTGCGCAGCGCCGACCACGTGCGTCGGCTGCTGCGGGCGGGGGCGGACAAGGTGTCGCTCAACACGGCCGCCGTGGCGCGCCCGCAGCTGCTGTCCGAGGTCGCCGACGCCTTCGGATCGCAATGCGTGGTTGCGGCGATCGACGCGCGCGCCACGACCGGTACCGCCGGGGCTCCTGGAAGATCACCTGCCTGGGAGGTGGTGGTGCACGGGGGGCGGACGCCGACCGGCCGCGACGTGGTCGAGTGGGCGGCCGAGTGCGAACGGCGGGGCGCGGGGGAGATCCTGTTGACGTCGATGGATCGCGACGGCTCCAAGGCCGGCTTCGACCTCGAGCTGTTGCGGGCCGTGACCGCAGCCGTCAACCTGCCGGTGATCGCCTCGGGCGGCGCGGGCACCCCCGACCACATGGTCGCCGGCATCACCGCTGGCGCCTCCGCGGTGCTCGCCGCCTCCATCTTCCACTTCGGGCTCTGCCGAATCGGCGAGGTCAAGGACGCCATGGCCACGGCAGGGCTGGCCGTACGGCGCACGGCAGGCGACACCCATGCCTGACGCCGGGGACCTTCCGCCGATCCTGAAACGGCCGACAGGCCCGCTGCGTCGCCCGGCTGCTGTGCTGACCGACGACGTGGTGATGCTCGACGAGCCGCGTGACACCGATGTCGACGCCATCGTGGCCTGCTGCGACGATCGCGAGGTCGCGCGGTGGCTGCCGTTGCCGTCGCCCTACACGGCGGCCGACGCCCGCTCGTTCCTGGCCTCCGCTCGGGAAGCCGGCGAGTCCGGGGACAGCCTGGCGTTCGCCATCCGCGACGTCACCGACGGCGCCTACCTGGGGACGATCGGTCTGCACTTCGCACGGTGCCGCGCGGGCGAGGCCGAGATCGGCTATATCGTCGGCCCGCGCACCCGCGGTAAGGGCGTGGCCCGCCGCGCGGTCCGCTTGCTGGCCGACTGGGCGCTGCGGACCTACGGGTGCCGCCGGGTGGAACTGCTCGTCCAGCCGGGCAACGTCGCGTCATGCGGTGCGGCCGAGGGAGCGGGAGCCGCCTTCGAGGGCATCCGCCGCAACGGGCTCGCGCTGCGCACCGGCCTTGTGAGTGACGCCGCCGTCTACGCGCTGACCAGTCGGGACTTTCCTTCCGATCGCTAGGCTTTCGCCATGCAGCCGACCTTTACGGCATGCGGGTTCGTCCTCGTGCACAGCCCGCTGACGGGTCCGGACCTGTGGGAGCCCGTCGCTGAGATACTGCGCGAGCGTGGCTGTCAGGTTGTCGTGCCCTCCTTGCACGACGACGGCCGGCCACCCTTCTCGGTCCAGCACGCGGCGTCAGTGGCCGCCGCCGCCAACACCCTCGACCTGCCGGTCGTACTCGTCGGCCACAGCGGCACGGGACCGTTGCTCCCCCAGGCGGCCGCTGCCATGACGCGACCGGCCGTGGCGGCGCTGTTCATCGACGCCGGTCTGCCCGTCGACGGCGCCAACCGCCTCGACCTGATCGGGATGGAGCAGCCGGCCTCGGCGGCAGCGCTGGCCGCTGATCTCGCGGCGAGCAGGTCCTTTCCCTCGTGGTCGTCAGACGACCTTCGCGAGCTCGTGCCTGACGACACGGTCAGGGAACGCCTCGTCACCGGGTTGCGGCCGAGAGGCATGGACTACTTCAGCGAGGTGATCACCGTTCCCGCCGCTTGGTCGTCCGTGCGCTGTGGCTACCTGCGGCTCAGTGTGGCCTACGACGTGCCGGCGCGGATCGCCGGAGCTCGCGGCTGGCCGGTCATGCGCTTCGACGCGGGGCACTTCCACCCGCTCGTCGACCCGGTTGCCGTTGCCGACGCGTTGCTGGCACTGACCAGCGAGGTGGTCCCGCCTGCTTCTGGCGCGCTGCCAGACCAGACTGGTGCGCGGCCCGCTCGCAACGGCGGGGTCGCGTTGCACTTCGATGAGCACGGTCTGATCCCGGCGGTGGTGCAGCAGCACGACACCGGCGAGGTCCTGATGGTCGCGTGGATGACGCAGGAGAGCCTCGACGAGACGCTGGCCACCGGGCAGACGGTGTTCTGGTCACGCAGCCGCGGTGAGCGCTGGCACAAGGGCGCGACCTCGGGCAACACCCAGCGCGTCGTGGACGTGATCGCCGACTGCGACGCCGACGTGCTGCTGATCAAGGTGGCGCAGGGCGGTGACGGGGTGGCATGCCACACAGGGGCGCGCAGCTGCTTCTTCCAGCCGGTGACTGGGTGAGCGAGGAGCTCTACCAACCGTCACGCGATGCGTTCGTCGAGCTGGCGCGCGACCACGCGCTGGTGCCCGTATGGCGAGAGGTGCTGGCGGACCTGTACACCCCGCCGGCGGTGTACGACCGGCTGCGCCGCAGTGGCGGACCGACATTCCTGCTGGAGTCCGTCGAGCAGGGCGAGCGTTGGGGCCGCTGGTCGTTCATCGGCCTGCGCCCGCTGCTGCAGCTGCGAGCCCGCGCCGGCACCGTCACGCTCACCGGGGACGCCCCGGCCGCGGCCCGACACGCGGCCGACAGCGGGGACCCGCTGGCCACGCTCGAGGCGCTGCTGGGGGCGCTGCGTACACCGCAGCTACCCGGCCTGCCGCCGCTGTTCGCCGGCGCCGTCGGCTATCTCGGCTGGGACGTCGTCCGCTTCATCGAGCAATTGCCGGCCAGCGGCATCGACGACCTGGGCATGGACGACGCCTGGCTGATGTTCCCCGGCCAGCTGGTCGTCTTCGACCATCTGCGCCAACGGCTGCTGGTGGTGTCGAACGTACGCCCATGTGAGGACCCCCCGGCGGCATGGGACCGGGCAGTGCAGGCATCGGAGCGGCTGGTGAGCACCTTGGTCGCGCCGGTCGGTGCCAACCCTGTGGCGCCACCGCGCGGCGCACACGTTGACGACGCCGAGGCGAACATGCCCCGCGATGACTACCTCGCCGCCGTCGAGCGGGCCAAGGAGCACATCCGCGCCGGCGATGTCTTCCAGGTCGTCCCCAGCCAGCGTTTCTGGCTGGAGACCGACGCCGACCCGTTCACCGTCTACCGGGTGCTGCGCGTCATCAACCCGTCGCCGTACATGTACATCTTTGACATTCCTGCGCAGTCCACAGCGGGTGCCACGCAGTCAGCGGGCACCACGCAGATCGTGGGATCGTCACCAGAGGCGCTGGTCACCGTGCGCGGCCGGGAGGCCGTCATCTGGCCGATCGCGGGATCGGCGCCACGAGGCGTGGGCGACGCCGAGGACGAGGCCATACAGGCGACGCTGCGCGGCGACGTCAAGGAACGTGCCGAGCATGTAATGCTCGTCGACCTCGCCCGCAACGACCTCGGAAGGGTCTGTGAGCTCGGCAGTGTCCGGGTCTCTGACTTCATGGACGTGGTCCGCTACAGCCATGTCATGCACCTTCGGTCCACCGTGGTCGGTCGCGTGCGCGACGGCGTCGGCGCCGTCGACGTCCTGCGCGCCACCTTCCCCGCTGGCACCTTGTCGGGCGCTCCGAAGGTTCGCGCCATGCAGATCATTGACCAGCTCGAACCGACCAGACGCGGGCTGTACGGGGGCGGCATCGGCTACATCGACTTGGCCGGCAACCTCGACCTGTGCATCGCGATCCGCACGCTGGTGTTCCGCGAGGGCAAGGCGCACGTGCAGGTCGGAGCCGGCGTCGTCGCCGACAGCGTGGCCGAGCGCGAGTACGCCGAGACGCAGGACAAGGCGATGGCGCTGCTGGCCTCGGTGCGGGCGGCGGAGCGGCTGTGAGCGGCCGTCGCGGGTGGCTGCTGCCGATCATGACGGTGCTTGCCGGGGGGTTGGCGCTGCTGG
>Ga0136613_10000229_pt1 | contig 23959 bp, 22 predicted proteins | sample AntDrymUQ2722106_2_FD_106649 | JGI IMG/M metagenome (GOLD analysis project Ga0136613, IMG submission 106649) | Polar desert sand microbial communities from Dry Valleys, Antarctica - metaG UQ272 (21.06) | ecosystem: Environmental > Terrestrial > Soil > Desert | place: Antarctica: Dry Valley... | reverse complement strand
TCCTTTCACTGATTCTTCAGGTGTGGCGACGGGCAGTTGTCGTATGATCTCGAGTCCGCGCTCGTTCTTTCCATCGGGGGTCAGGTCGTCCCAGGATTCGATCTCTCTCAACGTGCGTTCTGCCCAGGCGTCAACCGTGTGGAGGAGGCTGATGAAGAAGTCCACCGCCAAGGCGCGGATGTAGACCTGGTCCTGAGTGACGGCGATGCCTTCGAGGAACTCCTGTTTGACCGCTCCCCCAAAACGGAGCATCTCTTGGGCGTCGTTCTGCACCTGGGTGAGGGTCGAGTTGATCTGCTCCTTGGTGCCGAGCGGAGCGACGAAGAGGCGGATCATGGCCTCGAAGTCCATGGCGAATGGAGACACCGGCGTGTCGAGCCACTGCCGTAGTGCCGCTAAGCCTTGGTCAGTGATCGAATACACGGTCCGTGCACGCTTGCCGACGTATTCCTTTCTGCCCGTGATCAGACCCATCGAGGAAAGCCGCGTCACTTCCCGGTAGATAGCGCTTTCGGCACGTGGCCACACGTATCGGAAGTAGCGCACCCGTTGTTGGGCGAGCTCATAGGTGGACCAGGGGTGTACCGCAACCTGGGCTAATACCGCATACGACGTCGTGGTGAGCCGCTTGCTCATCCCTACCTCTTGACATACTCCAAACGCGAGTATAAGATTACTCTACTTTGGAGTATACGCCTGAAAGACCCAGGGTGGCAGTGCCGGATGAGGAGGTTTCGCATGGCCGTAACGGGAATCGAAATCACACGGATCGATGGTGGCTCGACAACCCTGGAGCAAAGCCGGGTAGCTGATCTCCAGCGGCGAGTAGACGGTCGGCTCCTGCTTCCAGAAGACGAAGGCTGGGCTCAGGCCACCACGACCTGGAACGGGATGGTTGCCAAACTTCCCGCAGTCGTCTTCCAGCCAACTTCACCGGCAGATGTGGCAACGATCGTTGAGTTCGCCCGGAACGAGGGACTCCTATTGAGCGTCAAAGGCGGTGGGCACAACATCGCGGGGACTTCGATCGCTCAGCAAGGGATCACGCTCGACATGTCGATGATGCGGTCAGTCTCTGTCGATCCGGAGACTCGTGTTGCCCAGGTCGGTCCAGGATGCCTTCTCGGCGACGTGGACAGAGCCACCCAGGAACACGGTCTCGCCACGGTCTTGGGCTTTGTCTCCGAAACCGGGGTGGCTGGTCTGACTTTGGGTGGCGGCTGGGGCTATCTGACCCGTCGTTTCGGCTGGACCGTCGACAATCTCGAGGACGTGGAGATCGTGACGGCCGACGGAAAGATCCGGACAGCAAACCGTGAGGAGAACCCCGACCTGTTCTGGGCGGTTCGCGGTGGTGGTGGCAACTTCGGTGTGGTTACCCGCTTCGCGTTTCGTCTACATGAGGTGGGACCGACGATCACCGGCGGTCTCATCGCGTGGAGCGCCGAAAGGGCCGAAGAGATCCTCGAGGCTTACCAGACCCTGACCGCTGCGGCACCACGGGAGTTGACGGCAGCCGCGGTGGTCCGTCTCGCCCCTCCAGCACCATTCGTCCCGGTGGAGTGGCATGGCAAGCCCATCGTCGCCATGGTGATCTGTTACAGCGGTGACGACCCCGGATCCGCTCTTGCTCCCATCCACAGCATCGGTGGCCCGATCGCCAATGTGATCGCTACCAGGCCGTACACGGCACAGCAGTCGATGCTCGACGCCATGGAACCCAAAGGGCCCTATCGCTACTGGAAGACCGAGTATCTCCCCGAGTTGTCGAGCGAATTTCTTAACGCGTTTCGTGAGGGTGCACTCGAAGTCACCTCACCCCTGTCGCAATCCGTCATATTCCACCTTGGCGGGGCCCTCAACGAACACGGCCCAGATGATGGGGCGGTCGGCAACAGAGACGCCCAATTCATCAGCGGCTTCTCAGGCACTTGGCCACCCGATGCACCTACAGCTCCGCACATCAACTGGGTCCGGCAATCGTGGCAGAGAATCCGCAGCTACTCCACCGGTGGCAACTACATCAACTTCCAACTCGCCGACGACGACGACAATCGACTCGCAGCCGCCTACGGAGACAACTTCGAGAGGCTCCAACGCCTCAAAGCCGAATACGACCCCGACAATCTGTTCCGGGTCAACCGCAACATCAGCCCAGCCGCCTAAGTCGGGGCGAACAGCTCCTCGCAACCTTCAAACCGCACACAACTGTCAATCAGGAACACGTACGTTCGTCTAGCTCATCCGCCCGAGAACGGCGCATCGCGAGCGGCTCTGTCAAGAATTGATCTCGGGGCGGTTCAGTTCGAGTTGACTGGCCGCCGGACTCAGCGTGAAGCGAACAGGTTCACCGGCGAGAGCATGTGGGCCCACGTCGCGTGGTCAGAGGGGAGGGTGAACTCGAAGCCGCGCATGGCGCCGTCCGTGACGAGGCGGATCTCCCCACCGTGAGCCGCCACCAGCTCATGCACAATGGGCAAGCCCAGACCCAACCCCGGTGCGGACATGGTCTGGTCGTCGACGAGACGCGCATATGGCTCGAACACCGTGTTCAGGTGCGCACGCTCGATGCCGGGGCCGGAGTCCAGCACCGCACAATGGACCTGGGTGCCGTGGGTCGACGCGGTCACCACGATCGGCGACTCACCGTACTTGAGCGCATTGTCAATCAGATTCCGTAACACCTGACGCACCCGCGGGGCGTCGGCCAGTGTCATCGTCCCTGGCGACACCTGATTCGAGACGCCCCCGGCGCGGGCTCCGAAACCGGACAGAACGGCTCCGGTGAGCTCACCGAGGTCGACTGGCGTCGCTTTGACGGTCACACCTCCCGCCCCGATCCGGCTGAAGGTGATTAGATCCTCGATGAGGGCGTGAAGCTCTTCGGCCTGGTCAGACATGATGGTGAGAAATTCCCGTTGATCGGACGGGCTCACCTCATCCTCGAGCAGGGTCCTGGTGAAGCCCTTCAGTGAGGTCAAGGGTGTGCGCAGCTCATGGCTCACGGTGGCGACGAACCGGTCTTTGAGCGAGTTCAGCTCACGCTGCCGGTCGAGGTCGGCTGCCAGTGCACGCTGACCTCGTCGCAGCATTCGAGCAATCCCGACCATGAGGATGCCGATGCCGAGCAGCAGCGCCGCCTGGATGGCCTGACCGGCTAGGAACTCCGAGGTTGGCACCGGGTCGGGGGGATGGAAGAGCGGGAGCGGCACTTCACCAGCGAGGAAGTGAAGACCGACCTCGGCGGGGACCGTGAGCAACGCCGCCGCAACGAGCAGGCGGATCTCCCTGGCACCCATGAGGAATGGCCCCACCGCGACCACCGCCAGAGCGATGAACGCCGCCCCTGAGACGGGGCCATACAGCCACCAAACGCCGACAGACACGGCTAGGTCGAGCAGCAATAGCCCGCGGATGGGAATCCGGATAGGAGGTAGCGAGAGGGCAACGGTGAGCACGAAGACGACCACGGTTGCCACGCTGCGCGGGTCGGGGCTTACTATCAAGCCGATCATCGCACCGGCCGAGACGAGGGAGTAGACGATCCTCCGCCACCGATACACGGGGCGCTCCACATCGGTCAGAGCCCAATTGTCCATCTGGCATACATCGGCCGAAGGCCGCCAACCATGAAGCAGGTGTATTTGCCGATGATCGTTCCCGGTGTCCCCACGATCCGACTTCACGAGATCCGCCACACCCACGGCACGCTGCTCATCAAAGCCGGGATGTCGGTCAAAGGGGTAAGCGAGCGACTCGGACACGGGAATCCCGGCCTTCACCATACGTTCGACGTGTCTGTGCCTTGCGGTGAGGTGTTCGCCGAAGCCGCTGATCTCGGAGAGGCGGTGACGGCACAATCCGAGCGGCGTGGATTGGTGTTCGGTGTCGCGTCGGTCGGGGTCGGCGCCGAGGGCGAGGAGATGGGTAACTGATCTGGGTTTGCCCCAGTACGCGGCTTCGTGAGGCAGTGTCCTCGACCCGTTCACTTGGCCGGTGTCGGGTCGGCGTCGACCTGCACGCCGCTGCTGAGGATCAGGCCGAGGATCTCCAGTCGTTCGCACACAGTGGCAGCTCGGCCGGCTCGGGCTCGAGAAGCGACGGGTGTCTCGGAAAGGTTGTAGCCGTCGATGGGCTTGCGTCAGGGCGAGACCTTCGGACTTCGGCTTGACGATGTGGACTTCCTTGGACGCCGGTTGTTGGTGCGCCAGCAGGTCAAGATCCTCGACAGTGTGCCGACCGCTGCTCCACCCAAAGGCCGGAAGGAGCGCGAAATTCCGCTGCCAGATGTGGTGGCCGTGGCGGTCTCCGAGCACGTCCGCCAGTACCCATCCGTAGACGGCGTTCTGTTCACGTGGCAGCGCGGTTTGATTCAGAGGACGTACTACAACAACTAGATCTGGAAGCCCGCTCTGCGCGAGGCGGGTGTTGAGCCGACCCGGGAGAACGGGATGCACGCGCTGCGTCACCACTACGCCTCGGTGCTCCTCGATGGTGGGGTGTCGATCAAGGCCCTGGCCGAGTACCTGGGCCACTCTGACCCGGGGTTCACACTGCGGATCTACGCCCACTTGATGCCCGACTCCGAAGCCCGCGCTCGTGACGTGGTGGACGCTGCATTCCGTGCTCCCGCTGAATCTGTGCTGAATAAGGCCAGCGTTACGCCCTGATTCTTCAACTACTACAAGGGTTTTCTGGGCTGTACTACCAGTACTCCTCGTAGTGGATGTTGCCGGGGATCCCGCGCCGTTCGATCACAAAGCCCAGCTCTCCCAACAACTGACAGGCTCCAACCGGGTCAGGATATTTCGCCTCCCCCTCCGGCTCAAAGGCCGGAAGACCGATCATGGCCGGATTGCCACACAAGAACACGTCGGTGCGCGTCGGGTCGAACGGGGCTCCGAGATGCTCTTCCAGCATTCCATCGACAATGACGTCCTGGACGTAGAGCTTTGGTTGATCGGGGTCCCTGGTCACCAGCGGTAGGTAGCGATAGTTGTGGAAATGGTCTTCAAGCCTCTGATGCTGATCGAAGTAGCCGAGGTCGCTGCGATGACGAACGCTCACCACAGACACGATCGGGCCCCGGTGACCATTGCGAAGCAAATCGACGACCATCGAGTTGTGGGGAGCTTCCCCAGTGCCGGTGGCGAGGAAGACCATACTGCGCCGAGGGTCGATGACCCCGGCCAATGTGTAGCGCCCGGCAACCTTGGGCCCGAGGTACATACGGTCGCCTAGGCCCTTCAAGGCCAAGCGGGGGGTCAAAGCCGGGATCCGATCGGCCGCAGGAGGCACCAACACCACATAGAACTCGAGTCCGGGGCTGAGACATGGGTCAAAAAGGTAACCGTAGGAATCGAACAGAGGGCTCGAAATCGAGTAGGAGCGGCGGATCAGCCTGTCCCAAGACTGTTCCAATCCAGGGTCGCGGGCACCGTCGATCCGCGGCTCCCAGTACCCCAACCCGAGTGATGCGTATTGGCCGGGCAGGTGGTGGGTGTCACCATGGTCAGGCTTCACCCGGAGAACCCAGAGATCGGAGTGGGACCGTTCGAAATAGGTGATGGTCGCGTTGTAGTTGGCCGTGCGGAGCTCTTCGATCTGCTGGCGGTCTCCGTGCCGCCATACCCGGGGCCGCCCGGAGGCGGCTGGGAGGTGGGTGAGATGATCAGCACGAATCGCATCCCAGGCACGTCCGGGCGACACCACTGTTACCCCTTCGGGGACCCCGGTCGCTTCAGCCAGCTGATCGATCAGGTAGACACGGGAGGGGGTTTCTGGCGACAGACGCACGACCCAGTCATCGAGATCGGTCTCCCCGCTCGGGTCAGGTTGCCGGAAGACGACGTGGTCGAATTGAAGGTCGGGGGTGCGGCGGTCGCCGAAGTAGACCATCGGGAAACCGGCCACTTCCTCAATCGCTTCTGGCTGGGAGTTCCAGAGGATGGTGGCCCTTCGTTCGGCCTCGAGCCGAAATAGCTGTCGGCGAGCCAACCGCGACAACACTTCCAGGTCGGCGCCCCCAAAGGCGAGGACCAATCCCGCTTCCTGACCGGCGAGCCACCATGCGTACTCAGCGGCCTCCTCGCCCGAACCCACCACCAGCACGTCGCTCTCCCGGAAATTGATCGCCGGCGGGATCAGATGAATCCGGTCGGTGAGGCTGGGCGGCACCGGGAAGGCAAGCGGACGGGAGGCTCGGACCGGGCGCGAAGCTACTGCCACGAGATCGGCCGCCACCGTAAGCCGTTCGGCTCCAACCAGTACCCGTCCGGTGGCATCTATCGAGAGGGAGGCGACCGGAGTTCTGAACTCGACCGAAAGGGCGTGCTGGCCGATCACTTCGGCCGCTCCGACCCGATCGCCGGGTTCGATCACCAGGACACGATCCACACCAGCTTCCTTGGCTTGGATCGCCAAAGAGAGCCCGGACAAGCTGGCGCCGACGACCAGGAGGTCGGTACTGATTTGCTCCATGTCTTGGAACTATGGCTTCCGCCGGCAATAGACGAAAGTCAAAACCGCAGGGGTTCTGAAAGACGACGCATGGGGCGCCCAGGTCTCGACCCGCGACCCCCGCTTCGGCCGTGAAGCCGAACTTCTCCGCCAGCACCTCGCCGGGAGCCCGAGGCCCGAAGTGATCAATACCGATTGTCAACCCGCCCGACCCGGCGACTTCCGCCCATCCGAAAGTCGAATCCGCCTCAAGAGTGGCCACGGGCCGGGTGGGATCGATAACACTCTCCCGGTACACAAGGTCTTGTCGCAAGGAGGCTTCGCGGCAGGGCATGCTCACCGCTGTGATGTCGATCCCCTGCCGGCTCAACCAGGCAGCCGCCTCCAAAGCGAGGTGGACCTCCGAGCCGGTGGCCACAAGGACGGAATCCTCACCGGTTCTTACCACATGGGCACCCTTCCCGACCGCTCCCCCGTTTACGACGAGGAGCAGTACGTGTTCGAGGCACTCCGAGCCGGAGCACGTGGCTACCTCCTCAAGCGCATCACTCCAGACGAGTTGGTGACAGCCCTGCAAGGAGTGCTGGCCGGCGAGATCGTGGTCGATCCCCTTCTCTCGGACAAGGTCGCAAAGGCCGCAGCAGAGAGCAGCGGCCGCGGGCTCTACTGGCCGGGAATGCACTACGGCCTGACCAAGCGAGAAGCCGAGGTGCTCCAGTTGGGATGCCAAGGATTTTCCAATCGTGAGATCGCCGAGCAGACCGTTGTTGGAGAGGACACGCAAGACCCACATCAAGGCCATCTACCGCAAGCTCAACGCCCGCGATCGTCCGGAAGTGATTTCAATGGCGCTCCGACAAGGCCTCGTCAAATGAGAATCTTCCTGTTCAACCTAAGGCGTGGGCTCGGCGAACCCGCCATCTCGAAAATTCTCCTACTCCGAATCGCGGCGTACCCGGAAGACGGACGTCGAGGATTGAGATAGCGGTCGCCACCCGATAGTCGGTGTGAGGACCCCGGTACCAAAGAGCCGTGATTGTTCCTGCCAACCCTTCATCGGCGACGGATTCGACCCAATCCGGTCTGAGCAGTAATGACACGTTCCCGACCGGATAGGTTCCTGTGATCGGCACAGCCACACCTTCGATCAAACCGTGGCCCCTTCCGTCGGCTTCAGCCGTCAGCAAGAAGGCAGGTCCGGTCAGGCGGGCGATGTCGAGATCTCATAAATCTGTTGGGGGCTGGCCACCTGACGTCGGTCACGATCAGATGTGTAGCACAGCGGCGATGCGCGTAGCCGTTGGATCGGGTCGGAGGCCGTCGAAGCAGGTCCTCGGTCCCGCGCTTAGGGCCTGGTGATGGCCCGCCAGCAGGCTGCGGCGATTCGATCGAGTGCCTTTTCGGAGGGTCGGGAACCGCCCGCCGCCAACCGGATGGCGGGTCCGAATCCGAGGTCGAAGAGGACTTCTAGTGGCAGGTCGGCGAGCAAGGGAGCGATGTCGGTTGAGGCGGCGGCGGTTAGCAGCGGATCTTCGTCCCCGTCTCCAGCCGATGAGTGTGCCTGTTTGACAAGGGGCGAAACCTCCAACTGGACCAGAAACCGTGCCTTGGCTGCGTCCTCGGCGAGATGAAGGTAGAGAGCCTTCCATATGGCGGCGAACCGGGAGGCGGGCGCCCCCGGCAGCCCGGTTGCTGAGACGGAAGCCTGGCTGAGGTCCCGCTTCACCTCTCGATAGGCGTCGAGCAGCAACTCCTCTTTCGATTGGTAGTGGACGTAGGCGGTTCCAGTGGCAACGCCCGCACGTCTCGCTACCGCGTTCATCCCCGCACCGTGCAGCCCATGCTCGGCTACCAGCTCGACCAGTGCCCGTCGGACCCGTGCGGCGCGGTCGACACGGGCAATGCTCACGGTCGGACGGTCGACTGAGTCGACGCCACGTCCAGAGAGAAACCAGTCTCTTGCTCTGAGACCTCCCAGAGGGTATTGATCGCCTCCTGATTGCGGGTTCGGGTCAGCAGCGGGCGACGTACCGGCGTCCCAAAGTTGATGAAGCGAGGGGTGTAGAGCTCACCTCCCCGAGCCCGAGGGTCGGTGGCGGCCCGAAGCTGGGGAAGGGCGCCTCGGGAGGGTGACATCCCGGTCCGAGCCGCTTGCCATGCGAAGAAACGCTGGCTTCTCCCGCCACCGGTTTCTCGCACGCTGTTCGGCTGCAGGTCGGTATGGGCCATCCCCGGATGGGCCACCAGACTGCTCGCCCCGGAGCCAGCTGCCTCAAACCGTTGCTGGAGCCCGAGGGTGAAGTGGACGTTGGCAAGCTTGGACTGCCCGTAGGCACCCCAAGGGGTGTACCTGCCGCGAAGGTGCGGGTTGGCCGGATCGAGCGGTCGCCCGGTGTGCCTTCCGGTGCTGGTCACGTTGACGATCCTGGCTGCGTCCACCCGCAACAAGGAGGGGAGCAACAAAGCAGTCAGGGCGAAGTGCCCCAGATGGTTGACGCCGAACTGCATCTCGAAGCCATCGACCGTTTGACGCTCGGGGATCCCCATGACACCGGCGTTGTTGATCAGTAGGTCGATCCGAGGGTGTTGCTGGACCAGTTGCTCGGCGAATAGACGGATCGAAGCTAGCGAGGAGAGGTCGAGCGGGCGGACCTCCACCGAAGCAAGGGGGACCCCGGTCCGGATGTCGGTCACTGCGGCGGCGGCCTTATCTTGGTCGCGAGCTGCCATGATCACCTGGGCACCGTGGGCGACGAGCGCACGTGCCGTCTCCAGGCCAAGACCGCCATTGCCACCGGTGACGACGGCTACCCGTCCGGTTTGATCGGGAATGTCTGCTGCCGTCCAACTCATAAAACCCTCCTGCCTCGAATTATGAATGAATGCTCATTCATAATGAACGATCATTCATTCAGTTGTCAAAACGGGCATTCGAATCTCAGAGTTTGACTATCCCTACCTTGAGTTCCTTCGTCTGGTGGGAATGGATCTCACCGCACTGTCAGCTCCATTAGTTGCAACTGCGCACCTTCGAGCTCGACCTCGAAGATGCCTGGGACGGACGCTTCAAAAAGGATCTCGGCGTCATGACCTGCGTCCACGCCAGACGATATGTCATATCCATGAAGATGGACCTCGTCGGCCACGCCGGAAGTCACCTTTATGAGGACGGTGTCACCGAGGTTGACGGTCATTCGCCCTGGGGGCGGAGCAAGGATCACTAAGCGTTCGATTGAGCGCCATCATCTCGGGCTCGTCCGCTAAGCCACCTGACGGGCGGGGCGAACCGTCAGCGGGCGACCATTGAGATGCGCGCCGTGCAGCCCATCAATCGCCTTGGGGGCAGCCAGTGCATGCATGTTGACGAACCCGAAGCCTCTGGATCGACCGTTGCGATGCGTGACGATCGTGGTTTGGTTGACCTTGCCGTATTGGCTGAAGAGCTCGCCGAGTTCGTGGGCTGTCACCTCCCAGGGAAGGTTGGAAACGTAGAGAGACTGCTCCTCAGCAGTTTGCGGCTGGGGAGCAACCCCTTTTGTCTCGACCTCCGTGCGCACGGACGAAGACGATCCCTTGCGGACCGGAAGTTCCCGAGTGGGCGCCACAATCGGAGTCCGCATCTGCAATTGCTTCTGCATTCGGAGGACTTCGCGTTCTTCGCTCCCGGCGATTAGAGACACGACGGTTCCATCCGCTCCGGCGCGAGCAGTCCGGCCGGCCCGATGCAGGTAGCTCTTGGCATCGGCGGCGAGATCGACCTGGATCACCATGGCTACGGCTTCGATGTGGATTCCGCGGGCGGCCACGTCGGTAGCGACCATCGCCTGAACCCGGCCGGAAGCAAACGCGGCGAGCGCCTTGGTTCTTTGGGCCTGTGTGCGGCCACCGTGGAGGGCGACGCTGGAAATTCCGAGCAGGCCGAGCTGCTTAGCAAGGCGATCAGCTCGCCGGCGAGTGCGGGTGAAGGCGATGGCGCGACCATTGCGCTCGATGAGGCCGGCGACGTGTTCGACCCGGTCGTGCTCATCGACCCGCCAGAACACGTGTTGGACCTGTCCGGTCTGAGCCCCGATCGCTACCACCTCGTGAAGGACCGCATTGCGCTGGTATTGATGGCTCAGCGCGGCAGCTTCGCTGTCAAGAGTGGCCGAGAACATCATCGTCTGCCGTTGCTGGCACGTGGCTCCGACGATCCGGCGTACCGCCGGGAGAAAGCCCATGTCGGCCATGCGATCGGCCTCGTCGATCACCACGATCTCGACCTCATCGAGGGCGAGGGTGCCCTGAGCTATCAGGTCCTCGAGACGGCCGGGTGTGGCGACGAGCACGTCCACTCCGCGGCGCAGGGCGTTCTTCTGGGGGCCGTATGCGACGCCCCCGTAAATCGCGGTCACCTGGCGCGCCATCGGGGTCGCCAGCGGGGCGAGCTCTGCACTTATCTGTTCCGCCAGTTCCCGGGTGGGAGCGAGGATCAGCGCCCGGGGGCGGCCCGGTTTGGCCCGGCTGACGCGAACCAGTAGGGGGAGGCCGAAGGCGAGGGTCTTACCCGACCCGGTGGGGGCCCTGCCGGAGATATCCCTTCCCGCGAGGGCGTCGGGTATCACCGCGGCTTGGATTGGAAATGGCTCCGTCACTCCGGCTCCGGAAAGTGTGTGGACTAGGGGGTAGGGAAGCCCGAGTTGGGCGAACGTGGTCATTGGGTGGCTCCCTGTCCCGCGCGGGACGCTTGAAGTGAGGGACAAAATCTCGCTCGACCATTTGGGATCGAGATTCGGCCGAAGAGGCGGTCCTGCCGGATGAGTCGCTAGCCGTGTCAAACCCGGAGAAGCGAGTTATCGCTGGCCTCTACCCGGGCGGCTGCACTCAGGCTACCACTCCGTGACCTATGTTTCTACGCGGCGGTACGGCTTGGGCGGTAATCGATGAGGGACTATTTGTGGGCCCGGCAGGCTTCGAACCTGCAACCGACGGATTATGAGTCCGTATCCAGACGTCGATACCGCCTGCAAAAACTGGGCCTTTTCGAGGTCTGTGCCGCGTCTGTGCCGCGTCTGAAGAACTAGTTACAACCAGTCGACGCACGCGGTTGGCGGCCGAAGACACCACACAGCGGCACGGCGGCGCACGGCGGGGTCAGGGCGAAGGAGGAACGCTGAAAGTGACGGTCGACTGTTCGGTAAGAAGGTTGCTGCACCCGGTGGCCAAGGCTATTTCGCCGGTTGGCTCCAAAGTGTTCACCAGACTCAGGTCGTGCCCACCCCAATTCAGCAGATGGTTCCCGTCGCCAATCGGAACATAGAAGCCCTCGTCAGACATTGATTCAAGGACGAGCTCACGCGTTCGGCCATTGAAGGTGGACTCGTCGAGGACGTCACCGGTCTGTTCACCCGGGCTGCTCGCCCCTCAAGGGCGGATCCTCGACCCGATCACCCGGATCAAGTCCACGGCGTCAGGCGCCGTCTTTGTCCGAGACGATGGCGCGCAGCCGACGTCACTACTCGTTGCAACGCATATCCGAGACGACGCTGCCGCCGGTTCGATCTTGCGCCCGAGGGCGTTGCCGACCGTCAGCGACGCTCGGTCCAGTCAGTGGCACACGGCGCAAAGCCAGGGATCGGCAGGTACTCGGAGCGCATGATCTTGAAGTCGTCCTTGCGGAAAGGCACGAAGAACGAGCCGTTATCGAGCTGCCCCGACAGCGAGCTGTGCCTCTCGTAGGCATCTGCATCGTCGGTGACGGTGACCACGACCTGGCCGCCTGGTACCGGTGCCTGATCGTCGACGGTGACGATCGTGCCGGTCACCACGTTGTCGTCGTTGCCGAAGCTCTCGAACTCGGTGGCTCGACCGGTGGTCACTTGGATGCCTGCTCCGCCGAGCAACTCCAAGGCATGCCGCGGGCTGTCGTGCGGATCCTCCGCGGACGCATGCAGGCCTAGGTTGTTCGGTGTCAGTGACAGCTTCTCGATGCGGCGTCGATCAACGTGGCGAACGTCGTCGGGCACGCGATCGCTCTTCGGGTCGAGTGCGTACTCCATCATCACGCCGACGCTGCGGGTCTCACCGGGTTCGAGCCAAAGCCAGGTGGTCTCGACGTAGGTGCGGAACAGCGGGTTCGTCTGCTCGCCGATAATCCATACCCGGGTCGCCTCGTCGTACGGGTTGCCCACCTCGACCGCCGTCTCCTCTCGCGTCGATGGCGAGCTCGTGGCTGTGTTGAAACGGTCGTAGTTCGACTGGGCGATATTGTTCAGCTCCGTCATTTCGACGATGGTCGGTGCGGTCGGCACGACGTACAGCGGGATTCGGGCAATGACGCAGTAGTGGCCTGTCGACGGGGGCACCCACGTCGTGGTGAATTCCACAGTGGCGCCGGCTGCGATGTCGCGGACGTCGGCGCCGAGGAACACTTCCGGCGCGCCACCGATGTTGAAGTTCTTGATGTGGAAGTTCACCCGCACCTGGGGCGCAAGGATCGTCCCAGCGTTCTTCACTTTGGCAACGATTGTGTTGTTGTTGCCCACCCATGGCACGTTTGCCCACGTGGCATCGGTGAGGTTCTTTGCGTTGCGGACCTCGATGTCAGGCGACTGCCACTGGCGGCTGGCCGACGCCGGCCATGGCCGGATCGACGGGTCGGGGCGACCGTTCGCCCCGTATCGGATGCGGAGGTCGGCGCGATCACCGTTGATGGCCGAGACGTCAGTTCGGAATTCGACGGGAAACGGCGAGGAGTCAATCTCTTTGTAGAACTGTCCTGCGCCAAGTACAGCACCATCATCGTCGCCATCACTCGGTAGCAACAAGATGCCGGGACGAGTGAACGGCGGCACGAACGGCGCAGACGCGACGTCGGTACCAAGCACCCGTTCGTCGGTGGGCAACGCCCGGTCACCAATCTGCGGGTTCTCCCCGTTGCGGTACTCCCAGTAGTAGTTGAGGCCGTTGCCGATGCGGACCTCCACGGCCGCCGAGCGCCCGGCCGGTGGCGCGCCGCGCTCGATCGCGTGGAGGACCACGTTCTGGTCCACCGGTGCACCACTTGCGGCAAAGTTGAAGGTGCGCAGCCATGCCGCTGGAACCCAACCGAGCATCATCCGATGCACGACCGACATGTGTGGGAACGGATTGTCGGCGTCCATCAGCTCCCAGCCGCCGGGATTGCGGCCGGCCACCGCCGGCGTGTACTGGTCACCGAGGCCGAGGTTGTGCCCTAGTTCATGGGCGAACGTTTCGTGGATCTCGCGGTTGTCCGACACACCCCATTCGTTCGGCATCGATATCACGCCGAGGTTCTTGTTGCCCTCGCTCGTCGTGTATGGGCCCCACGAACCGATGCTGGCGTAGGGCCAGGCCGATTTCGCGGGCGTCATGCCGGCAGCTGGGACGCTCTGCGTGATGCATGCGACGGTGTCGAAGTTGTTGTAGTCGATCAGCGAGTCACCAGCGGTGATGGCGGCCTGGAAGAACGCGCCTTTGGGTGTGCCGTCGGCGTTGAAGTTGGTGTCCCAGTCGGTGGATAGCGAGACGGGACCGAACACCTCGGCACCAATGTCGAAGTTGTTGTACGACATCTCTCCATAAAGAGCACGGGTGCTCCGCGTTTGACCGCTCGCAGCCACCCCGTTGATGACTTCGTCGATCCAGCGGTCGCGGTGTGCCTGCATCGTCGGTGCATCGGCCGTGTAGCGCTCCGACGTGGTGTCGACCAAGAGCAGTGCGATCCGTCGCGAACCTGTGGCCGGCGCCGTTCCCACGTTCTGCGGACCGGGAGGTCCACCACCCCATGCGGACCCGGCCAGCCGTGCCCGCGGTGCCCCGCTGAACCACCGCGAGGGCCCTCGCTTCTCGTCCTTCCACACGGTCGTGAGGCGATACTTCACCTCAATGACGATTATGCTGGTCGCCTTCTCGATCACCTGCAGCACGTGAGTGCCCGGCTCGTACCCAGCGAGCAAGATCACGCTCGGCTCGTGCGGCGTGTGCTTAAGCTCACGCGCGACTGACACGACGCCGCCGGCGAGCCCGGACGGGATCGCGAACTCGTAGTCGTCGATCGTGGTCTTGCTCTTCGGCTCGATCGACACCCTCAAATGGATGTACGACCCCACGAACAGCGTTTTGCGCGTCGGCCGGAGCGAAACTTCGTTCGCTTCAGACGGACGCGACGCTGCCGGCGAAATGCGTCGACGACACGACTCAGAGTTCGCAAACCCAATGCGCTTCGTCTTCGCGGTCGTCGCGGTCGCCGAGTGCGGCGGATTACAAGCGGACCAAGAGCCGCGTCCTGCTAGAAGTCGCTTTTGAACACGTTGTTCGTCCTACTAGGTCGCTGCTGCGCTGGCGGTACTCAAGCGATTTCCCAGAACCCGGGTGAAGATCCGGCTACCGCTCGACCAAAATTGATGGCCCGAGATCGCTTGAAGCTGAGGACGAGCCCTTGGTGCAAACGACCAAAGGCCTCAATAGCCGACCCGACCCACGACGAGTGCCGGCGGACTCGGCTCTCCAACCAAGTGGCCGTGGCCGTAACGCGACTCGATCGCCGCACGCCTCCGGCACAGAACCCGAAGGCTGTCGCGCGAGGTCGATGTTCGGACCGAATCGGCAACTCTCATACCGAAGGACCTGCGATTATCGCGCGCAACACCTTCGACGGATTCCGGGACTACAACTCTAGGGGAGGCCCGCTCGAACCTGGCCGATCCAACGTCATGGACCATGCTCCGAAACGGACGTTCGGAACGTTACGACTTAGCTTTGAACAGATACGGCTGACGTGGACTTCGACCCCCCCGCCCCGTCATGTCCCAACGTCCTGACAACGTCACGAGTTGAAGTGCTAGCGATGTCGCGGGTGATTTGACTACCCACGTCGCCGATCATCTCCCTGCCGCGGTTCGAAATCGTGGGACCACTCAACTCAGTCCGCGAACCCGGACCAGATGCCAGCCGCGATTTGGGGGAAGGCAGTTCTGACAGCGCCACGCGACGACCTGCCTGGCCGACGCAAAATCTTCTTGCCCCACGCCTGCGCAGTGGTTAAATCGACGGCGTGATAGCCCGCCGGCGGTTTCGGTATACCCTGCTAATCGCCACCCTGTGCCTATTTGCTAGCGCTCAGCCTGCGATCGCGTTCTGGCACGATATATCGTGGGGGCCATTTCACTGCGGCGATCTGACACAAGCGGATTACGTCTTTTCGAATGATGCAGGTTGGACTCAGGTGCTCAAGGATCGGGTCGCAGTCGGCTTCAATGATTGGCTCGTTCCCAAACGGCCGGATGGTGTGGCGGCCTTCAGCAGAGGCGGGTCTACTGTCTATACGGCTAAATGGCTTAATTTGTCGGGCGGCACTTACGCGCGCACTATATGTGCTGGGATTCATACCGTCGAGTTCAACACCGACTTCCTGTTGGAGTATCAGAACGACGACTTGAGTATTCGCGCTGTCGCCACGCATGAGTTCGGCCATGCATTTGGGATCAGCCATTCCCAGTATGACCTTCAAGACATCACCGGGAAGACCGCCTCAGGCGATTGGCTCTTTCGGCCGAGCATGGGAACGTGTCTATCGGCGTCCGAGACTGCCAACTTGGCCGTGTTGAGCCAGGATGACGAGGCTGCGGTCATGTACACGGTGGACCAAGAATCTCTGGGTGGCGTACTTTGGAAAGGAGTGACCGCCAATTCCAGCTTCGAGAACGGGCTCACCCATTGGCGTCGGTCAGGAGGTGGGCAATCTTCCTTGAGAACCACTGGCGGTGCGGTCGGGCCACAGTATCTGGCTTGGCTGGGTGCCGACGTCACGATGTATAACACGACGAGATATATACCCCTCGACCAGACTCTTAGCGACCAGTATCCGACCTTTCTCCCCGATGGCCGCATTCGCAAGAACGCCGCCACCGATACCGGCTTTATCAGGATGACGCTTATGTGGAGGCCGGTTGGCTATGACAATGTCAACAATCCGTGCGGAAACCCTTTCCCCCGAAATTATCATGAAGATAACTACGAAAACCTTAATGATGTTGCCTCGATCGTCTTTCCATGGCAAATGTCGGCCATGAATTGCACGCCGACCTCAACAACTTGGCAACGCTGTGGAACATCCACAGTTGCGCCAACGGATGGTTATGACGCATACGACGTTCAGCTTCAGCTTCGGAACAACATGAATGCCGCCGGCGGCGGATCAACCTGGGCCCTGGCCGACTGGTCAAGAGTGACCGTATATGACATCGATGATCTCAGTGGATGACCGCAAGCATCCACGAGCGTTGGGGCTTGTCCTAACCCTGGTCCTGGCCTGCGGACCGGCAGCTTTGGAGGGGGTGCCTCCGTCTCTCGCCGGACTGACACCTTTGTGTCACGTGCTCGCCGACGCCACGTGGGTAAAAGCGGTCGACAACCCGGCGGCAGGCGACAATGCCGCCGCCCAGTTTTCCGGCCTCGAAGTGTTGTGGTCAACGACGAGCATGGTCTTGGGTGATGGCCTCACCTATGAGGTGCCAGCGGTGCCGGAGCCACTCGAAGCCTGGGGGTTCTTCCAGAACATCGATCAATACGAGACCGGTGACCAGTTGACCCTGTGTCTGAGCTTCTCCGAGGACCACCCCTACGGGCAGTGGAGAGTCACCTTCGCCCTGACCGGCGAAGGTCTGGCCTTGCCGGCCGCAGACTCACCGGAGAAAAATCCGGGGTCGGTGAACCTCGCGGTCGATCTGGAGAAGCTGGAAGTGGTTGCGGCGGCGCGAAACGAAGATCCGCTGCAGACCCTGATCGCCTTGGTCCAAGAACAACGGCTGTGGTCGGACTCGCGGAACCTCGGGGACCCGCTATCTGAGAGACCGATCGCCAGCGAGTTCATCGAGGAAATCGTCCCTCCCACCGACGAGGAGAAGCTGGCGGCTTGGCGATCGATTCCCCCCGAGGTGCGATCGCTCATGCCCGGAACTGGAGTTCCGGAGGGTCATGGGCTGACCTTCTCGCCAATGCATTTTGCGCTAATTGCCGACCCCGAGCTAGCCAGCGAGTTCGACGGCGTGCGTTTCATCACCAACGAGGGTTTCGTTCTCACTCATATCCTGCCGTTGAACTATGCCGTCCAACCGCTAAGCGAGTTCACCGTCCAAGGCTTGGACATCCGGGTCGCCCTCTACGTGAGTCCAAAAGGCGAGGGCGAAGTCGAAACGTTGGTCGATGTCGGGACGATCGAGTGGAAAACTCTTGAGCCGGCGACCCCCTTACTGATTGAAATACATAAGGACAGTATGGAATTGACCCCGATGTCACAGGATGAATACGACGCGCTTCTCTTGGATCCGGGCCCGATTCTCGGTCACGCGGATTGAGTCGCATGGGGTTCTGGGTTCAGAAGAAACCCTTCTCTGACTAAATCAGAGCACCGGCGGGCCCAATTGGAGAAACGACGGAGACCCTAAAGCCGTCCATCCGCGGCCCGGCTATGAGATCCGCGAAGGATGTTGTGCCGCGTTTGTGCCGCATCCGAGGCGAGATGAGGCAATTTCATGAGAACTCCTGAGAGACACCGCAAGACGAGCGAGAATGGAGAAAAGCCATATATCAATTGGATTTCTTGACATTTCCCCGGTCGGGAAACTGTGGGCCCGGCAGGCTTCGAACCTGCAACCGACGGATTATGAGTCCGGCGCTCTGACCAGATTGAGCTACGGGCCCCTCGTTGGAAGCTTACGAATCTTTCTGGGAAGATTTCGAAGCCAACCAATAGGAGGATGTGAGTGGGCTCAGTGACGGATCTAGCAGGGCGCGTTTTCGAAGGGGTCCTGGGCACGTTCGACACCTGGTCGATATATGTTGGGGACAAGCTGGGCTTCTATCGGACTATGCGTGATGGTAAGCCTTACGCCGCAGCCGAACTGGCAAAATCGTCTGACGTCGACCCGCGCTATGTCCGGGAGTGGTTGGAGCAACAGGCCGTGACGGGCTTGCTGCTTTGTGACAACCCTGGTGATCCCACAGAGGCCCGGACATATCGCCTCGAACCGGCCGGCGCCGAGGTGTTCACCGACGATCGGAGCTTCAACTTCCTCGCACCATTCGTCCGCCTGGTCACGAGTGCAGGTATTCAACTCCCCGAGTTGCTTGCGGCCTATCGCAGCGGCGGTGGGGTCGGCTGGGAGCAATTCGGCGAGGACATGCGCACGGGACAGGCGGGGATGAATCGGCCGTGGTTTCTATCTGTGTTAGCCAAGGAATGGTTCCCGGCCGTGCCCGAGATTCAGGCTCGCCTCGAGGCTGGCGCCCGCATCGCCGACATCGGGTGCGGCGAAGGATGGTCATCGATCGGCTTTGCGCAGGGATATCCGAAAGTCACCGTAGACGGATACGACCTCGACCAAGCTTCGATCAACGAGGCCACGAAGCATGCTGCGGAGACGGGCTTGTCGGAGAGGGTGCGATTCGAATGCGTTGATGTCGCGACTGTGGATCGCGCCGGGACTTACGACCTGGTCACCGCTTTCGAGTGCATCCACGACCTCTCCCAGCCAGTTGCGGTGCTAGCGGCAATGAAGCGGTTGGCCAAACCCGATGGCGATGTCGTGGTGATGGATGAGAAGGTGAACGAAGAGTTCCTTGGGTCCGAGGCGGGCGACGTCGAACGGGTCATGTACGGCTTTTCCTTGTTCACCTGTCTCCCCGACGGGATGTCTCGGCAGCCGTCGGCCGCGACCGGGACAGTAATGCGTCCGAAGACTCTTAAGTCTTACGCTAAGGAAGCAGGTTTCTCAGGAATCGAAGTCCTTCCCATAGAGAACGACCTATGGCGCTTCTACCGCCTCGTGCTTTGAACAACTCGGCGCGGATCTACCGCCTACAAGGCGGGCAAATCCGCGCAGAACGGATGGGCGAGTGCTTCTGTGCGGATTCGTCAGTGCTCTACACGGAGAAATCCACGCAGAAGGACCCGGGGCTGTGACAAACTTGGCAACGACACTCGAGAAGCACGGAGGTTTCTAGTGGCGAGTAAGGACAAGGGCGGCCGGAACCAGAAGAAGGTCGCGACCAAAGATCCCAAGCAGAAGCGTCAGGAAAAGAAAGAGAAGAAGGCCAAGGACAAGTTGCGCCCCACCTGAGCGCGTAACTCTTTTCGAGCTCCGGGGCCGCAACCCATGTTCTACGTGGGTTGCAGCCCTGGGTTCGTGAGGCCGACTAGGGGCGGCGGAAGTCGCCCGGGACCCGGGCGACAAGCACGTCGCAGGGCATCGTTTCGAGCACTCCATCGGCAACCGTGCCGAGGAGGATCATCTTCGTCGCCCCCGCCCCCCGGTTGGCGACGACGACCAGGTCGACCCCCCGTCGTCGGACAACCTCGTCGATAGACGTGGCTGGCGAGCCGTCAACGACTAGTGGCTTCACCTTGCCCGGCCAGCGCGCGACATACTCCTCCATCCGTTCCACGGCTTTCCGCAGGCGCTGACTCCGCGCCGCTTCGACTTCGACCTCGAACAGGCCGCTTTCGACCAGCGCAGTGTCCCACCGGTCGGGCAAGGAGAAGATCGCGGACAGCTCGGCCTGAGGGCACCAGCGCAGTGCGGCTTCCACCGCGGTCTCGGAGTGGACCGAGAAGTCGACTGCAGCCAGAACCTTTCGATAGGTGTTGCGGGGCTGGCGCCTCACCACTAGGACGTCGCCGCTCGACATGATCGCGACCCGCCGCGCGATGGGCCCACACCGTTCGACATCAACCGCTGAGGTCCCGACCACCACGATGGCCGCCTTCTTGGCCTCTCTCACTAGCTCCCAACCAATCGACCCCCGGATCGCCTGATAGGTGATGGGCACCGTCGCCCGCGCTCCAATCCACTTGGCCACATCAACCAAATTCCGCTGGTAATGCTCGGCGAGGATCCTTCCCAAGCCATCGTCGAGAAAAGCGTCGCTCGACGACTCGTTCACCGAGACCAGATGCAACGGCAACTCGTGCAGGTCGGCGAGCAGACGGGCACGTTCGGCGACGCGACGACCAATCGGCGACAAGTCGATGCCTGCCACCACACGATTGGTCAAGGCAGCTCCCTCCAAGGCCCTTCGACTCTAGGAGCGCGCAGTGCGCGGGCAAGACGTCGGAAATACTCCGACCGATCGACGCCGAGGGCGCCCAAGGATTTCAGATGCGGCGTGGCCCATTGAACATCGAGCAACCCCGAGGGAATCGCGCTGAGAACGCCCACCAGAGCCACCAATACCACCTTGGACGCGTCGCGTTCGCGGCTGAACATCGACTCACCGGCAAACAAGCCTTCGATCTTTACCCCATACAACCCGCCGGCAAGCGCCCCCTCAGAGTTCCAAGCCTCGATTGAATGGACCCAACCAAGCCGGCCCAGCTCCAGGTAGGCACTCCTCAGGTCTTGGGTAATCCAACCGTCGGGGCGATTGGGATCGGCGCAGCCGTCGATCACCCCCGCGAGTTCTTGATCGAATGTGACTCGAAAACGGCGAAGCGATTTACGCAGCGACTTCGAGATCACGAGGCTCTCAAGGGGGATGATCCCCCGTTCCACCGGGGACCACCAGCCCAAGCGCCCATCTTCGAGATGCATCGGGAATAGACCTTGGCGATACCCGGCGATGATCGATCCCGGCGACAGATCCCCGCCGACCGCGACTAGGTCGCCGTCGCCATAGTTGTCCGGGTGGGGGAATTCCCAGCGGGACCGCTCGGGCTCAATCGGCATTAGCCACGGTATACCCTCGGATGCGAAGCGATGACGACCCATGACGTGCTCAATCAGGTTCCGCCACTGGTCGACTACGACCTGGCGGCGGCCGATCCGCTCTTGTTACGTCTCCTCGAAGCTGAGGCCGCTTGGGCGGTGAAGGACACGGTTCGCTTCGGTCGCGAAGTGGCGAGCACCGAGGGCTATGAGCTCGGGTTCGCCGCCAATGAGAACCCGCCCCGGCTCCGCACCCATGACCAGCGCGGACATCGCGTCGACCAGGTCGAATTCCATCCCGCCTGGCACCACCTGCTGAAACGGGCGGTGGAGGCCGGTCTTCACTCGCTTCCCTGGGAACCGACCGCGCAACCCGGAAGCCATCTCGCCCGGACCGCGCTCGGCTTTCTCGCCAGCCAAGTCGAGGCCGGTCATTTCTGTCCGATCTCGATGACCTACGCCGTCGTCCCGGCGCTGCGCGAACAGCCTGACCTCGCTGCGGCCTGGGAGCCGAAAATCGTGAGCCGGGTCTACGAACCGGAATTCGCCCCCCCGCCCGAGAAAGAAGGTGTGTTGCTGGGGATGGGGATGACCGAGAAACAGGGCGGCTCCGATGTGCGAGCCGCGACCACGACTGCCCAGCCCGACGGCGATGGCTACCGGGTGACCGGCCATAAGTGGTTCACGTCGGCGCCGATGAACGACGCTTTCCTGATCCTCGCCCAGGCACCAAACGGCCTTACCTGTTTCCTGCTTCCCCGCCATGTCCCCGACGGCTCGGTCAACCAGATTCGGATCATGCGGCTCAAAGACAAGCTCGGCAACCGCTCCAACGCCTCGGCCGAGCTGGAGTTCGAAGATGCCTGGGCGGAGCGAATCGGAGAGGAGGGACGAGGGGTGGCCACCATCATCGAGATGGTCAACGGGACCCGGCTCGACTGCGTCAGCGGCTCGGCCGCCCTGATGCGACAGGCGGTCAGCCAGGCCATCCACCATTGCCGCCACCGAAAAGCTTTCGGATCGGCGCTGATCGACAAGCCCGCCATGATCAATGTGCTGGCCGACCTCGAGATCGAAACGGAAGCTGCGGTCGTGCTGATGGCTCGGCTAGCAATGAGCTTCGACCGCGCCGATGATCCTCACGAGCAGTCGCTGCGAAGGATCCTCACCCCAATTGCCAAGTTTCTCGTGACCAAACGCTGCACCGAAGTAGTCCACGAGTCCCTCGAATGCCTGGGTGGGAACGGGTTCGTCGAGGAGTCGATCTTGCCACGGCTCCTGCGCGAATCGCCGTTGAACGCGATTTGGGAAGGTTCTGGCAACGTCATCGCTCTCGACGTGCTGCGGGCCGCGCGCAGCCATCCCGAGTCGGTCGAGGCGCTCCGATCCGAGTTGGCACGCGGCCCGAGCAGTGGCGTTCGAGAAGTAGACAGGCTCGTCGCCGCCACGGATGGAGAAGCTCGACAGGTCACTGACCAGCTCGCGATCCACCTCCAGGCCGGACTCTTGTCCGAGTTCGCATCCGACGAAGTGGCAACGATCTTCATATCGACTCGGATACTCGACGTCAGAGGCAATCGCCTTTACGGGACGCTCCCCTACAGCACTGCCCTTGCTTCGATCGTGGAGCGAGCGATCCCGGCATGAGAAAACCGACGGTGGTGGTGATCGGCGGCGGGATCGCCGGAGTGGGAGCAGCGTACGCCCTCGCCAATGCCGGTTGCCCGGTGACTCTGGTCGAGGCGGAATCGTCGCTGGCCTATCACACCACCGGTCGCTCGGCTGCGATCTATTTCGAGAACTACGGGGCAGCGGCCATCCGCGGTCTCACCACCGCTAGCCGCTCTTTTTTTGACGAGCCCCCAGCGGGGTTGATCGATCATCCGCTACTCGAAGGTCGAGGCGCGTTGTGGATCGGCACGCCCGCGAAGGAAGCCAGCCTCCGTTCCCATCTGGCCGACTCGGAGATGACCAAGCACCCGGGACGCTGGCTTGGCCCGCTCCAGGCGGCCGCGATGGTGCCGGTGCTGCGTCCCGAATATCTGCTCGGAGCGGTTCTGGAACCGGAGGCGCTGGACCTCGACGTGGCCGGCTTGCACCAGGCTTTCGTGCGTGGGCTGCGGGCGGCCGGCGGTGAGATTCGAAACTCGACACGAGTTGATCACCTCGAGCGGAGCGACAACACCTGGTCGATCACCGCCGGAGCTGACGAGCTGGCGGCGGACGTCATTGTCAATGCGGCCGGGGCCTGGGGAGACGTGGTTGCGGTGATGGCCGGCTCCACTCAGATTGGGCTCGAGCCGATGCGCCGGACCGCCTTCATGGTCCCGGGCAATCTCGCCTACCGCAACTGGCCGCTGGTTGGCGACACCGACAATGACTTCTACTTCCGGCCCGATGGATCGCAGGTGCTCTGCTCGCTCGCCGAGGAGAAGGTTTCCGAACCTGAGGATGCGCGGCCCGACGAGTTGGACATTGCCCTCGCCATCGATCGCATCAACATCGCCACCACGCTCGGGATCCGCGCCGTCCGTTCCTCTTGGACCGGGCTCCGCACCTTCGCGCCCGATCGGGCGATGGTCATCGGTTGGGATCCGGAAGTCGCAGGTTTCTTCTGGCTCGTTGGGCAGGGGGGTACCGGAATCCAGACCGCCCCCGCAGCCGGGCGCCTCACGGCCGACCTCATCACCACCGGCCAGGTGAGCTCCGAGCTCGCCGAGCAAGGTGTGGATGTTGCCGGGCTCAGTCCCGACCGATTTACCTGAGTTCCTGACGTTGCCAGATATCGACCAACC
>Ga0136613_10000226_pt1 | contig 24082 bp, 24 predicted proteins | sample AntDrymUQ2722106_2_FD_106649 | JGI IMG/M metagenome (GOLD analysis project Ga0136613, IMG submission 106649) | Polar desert sand microbial communities from Dry Valleys, Antarctica - metaG UQ272 (21.06) | ecosystem: Environmental > Terrestrial > Soil > Desert | place: Antarctica: Dry Valley... | reverse complement strand
CGCGAGCTGGCCCGCCACGTCGAGGTTGCGGTCCACACCTTCGGCCCACCGCGCGACGACCCGCTGGTGGCCGGCGCCTACCAGCCCTGGGAGGCGTTGGCCGGTGGTGCGCCGCACGTCGCGGCGTTGCGCGCGATGTCGGTCGACCTGGCGATGGCCGCGGCGGTCGGCGATGCCGACGTGGTGCACTCCCACACCTGGTACGCCAACTTCGCCGGGCACCTGGCCAAGCTGCTGTACGGCGTCCCGCACGTGCTGACCACCCACAGTCTGGAGCCGCTGCGTCCCTGGAAGGCCGAGCAGCTCGGCGGCGGCTACGCGCTGTCGTCCTTCTGCGAAAGAACCGCGCTGGAGGCAGCTGACCTCGTCATCGCCGTGTCCGCGCAGATGCGGCGCGACGTGCTCGCCTGCTATCCCGACGTCGAACCCGACCGGGTGGCCGTGGTGCACAACGGCATCGACCTCGACGAGTATCGCCGGGACGCTGGCACCGACGTGCTGCGGCGCCACGGCATCGACCCGGACCGCCCGAGCGTGGTCTTCGTGGGACGCATCACACGCCAGAAGGGCCTGGTCCATCTCCTGGCTGCGGCGGCGCACCTGCGTGCAGAGGCGCAACTCGTGTTGTGCGCCGGTGCACCGGACACGCCACAGATCGCCGAGGAGGTGACGGCGATGGTCCATCGGCTGCGCGCCTCGCGCAAAGGTGTGGTGTGGATCGACGCGATGCTTCCCCGTGCCGAGGTCGTGCAGATCCTGTCGCACGCCACCGTCTTCGTGTGCCCCTCGGTCTACGAGCCGTTCGGCCTGGTCAACGTCGAAGCGATGGCCTGCGAGGCGCCCGTCGTCGCCACCCGCGTCGGCGGCATCCCCGAGGTCGTCAGCGACGGCGAGACCGGCCTACTGGTCGATATCGACGCCGTCGCCGACCCGCAGGGCACGCCGAGGGACCCGGTGACCTTCGCCCGTACGCTGGCCGCAGCGGTCAACGCGCTCCTGGACAACCCCGCCCAGGCCCGGGCCATGGGCGCCGCCGGACGCAGGCGGGTGGAGGCCCACTTCAGCTGGTCGGCGATCGCCGCACGCACCGCGCAGCTGTACAACGGCCTGGCATGACCACGACCGGGCGCTCCGTGGCCTTCGACCAGGCCGCCGACTACTACGACCGCACCCGCGCCCTGCCGGAAGCAACGGTGCGGTCCACTGTCGACCTGCTGGGCGGCGAGCTCGTCGGCCACGGGCGGGCGTTGGAGATCGGCGTCGGCACGGGCCGGATCGCCCTGCCCCTGCATCGCGCCGGCGCCAGCATGGCCGGGGTCGACCTGTCCGCGCCGATGCTGCAGCGGCTGGGGCACAACGCGGGGGGTACCGCCCCCTTCCCGATCGCCGTCGCCGACGCCACGCGGCTGTCGTTCGCCGACGACACCTTCGGCGCGGGGATCGCCTGCCACGTGCTGCACCTCGTCGCTGACTGGGAGCTGGCGATCGACGAGCTCGTGCGGGTCGTGCGTCCCGGCGGCGTGCTGCTCGTCGACCCCGGCGGTGGCTGGCCAGAGGAGCACGCCCAGATCACCACCCGCTTCCAGCAGGAGGCCAGCGCCCAGGCCGCGCTGCCCGGGGTCGGTGCCGCCGCCGACCGGACGCTGACCGGTCTGGGCCGCGCCGCCGATCTCGACGCGGCGATAGACGCGCGAGGTGGCCGGCTGCGGTTGCTGCCGGTGGTCGCCAACCCCTCGACCAAGACGCTGTCGGCGGTCATCGGCGAGATGGAAGACGGTCAGCGCAGCTGGAACTGGCAGCTGTCAGCGGCCGATCTGCGACGCGCCGGTGAGCGTGTGCGCGCCTGGGCGCAAGAGCGCTGGGGTGATCTGGACGCCGAGCTTGAGCTGGCCGGCGAGATCCAGTGGCGGGCCTACGACCTGCCCGCCTAAGCCGCAGGATGCCTAGATAGGTGCGTTCCCTCTACTCCAGCGCTAGGCCGGTTGCACGGCCGGTTGGATGTCGGGCTCGATGTACATCAGCGTGGCCGACGGCACGACTTCGCGGACCGAGCGCTCCGCCTGGTCGATGGTGGCCACTACCTCGTCGAAGGTCAGCGCCGGGTCCAGCTGGACCTTGGCCGCCACGAGTAGCTCCTCGGGGCCGAGGTGCTGGGTCTTGATGTGGATCAGGTCCCGGACATGGGGCGTGGCGGTGATCGCCTCGCGGATTCGCTCCAGATCCAGGGTGGACGCCGCCTCGCCGATCAGCAGGCTTTTCATCTCCACAGCCAAAATGATGGCGATGACGCCAAGGAGGGTGCCGATCGCCAGCGTGCCGTAGGCGTCCCACGCGGGGTTCCCGGTCGTCACCGCCAGGCCGACCCCGACCAGCGCCAGGACCAGCCCGACCAGGGCGCCAAGGTCCTCCAGCAACACCACCGGCAGCTCCGGGGTCTTCGCGTGGCGGATGAACTCCCACCAGCCCTGCCCGTGGCGCACGTGGTTGGCCTCCACGATGGCGGTGCGAAACGAGAAGCTCTCCAGCACGATGCCGACGACGAGGATGATGACCGCGATGAGGGCCGAGCGGATCGGCTCCGGATGCGCGAGCTTGTGCACGCCCTCGAACAGCGAGAACAGCGAGCCGAGCGCGAATAGCACCACCGCGACCACGAACGCCCAGAAGTAGCGGTCGCGCGCATAGCCGAACGGATGCTCGGGCGTCGCCTCCCGCCGCGACCGCGAGCCGCCGAACAGCAGCAGCCCCTGGTTGCCGCTGTCGGCCAGGCTGTGCACGGACTCGGCCAGCATCGAGCTGGCGTGGGTCAGCAGGAACCCTACGAACTTCGCCACGGCGATCCCGAGGTTGGCCAGCAGGGCCGCCACGATCGCCTTCTTGCTACCGCCGGTCGCCATGGGGCGGCAGGGTACCCGACACCCCCGGCCCGCCCGTGCGTGGTGTGGCGCCGGTCCTACAGATCGCGGTGAGCGAAGCGGCGAGCGGCCACCGCAAGCAGCAGCACGACGTAGGCGATCGACCAGCCGATCAGAGCCGCAGAGGGCGGCGCGGAGCCCCCGAACGGCCCGGCGCCACCGGCGTCATCGACCGCGGAGACGGCCAGGAATGCCGGCGACTGCAGGTAGTAGGCGGCGCCGCGCCACAGCGCGTCGCTGGGCACCAGCAGGCTCACCGCGATGCCGATGTTGCGCATGAGGTCGTTGCCCACCATCTCGCCGGCGAACTCGATGATCCCGGCCAGCCACGCCATCCCGAACAGTGAGAACGCCACGGCGCCGTTGGCCAAGGTCGACCACAGGGTGCTGCCCAGGAACCCCAGTGACAGCAGCACCAGCCCTTCCAACACCAGCAGGCTGATGGCTCGCAGAGGCGCGACGGCCCCGTAGCCGGCGATCACGCGGGCGATCATCAGCAGGATTCCGGCCATCAGCACGGCGTACACCGCGATGGTTCCCGCGAAGGCGAGCCAGCGTTGCCCCAGCCAGGATCGCCGGCTGAGCGGCCGGGCAAGGATGGCGTGCAGCGTGCCGGAGTCGACCTCCGACGACACCGCGCCGGTGGCCAGGAACAGCGCCAGGAAGGCGATCAGGAACTGGACGATGTACAAGCCCAGGATCGTCATGATGCCGCCGGCCAGCGCGGTTTCGCCCTGCCCGGCCTCGCTGGCGCGGCTGTACAGCGCGTTGAAGCCGAGGGCGAACAGCACCAGAAAGGCCAGCGACAGCAACACGCCGGCCAGCAGCAGCCGGCGGCTGACGGCCTCCTTGACGCTGAGCCTGGTGATGGGAAGAGCGCTCATCCCGCGCTCCCCGAGACGAGGCCGACGAAGATGTCCTCCAGCGACCGGTGGACCGGGATCAGCGCCTGCAGCCCGTAGCCGGCGCGCACCAGCTCGGCGGCGACCTCGGCTGCCGGATCGGATCCCTCGGCGGTCAGCACGACGGTGGTGTCGTCGACCGCCACGACCTCGCCGAAGCCACCGAGTAGCGCAAGGGCCCGCTCGTCCACCCGATCCAGTCGAACCCGGATCTGCGTGCCGGCGCCCACCATCGTGTCCAGCCGCCCGGCGCGCACGACGCGACCGCGGTCGACGATCGCGACGCGGTCGCAGACCAGTTCCACCTCGCCGAGCAGGTGGGAGTTGAGCAGCACGGCGACCCCGTCCTCGCGCAGGTCACGAATGAGGTCGCGTACCTCGCGGCGCCCGATCGGGTCCAACGCCGAGGTCGGCTCGTCCAGCAGTACCAGCCGCGGGTGGGCGAACACCGCCTGGGCCAGCCCCACCCGCTGCGTCATGCCCTTGGAGTAGCTGCGCAGCCTCTGGTTGCCGCGCCCTGCCAGACCGACGCGCTCCAGCACCTCGGGGATGCGCCCGCGACGCTCGGCCGCCGGCATGCCCGCCAGGCGGCCGTGGTAGTCCAGCAGCTCGGCTCCGGTCAGCCAGTCGGGGAAACGGAAGTGCTCGGGCAGGTAGCCGACCTGCCGGCGCGCCTCCGGATCGCCAACCCCGCGACCGAACAGGCTGGCCTCGCCGGCGGTGGCGGCCACCAGCCCCAGGAGAATCTTGACCGTGGTCGTCTTGCCGGCGCCGTTGGCGCCCAGCAGTCCCACGACCTCACCAGGACGAACCTCCAGGTCCAGCCCCTCCAGGGCCGTGGAACCGCCGTAGACCTTGCGCAGCCCGGCGGTAGAGACCGGAAGGTCAGCCACCGAGTTCCTCGGCCAGGATGCGCACCTGCGAGGCCGGCAGGGCACCGCCGACACCGTGGATTCGCCCGTCGCGCTGCCACAGCACCGCGGCGACCAGGCCGGACTCGTCACCGAACGCGACGGCGGGGGAGCTCCCGACGGTGGTGTCCTCCCAGCTGACGTCGCCCAGGGGCACGGGGATGGGCAGGGTCGTGCGCCAGTCGTCGATGGCGCGCAGCTGGGCGACGGTCGACGGCGGCAGGCCGGGGGCGTTCAACAGGTAGTCGCGGACCGCGTCCAGCGAGGCGCCACCTTCGGTGTGCGCGGTGATCTGGTTCGCCTCGGCGACGACCAGACCGGGCACGTCGCCCTGGCCTTCGTAGGCCTGCACGACGGCGGCGGGCACCCCGAGGATCAGGCGGGTGCCGTCGAGGTCGGCTGGCATGTCCGGAGCCCGACGTCGGCGCAACGTCAGCGACACCTCGTGGGCAGGGGAAGCCAGCAAGGTCGGTGCGGTGGCGACGCCGTCCGGCAGGGACTCCGCGTTCACGGTGGCGGGCCGGAAGCCGGCGACCTCGGCCGCCGCATCCAGGTCGTGCACACGCTCAGGCTCCGCGCCCCGGATCCCGCGAACCGGCCCGAACTGCTCCAGCGCCGCGAGGCCGTCGGTCAGCTCGTCTGGGTCCACGGTGACGACGGCGAAGCGCTCGCTGCGGAAGGCGGCCAGGAAGGCCGCCGCCGCGGTGCGCCCACCGGGGGTCGCCACGACAGCGCCCGCCATCACGGCGACCAGGGCCACGGCGGCGGCAACCCGCAGGCCGGCGTCCCAGCGCCGGGCCGGCCGCTGAGCGCGGCGCTGCGGCAGCGGCGCCACGGCATCCAGGTCAGCGACAGCCGGGGCGGTGGAGCGCACCTTGTGCAGCGCGGCCTCGGTGGCCGCGGCGTCGGGCAGCGCTTCGGGCGCGAGCGGGCGCAGCAGCGCCCCGGTGGATACAGCGTCGTCTCGCAGGTTGCGAGCGACCGCCCGGCAGTCGTCGCAGTGTGCGAGGTGCTCGTCGATCGCGGCGTCGGGCACGTCCAGCCCGGTGCGCAGCGTCGCGGTGTCAAGGCAGGCGGTCATCCGGTGTTCTCCTCGTAGGCGGTGCGAAAGGCACGTTCGCCGCGGGCGAGCAGCACGCCGACGGAGCCGATGGCGATGTCCAGGGTCTGGGCGATCTCGGCGTAGCGGTAGCCGCTGTGGCGCAGCAGCAGGGTGGCCCGCTGGCGTTCGGGCAGCCCGGCGAGGGCGGCACGCACCTCGGCCTGCTCCTCGGAGCGCAGCACCGCCAGCAGCGGTCCCGCACCTTCGACCTCGGCCAACGGCTCCAGGCGCGCGGCACGGTCCACGCGCTCGCGGGCCCGGCGGCGGCCGCGGACCCGGTTGAACGAGTCGTTGATCGTCACCCGCCGCAGCCACGCGGCGACCTCGCCGTCGGGGCGGTCGAGCACCGCCGCGCCGGCGAGCTTGGCGAACGCGTCCTGCGCGGCGTCCTCGGCGTCGCCACGGTCACCCAGCACCCGCCACGCCAGCCCGTAGACCTCGCCGTAGCGGGCCCGGAAGACGTCGTCGAAGCGGTCGCTCACACCCTGTCCAACACCGCCGCCGCGCCCCTTCTTACACCCGGGGTCCCGCGACGTTGTCGCGCGTGCGTTGACAACGTCGCGGGACCCCTCGCTGCAGGCCAGCCGAGGCGTATCGCGTAGTACACGCTACTTACTCGGTCTCTAATAAAGGAACATCGGCTTGCCGCCCACGTCGCGGACCTTTGGGCGGTAGTTCTCGGCGTCGTACAGCGCGTCCACGTCCACGCGCCGGGCTCCCTGGCGGGTCGCCGAGATCGGCACGTTGGTGTAGCTGCCGTTGCGCAGCGCGACCATCCGCCCGCGAGAGCCCGACACCGCCAGGTCGGCGGCCATCACCGCGTAGTTGGTGGCGACCATCAGATCCAACGAGTCGGGGTTGCCCGAGCGCATCAGGTAGCCGACCTGCTGGGCGATGATCCCCTCGCCGGTCCTGGCCTTGAGCAGGTCGCCGGTCAGCGCGCCGATGCCGCCGAGCTTGCGGTGGCCGTAGGCGTCCTCCTCGCCGGACAGCTGCAGCTCGCCGCCGTCGAGGGTGGCGCCCTCGGAGATCGTGACCATGGCGTAGCCGCTGGGGTTGGCGCGCTTGTCGCTCATCAGCAGTTCGGCGAGGCGGTCGATGGAGAACGGGATCTCGGAGATGATCGCGCGGTCGACTCCGGCCAGGTAGGCCGAGATCAGCGAGGTCTCCCCGCTGTAGCGGCCGAACAGCTCCACGACCGCCAGCCGCTCGTGGGAGCCGGCGCTGGTGCGCAGGCTGTGGATGAACGACACGCTGCGGGTCACGGCCGTTGAGAAGCCGATGCAGTAGTCGGTGCCGTGCACGTCGTTGTCCATCGTCTTGGGGATGGCAACGACCGGCACGCCCTCTTCGTGCATCCGCAGCGCATAGGACAGGGTGTCGTCGCCGCCGATCGGGATCAGCGCGTCGATACCGAGCTTGGCGAGGACATCGAGCACGTGCGGGGTGAAGTCGCTGGGGCCCTCGGCTGCGGCTCGGCCGCGCAGGAACTCGGGCACGTCACCAGCCTTGACGCGGCCCGGGTTGGTGCGCGATGTGTGCAATGCCGTGCCGCCGCTGCGGTCGATGGTGCGCACCACGGCGGGGTTCAGCGCCCTGGTACAAACAGCGACCGACTGCTCGTCGTCGGGCTGGCAGTCCAGCAGCCCGCTCCAGCCACGCCGGATACCGACCACCTCGTGCCCGTCGTCGACAACCCGGTTGACGACCGCCTTGATGCACGGGTTGAGTCCCGGCACGTCGCCGCCGCCTGTCAGGATCCCGATCCGCATCCGTCGTGCCTCCGACGCCGTCACACGCTGTATGCCGGCGGCACCCTACCGCTGCCGTCGGCCCTCAGCAGCGGCTCGCCCGTTGGCCACCTGGGGGCAGCAGGTCAGCGGTCGGACTCCGCGCTGACGGCGTCGGCGGTGTCGCGCAGCAGGTGCCACAGCCGCTGGACGTGCTCGCGGCGGGTGGTCGCACCGCCGATCGCCACCCGCAGGACGTACCGGCCCTGCAAGCGCGTGTGGGTCAGGTAGGCAGCCCCCGACGCGTTAAGGCGCTCGAGCACCTGTTGCGTCACGCCATCACCGTCACGGTGGCGCAGGCAGACGAGATTGAGCGGCGCCGGGGCGGCCAACTCCCAGTCGCGGTCGGCCCGTACCCAGTCGACGAGCTCCTGGGCCAGCGCCACGTGCTCGCGGACGTGGCGGCGCAGCCCCGAGCCGCCATAGTGGCGAATGACGAACCACAGCTTCAGCGCCCGGAACCGGCGGCCGAGCGGCACCTGCCAGTCGCGGTAGTCCAGCACCGCGCCGGAGTCGCTGGCGACATTGCGCAGGTACTCAGGCAGGACCGACAGCGCCCGCACGAGCGGCTCGCGGTCCGCCACGTAGAAGCAGTCGCAGTCGAAGTTGGTCAGCATCCACTTGTGCGGGTTGACGCAGTAGCTGTCCGCGCGGTCCAGACCGTCGTGCAGCCAGCGCAGCTCCTCACACAACGCCGCGATGCCGCTCATCGCCGCGTCGACGTGCAGCCACGCGCCGTGCCGGGCGGTGATCTCGGCGATGGCGGCAACCGGGTCGACGGCGTTGGACCCCGTGGTCCCCACGGTCGCCACGACCAGGCACGGGGTCCGGCCGGCCCCGACGTCCTCGGCCAGGGCTGCGTCCAGGGCCTCCGGGCGCATGGCGTGATTGTCATCGACCGGGATCAGGTGCACTGCCGCTGAGCCGAGGCCGGCGATGCGCGCCGCCTTCTCCACCGAGGAGTGCGCCTCGGCGGTGGCGTAGACGACCAGCTGCGCGGCCGGCAGATCACCGCTGCCACCGGTGACGCGCTCACGTGCCGCCAGCAACGCGCACAGGGTCGCGCTGGAGGCGCTGTCTTGCAGGACGCCGCCGCCCGCGCCGTCGGAACGGAAACGGTCGGGCAGCGCCAGCAGCTCGATCATCCAGTCCAGCACCAGCGTCTCGAGCTCGGTGCACGCGGGACTGGTCGCCCACAGCATGCCCTGCACGCCCAGGCCAGCGGACAGCAGCTCCCCGAGGATCGACGGCCCCGACGTGTTCGCCGGGAAGTACGCGAAGAAGCTGGGCGACTGCCAGTGCGTCAGGCCCGGCACGATCACCCGATCGACGTCGGCGAGGATCTCGTCGAACGGCTCGGCGTCCTCTGGTGGGTGGACCGGCAGCTGCGCGCGGACTTCACCCGGCTCGACCTGCGCGAGCACGGGCAGGTCGTCGACGCGCTCCAGATAGTCGGCGATCCAGTCGACCACGGCGCGCCCGTGGCGACGGAACTCCTCGGCGGTCATGTGCTGACCTGGCGGCACGCCGGCTCCTCGCTTGACGATGGCGGCGGGGACGCTACGGCGGAATCCCCGCAACCGCACGGCGGCGGGCGAAATTATCCCCTTGCCCGCCTGGTGCGGCGACCACCGATCCCGTGTTCGCGTTTAGTTCTCTGGCGCGGCGGCGAATCCAAGCAGACAACCCGAGGAGGACACCATGGCCGTCGCACTGCATCGCCTGACCGAATGGATCGGGCAGCGCCCCGCGTTGGACAAGGTGGGCGACGGCCTGATGTGGGTGTTGGGTCCGACGTTCAACTCGCGGTTGGTCAAGAACGCGGCCAACGGCACCTGGCTCGGCCACCCACTGCACCCGCTGCTGGTGACGCTGCCGATCGGTACCTGGGTGGGCAGTGGACTGCTCGACCTGCTCGGCGAGGACAACGAGCAGGCCGCCGACACGCTGCTGGCCACTGGCGTGATCAGCGCCCTACCCACGGCGATGGCGGGTCTGGCGCAGTGGGTCGACACCTACGGGCCCCCTCGGCGGGTCGGTGCGGCGCATGCGTTGGCCAACAACGTCGCCGTCGTGCTGCAGCTGGCGTCGATGGTGGCCCGTCGCCGCGGCCGTCGCGGCCTCGGTAAAGGGCTGTCACTGGGCGCGTTGGGCCTGGTGGCCGGGGCCGGGTACCTCGGCGGTCACCTGTCGTACGTGCTCGGCGTGGGGATCGACCACACCGCCTTCCACGATCCTGTCGAGGACTGGACATCGACCGAGGTTGCGGCCACGGCCGTGGAAGACGGTGTACCCATGACGGCGCAGGCCGGCGATCGGGAAGTACTGCTGGCCCGCCACGGCGGCGAGGTCGTCGCCTACGACGCCCACTGCACCCACGCCGGCGGACCGCTTGGCGACGGCACGATCGTCGACGGCTGCGTGCGCTGCCCGTGGCACGGCAGCATGTTCAGCCTCGCCGACGGCAGCGTCGTGGAAGCGCCCGCCACCACGCCCCAGCCCCGCTACGACGTCCGCCTCAGCGGCGGCATCGTCGAGGTCCGCAGCTCCTCCCCCGCCTGAATTGGCTGGTCCGGCACGGCGCATTAGCCCAGCGCCGCCGCGGGCTGGCTCAGTCCTGATCGGCCTTCCCGGCAGCCAAGCGGCGCACCGCGTCGTGGTCGCCGGCCAACTCGGTGCGGACCAGCGCCGCGATCAGCCGGGCGAAGTCGTGGCGATCGACCAGCTTGGCCAACCCCTTGGTGTCGGCAGGTAACCCGAGCCGCTCGGCAGACTTGAGCGCTCGCCGGTCGGCAAAGGGCACGAGCTCCTCCCACTGCGCCCAGGTGGCATCGGCCATCTTGGCCGCCGTGGTCCAGCCCTGCTTACGTAACGCCGTGGTCGCGGCCACGGCGATGTCGGCGCTGATGCGGGCGCCGAACAGCAGCGACGCGCACAGCAACCGGAACAGTTCCGATGGCCGGTTGGATTCGACGTTGATCCGCAACTGCTCAGCGTAGGTGCGGCCCGAACGCTCCAGCAGCGCGCGGACCACCTCCTTGCGTGCCGGCTTGGCCATGCCGCCTCCCGGGTCTGCTGGGGTGCGATTTTGAGGTTGCGTCTGGCGGGCAGGGTGACCGAGAACGCGGTCGTCCAACTCACCCGCCGGCGGACCCTCACCGCAGCAGTCCTAGAATCGCGGCCGCTGGCGTTGGAGGAGGGTGAGGAGGGCGCTGTGACCACAGCCGATCGCCTCACTCGTCGCCGCGTGCTTGCGGCGGGTCTGGCGGCAGGCGCGGCGGTGGGCCTCGGCCGAGACACGGCGGCGCTGCGCACCCCGTTCGAACGCGCCGACGGGGCGAGCTGGACGTCACCGGCGGATGAGGTGCGGTTCCTCGCCGCGGTGGCGCGCAGTGCTGCCGCTGTCAGCGTGGAGGTGATCGGCAGCAGCGTCACGGGAGCGCCCTTGCGGCTGGCACGGCTGGGAGCTTCGACGGGGCCCGGGCTGCTCGTTCTCGCCGCTCAACACGGCAACGAGCCGGCGGGGCGGGAGGCCGCGCTGCAGCTGGTCCGCGACCTCGCCTTCACCACCGACCCGGTGCTGCGGCGCCAGTTGCGCGCCCAACGAGTCATGGTGGTCCCCACCGCCAACCCTGACGGAGTTGCGGCTTGGACCCGCGGCAACGCCCACGACGCCGATCTCAACCGTGATCACCTCAACTTGCGGGAGCCCGAGACGCGAGCGCTGGCGACGGTGCTGCGGGCCGAGCGGCCGGATGTCGTCGTCGACCTGCACGAGTACGCGCCGGTCGTGCCGGTGCTGTACGACGACGAGTTGCTGTCACTGTGGCCACGCAACCGCAACGTGGACCGGGGTGTCCACCGCCTGGCCCGACTGTTGTGCCAGGACTATCTGACCGCGGGGGCTCGCACCGCCGGCTTCAGCGCTGACGTGTACGGCCAGCACAAGGCTGGCGGCCGGGTCACCGCCGAGGTCGGTGGCAGCGCGGACGAAGGCATGTGCCGCAACACCGCCGGCCTACATCACCGGGTATCGGTCGTGGCCGAGACTCCGCTGCACCCGCGCATCGGCGAGCCCGGCTACCAGCCGTTTCCGCGCCGGCGCCGCGTCGCCGTGCACCGCCAGGTGCTCGACGACTGCCTGCGCTTCCTGCGCGAGCAAACCGCGGCCATCGAACGCAGCAGCCGCGACGCCGCCGCCGCAGCGCAGCGACCGCAGCCGATCGCCTTCGCTGGCAGCGACATCGACGTGCCCGCCCGCAACGAAATCGCCGATCCGCCGCCGTGGGGCTACCGGTTGACTGCCGAGCAGGCGGCAACGGTCGCCGGGGCCCTGTCGCTGCACGGCATCCGCAGCCTGCCGTCAGCCGATGGGAGCGTCACGGTGCCGCTGGCCCAACCCGCCCGCGCGCTGATCGGACTGCTGCTGGACGCCCGTGGCGACCGCAACGCGGTGGCCGGGGAGCCCCTGGCCGACCACGCCTGAGGGTTCGCCCTACCGGCGGCGGCCTCGCACACTCCTGTCGGTTCCGCGTCCCACACCAGGTGGACGCCGAGCCGTCAGGGCTCGTCAGGAAGTGCCTGCGGCGCCGCCGTCCAGCGCGGCGGCGATGTGGTCGATGGCGGCGGTCAGTCGCTGTACGTCGCCTGGGTCGATGGCGGGGAACACCGCGATGCGAAGCTGATTGCGTCCCAAGGTGCGGTAGGCCTCCGTGTCGACCACGCCGTGGGCTCGCAGCGCCGCGTTGACGTCGGCGGCCGGGATCCGCTCGTCGAGGTCGATAGTGCACACCACGTTGCTGCGTTGGGCGGGGTCGGCCACGAACGGCGTGGCGTAGTCGCTGGCCTCGGCCCAGTCATACAGATGACCGGACTTGGCTGCGCAGTCCTTGACCGCCCACGCCAACCCGCCCTGGGCGTTCATCCACTCCACCTGCTCGGCCATCAGGAACACCGTCGCGATCGAGGGGGTGTTGTAGGTCTGCTCGAGGCGGCTGTTGTCCAGCGCGATCCGTAGGTCCAGCATCGCCGGCACGTAGCGCCCGGTGGCAGCGACCTCGTCGCTGCGGGCGATCGCGGTCGGCGACAGCAGCGCGAGCCACAACCCCCCGTTGGATCCGAAGCACTTTTGCGGGCTGAAGTAGTAGGCATCGGCCTCGGCGGGGTCTAGCGGCAGGCCGCCCGCGCCGCTGGTGGCGTCGACCAGGACCAGCCCCTCGGCCGGTCGGGACACCGGCATCGCCACGCCTGTGGAGGTCTCGCAGTGGGTCAGGGCGTAGGCGTCGACGTCATCGACAGCGGCTAGCGTCGGGTGGGTGCCCGCAGCGGACTCGACGATCACCGGGTCGGCCAGGAACGGTGTCGCGGTGACAGCCGCTGCGAACTTCGCCGAGAACTCCCCGAAAACAGCGTGGGCGCTGCGCTCCCGGATGAGGCAGTGGCTGGCGATGTCCCAGAACAGCGTCGCGCCGCCGTTGCCGAGCGCGACCTCGTAACCCTCAGGAAGGTCGAAGAAGGTGCGCAGGCCTTCGCGGATGCGGCGCACCTGGTCGCGAACGCCTTGGCGGCGGTGGCTGGTCCCCAGCAACTGGGGCGCGACGTCGGCCAGCCGTGCCACCGCCTCCTGGCGGACCTTCGAGGGGCCGGAGCCGAAGCGCCCGTCGGCAGGCAGTAGCTCGGCGGGGATGGTGATGTTGGGCATGCGCGACACTGTGCCCGAAACCACCTGTAACCACCAAGGGACCAACGTGGCCAACCGTCGACTGGTGATCGTCGGCAGCGGCGAAGCGGTCGAGCTGGACGCCTGCCACCGCCAGGAGCTCGCCGGCGCCGCCATCTACCGGTCGCCCGACGGACGCTGGCTGCTACCCGCCTTCCGCTCCCACGCCGTTGACGTTGGGCACTCGCCGCCGCCCGAGGCCGACGACGAGGACGGGCTGGCGGCGTTGGTGCTCGAGTGGGTGCGGGTGGTGGGCGGCCACGACTGGACGCCGCTAGGTGGTGCACAGCTCGAGGGCGACGAGGACTGGGTCGACTTGCGCACGGCCATGGTGCGCGTCGGTTGGGGTCCGCTGGCCGCCCAGGCCGCCTGGGACGCCTGCCGCGCCCGGCCCTACAGCCGTGACCTGCCCATCGCGGCCGGTTGGGCGGGTGCGGGGTGGGTGGTGCCGGCCGGAGCCGACGACGAGGAACCGGCGTTCGCTCGTCCCGTGTTGGAGGCCCGCGGCCTGCTGCGCTGGGCCTACATCGGTCGCTGGGCCGGCCCGGTGCCGCTGCCCGAGGGCGCGCTCCCCGACGGGATCGAGCCGGACGACCTCGGCGGCATTGCCGGCGGCGGATCGTCGTGGGCCGACGCGCTGTCGCGGCTGCGCCAGGACCACTATCCCGACACGGCGCTGGTCGAGGCCGAACAGTTGGCCATCGAGATTCTGGTCCGCGCTGGCCTCGGCCCGCGCTCGGCGCTGGAGGCGGAAGACGAGCCGCTGGCCGACCGCGAACTGGTGCCCGCCTGCACCCACGCCAGCGCGCTGGTGCGGGCGGCCGCCTGGTTCCTGCTGCGCGACGAGGCCGACGCCTGGCTGGCCTGCGGCTACGGCGAGTGCCAGCACCATTGGGCCGTCGAGGCCGAGGAGGACGCCTACGAGATGGACGAGGTCCTCGAACTCGCCGGCTACGGCGTCGCCAACCCGGTCGACGCCGCCTACACCCGCCGCCGGCTGCTGACCATGGCGTTCGGCGACATCAACGACGTGCCGTTAACCGGCGCCGGCGACGTGGCCGACTTCGTCGCCTTCTACACCGAGTGGGTGGCCCACGGTCGCCCCGAGGAGGACTTCGCCGACGCCGCCCGCGAACTCCGCGGCGACTGACAGCCCGCCTTGCGCTAGACCCTCATCAGTCATGCGACAACCGTAGCCTCCTTGCGACACGTACCACCACCGATGAGTTCTGCGCACGGGCGACGTCATTATCTTCAGCCGGGAACCACCCGGGATAACCAGAGAGGATGACCGATGCCGAAGACCGTCCCCTGCCTGTGGTTCGACGGACAGGCCGAGCAGGCAGCAGCGCACTACACCGCGATCTTCCCCAACTCCAAGGTCCTCCAGGCGACCCGCTACGGGCCAGGAATGCCTGCGCCCGAGGGCAGCGTCATGACCGTCAGCTTCAGCTTGGACGGGCAGGAGTACGTCGGGCTCAACGGCGGGCCGCAGTTCACCTTCACCGAGGCCATCTCCTTCCAGATCTTCTGCGCAGACCAGGACGAGGTCGACCACTACTGGGGCCAACTGTCCGAGGGCGGGGAAGAGGGGCAGTGTGGGTGGCTGAAGGACCGCTTCGGCGTCTCGTGGCAGGTCGTGCCCACCGCGCTCTTCGAGCTCGTTGGCGACCCAGACCCAGGCCGGGCGCAGCGGGCCACCCAGGCCATGCTGGGCATGCGCAAGATCGAGATCGCCGGACTGCGGCAGGCGGCCGACCAGGTGTCGGCCTGACGCTCGCGCCGAGAAAGCTGGGCCGGACGTCCCTAAAGGAGCAACTCCTGACGAGACGGTGCAGTGCGCCGACGGCGCGACGAGCAGCACTGGCAAGGAGGTGGTAGCGTCCTACCAATGAAGACCACCATCGACTCGGTAGGGCGGATCGTCGTGCCGAAACCATTGCGTGATGCCCTCGGCCTGCGGGCCGGTTCCACTGTGAGTATCTCGCGCTACGGCGCTGGGCTTGCGCTGATACCGACGGGGCGTACGGCTCGGCTGGTCGAGGAGTCCGGCGCACTGGTCGCCACCGGGGACACGACGATCGACGACGACGATGTCTTCGGACTCATCGACATGGGACGGCGTTGACCTCGGCAGTCGCCGTAGACACGAGCGTCGCGATACCGCTGCTGGTACAGACACACCGGGCGCACGCTGCCGTCGTCCGCTGGTGGGACGATCGAGAGGTCGCGCTCAGCGGTCACGCTGTGACAGAGACGTACTCCGTTCTCACTCGACTGCCCGGGGACCTTCGGTTGACACCTGCAGACACAGCCCGGCTTCTCAACGAGCGCTTCGCCCCACCCTTGCTCCTCGGGCCCGAGGTGGCCGGAGGCCTTCCGGACGTGCTCAGCCGGCTGGGAATCGCGGGCGGCGCTGTGTACGACGCGCTCGTCGCGTTGGCCGCCGCTGAGCACGGCGCGGATCTGGCCACGCGCGACGGCCGCGCCAGGAGCACGTACGAGACTGTCGGCGTTCGTGTCGTCGTCGCTGGCTGAGCGACGTCAAGCACGCCCGCCCGAGGTGCTGGGGTTTTGCCACCGCTACGGTGCGGAAGTCACAGCACCTCGGGCGGGCGGCCGAGTCGCCGCCAGAGACGACGCCGCACCCAACGGATCGACCCGGGAAGCTGTTAGCAGACGCCATATGCATCGGACGACGGTCTACCTTGAGCCGGAGCTGGAGATGCGCCTTCGTGCGGAGGCGCAGCGCCGCGATGCGCCCATGGCCACCATCATCCGCGAGGCGCTGCGCGAGAAGTTCGGGCGAGAGTCTTCGTCCCGCTCCTCGAACGCGGGTCGTTTCTCCAGCGGCCACTCGGACACCGGCTCCAGGGCTGACGAGGTGCTCGAGGAAGGCGGCTTCGGTCGCGCCTGATGGCGCCGCTGTTGTGGACACGCCTCGGTCTGCGCAGCCTATGACCGCTGACATGAGGTGGTGCCGGTGGGGCAAGCAGCCGAGTCAGGTGGCGACCAGGTCGGTCGGGTAGCTGTTGAGCTTGGAGGCGCCGGCGTCGGTGACGACGACGATGTCCTCGACGCGGACGCCGACGCGCCCAGGCCAGAACACCGACGGCTCGACGGTGAACGTCATGCCCGCCTCCAAGGGGGTGTCGTCCTCCGAGGAGATGAACGGGCGCTCGTGCACGTCCAGCCCGATGCAGTGGCCGGTGCGGTGCCGGAACCAGCGCCCGTAGCCGGCGTCGTCGATAACAACTCGGGTGGCGGCGTCGACCTGAGCGGCGGTCACGCCAGGGCGGGTGGCGGCGATGCCGGCCGCCTGCGCCGTCATCACCAGCTCGTACACGCGGCGGTACTCGGGCGGCGGCTCGCCGATGTGAACTGTGCGTCCGAAGTCCGAGCAGTAGCCGTCGATGACGCCACCGAAGTCGAACGACACGCCGGTACCCGCCCGCAACGGGGCGCCTGACACGCGCACCGTCGCGTCGCGTTGGTCGTCGGGGCCCATGGCCCACACGCCGGTGTCGAATGACGGGGTGCGCGAGCCGTGCGCGGCCAGGTGGTGGTCGACTTCCTCGGCGAGATCGCGCTCAGTACCACCGGCGACGGCATGCGAGCTGACCGCGGCCATCGCGGCGTCCGCTGCGGCGCAGGCCCGGCGCATCGCCGCCAGCTCGTCGGGCGCTTTGATCCGCCGCAGGTGGTTGACCAGCGGCCCGGCGTCCACCAGCTCGGGTCCGCCGAGGGCGGTCTGCAGGCCGATGACCGTCTCGCCCCAGGTCCGCGCGCCGATGCCGAGGCGGCGAACGGGTCCCCAGCGGCGTGCGACCTCGCCGAAGATGGCCTCGGCGGCGTCGTGCTCGCCGACCACGACCACCTCTCCGTCGGCGCCTTCGGGCAGGTCGAACTCGGCGGTCATTCTCGGCAGCACCAACACGGGGTCGTCCGCAGCCGGTAGGAACGCCCCGGCGACCCAGCCGTGGGTGTAGTTGATCTCGCCGAAGGTGGCGACGCGGCGTTGCAGGCCGGTCAGGTACTCAAGGTCAGCGCCCAGCGGCACGAAGAGCAGGTCCAACCCGGCCGCGTCGGCCAGCGCCGCCAGCCGGGCGCGCCGCGCCGCGTGGTCGGTCATCCCGCGGCCGCCAGCGCACTGGCCAGCAGCGGCGGCGGCATGTGGCCGTAGGACAGCACCCGGTCGTGGAAGGCCCGCAGGTCGAAGGCGTCGCCCTGCCGCTGCTCGGTCTCAGTGCGCAGACGCTCCAGGATGCGGCAACCGGTGAGGAACCCGAAGGGGTGGGTTGGCATCATCGTGTAGCGAGCGACCTCGTTGCGAGCGGCGGTCGGCGCCATCCGCACCAGCGCCACGGCGCGCTCAGCGCCCGCCTCCCAGGTCGTCTCGCCGGTCTGCAGGCCCATGTCCAGCACCAGGCGCAGGGCGCGCAGCAACCGCATCGCCAGCTGCCCGAGCCGGCCGGCGGCGTCGTAGTAGCCGGTGTCGGCCATCAGCTGCTCGGCGTACAGGCCCCAGCCCTCGATCATGGCGTGGGACTCGACTACCTTGCGGGTCAGCGACGGCAACCGGTTGACGCTGGTGATCTGCAGGTGGTGACCCGGGTAGCCCTCGTGGGCCGACACAGACTGGAGCGACGCCCAGCTGTGGTCGCGCAGCCCGGCCGGCTCGGGGGGCGGCGTGACGATGACGTGGCCGCGCTGCACCTCGTCCAGGGGTCCGGGCCCCTCGTAGGCAGCCAGGGGCAGGAACGCGCGCTGGCACTCCGGCGTGGCCTCGACGGCGACCACCGGCGCGTCGGGCAGTGGGTCGGTCACGATCCGGTTGGAGAACACAAAGTCGGCGAGCTTGGCCATCTCGGCGCGGTAGGCGTCGACCAGGCCGTCGGCACTGGGATGGTGGCGCTTGACGTCGTCGAGGGCGGTGACCCAGTTCGGCTGCTCCGCAGTCCCGTGCTGCGATGTCCGGGCGTAGCCCATGCCGGTGGCGTGCTCGGCCATGGTCTCGATGATGGCGGCGATCTCCGTCTCGCCGGTGGCCAGCAGGTCGGCGGGGTCGTCGAAGACGGCGTGGACCTCCGCGAGCCGGCGACGCAACGCCGTCTCCCCCAGCGCGTAGGAGACAGCTTCCGGAAAGCGCGGCGCGTGCTCGTCGGCAAGCCAGGCCGCATAGCCACGCAGCGCTTCGGCCGCTGCCTGACCGGCGGTCGTGGCGCGTGCCGCCAGCCGTGTGCCAGCGGCGAGCTCGGCGACCATCGCCGGCACAGTGTCAGCCGCCGAGTTGGCGGCGTCGATCGCCATGTCGCGCCAGTGGGGTGGGCACGGCTCGTCGAGCAGCTCACGAGCCGCCTCCAGCAGCCGCGGAGCCGCCTCCAGGCGTCCGCAGGCAGCGGCCAGCCGCTGTTCGAGCGGCGCGAACTCGCGGCTGAGCAGCAGCAGCACGCTGTTAGGCACGATGCTGGCGGCCGTGTGCGGGTTGCGCCGCCACTGGCGTTCCACCTCCTGCTGGAAGGCGGCCTCGGCGATGGTGGCGTCCAGCGCGTCGCGGTCGGCGGCCTCCTCGGCGTCGGTCGGCAGGATCGCCGCCAGCCGGGAACGCAGGTCGGCGAGGTCGCGCTGGTAGCCGTCGAGCATCGCGACGCTGATGTCGGGCAGCTCGCCGTCCCGGTCGTGCAGACCCAGCTCGGTGGCGCGCTGAGGGAACGCCGCCACGACGGCGTCGAGGTAGCTGCGGGCGATGGTGTCGGTCGCGTCGCTGATGGCGTGCCTCTCGGGTTCAGGTAGCGGTGCGGTCCTTGGCGATCGGGGCGAAGCTGTCGTTGACCGGCTGCTCACACAGCTCCGCGACAGCGTCGTGCACTTGTTGGGTGAAGGCTCGGCGCGAGCGCGGGTCGCTGGTGGGCGGTGGGATGACGGAGCCGAAGTTGACCCGCAGGACACCGGCGGTGGGACGGCGCGGCGCGGGGCGGCTATGGCGGGGCCAGACCTGCGCGGTGCCGATCAGCCCGACCGGCACGGTCGGCACCTGGGCGGCGGCGGCGATGCGGGCCATGCCGCTGCGGAAGCGGTACAGCTCCCCCGTCGCCGAGCGCGTTCCCTCGGGAAAGATGCCCATGACGTCACCCGCTCGCAGCAGCTCGGCGATGGTGTCGACCATCCCAAGGTCGGCGGTGCCCCGCTCGATGGCGACCATCCCCATCATCTGGTTGAACCGCCCGAAAGCACCTCGAGCGAGTTCCACCTTGCCGAGGAACCGCATCGGTCGGTGCAGCACCGCCGCCAGCAGGTAGTGGTCGAGGAACGAGCGGTGGTTGGCGGCGAGCAGCACCCCGCCCTCGGCCGGCACCGCGACGACGCCCGTGGCCTGGGCGCGCAGTAGCCGCGCCACCTGTGGACCGACCCAACGGTGCGCGAAGCGCATTGCGCTGCCGGTGGCGGCGACGCTGGTTGAGGCCGCTTGCACTTGGCGGCCGTCAGGCGAACAGGCCGCCGTCGACCTGCACGACGGAGCCGTTGATGTAGCGGGCCTCATCCGAGCACAAAAAGGCCACCACCGAGGCCACCTCGGCGGCCGTGCCGAGCCGCCCGGCCGGAATCCGGGCGAGGAAGTCGTCGCTGTCGATGGTGGCGGTCATGCCGGTTTCAATGAAGCCGGGGGCGACGGCGTTGACGGTGATGTTGCGCTTGCCGACCTCACGGGCCAGCGACTTGGTCATGCCCACGAGGCCTGCCTTGGAGGCGGCGTAGTTGGCCTGACCGGGGTTGCCGTGCAGCCCGACCACGCTGGTCAGGTTGACGATGCGCCCCGAGCGCGACCTCAGCATGCCCCGCAGCGCCGTGCGGCACAGCGAGAACGCAGCGGCCAGGTTGACCTGCAGCACCACGCCGAAGGCGTCGTCGGTCATCGATATCGCCAGCCCGTCGACGGCGACGCCCGCATTGTTGACCAGCACGCCGACACCACCGAGCTCGTCGATGGCTGCGGTGAGCGGTTCGACGCTGTCGCGCAGGTCGGCGCCTACGACCCTGGTCTCGACCCCGGTCTGGTTGCAGCGCCCGGCCACGGCCTCGGCACCCTCCCGGTCACCGCCGTAGTGCACGATCACGTTGCGGCCCTGGGCGGCCAGCGCCTCGGCGGTCGCAGCGCCGATCCCCTTGGACGCACCCGTGACCAGCGCCCAGCGCGACGGTTCCCGGCTCACGCGCCGGCTCCGGAAGCGGTCATGCCGCGCAGGTCATCGGGCAGCGACACGGTACGCCGACCAAGGGACCGGTCGCTGCGCTTGACCAAACCGGTCAGCACCGGCGACGCGCCGAGCTCGACGACCTCGTCGACGCCGAGGCCGGCCAGCGTGGTGACGGTCTCCCGCCAGCGCACTGGGGCGGTCAGCTGCCGGCGCAGCAGGTCGGGCCACTCCCCCGCCGCGGTGTGCGGCTGGGCATCGACGTTGGCCACCACCGGCACCCTCGCGTCGGCGAACGTGGCGGAGTCCAACGACCGACCGAACGGCTCGACCGCAGCCTCCATGTGCGGGCTGTGATAGGCGGCGCCCACCTTGAGCGGCCGCACCTTGCCGCGGCTCGTGGTGCCCTCGCTGCCGAGTCGCTCGGTCAGGCGCGCCAGCGCCTCTGACGATCCGGCCGCCACGATCTGTCCCGGGGCGTTGTCGTTGGCCACGTACGCACCCGCCTGCGTGCACGCCTCGGCGACGATGTCGACGTCGAAGCCGAGGCAGGCGACCATCGAGCCAGGGGCCGCGTCGGCCGCCTGCTGGGTCCGCTCGGCGCGTGCATCGACCAGGCGCAGCCCGTCGGCGAAGTCCAACACCCCCGCGGCGACAAGCGCGTCGTACTCGCCCAGGGAATGGCCCGCCACCGCCACCGGCTCGGCGCCGCCAGCCGCCCGCCAGGCCTCCAGCAGCACGATGTGGTGCACAAACAGTGCGAGCTGGCACTTGGCCGGCTCCCGTAGCTCATCGGCGGGCGCGTCAAAGCCCAAGCGGCTCACGTCGCGGTCGAGAGTCTCGTCGGCCTGCGTCCAGCGGGCGGCGGCCGGATGGCCGGCCCATGCTCGCGCCATGCCCTCGGTCTGGCTGCCCTGGCCTGGGAACACCAGCGCGACCGCCGTCACCGGTCCTCCGACAGCTTCAGCGACGGGAACGCCGGCTGACCGGTCGCGATCGCCGCCTCGAGGACGGACTGCAGGTCACCCAGCGTGCGGATCGCCGAGGGGTCCTCGGGGTTGATCCGAACCCCCGTGGACTCCTCCAGGGCCACCTGCAGTTCCACCACCGACAACGAGTCCAGGTGCAGGTCGGCGTCCAGCTCGGCGTCGGCGCGCAGGTCGCTCTCAGGGATGCCGAACAGGTCGCGCAGTGCCGTGGCAATGCGAGGGTCGGGGCGCGACGGGCGCGACGGGTCGGTCATGGGCGTTGGTCCTGCGGTCAGCGCAAGGCGGTGGGCGCGAGGCGGGCTCGGGTGGCGGCAGCCTACCCGCCCGGCCACGGCGGCGGCCAAGGCTCGCCGTTGGTCAAACCGCTTGGAAGGCCAGAACGGCGTTGTGACCACCGAAGCCGAACGAGCTGGACAGCGCGGTGCGCAACGCCTGCTTGCGCGGCTCGCCGACGACCACGTCGAGGTCGCACACCGGGTCCCGCCGCTCGAGGTTGAGCGTGGCCGGGACCACCCCGTCGGCCAGCGCCATCACGGTGGCAACCGCCTCCACCCCGCCCGCGGCTCCCAGCAGGTGGCCGATCGCGGACTTGGTCGAGGTCACCGGGATGCGGTCGGTCTGGTTGCCGAAGACCGTGCGCACCGCCACCGCCTCGGCGGCGTCGTTGAGCCTGGTTGAGGTCCCGTGCGCGTTGATGTGGTCGATGTCGGACGTCCCAAGGCCGGCGTCGTCCAGCGCCAGGCGCAGCGCGACGATGGCACCGTCGCCGTCGGGGGCCGGTTGCGTCGGGTGGTATGCGTCGTTGCTGATGCCGTAGCCGCTGACCTCGGCCAGCACCGTGGCGCCGCGGGCCGCGGCATGCGCCGGGCGTTCGAGCACCACGACCCCTGCCCCCTCACCGGTGACGAAGCCGTCGCGGTCGATGTCGAACGGCCGGCTCGCCCGTGTCGGCTCGGCGTTGCGCCGGCTCAAGGCCCCGGCTGCGGCGAAGCCGGCGATGGTCAGCGGGTTCACCGCCGCTTCGGCCCCGCCGGCCACGACGACGTCGGCGCGGCCAGCGCGGATCAGGTCAAGCGCAGAACCGATGGCGTCGGTGGCCGACGCGCAAGCCGAGACCACCGAGTAGTTGGGTCCCCGCAGCCCGTGACGGATGGCGACCTGGCCGCCGGCCATGTTGAGCGGCAACGCGATCGCCAGATACGGCCGCACCCGCCCAGGCCCGCCGGTACGCAGCCGCTCGTGCTGGTCGGTAGCCTCCTGAATGGCGCCGATGCCCGAGGCGATCACGACCCCGACCCGCCGGGAGTCAACTTGGTCGTTCGCCGGCCAGTGCATCCCATCCGCCTCGGCGAGCAGACCCGCCTGCCCCAGCGCTTCGGCGGCAGCGACCAGCGCGTACTGCGCGAAGGGATCGAGCTGCCGGGCAAGCCGCCGGGGCAGGTACTCGGTCGGCTCGAACCCGGGCACCTCACAGGCGATCTGCACCGCGTGGTCGCTGGGGTCGAACCGGGTGATGCGCCTGGCCGTTGACCGCCCGGCCAGCAGCCCGTTCCACAGCGAGTCCACGCCGATGCCGTACGGGGTGACCGCACCCAGGCCTGTGACGACGGCGGTGCGGGACGTGGGCATCGGCTCCTCGCGATGGTCTGCCGGCGCATGGTAACCGCGGTGTCCGAGGCAGCCGGCGCGCCGCAACGGTCGTGGAGTGTGGGCCGTGCAGGATGCGGCCATGGAGTACGCCCGCGAGAGGGTGCGGCCATGGGTGTGCGGCCATGGGTGTGCGGCCATGGGTGTGCGGCCGTACGGCATCCGGCACAGCGGCTGCGTGGCAGGATGCCGTCATGCGTCGCCTGCGGCTATTCCTGCTCACCGCGCTGCTGGCCGCTGCACTGCTGGCACCGCCGGGAGCTTTGGCGGGCTCGGCGGCCACCCGTTCGGCCGACGCCCGAGACGCGGGGGCGGCGACCTGCACGCCGTTGACCCTGCGGCAGCGAGCGGCGCAGACCATCACCACCGGCATCCCCTCCACCAAGGCGACAGCCACCGCGCGGCGGTTGGTGCGACGCCACGCCGGTGCGGTCGTGCTGTTGGGGCACAACGTCGAAGGGCGGCGCCAGGTCCGCCGGCTGACGCGGCGACTGCGCGCCGCCACTCCTCGCCGGCTGCTGGTGGCCGTCGACGAGGAAGGTGGCCGCGTCGCCCGCCTCGGCAATGCCGGCCTGGTGACGCGGGTCCCGCCGGCGCGGTGGGTGGCCGCCCACGACAGCGTGGCCAAGACCCGCCGCCGCGGCGCGCGCCTGGGTCGTGAGATGCTCGAGCTGGGGGTCAACTGGAACTTCGCCCCGGTGCTCGACGTCGCGGCGGCGCCGCGTGGAACGGTCATCGGCGACCGCTCCTACAGCTCAGACCCCGACGTCGTCAGCGCCTACGGCCGCGCCTACGCGCGCGGGCTGCAGTCAGCCGGTGTGCGCACCACGGGCAAGCACTTCCCCGGCCACGGCCGCACGACCGTCGACTCTCACGAGACGCTGCCAACCGTCAACGCCTCGCTGCGGCGCCTT